>Ga0164297_10000870_pt1 | contig 34708 bp, 31 predicted proteins | sample GEODES058metaG_FD_113539 | JGI IMG/M metagenome (GOLD analysis project Ga0164297, IMG submission 113539) | Dystrophic lake water microbial communities from Trout Bog Lake, Wisconsin, USA - GEODES058 metaG | ecosystem: Environmental > Aquatic > Freshwater > Lake | place: USA: Trout Bog Lake... | reverse complement strand
GTGAGTGTATTTTTTAGACATAAGCAATCCAAAGATTGCACTACTCGGTCAAATGGCAAAATGCCCTCAAAAGCATTTTGTCATTTGTTTCTAAAAATTGCACTTATCAGTTGAACTCAGCTAATTTTAAAAAAATGATTAAAAAAAATGTTCGAATGAAAAAACTAACCTGTATAATCACATTTGTATTTGCTTTTCATATTTTATTTGCTCAATCATCCGACTCCACCGCTACTAGTAGTATTAAAATAGAGATGCTCTTTCCTGAGGGCAAATCGAAGGCACTAATATTAAGTTATGACGATGGAAGAATTTCAGATAGAAGACTTGTACAATTAATGAATGCCTATAATCTTAAAGGCACTTTTCATTTAAATTCTAATAAACTAAATACCAAAGGCTACCTAGACAAGAATGAGATTAAAACTCTTTTTAAGGGCCATGAAGTTTCTGTACATAGTGCCAACCATCCCAACCTGTCCGTTTTATCAAAAATAGATATTATCTATGAAGTTGTTGAAGATCGAAAAGAGCTAGAACGAATAACTGGAAACATTGTAAGAGGTATGGCCTACCCTTTTGGCAATAATAATACGCTTGTAATAAACGCTATCAAAGGTTTAGGTATTGAATATGCAAGAACTGTGAACGACAGCTATAATTTTACAATACCCGAAAACTTTCTTAGATGGAATCCTACCATTCATCAATTTGGCAAAGCATATTTCAACCCGAATGATGCTGAAAATGACAAAAAAGAATTGGCCATTTTTTTTAACCTAGTAGATGATTTTTTAAAATCAAACTCATTAGCATTACTAGATGTATGGGGGCATAGCTGGGAAAACGATGGGAATGGGGATAGATGGGTTAAAATAGAAAACTTTTTTAAACTCGTTTCTAATAGGTCGGATATCTACTATACTACTCAAATAGATTTGGTAGATTATATTAACGCATATAAGCAACTAAAAACATCTGTAGATAAAAATATCATTACCAATAATAGCTCAATTGATATTTTTATAAAGAGAGACAACCAAGCTTTCAAAATAGCAGCTGGTAGCACTTTGATTTTAAACAAACAATAAATATTCCTAGCATTATTGCCATTTCAAATATTCTTCATTTTACTTGATGATGTAATAATCATTGTAACATAGTAAGCATATTAGTTAAAACAAATATTTCCGAAACATTTTTTTTCCAGCTTGGATTTATTGGTTTTATTACTTTGATATGAAGGAATAGAAAACCACCATTATAGCATTAATTAGCGTTTCTTAACCCATTTAGGACTCTTTTTGTGTCTAGCTATACAAAGAGGATGTGGCTTGAGCCTACTGAGTTCTAAATAATCGGTTCCAGCTACAGCTGCTGTAAAAGCTATAAATATTATACATAAAAACTATTCCGATTCACACAAAGCATTTTAGATTTAAGATTCGTAAATGCCCAGCTAAACTGAAGATACTTTACTGAAGATATACAAGTATATTATAAAAATCTAATAGTATACTTTACAAATCCGAATACTCAGTGGCGTGCAGCAGTATAATATCGTGTTTTGAAACTGTATTTTGATATTCAGGCAAAGACGATAATCTTTTCCATTCTGGAAAACTGCTAAAAGTTTTCCAATGCTCATCCCGTTCTTTTAGGGAAATAAAACTAGTCATATACATTAAATTAGGCATATGGCTACCCGCAATAACCTGTGCATAAAAAACTGGATTAAATTTTAATGTTGAAAAAATACCTATCTCATTGCCTTCATTAAACATGAAAACCTTTTTTCTTTCCAACTTTTCGGTAGCCCCCTCATAACTGCGCAGCTCATATACTCTTTCATTTTCACTACCTGTTATGTTTGGAAGGGAAAAATGTGGACTATTTTTAAATGCTTTTAAAATAATTGTTTCAATTCTTTGATAAGGTGGATTATTAAAAGTTGCATTTACATAATCAGACAAATGCATTTTATCTGCAATTTTATCATCCAACGCCATAATAGCATCCAAAGAACTTGATGGAATAAAAATAATAATACGCTTATCGGCGGATGTGTCATTATCGATTGGCTTAAAAACGCCAATCTTGTTATACTTCAATTGATGTAAAGCAGGCAAATAATCTTCTTTTAGAAATTGTTCAGTAAGACTGATTTGTTCATTCGATTTACAGTGATAAACTTTGATCTGATAAAAATCTATACTTTTTTTATGTTGACCTGCCCCATATACAGCTGGGAAAAGTATTGAGATAAACAAAAGAAAAATAATTTGTTTCTGTGATGCCATAAAAGGAATTTAATATTTCAAATATACTCATTCTTTAGAATTATAAAAGAGGCAATCTCCTAGTTAGCCTATGTTCAAATGTGAAACTGCTAGTTAACATTTACAATTATTGAAGAAGTTATTCTGTTATAAAAAAGAAAAATAAGTGGTTAAAACATGAATAGGATTGATGATTTGTTTTGATACGATAGTTATCTTTATATTTACTAATACAACTCTAAAACAGTAAGACTTTCAAAAATTAAAAGCCATGCGCATATTTATATTCTTTCTTGCGATTTGCCTTGCCCTATCCTGCAAACAAAAAACAGAAATAACCAATTTGAGCGATTATTTCAAATATAATGACTCTATAGAATCGGCAGGGGTAAAAATGATTCCCATCAAAACACCCATCGGTAATTTTAAAGTATGGACAAAACGTTTTGGCAATAACCCCAAAATAAAAATATTGTTATTGCATGGTGGCCCTGCCATGACTCATGAATATATGGAATGTTTTGAAACATTTTTTCAGAGGCAAGGCTTTGAATTTTATGAGTATGACCAGCTAGGCTCCTACTATAGCGATCAACCAAAAGACAGTAGTCTTTTTACAACGGATCGTTTTGTGGAAGAAGTTGAGCAGGTTCGACAAGCTATTGGTGCTGATTGTACAAATTTTTATGTACTAGGTAATTCCTGGGGTGGTATTCTGGCAATGGAATATGCACTTAAATATCAAAAAAACTTAAAGGGTTTATTAGTCGCAAATATGGTAGCTAGTGCTCCTGAATATGGTAAATATGCCAATGAAGTTCTTGCTAAACAGATGAAACCAGCAGTACTTTCAGAAATAAAAGCCATTGAAGCAAAAAAAGATTTTGAGAACCCTCGCTATATGGAACTATTGATTCCAAACTTCTATCATGAACATCTGTGTCGTTTACATAATTGGCCCGATGCTATTAATCGTACCATGAAACATGTTAATCCTGAAATTTATACCATGATGCAAGGGCCCAGTGAGTTTGGCATCAGTGGCCGTTTAGCAAATTGGAATATAAAGGCTCGTTTAAATGAAATAACAGTACCCACCTTAATGATCGGTGCTAAATACGATACCATGGATCCTAACGCCATGGAAGAACAAAGTAAATTAGTAAAGAAAGGCCGCTATCTCTATTGTCCTAATGGTAGTCATTTATCTATGTGGGATGACCAACAAGTATTCATGAAAGGTGTTATCAAATTTATTAAAGATGTTGATTCGGAAACAATGTAAAATAGTTTCATTGCTATAGCCCAGAAGTTTCTTTTTTATAAAATAAAACAGCTATTAATATTCAAACCTTCTAAGATTGCTGCTCATATTAGACAAAGGTTACTATAGCCTAAGGTTCGCTAGTACCTCATGTATTTTCTCATTCTTCAATGGGCTGCAACATGGCTACTCGATTACCTTCTGTATCAAAAAAACTAACAAACTGCCCAACGCCAGGTATTAGCATCGGATCTCCATGAATGATAGCACCCGCCTCTTTTGCCTTTTGAACAGATGCATGAATATCATCCACCGAAATAATAATATTCGTAAATTGTTGTTGTCCTTCGGCCGTTTTAGGATAGAAACCTCCATTAACAGCTCCAGGTAATAAGGGAACCCCCTTGTCATCAGATTCCGTTGTTTTCACAAAAACATAATTACCCATTTCCGGACCTAGTGCTTGGGTTTCCCATCCAAAAACCGATGAATAAAATTCCGACATACGTTGACTGTCTTCTGAAGCCATTTGAAAATTTATTACCGGGTTTTTCTTTTTCATTTGTGCTGTACTTTATTTTGCAAAACTATACTACTTAAAGCTTTAAGATAAAATAGTTATACTATTATTTTTAAAAAGACCTAATGGCACGAACATGATATTGATTGGTGCCATTAGCCCCATCTTTATAATCATAACTTTGTGTTCCAGTAGCAAAGTCTTGAAACCAGGCAAAAATATCAGTATCTGGAAACACAGCTTCTGTAGAAGTCCAATATAATGCGTTTGCAAATCCTCCGATGGCTGATTTGTTTAAATAAAGTTTATTTAGTTCATCTTTACTAGGCAAATACCAATCGCTATAAGTAACACCTGCCATAGATTGTGACAAATGTTTACAAATGTAAGCGGCATAAGTTCCACCACCCTGAACGGCAATAATCGTATTCGTGTTAGCACTCCCAGTGCCGATAGCGGTACCAGATGCATTTGTTGTGGTATAGCTCCCATTATTCCAAAGAATATTCGTACTCTGATCGGCAGTTGCAGCTATTAAGCCATGTCGAACGAATGGATTATAACCAGGGTCACCATTGACTAATAAATAGGCAATAATTCCACCTTGATAACTATCACCAATCGCAGGCACATTAGCCGCTGTTCCACCTACACAATTAGTCCATATATTTCCATTAAATACTTGCAATTCGCCCGATATAGAACAGTCTGTACAATATACTACAAGCCCTTGGGCTGGACTAACTATCGCATTCCTATTGGCGGCAGTCATTCTTGGAGGCAAAAAACCTTGTGTTGTTGATTTTACTTCCAACTTAGCAGAGGCATTGGGCGTATTTGTTCCAATACCCACTTGCGCAAAAGAATTTACAGAAATCAATACCAATAAAAAAAGAAAGGAGCTCTTAATCATAACCGGGGGGATTAAAAATTTGAACCAAGTTATTTCAAATAACGATGAATCCCAAATTTTACCGCATTTTTATAAGCATAAACCCCTATGATTATGAAGTTATATATGAAAATATAGTAACTATTTATCTTAGCCGATTATTTCTTACCCTAAATCAATTTATTACTTACCAAATGTTAAGTATTAATACCCCTAAATAGTTTCCCTTTGCGGAGCGATTATATTTTTTTCGCTTCTATACTTTATGTTCATGTAATACAAAATTAAAAATGGTATTTATGGCATCAATACAATACCTACCAATCAAGACCAACAAAAACTAACATAAAAAATGTTGATTAATTTACAACCGCTCAAACTTCATTTCATGAAAAAAATTACCTTAATTACAGTAATGACTATTGTTTGCGTAGGAACGCTCCTTAGCTCATTTGGGCAGAGCTCAGCAACTGCTGGCGTAACCGCCACTTTAATAACCCCTATCACTATTGCTAGTACCCAGGATATGGCTTTTGGCAAGCTTAGCTTTGGTGCTATAGGAGGAACAGCCATCATTGCCACAGGTGGAACTACTTCTACTACTGGTGATATTAAATTTATCCATGGAGGCGCTCCTACTGCAGCTCAATTTACCGTGACTGGTGAGAAGGGGGAGGCGTATAGTATTAGTTTACCCACCCCATTTAATTTAACAAGCGCAATGGGTGGCCATAGTTTAGAGCTTGGTTCATTTACTTCAAATCCGGCAGCAACCGCCGGAGCAGGCTTAATAGATGCTTCAACAGGCACACAAATCATTTATGTTGGTGCCACATTAACCATACCTGCTGGATCCAATTCGGGTCAATATAGTAATACAACTGCCTTTACGGTAACCGTGAATTATTATTAGCCCTTTGTATGAAAGGATAGTATATGGGTATCTTTTCATACAAAAAAATACATTTTTCGCAGCCCTCTAAACTTATGTTTTGAATAAATTACTATTTCACTTTCTATTGTTAACCCTTGGTATTGGTTCAACTTTTTTTCCTAACAACTTATATGCGCAAGGCAATTTATTAATTTTCCCTACTAGAATAGTTTTAGATGATACCAAAAAAATGGATCAATTCATTCTTTCCAATACTGGCAATGATACGGCTTATTACTCCATCTCATTTGTCAACCTAAGAATGAAAACAGATGGTAGTGTAGAAAGTATTAATAATCCCGACTCAGGACAGCTTTTTGCAGATAAGCATCTACGTTTCTTTCCTCATTGGGCCCTATTAGGGCCCAATGAAACACAACTCATTAAAATTTAGGGATATAAAATAAATGAATTAAAAACAGGCGAATACCGATCGCATCTGTATATTCGAGCTGAACAATCAAAGACTGCTTTAGAAAAAAAGGAATCAACCGAAAAAGATAGCGGTATCTCGATACTTATAAAACCCATTTTTGGTTTTACCATTCCTGTTATTTTGCGGATTGGCGAGTCGAATTCAATCGTATCAATCGAAAATCTGAACTTTCAACTAATCAATCAAAAAGAACCCTCCGCAGTTTTTGAACTCCTTCGAACAGGCAATAGCTCTTCTTATGGCAATATAACGGTTAACTATTTAGCAAGTACTGGCAAAGCAACCAAAGTAGCATATGCAAAAGGCATTGCTATTTATACCCCTAATTCGAGTCGTAAGCTTACACTTTTACTCGACAAAGATCCCTCCCTAAATTATGCCCATGGAAGATTACAGGTTATTTATGAAGAAGAAAATACGGGTAAAAAGAATGGCAAAATAACCCTAGCAGTGAAAGAGATAATGCTTGACTAATCGCGGCACTAGAACGTTAAAACTGACTCCTTTTGACTTACCATTATTCAGATACTATTAAAGCAGAAATAAGGTTAGTTATCGAAAATAAACTGAAAAGATTAGCAATGCTAACATTCTGCTTACTAATGACCACCATCATCTTGCCAGAAACAATCTTGGCTCAGGTAACTAGTATTACTGAACAGCAAAATATTAGCTTTGGGGCATTCACCTATACTGGAACAGCCGGAGGCAGTATTATTGTTTCCAATTTGGGCAAAAGAACTGCTACTGGCAATATCATACTTCTTAATTCAGCCGAAAGCGGGCAGGAAGCTATTTTTAAAGTAATCTCTACACCGCACAGCAGCATTTCGAGCATTACTGCCACCGGAAACAGCGTTAATCTAGCTAGCCCCAAGGGTGGAAATATGCGCTTCACTATTGGCACAATTGCAGTAGATGGTATTAACATTAGTAATCCATTTACCAGTTCTGCAATTGGTATCGACTATCTGCATATTGGCGGCATACTTACAATTCCCAATGGCAGTTCCATACCTGGTATGTATAGAGGCAGGTTCATGATTACCATCAATTATTAAACTAAAAAGAAGATTGTTGCCCATTATAAAACACCTATCCTTTATTTTGTTGAATAAGCTTATCTGCATCATTCTTGCAAGCACCATATTCTTATTCCCCATTAAAGGCCTTAGTTCGTCTGTTAATAATGTAAAAGATACTGTTTTGGATGAAGTATATATTAGTTTAAATCTACCTTATTTGGGAAATATAGAAATCATGTCGATCGTAAAACAAGAAACCTTGTATTTACCTATTGCCGAATTATTCGATTTATTAAAAATACAGCATCGAGTATCCCTTAATTCAGATACGATACAAGGTTTTTTTATTGAGCCTAAGGATGGTTATTTTTTTGATCAACCAAACCATCGGGTCATTTTTCATAACCAAACTTACTTTTTAGGGAATGACGCAATGATGGTATCGAATGGATTACTATATCTATCGGCGCCTTGGTTTGGGAAGATATTTGGGTTAGCTATTTCATTTTCGTTTCGTGATCTTAGTGCATCGCTCAAAACTAAGCTAGAACTGCCTTATATCATGAAAAAGAAGCGGGAAGAAATAAGAAATAATCTTGAAAAATTAAAGGGGCAGCCCATAGCAGATAGCACGCTGAAAAGAAAATTTATATTCTTTAAAGCCGGTGAAGCAGATTGGTGCATAGCTAACTCCTTTTCTAAAGACCCTACCTATACTGCGCAGAGCAAAAGCGGAGGCATAGCACTGGGTGGCATATTAGCGGGTGGCGAAATGAATGCACAGATAAATTATTTTACGAGTGGCCGCTATCAAAGTAAGGATCAAGTATATCGTTGGCACTATGTAAATGACGATTGGAAGCTCCTAAAACAGATTAGCCTGGGCCGAATTTATACCCCTTCTATCTCTACCCTATTCTATCCTCTAAATGGAGTGCAAATAAGTAATAGCCCCAGCAATGCTAGCACAAGTTTTGGCCATTACCTGATTAGCCATATTACCGAACCCTACTGGACAGTTGAATTATACATCAACAACCATCTAGTTGATTATAAAAAAGCAGATGCGGCAGGATTTTATAGTTTTAGCGTACCCCTATCTTTTGGCAATTCTAACATCAAAATAATACAATATGGGCTTTGGGGAGAGATACGAACAACGGAACAAAACATGAATATCCCTTATACCTTTATTGCCCATAGAAAACTAGTTTATACACTAAGTGCAGGAAAATTAGAAGACCCTACCCATTCAGTTTTTACTAGAGCTAACCTTGCTTATGGTGTTAGCCGTTTTTTAAGTATAGGTATTGGAGAAGAATTTCTATCAAGCGTTAACAAGAAAAGACCGATACCCTTCCTCAATGCATCAATTCGAGTAGGCAGAGACTTGATTATTTCGGCCGAATACGCAAAATATATAAGCCATAAAGGAACACTAATTTATTATTTTAAAAAAGGTATGCAACTAAACATGTCTTATATAGGCTATGAAAGTGGGCAAACTGCGGTATATTATAAATATGTAAACGAAAAAACTGCTTCGTTTATCGTTCCTATTCATAAAGATAAATGGGGAGGCCTATTCCTACTTTCCTATGATGGTATCGTTTACCCGCAAGCTGTCTTTAATCGGGCTAGCCTATTACTTTCAACACAGATCTCTCAAGTTGGTTTCAACATTAGTAGTTATGTTCTTTCTTCAGCCACTAATTTTGCTAACTCTCGTGGCTATAGTAATATAAGATGCACCATTTTCTTAAAGAACCATATCAAATTAAGCCCAGAGGTCGAATACCAGTATCATTCTAATCAGCTAATGATGGCAGGGTTGGCAATAGAAAAAAGAATAGGAAAATATACCTATTTTAACTTCTCTTATCAAAAAAATCCAGCAATGCAAAACAATTCATTTAGTATGGGTATCCGTTTTGCATTGCCCTATTTACAAGGAGCAGGAACAGTTCAACAAAGCAATACAGGCCTTGTAAATAGCGAAACGGCTAGTGGAAGCCTTCTCTTTAACAAAAAGGGATTAACGTTTAGCAATTATAACCATATCGGCAGTGGCAGGCTACGTATTTTCTGCTTTCTAGACCTTAATGGCAATGGCCAATTTGATACCGGAGAACCGAAACTAACGGGCATAATATTGAATACGACAACGGGCGGCCGAATTGAGTTTAATAAAAAAGATAGTTCCTACAGCATCAACCATATTATTCCATATACCAACTGCTTTATAGAGGCCAATGATAATGGCCTCGAAAACCTAGCCTGGAAATTACAAAAGAAAACCTTTAGCATCTTTGTAGAACCCAATATAGACCAATTCTTAAGCATCCCGGTTTCCATCATGGGTGAGATCTATGGTAAAGTATATAAAGCCAACAATAAGGGCCTAGAAGGGCTGGGCCATATTAAATTGGAAATTTGTACTACGGATGGCACCCATATTGCAACTGTATTAACAGCAGAAGATGGTGCTTTCAATTATATGGGATTACCCCCTGGCAATTATACCCTTTTGCCCGATGCAGATCAATTATACAAACTAAACCTAAGAACAAATGGTTCATTTACATTTAGTATAAAATCTAAAGCAGATGGAGATGTAGTAGATGGCTTACAACTAATACTCTTTTAGTGATCGAGTCAGTCATGCTTTCTTGCAAGAGCTTCATGGCACTATAGTGGGTTTGAACTAGCAAGTATAGTAGAATACACATTTACAATCAATCCATCATTAACCATCTGTTCAAAAAAATCAAGCGTATTAAACCCATCAACAATGAGCAGCATCGATACATTCCGAGATAAAGATACTAGCATTTGGTTACGCGCCCTTTTAGCAATGTTAGTTTTTGTTTATGTAATCTGCTATTGCGAATCCTGCTTAAACTTTCGGGTGTTATGCCCAAGAAAGAAGCAATAGCGTGTAAGGGTACCCGCTGAAATAATTCAGGTTTATCATGAAATAACAATTCATAACGGGTAGCTGCTAGATCACTTACCCTACTTCTATACAGATTAATAATATTTAATAAATAGGCATCCGAGACTTCCTTAAAGAATTGTTCCATCATGGGAACCACTTTAATTAAGCTTTCACGACGCTCAAAACTAATAGAGAGTAGTTCTGAATCTTCATTGGCAGCAATGCCATATTCGGACGGACAATCGCTAAGAAAACTTTCTGGCGTGCCTAACCATTCATTTTCAAAAGCAAATTTGAGAATATGTTCTTTACCAAGATCATCAACCGAATAAGTAAACAATGAACCAAAATTGATGAAAAATAGCTCCCTAGAAATATCTCCGATACTAATTATTTCGCTGTTCTTCCTAACCTTCTTCACACAAAAAAAAGGCATCATTTTTTTAAAATCTTCATCAGTAATGGACGATTTATTCTTAATAGATCTTTCAACCTGGTTATAATTTATGACCCTTTCCATGGATGAAAAAAATTAAGTACCGACTCTTATAACAGATAATTATTATGGTGAATATATGTAGAAAAAATTGTAGAAAAAAAAATAAAACACCTACTAAATTGTTTACATGTTTAAATAAATAATACTCACTTAGCTGCTCGAAATTTATGGCCAAGACATCCAAAAAAGCAATTACCAAGAACGAAACCAATGGCACTAAATAGTCCAATAATCTAGGCAATATGTCCCCGTATACTATCCACATAATGATTAAACTAACTCCTTATTCAGTATCATCACCTAAATCTGTAATGCCTCAAGAAAAGATAGTTGTAAACTGAATCCACATAAAAATGCAGATGGCAATAATAGTATAAATCGTAATCAAGCCATGCGTAGAGATAGCCCCAAATATGAGCCTACAGTAATAATCGGTTAAATACACCACAGAACGAGCATGAAATACACTTACTAGCCAATTTAAAGGCTCCTAAAGACCTAAAAAATATTTATTACACCCATTTTGCCGAAATAGAAAAAAAAGTACCAATTGGGCTAAAATTGAGTAGTAAGCTAGGGCTGAATTAGATGATATGTAAAATTATAAATTTTAAGAAACCCATGACAATAGAAATGAGTTATAAGAAATTTATTTTTTGAGCAGGCAATGAAACCTCATCAGCTTAATATTTTTCCCCCCGTGAGAATCTCCTTGAGATACTTCTGATATCGAGTTGTATAATCATCACTAGAAATATATTGCGATAGGATAGTCCAATCAGCCAACTTATTCAAGTTCATGAAAATGTAATCAATAACTGCTTGCTCTAAGGCTATCTGTACTTGCCAATATTTTTTTAAACTTATAAACTGAGCATCGTTTAAAATAGATTCAATAAAAGGAAGAATATTTATATTCATAAAAAGCATCACAGTATCACTGTTCATTGAACGCAAAGTCGAATTGAAACATAAACGATTCTGTAAAAGCTTATAAACACCAGTTGATAACGAGTCTAGTTTAGAATTGGTTATTCCCTGAATATTATTTTTTAATGTAGCTATTAAATATCGAATATTGGCAACAGTATCTTTTGGAAAAATTTCGTTTCTAAATTTCCAAGCACTTTTAACATAAGACTTGTAATTAAGCGGAATATTAAAACTATTAACAATACTATCTTTAGATTGTTGATAGTAGATCATGGACTTTTGATGAATAATTTGATACTCAAACTGATCTACAGAACCATATTTATGTAAAATCAAATCGTTTAGGTTTACAAATTTATTAAGATTATACCCAAAAAAATGAGGATTGGTTAAATCTATTAAGATATCAAAATCTTGTTTTTGAGTTTCTAGTAGATAACAAAAAGAAATATTACTCAGATTACCACCATTAAAATTCATCAACCTGTTGATTATTTCCTTACCCTTATTATTGGGTATTTTTTTGCAAGCATGATTCAGGTTTGAATACAGATAGGTTTTTAAGCATGGATAAACAAGTACAAACATATCTGAAGAATCATTAAAAATTATTTTATTCAAAAGAACAAGATCAGCCTTCGTATAAAAATCGAGCTTTAGCAACGGAAATATTTTGAAGGAGTCTACTTTCACAACTGTAAAGGAACTATCACATCCCATTTTAGACTTACTAGTACCTGAATTCTCCTTAGCATAAATAGCAGATAGTATACTATCTTTTAGGTTCTTTTCAAAAGGCTTTAAATAATTTGCATTTAATAGTAAAGCAGGTTGCTGAGCGCCAAGATTTAAATAGCATAAGCTAGCAAAAACTATAATAGCCGAATTAAAAATTATTTTTTTCATTGCAAGTATATTTCGATGCTCCTATGAAATAATAGAAACTGTTCAATAAATTCATTCTTCCTTCTCTACTAAAATTTTTTTAATAAAAACATTATATAAATCAGATAGACTAGTCGCAGCATCCATCATACCACTTTCTTCCATATGACTCAGTTTACAGATATTAGATAAAATATAATTATCAACTGGCACAGATAATACCTTTTTAACAATCCGGTATTTATTAAATTGCAATAGCTGACTTTCCGTTAAGATAGACTTAACCACTGTAAAAATATTTTTACCCATGAAAACCATACCTGAATCGTCATTACGAAAACGGTCATCAGCATTAAAGTTTAAGGTGTCTTTTAAAAAAGAATAAATACCAACAGTCAAATAATTAATTTGTACAGAAGAAAGGTTTAAAATATTTTTTTTCATCTCTTTCAACAAATATTTGATATTCGAACAAGTATCAAACGGGAAAATTTTGGTTCGATATTCCCATGAACCTTTAACATAAGATTTGTAATGAAGCGGAATATTAAACCACTCAACACAACTATCTCTATATTTTTGATAATCACAAATCCCTTGTTCAAGGATAATTAAATGCTTAAGATTATCTAAGGGACCATACTTGTATTTTATTAAATTGGTTAAGGATATAAACTTCTTATTCTTATAGAAAAACTGTTGTTGAGTATTGATATCAAGTAAAATATTTCCAACATTTTTTTGACTCTCAAGAAAATAACAAAAACAAATATTATTAAAATCATTACCACCAAAATCGATTAGAGAACTGAATATTGCATTACTTGCTTTATAGGGTAATCGATCGCAGCCATGATTTAGGGGAGAAAAAACATAACACTCTAAAAAAGGATAAACAATCACATATAAATCGGAAGAGTCATTAAAAATGAGTTTTTTCAAAAAAACACTATCCGCTTCAAACCCAAGCTCCAGCTTTACCATTGGAAGCATTTTTAAAGAGTCTACTTTCACACCAGGAAAGAAACTATCACCTGCTAGTTTAACCATTTTATTTTGCGAATATTCCCCAGCATAGATAGCAGAGAGTATGCTGTCCTTTACTTTTCTTTCATAATTACTTAAATAATATAAATTAATGAATTCAGCCTGTTTCTGCGCTTCAAGGTTAAAATAGTGTACACAAGCCAAAAACATTACAAGAATTTTAAACAATACTGTTTTCATTTTAATTATATTTTACTCCTCCTAAGGAAAAAACATTAAAAAGCATATTTACGCTACCAGATTTATATCTCTCGGCTTAGGAAATAGAAAAAATTTTTTCTTTAAATATAATAATATTTTATAATTATTTTTTGTTAAAAAAAATAATTAGACTCCCTTTAAACCATTACTGTATAAGGCTTTCAAAAAAGCACATCCATGTATAACTTACTAATTATCAGACTATTTAATGAGGCAATTCGCAACTTTTTTTATGGTTACAATTAATTTTGATTGCATTAATTTTTAACCCTGATGATCGTTTATTTAAAATGCTGAAAACTGATTCATTTTTAAGCTAGAACAACATGAATGATCCTAATTTATAAATGAATACGCCTAATGCTTCCATAGAAATCAGAATGATTTTCGGCAAATGCAAATAAAATTTAGCGTTAGGATTCATTTATCGAATGTTTGTAAATAAACATTTGCTACCATTTCATGGCACACTAAGAAAAATGGATAGCTAAAAACTATTGTAAAGTAAAACCTGAACGATACCAACTGTAAATTTTCGGTATAAGACAATTTATAATAAGCCACCTTTAAGCTACCTATAAGCTACCTATAAGCCATCTATAACTCACTATTAATAGGAGTAGCTTATAAGTGGGTTACAGTATAGTTATTGCAGAAACAAATCTTACTAACTCTATATGAGTATACGACTCCTATTTAGATTGAATCAAAGTGCCTGCAGGAGAAGTGAACAAGGGAGTTGCATAGCATCGCCATGATTGTCAGGAATCGTGTTGATGCAATTTACCATCACGCATTCATTCTTTAGTTGTTAGGAAAAATCAAGCCCCTACTCTATAACGGTAAGCTGAAAAAAATTATAGATGGATCGTAAATAAAATTTGACACTATTAAGAACCCTAAATTATACTAGATAATCAGTAACCCAAGGTTCAACCACACTCAACCACTCGCTGATTAGCACCCTTTTATTGACTGTACACTAAAATAAATGTCTCCCTATGGGAGACATTTATTTAGCGCAATAAGGGATTTATCTTGCAATTATATTTCGCTATGGGGCAAATCGTTTATTTCGTTTACGTGGTGCAGTTTCAGTTCCTTCCTCTTTTTTTTGCTATAGGCAATCTTAGAAATCACAACGAACAAAACAGGCACAATAAAGATAGCTAGCATGGTAGCGGTAAGCATTCCTCCTAACACGGTAAATCCAATAGTACTTCTGGCAATAGCCCCTGCGCCAGTTGCGAAGGCTAAGGGCAATACGCCTAGTATAAAAGCCATAGAAGTCATTATAATAGGCCTTAAGCGAAGCTTTACAGCAGCTAAGGTAGCAGGCACAATATCCATTCCACCATCTACCCTTTCTTTGGCAAACTCAACAATCAAGATAGCATTTTTGGCTGCCAAGCCAATCAACGTTACTAAGCCTATTTGCGCATATACATTATTGGTTAAGTGTGGTAGAAAGGTAAGGGTTAGTATAGCACCAAATGCACCAATAGGCACCGATAAAAGTACAGAAAAAGGTACGGACCAGCTTTCATATAGTGCTGCTAGAAACAAGAAAACAAAGAGAATCGATAAGGAGAAAATATAAACGGTACTAGAGCCCGCATTAATCTCTTCTCTACTTAATCCAGAGAACTCATAACCATAGCCTGCAGGCAATACTTTAGCAGCTACTTCTTTTAAAGCAGCAATGGCCTGTCCACTACTATACCCTTCTTTAGGGGCACCATTAATTTCAGCTGTACGAAAAAGATTATAATGGGTAATTAATGGAGCACTCTCGGTTAGTCTATACGAAATTAAAGTGCTTAAAGGCAATAAGGTTCCTGCCTGATTTTTTACATAATAGAAATCTAAATTCTTGATATCGCCTCTAAAGGAAGTATCAGCCTGTGCTACCACGTGAAAATTGCGTCCATAAGCTGTAAAGTCGTTCACATATTTACTACCTAAAAAAGTTTGAAGGGTATTATACACATCGGCCAAAGACACGCCCAATTTCTTACATTTTTCTCTATCTACATCTACCTGATAACCCGGTGTGCGAGCAGTGAAATAGGAAAATGCAGAAGCTATTTCAGGGCGTTTATTCATTTCTACCACAAAATTATTAACCACTTTTTCGAAGGTCTTGATATCATCATTACTTTCTTTTTGTTCTAGTTCAAAGGTAAAACCAGCCGTCTGCCCAAGCCCTTGTATCGCAGGTGGTTGAATTACACGAATGCCTGCTTCTTTAATGCCTGCAAACTTCTTTTGTAAGTTGGCCGTGATAGCTTGTAATTGAAGCGATTTATCGGTTCGTTGAGCCCAGGGCTTCAATTGACAGAAGATAGTGCCACTATTTGACTTAGTAGCAAAGGTTACTACGTTTAACCCTCCTAGTGCAGCATAATGATCAATTGCTGGTTCCTGACTTAGGATGCCCATAATTTTGTTCAACACGTCTAAGCTTCTAGCTGTTGACGCAGCTTCGGGTAGCTCGAACGTAACATAGATACGACCTTCATCTTCGGTAGGAATAAAGCCTGTAGGTTTATTTTTAAATAAGAGGCCAGTACCAATAAATAAACAACCCAATAATACCAAAGCAAAAGGAGCAGCCTTAATACATTTTTTTACTCCTACTGTATAAGAGGCTGTTGTTTTGGCAAACCAAGTATTAAATAGAAAGAAGAATTTATCTAGCCCTCTTGACTTTTCATCCAAATGCATAGGCTTCAACATTAAGGAACATAAGGCCGGTGTAAGCGACAAAGCCACAAATGCAGAGATCAATACCGAGATGGCAATGGTAATGGCAAATTGCTGGTATAATTTACCAACAATACCAGGAATAAAACCAACAGGAACAAATACAGCTGCCAGAATTAATGCAATGGCTACTACGGGGCCCGAAATGTCTTTCATGGCTTTATAGGTAGCTTCTTTGGGCGATAGCTTTTCATGGTCTATATAATGTTGTACAGCTTCTACCACCACAATCGCATCATCTACCACAATTCCGATCGCTAATACAAAGCCAAACATGGTTAATGTATTAATAGTAAAACCTAGAGGAATAAAAAAGGCAAAAGTTCCAATAACAGAAACCGGAATGGCTAATATGGGTATTAAGGTAGCTCGCCAACTTTGTAGAAAAAGAAACACCACTAATACCACCAAAGAAAGGGCTTCTAGCAAGGTAGTCATAACTTCATCGATAGATACTTTTACCACCGAAATAGATTCGAAGGGAACAACATATTCGATGTCTTTGGGAAAGGATTTTTTTAGCTGATCCATGGCCTTATACACTCCATCGGCTGTTTCTAAGGCATTGCTACCGGGGGCTTGATATACCAATAAATAAGAAGCTCTTTTTCCATCAACAAAAGAGTTACTGGCATAACTAAATTTACCCAATTGAATTCTAGCTACATCTTTCAAATGTACCACCGCACCTGCATCGGGCTTAGAACGCACTATAATATCGCCGAACTGTTGTTCTGTATTGAGTCGGCTATTGGTAAATACATTGTATTCGAATGCTTGAGAATTATTTTGAGGAGGGGCGCCCACCGAGCCAGCCGCAATTTGCAGATTCTGCTCCTGAAGGGCCGCAACCACTTCATTTGCCGTTAAACCCAATTGCGCCATCTTATCGGTTTTTAACCAAACACGCATACTAAAGTCATCGGCTCTAGAAAAAATATCCCCTACTCCTTTTACGCGCAGCAATGCATCTTTAACAAAAATGTTTGCATAATTATCGATGAAAGTAACGCCATGGGTAGCATTTGGCGAATAAATGGCTACCAACATTAAGATACTAGGATTACGTTTTCGAGTTGTTAAGCCTAACCGTTTAACATCGTCGGGTAATTGGGGCGTAGCAATACCAACCCTATTTTGCACATCTAGTGCGCCATTATTTACGTCGGCACCTACATTATAGATTACGTTAATGGTGGTACGACCATCGCTGGTACTATTACTCTGCATATATGCCATTCCAGGCGTACCATTCACCTGTGTTTCGATGGGAGTGGTTACTGTTTGCTCCACTGTTTGTGCATCGGCACCATTAAAAATACCGGTAATTTGTACCGTAGGGGGTGTTATATCTGGGTACTGACTTATAGGCAAATTAATGATCGACAATAAGCCCATAATAACAATCACCAATGAAATAACGATACCCGTTATAGGACGCTTAATAAATGTATTTGCAATCATAATAATTTCAAGTTGTGGTTATTTACCTTTAGCAGTTGGCAACAAAACAGCCGCACCATCTCTTAAACGCTGAAGGCCTTCGATAACCACTTTATCTCCTTCGGTTAAGCCTTGTTTCACAATAACTTTATCATTAATTCTAGCACCTAATTGTAATTTATGTTGCACCACTTTGCTACTGTCGTTAACAACAAATACGGAGAACTCTCCCATTTGTTCTATCAAAGCTTTAGTGGGCACTAATAAAAACAGGGCAGTAGCATCATTGCTTTTTATACGCAGGTTACAATTCATACCTACTCTCAATAAATTCTTTTTATTGGGAAAGATGAGGCGGGTTTTAATAGTTCCTGTTTGCGGATCAATGGCCCGATCAATTAAACTAATACTACCGATTCCTGGGTAAAGGGTACTATCCGAAAGAGTCAAAGTAAAAACAGAGTCTGCATCCTTTGCAACGTGTTGCTGCAATTGTACGAAGCGAGGTATTTGTTGTTGATCTACTGCAATATCTACGGCCATCGGATCGTTGGAGGAGATGGTATTTAAAAGGGTTTGATTAGCCGAAACCAATGCCCCTATTTTAACCTGCGACAAGCCAATCGTTCCGTCAAATGGTGCATAGATAGACGAATATTTTAGATCGGTTTCTACTCTTGCTAAATTAGCTTTAGCTGCTACCACCTGCATTTTTACTGCCTGTAGATCGGCAAATGCATGATCTACTACTTGCTTGGCTATAGCATCTTGCTTTAACAAATCGGCATAACGATTGGCATCCTGCTGCGCTTTAGCTAGATTGGCCTTTACAACATTTAGGTTAGCCAGTGCTTGGTCGTAATTAGCCTGAAATTGTTGGCGATCTATATCATATAATTTCTGCCCTTTTTGAACTGCCTGTCCATCTTTAAAATAAATTCCTGTAATAGTACCAGTAACCTGTGCTCTAAACTCAACCTGATTTATCGCAGCCACTGTAGCAGGATATTGATCAAAATAAATAGCAGCCTCCTTCTTTACTTCATAAACATTTACTGCCGTAGGGGGCGGTGCTTTTTGCTCCGGTGCTTTGCTATTACAGGCTAACATTGATAGGCCGCTGACAATAAGAGACAAGGGGAATAACTTTCTTAACATATATAAATTGATTAATACTAAATAAATGAGAATTACATTAAAACTGGGTATGGCCTAACGCTCTTTGTACATCAATTTTACTTTGCAATAATTGAAACAAAGCATTATAAAAATTAAGCTGTGCCGTATGAAGATCAGATTCTGCAATAATTACTTCTAGGTATGCTTTTATGCCAGCCGTATATTGAAGTCTGATGGTTTTATATACTTCATCGGCCAATTGAACATTTTCCTTTAGTGCATTATAACTTGCCAGATTAGCTTTATACATGGTAATTGCTTGAACATATTGTGTTTGAATGCGGCTTTTTAATAAGAGCTCATCATAATCCAATCGCTTTAATTGCAACTCAGCTTGCTTTAACTGGTATACCCTTTTACTACCCTGGAAGAGGGATAAAGATAATTGAATACCTACATTAGAATTATTGAAATTCTGGCTAAATGTTTTTCCAAAATCATTATTTAAATAGCCTAGATTATAGTTGCCAAAAGCCGATGCCGTTGGCAAAAAATTCCATTTATAATATTTCAAATTTGATTGCTGCAACTTTTTTTGTGTTTGCAATAACTGAAATTCAATTCTACTGGTATATTGAACAGATTGGGCCGTATCAACAAACGCCTCTGTTTCTAGCGCAGCTGAATCATATATTAGCCTTAGTGACAAGCTATCGGGATAGCCCATCAACTCTTTGAGATAAACATTTTTTGCAACAACAAGATCCTGTGTTTGCTTACGTTGCGCTTTGGCATTATTCAGTGCAATGGCAGCACGCTTATAATCGGTTTTATCTACCAACCCACTTTGGTACTGATTAAAAGCATCCTTATAACTTCGTTCTAGCCTGGTTACTGCTTCCTCAAAAACAGCTACTTGTTTCTCTGTAAGTAGTACATCAAAAAAAGCTTTACTCACATTTACGCTTACCTCGATCTTATTCGTTTCTGTATTTTCTTTTGCTTGTTTACGAACATCTTTTGCAGTTCTACTAGCTAATAAAATATCTTTATTAAAAATATTTTGACTAGCGCTCAAACCCAGGTTAGCGGTATTATTGGTACCCGAAGGAATATAACTACCCGAAAAATATGCAGTTGGCAATTGGAAATTGTGCTGAAAATTATAATTAAAACCCAGCTGTGGATAGCCATCTGCTAATTTACTGTGAATCACTTTCTCGGTAATATCTTCATCAATCAAAGCTTGTTGCATCAATGGCTGATGTGATAATGCATACTGAATACAGTTGTGTAAACTAGCTATTGGTAATACTGAATCTTTCTGTGTTTGCGAAAAAATAAGGGAAGGAATCAAGAGATAACAAAACGAAATTCCTATTCCAATAAAATATTTCATATCCTACATTAATATAAATGATGATTAAAAACAATAGAACTTATTGTTGTTTCAGACTTTGATTCATCTGATGAGTGGCTAAATGAAAGCCTCATTAAAAAACGAAAATAACATTAAAAAGTACAACCTAGTTTCCTATTTCGGAAAACCTTGATGATTGGCTATTAAATTTGTACTTTCATGATATCAAAAAAAACGATATGAAAACGATTTTTATCTTATTGTCCTTTTTATGTGGAGTAACTACCATTGCACAGAAAGCAGATAAAACCTATGATCTTTCGATTACGAAGCACCAAATAAAAATAGGTGGTCAACTCATAAATTATACGGCCACTAAAGGCTATATGGCGGTTAAAGACGAAAATGACTCGGCAAAGGCAAAGCTTTTTTTTGTTGCTTACACAAAAGACGATGAGCCAAATGCTGCTAAACGGCCAATTATGTTTGCCTACAATGGCGGACCAGGCTCTGCTTCTTTATGGTTACATATGGGCTTATTAGGCCCAAAAAGAGTATTAATGAACGACGATGGTAGCAGTTTGCCTCCACCCTACCAATATATTGATAACGAATATTCTTGGCTAGATAAAACAGATATCGTATTTATTGACCCTATGCTTACCGGATATACTAGAACAGTTGGAAAAAATGATAAAAGTCAATTTACCGGTTATGAAAATGATGTGCAGTTTGTAGGCGACTTTATTAAATTATATACCACCAAATATGAACGCTGGAGTTCGCCCAAATTTATTGGTGGTGAAAGCTATGGCACTACCCGTTCTGCAGGACTTGCAGGCTATCTACAAAGCCGATATGGCATGTATCTAAATGGCGTAGTATTAATTTCGGCTATCCTAGACTTTGGAGCTGATATTACCGATAAAGGTAATGATCGACCGTTTCCATTAACACTGCCTACCTTTGCAGCCACTGCATGGTACCACAAAAAATTATCGCCCGAGTATAAAGCGCTTTCTCCTTTATTAAAAGAGGTAGAACATTTTGCCTTAACTGATTATGCATCAGCCCTATTAAAGGGAGATCAACTTACAACCGAGGAAAGAAATAGCATTATAGATCAACTACATAAATATACAGGACTCTCTAAAGAATATCTGCAAGAAAGTAACATGCGCTTATATGTGGGTAGGTTCAATAAAGAATTATTGCGTAAAGAAGGAAAAACGGTTGGCCGATTAGACAGTCGTTTTACAGGAGAGGATTTTGACGAAGCTGGCGAAGAATATGATTACGATCCTAGTTACGACAAAACCGTTTATGGCGCTTATACAGCCGCTACCTACGATTATATACATAAAACCCTCAAGTACGAGAATGAACTCACTTATGAAGTGCTTACGGGCCGTCCTCGCCCTTGGCCGCTTAGCCAAGATAAATACCTAAATGTTGCAGAAACACTTCGCGATGCCATGACCAAAAACCCCTATTTAAAAGTATGGGTAGCCAATGGCTACTTTGATATGGCTACTCCTTATTTTGCTACTAGAAATGTTTTAGACCATATGTTCCTCAAAAAAGAACTAAAAGAGAATATTTCGCTTACCTATTACCCTGCAGGACATATGATGTACATCAATAAACCTTCCTTAATTGAGCTTAAAAAAGATTTTGAGACCTTTATCAATAATGCGATGCCAAAAAATTAAGGTGAACGAATGGAAAATCAATAAAATACGCAAGAATTAATTAAGGAAAGCACTAAAGATCTGTAGAATAAAAAAGGCTGTGATTGCTCACAGCCTTGTAACAGGTTTTAACAAGTATAACTAATAAATTATAATTATTAAGCGATACGTTTAACGTTCACGGCATTTAAACCTTTACGGCCTTCCTGAACATCAAACTCAACTTTGTCATTAGCTTCAATCTGGTCGATTAAACCGTTAGCATGTACAAATGTTTCTTTGTTAGAATCATCATGCTTAATGAAACCAAAACCTTTTTCTTCGTTAAAGAACTTTACAGTTCCTGTGATTTTTTGACTACTCATTGTAAAATTTAAAAAATAAAATAATAATGAACAAAGTTAAAGGTAAAAAGGTTCACTTCCTAATTAAAAAGAATAAAGAAGCCAATAATATGAGTTTATAGGTGGGCAAATGATCTGAATATGGCGGGTTTAGGAGGCAAAAGCCCCATGGGCTAATGAAGCAACGCTACTAATTGTTTTAGCTCGGCAGCTGTATTAAATGAATGTAACACTATTCTCAACCTTTCTTTGTTTTTAGCAACTGTGGGATATAAAATGGGCCTTACGTCTATATTTCCTTGCTGTAATACAGCCGCTACCCTTTTAACATTCTCATTCCCAGGAATAATCACCGCTTGTATAGGACTATCTGAAACAAGTTTATGATATTGGATAGGAGTAGCTTGAAAGGTCTTGATGAGCCCATGCAACTGATCACGCTGTTGGTGCATAGTTGGAAATAAAGCATAACTATTTTTAATGGCTTGAACCGAATGTGGAGGCAGGGCGGTAGAATATACGAGACTTCTAGCGAAGTTAATGAGATAATCGCGCAATAGAGTTGAGCCCAATACTACAGCACCATGACAGCCACAAGCTTTACCAAAGGTATGAATACGAGCAAAAATAGCATCTTGTAAACCCTGTTGCTGCACCATCCCCTCGCCTTGCTGCCCCAGAATGCCAGTGGCATGTGCCTCATCTACAATAAGGTGTGCCTTATATTTTTGGCAACATTGTACCAAGTCGTATAAGGGGCAACTATCGCCATCCATGCTAAATATAGATTCAGTAACTACAAAAATATGACCGCTTGCATGTTGGATCTTCTTCTCCAAGTCGTTGATATCGTTATGCAAAAAAGAAAATGATTGCGCAAACGATAATCGAATACCGTCCCGAATAGAGGCATGCGATAGTGAATCGTAAATAATGGTATCGCCTTTTTGGGGTACAGAAGCAAATAAGCCTAAATTGGCATCATAACCAGAATTAAATAGTAAAGCTGCACTGCTCTGATGAAAACGAGCAATCATTTGTTCTGTTTCTTCGAGCAAGGCATAATTTCCGGTAAGTAATCTTGAACCTGTTGAACCCAAGTTTTGCTGGGAAGCTGAAGCTATTAGTAGCCCATCATATGCTATCCCTAAATAATCGTTCGAACAAAAGTCTATCTTGCCACTGGTTAGTTGCAAGCTTCGAAAAGCATTATTTTGTTTTCGATCCTTTAGTTTTTTGTTCAAAAAATCATCGTTATACATTCCTCAAAACTATAAGTTTGTATTGAAAATAAGCACCATGAACTTATTTTGTGGCCATGAGCATTAAATTCCAACACATTTAACTTATCCTAACTACTGAATATGATCGAAAAAAATATGAATCTAGACCTATCGCAAGACACCAAAAATATTCTAGGATTACAATTACCCACCGACCCACGTTGGGTAGATCTGGCAGGTATTAGCTTAGCAGCCATCTTAACCGACCATGCCTATTGCGAGCAAAAAGCAGCACTTACTTGCATCTCATTAATACAACGCTACTCCGATAAAGAAAAATTGGTGATCGCATTGGCACCCATCGTAACAGAAGAATGGGGACATTTTAGATTGGTATTAAATGAATTGCAAAAGAGAAACCTTAAACTCGGCGTTCAACGTAGAGACGAATATGTAAATAAACTCATTGAATTTCAAAAGAAAGGAGGGCATATCGAAGACCGCATGCTCGACCAATTACTTACCATGGCATTGGTAGAAGCTAGAAGCTGTGAGCGCTTTAAACGCCTAAGCGAAGGACTGCCAGATGTATATATGCGAAATTTTTATAGACGTTTTATGGAGAGTGAAGCCGGTCACTATACCTTATTTATTGACTTGGCAGAGACCTATTTTGACAAGGAGGCAGTTCGCATTCGCTGGAATGAATGGCTTACATACGAGACTACCATTATAAAAGAACTTGAGCTAAGGGGCGATAGAATTCATTAAAAGATTAAAAAACGTTCCTCGTATGTTCACAACGGCTAAAGTGTTCCCGAATTAAAGTAGGCCAATTCTTGGTCGAACGAAAGGAAAGAAAATTGTTCTTGCAGGCGCTGTGTTTTGGCAGCATAGTTAGCTAAGAACTTTTTATGTTGTTCGGTATTAGGGTTAAAAGGTTTGTGTTTAAAGGCTAGTTCGATCTCGGCAATTTGTTTCATCAAATCCTTTGTTTCATCATTCATACAGGCATCGGTAAATTTATTCCAAACATATTCGGTTGCATGATAATTAGGGTGTACTAAATCTTCGGCATAAAAACGATAATCGCGTAAATCATCGATCACTAATTCATAAGCAGGAAAATAATATAACTTTTCTAGTCGATCGATTAATTCGTGAACTGCCTGTATTAATACAGCCTTACTCCTATTATTTTCAATAACCCCCTCGCGAAGATGTCTAACCGGACTAATGGTAAAAATGACCTTTATATGAGGGTTAAAAGAGCCTAATGTATCTAACATGGTTCCTAATACTGCAATTACTTGGTCAATGCGCATTAGCCTACGCAAAAACCAATCAGCAGGTGCTTTGTGATTATTGGCTGCAACAGTTCCCACTGTTGCATTTAAGGCCTTTTCGGTTAAGGTATATATCCAAGCCGACCCTAATGTGATTAACAAATAATCGGCTTTCTTTAAATAGTCGTGTGCTTGAGATGTTGAAGTATTTATTTTTTGCAAAGCTTCAGGGGCTGTAATACCCGAATAACGACTATGGTGCTGCCAGCTATGCCAAGTTTCATTCAGTTCAAATAAGTCGTTAGCTGTATACTGCTTTTGTTCAATGATATTAATGATGGCTTCCGAAACGCTTACCGGGTTAAACAAAATCCCATTCGGATTCTCGAGTATACTAAACTTATGTTTTGCCAATTTCATTCCAATATTTTCGGTAAAGCAAGATCCTATCAAGCATATTTTGTTTTTATGATTGATGGGCTTGTCTATCTTTTTTATATCGAATTCATAGTGAAATTTCATGACATGAGAATTATTAGGACTGCAATGAGCAGTGAATGAACCTTTGATGAATGAACCTAGTTAAAACATAAACAGTAGCGACCATAAGGTAAATACCGCTTTTGTTAGTATTAACCACGCATACGTTGTATCATACCCTCATACAAAATGATACCTGTGGCCACCGACACATTAAATGAGTCGAACTTTGCGGCCATGGGTATGGTGAAGAAGTAATCAGCAGCTTTGGCCAAATAAGGTTGTACACCTTTACCCTCATCGCCCATAATTACACAACAAGGTACCGTAAAGTCTAGGTCGAATAGTTTTTTATCGGCACGCATTTCGCTAGTAAATACCTGTATACCATTTAGGTGAAGGGTGTCTACAGCCTTCAATAAGCTATTAACTCTACAAACATGAATATGTTCCAGTGCACCCGCACTACTTTTCATTGCTTCCTCATTTAATGCACCAACGCCCTTATCTGGAATTAAGATAGCTTGTGCACCACAACATAAGGCACTACGGGCAATACCTCCAATATTTCTAACATCGGTAATACCGTCGAGCATTAAAAACATTGGTGTTTCTCCTTTCGACACAACGAAATCAATTACCTGCTGCAAGTCCATATATTGAACCAAGGCTGCAAACGCAATAATACCTTGGTGATTGGCCTTGGTTAAGTAGTTTAACTTTTCAACGGGTACTATCTGTATAGGGATATTGTGTTCTCTCGACAAGGAACGAATGGCGCTTACCACCTCGCCATTAGCATTCTTTTGTAATAAAATTTTATCGATAGCTCTACCCGATTGAATGGCTTCAATGAGTGGCTGACGACCAATAATGAGTGAACTTGGTTTAGGAGGCATTTTACAAAATTACAATTTCAATTTTCCCTGCAACAATAAGAGTTGAACTTTTTGTAGGGCTAAGATGCTCAGCGCATCATTTATCTCTCCTTCTTCTATCATTTCGAGAGCTTCTTTCAAGGAAATTTTTTTAATAGATAGTTGTTCCGTTTCTTCGGGTGCTGCGGCATGCTGCGACAATCCACTGGCTAAATAATAAACGCTATACTCATTTGTAACCGAATTTGACAAATAAGCCGTACCCAATACCTGCCACTGATTGGCTTTTAGGCCCGTTTCTTCCAACAGTTCACGCTTGGCAGCCACTAATGGATTTTCATTTTTAGGGCAGCCGCCTTCGGGAATTTCCCAACTATACTTATCAATGGTAAAACGATATTGACCTACTAGATAAGTATTCAGTTCATCATCCAAGGCTACAATACCAATGGCTAGGTTCTTAAAATGGACCTTACCATAGATACCCAGCCCTCCGCTTGGGTTAATTACATTATAGTGGGTGAGCGATATCCAATTATTTTGGTATAGCTCTGAAGCATCTATAATTTTCCATGGATTGATTTGTTCTTCCTCCTGCATATTTTTCAAAAATAAGCATAGATTCTTTTTGAAATGCGATATTACCCTTAGGCTTTAGATAAAACACGCTTTTAATGGCCTATTTAAGCTTAAATAGGCCATTAAAACAGAATAACTGTATACTTTATCCATTAAGTTCGTTTGACCAAACAGGGAAGCTATAAACGATAATATATAAAGACCTCCACCCAAAACTGGGCAGAGGTCTTTGTATAATTTAAAGCGAACTATATTATAAGCCGAACGCTTTTTTCACTTTATTTACATAGTCTAATTTTTCCCAGGTAAACAATTCAACTTTAACTTTTTTCACTTTACCTGCGGGAGTCGTAAACTCTTTAGTAACCACTACATTTTTACGCCCCATATGCCCATAAGCAGCCGTTTCGCTGTAGATAGGCGAACGTAATTTTAAACGTTGTTCAATAAAGTAAGGACGCATATCGAACAAACCTTGAACAATTTTGCCAATTTGTCCATCGCTCAATTTAACCTTGGCCGTTCCATAAGTATTTACGTTAATAGAAGTAGGTTGTGCTACACCAATGGCATAAGAAACTTGCACCAATACTTCGTCTGCAATACCTGCTGCAACTAGATTTTTAGCGATGTGGCGAGTAGCATAAGCAGCAGAACGATCTACTTTAGAAGGATCTTTACCACTAAAAGCCCCACCACCATGGGCACCTTTACCACCATAGGTATCAACAATAATTTTACGTCCAGTTAATCCTGTATCCCCATGTGGTCCACCAATTACAAACTTACCTGTTGGGTTAATATGATACTTGATATTGTTGTTAAATAGTTTAGCATATTTTTTATACTTCGACTTAACACGAGGAATTAAAATAGTAATGATATCTTCTTTAATCTTAGCCAACATTTTAGCTTCAGAGTCAAAATCATCATGTTGCGTAGATACTACAATAGCATCAATGCGAACAGGCTTATTATGATCATCATATTCTAAAGTAACCTGACTTTTAGCATCGGGGCGAAGATATTTGATGGCTTTGTTTTCTCTGCGCAATGCAGCTAATTCAATAAGGATCTTATGTGCCAAATCAAGTGCTAGTGGCATATAATCTTCGGTTTCGTTGGTAGCATAACCAAACATCATACCCTGATCGCCTGCGCCTTGTTCTTCTTTCTTCTTTTTATCAACTCCCTGATTAATGTCGGAAGATTGTTCATGAATTGCAGAGAAAATACCACAACTATTAGCTTCAAACATATATTCACTCTTGGTATATCCAATTTTACGTATTACTCCACGTGCAATTTCCTGCACATCCAGATACGCTTTTGACTTTACTTCACCAGCTAATACAACCTGTCCGGTTGTTACGAGTGTTTCACAAGCTACTTTTGATTGCGAATCAAAAGCAAGGAAATTATCAATCAAGGCATCTGATATCTGATCAGCAACTTTGTCTGGATGTCCTTCAGATACACTTTCAGAGGTAAATAAATACGGCATATTATTTTTTTTGGTGGCAAATATAGTTGACCTAAACAATAATTCTAACTAAAATTGTCTAGCTAAATGAAGTTTAGATAAATAAAATTGTAAATATTACTTATCCAAGTTCATTGAATAAGTCCATGTATTCTGCTAGATCGGTATCCCATCCTTTGAATGGCACTACTTTTTTACCTTTAACTTTAGCAAATTCTTCGGTTAATTTCTTATCTACTTTATCGGCTCCAAAAGTAATAGCATCGGCAAAAGTAGCTCCTCCTCTAAATAAAGCAGTATTGTTATTCTCTTTAAAAGCCTCGAGATCTTTTTCTTTAATATTGGCATTGATTAGGGCTTGCTTTAAAAAGTCGGGTCCCATTTTTTCTTTAAAGGTATTTTCTCCAATAGTATAGATCACTTTACTATTGCTAAATACCGCTTCCTTTTTATAGGCTGTTTTAATATATGCAGGAACAAGGCCAGTCATCCAACCACTGCAATGAATAATATCGGGAGGCCAACCAAATTTTTTAACCGTCTCTAAAGCGCCCTTACAAAAGAAAATTGTTCTTAATCCATTGTCATCAAACCATTTTTCTTCTTCATCATGAAATATCTGCTTCCGTTTAAAAAAGTCTTCATTTTCTAAAAAGTAAACCTGTAGCCGGGCATTAGGCAATGAAGCTACCTTGATCTGTAAGGGATAATCGTCGTTATCGATCGATACATTAATACCAGATAATCTTACAACTTCGTGCAAACGGTGGCGACGTTCATTAATAACACCAAAACGTGGCATAATACAACGAACTTCTAGTCCAGTATCGTTACATTTGATGGCTAATTTATTTACAATTTCTGCAAATTCTGTTAGCTCTAAATAAGGCGACATTTCAGTAGCAATAAATAAAATTCTTTTCTTTGACATCAGTTTACCCGATTTAGTAGGCAGTAAATAAGTAGGCAAAGTTAATAAAATAAGTGTAAAAGCAACACATTAGATATTAGTTACAACTGATAATAAAAAAAACTATGATCCTTTTTAAAACGGCCGAGCAGCTAAAAATACATCTTAATAGTATTAAGAAATCAACTACTAAGATAGGATTTGTGCCTACCATGGGGGCATTACATGAAGGACATTTATCCTTACTAGCCATGAGTAAAGAAGAGTGCGATATTACTATCTGCAGCATTTTTGTAAATCCCACACAGTTCAATGAAACCAAAGACTTCGAGCTATATCCTGTTACGATGGAGCATGATATTTTATTATTAGAAAAAATAAAATGTGATCTACTATTTTTACCTTCTGTTACTGAAATATATCCCGAGGGCAAACCCCTATTAACACAGTATCCCATTGGCCCTATCGAGACCCTTTTAGAAGGCAGTTTTAGACCTGGCCATTTTCAGGGCGTATGCAATGTAGTGCACAGATTACTAAAAATAGTACAACCTCAAGTGCTATTTATGGGGCAGAAAGATTACCAGCAATGTATGGTTATTCAGAAATTACTTGAAATAACCCACTTAAATACCACCATAAAATTAAACATAGGTGCTACCCTACGCGCAGCTTCAGGATTAGCATTGAGTAGTAGAAATTTGCGATTGAGTGAAGCAGATAAACAGAAAGCGCTAGCTATTGCTCAATCATTAGCATTTATTAAACAAAATATTAACAGCAGTCCTATTGCTGCACTAGAAGAAAAAGTGCGCTTTCAGTTAGCAACACTTGGATTTGACCCAATTGATTATGTATGCGTTGCTAATGCCCATACCTTAGAACCGATAACCGAATGGGATCATGAAACACCCATTATTGCGTTAATTGCCGCATTTCTAAATGGCATTAGATTAATTGATAACATCTCATTAAATTAAACAGTTTACTTTTGCAGGGTTATGCAGATAGAAATCTTAAAATCAAAAATTCATAGAGCAACGGTTACTGAGGCCAACCTACATTATGTAGGCAGCTTAACCATCGATGAGGAACTAATGGAAGCTGCCAACCTGATTGAGAACGAGAAAATTCAGGTTGTAAATGCCAATAATGGCGAAAGATTGGAAACCTATATTATTACAGGTGCAAGAGGCAGTGGCGTGATGTGTTTAAATGGCCCTGCTGCTCGAAAAGCAGCCGTGGGCGACACTATCATCATTATGTCGTATGCTATCATGGATTTTGAAGAAGCCAAAATTTTCAAGCCTCGAATAATTTTTCCAAAAGAAGGAAATAAACTCTAGTTAACATTGACTGTTGTAAATTACACTTGAATTGATTGCTTCATGAAAAAAAGTTTATCCTCTTTATTCAAATACGTTTTCTTTTTAGGGTTAGGTGTATTCTTAGTTTGGTGGAGTCTTCACCAAATTCCAGACAATAAGTGGAAAGAATTCATGCAATCGCTTACCCATGCTAAATATTGGCTAATTATCCCTGTATTTATTATACTATCGCTTAGTCATGTTTTCAGGAGCCTTCGGTGGCGCATATTAATGCAACCGATGGGCTATGCACCCTCATTTATCAATACTTTTTTTGCAGTGATGATTGGTTACCTTGCAAACCTTGCGATACCTAGATTAGGAGAAGTACTCAAATGTACCATCCTTGCCAAATACGAAAAAGTTCCTGCCGAGAAACTAGTTGGAACCATTGTGGCTGAACGTGCTTTTGATGTACTATCTCTACTAATTGTTTTTTTATTGGCCTTTGTAACCCAATTTAACATTGTAGCCGAATATGGCTACCAGGTGCTTAATCAACTACTCAAAAATAAAACGGGTCATATCTCCTTTACAAAGCTATTCATCGCTTTGGGCATTCTGCTTATTTTAATAACCATTATCAAGATTTGGTTTAGCCAATTTGCACACCTTAAAGTAGTAATCGCAGCAAAAAAAATAATTAAAGGTATTTGGGAAGGCTTAACAAGTATCAGAAACTTACAAAAAAAAGGGCAATTTATTTTCTATACCATCGCTATCTGGAGCATGTATATTGGCGGCACCTGGGTAGGCCTTCATGCCACAGCGGGCACTGCACAACTAGGACTAGCTGATGCCATTACCGCCCTAGCATTTGCAAGTATTGGTATGATTATTACACCTGGAGGCATTGGCGCTTATGCTTATTTTATTGCCATGGTATTAGAAAAAAGTGATATCCCTTTTGAAATTGGTTATGCCAATGGAACCTTACAATGGTTTGCCCAATTTTTAATTGTAGTAATCGTGGGCTTTATTTGTTTAGGACTATTACCAATATTTAACAAAAAGACCAAAGCGACCGTCAACCCCTAATTTTAGTGATTAACCTACTTACTTATGAAACATATTGGTCCTATTGCACATAAAATATTTACAGTTCCTACCCTATTAGCAACCATTGCATCCTGGAGAGCAACGGGCAAATCGATTGCTTTTACGAATGGCTGTTTTGATATTTTACACGAAGGTCATCTTTTTTCATTATCGCAGGCTGCCTTAGAAGCCGACTATCTGATCGTGGGCATCAATAGTGACGCGAGTACCAAACGACTTAAAGGCAATGAACGACCGATAAATGGAGAGAATAGCCGTGCCTTATTATTAGCCAACTTATTGATGGTGGATGCGGTTATTGTATTTGAAGAAGATACTCCCCATGCCCTAATTAGTGCCATTTTACCCGATGTTTTAGTAAAAGGGGGCGATTACACAATTGATCAAATTGTAGGTGCACAAGAAGTGCTTGCAAATGGAGGAAGAGTAGCCATTAACCCCATCGTTGAAGGCTTCTCCACTACCCGCATTGTTGAGAAGATGAAAGAACTAGGTTAATGGCTGATACTTTAATAGAATAATCACAACTAGTGCTCTATTAAAAAAGTTCGGATTATAGACTAATAGCAGGTCTTTTAATAAAAACAAGTACCCATAAATATTCTGCAAATTTTTCAATTACATTTGCAAATCTATCAAACCTGCGGAGGTGGCGAAATTGGTAGACGCACTACTTTGAGGTGGTAGCGCCTTTTACCGGGCGTGGGAGTTCGAATCTCCTCTTCCGCACTAAAAAACAATGGCGATTCTATAACGAATCGCCATTGTTTTTTATTTATTATAATTGGAATACCCATCACTAGCAATATTAATTTTTGGCTTTTCTAGATCATTTACCCACTAGCTATAAACAAAATCTGCTTTAGCAATACCCCCTATTTCGAAAAATCAGCAATTCAGTACTATGCTACTTTAGATAAAAAACATAATAATTTGTATTCCAAGCATAAATATAATTTTTATATAACTTGTGTTCTTAACTATTACATTCTTAATACTTAGCCTGACTAACACAGGACGAGCAAAATTCTAATACTATTGATTAAGGTATTTATTAAAGTAAATATAAATTTCATTTGAATTTTAACATCCCAATTATAGCCATCTATAAACCAGGTATCAATCCTAAAGTTTAATGAATCTAATAAGTGATAGATGCAATACCTCATAAAAGATGCTCAAAAAGCATTAATTTTATTACCTTCATTTTATGAAGCCCCTTGTTTTTTTTTACAGAGATGCCTATTTAGGACATATACAATTTTTTATATTATTGATACTTTGTTTTATACAAACAAATATTAGCTTCTCTCAACTACCGTATTTTACCCAATATTCTGAAAACCAATTGAACATCAATCCTGCATTGGCAGGCAACTTTGATGGCGATACCAAGCTCGATGCCATTTTTAGATCTCAATCATATAACAAAATCGAAACCACTAATTTCATTAATACCTCACTTGAATTTAAGCCATTAAAGCAGTATATACCCGAAGAGGATGTGTTAGGAATTGGAATCAACATGTATTCAACCAAGTCTTTATCGGTATACTCTCAGAACTCATTTTCCGGAACAGTATCTTATTCAAAAGGCCTTAATAATGATGGTTCAGAAGCGATTGCAGTAGGACTACAATGTAGGTACAATAGCAAGCGGGTAGATTACACGCAGCTATTATTTCCAAGTCAATTCTCATTAATTGGCTATACCAACCAACTGCCTAATAATGAACCCATCAATGTAATTAATTCTAATTACTTGGATTTGAATGCAGGCATTTTATATACCAAAAGCACAGATGATGAATCTTTTGAAACAGGACTAGGCCTATTTAATTTAAATCAAGTTAGTAAGGACGAACAAACGCAAAGATTAAAATACGGAACGACCTATATGGCACATATAGGCTATTCAAGATATATTGACCTCTCACAACAATTTTTTATCGGTGGCCTCTATAGTTATTTAAATTCAGGAAATGCTGTTTCTTTAATAGCAGCGTATTCACTTGCACCAGACATAACAAATTTTGTGGGCCTAGACTTCGGTGTAGTCTATCAAATAAACAATTCAGTTTCTCCATACATAAAATTGAATTCTAACTCATTCAAGTTTCTTTTCTCCTATGATTTGCCCATTAACCCCAATATCACGTACTTACAAAATGCCACATCTTTCGAAGTAGGCATCCAATGTGCATTATCAAAAGTCTCCGAAAGTATCTTAAATGCAAAAAAACATATGAGTTGTTTTAGATAATAGCTAAAGAGATTTAAAAAAAATAATAAATAGCATTCAATAAACTGTTTTCCTAAATATATGATTTTGAGAAATAATAAATATTTATTCAATAGCCCTATTGCGTTTAAAAGTTTACTAATTATTTTAATCATAATTTGTAACGCAAGTAATCTAAATGCACAAGCTAATTGTCCTAGCATCACAAGTATTACCCCAAGTACTGCTATTTGTCAGGGATCTAATTATACTTTTACGGTTGTTGCCAATTCACCAGATCATTCAACCCTTGCATATGCCTGGTATAAAAACGGAACTTTAATTCAAAATTCAAATGCATCAAGCTATACCATTACAAATGCGCAATTATCGGATGCCACTAGTTATTCGGTTCAAGTAAGTAATGGCTGTGGTACACCTACTAGCTCTCCCAATATCAATCTAACGGTGGGCACTATTCCTACTATTAGCAGCATTGAAAATGCAGCTACCACTCTGTGCGTAGGATCTAGCTTCTCTACTTCCGTTATCGCAAATACTAATAGTATTCCTGTTACTTATCAATGGAACTTAAATGGCTTTCCTATTCTAGGACAAACGGCTAGCACCCTGAATATTGCAAGTC
>Ga0164297_10000868_pt1 | contig 34731 bp, 26 predicted proteins | sample GEODES058metaG_FD_113539 | JGI IMG/M metagenome (GOLD analysis project Ga0164297, IMG submission 113539) | Dystrophic lake water microbial communities from Trout Bog Lake, Wisconsin, USA - GEODES058 metaG | ecosystem: Environmental > Aquatic > Freshwater > Lake | place: USA: Trout Bog Lake... | reverse complement strand
CAAACAAACCGCTCATGCCGGTAATAGATATCAATTTACTGTATTCCATATCATTATTTTGGAGTTGCAAAGTAAGGGGAATTTGGGGTAAATGGCGTAATCAATGATTTTTAATTGAGTTATGTCAGCTGAATTTCCTTCAACAAGTTTTCTATTCTTGCTTTCAATGTTTCATAATCTGTAAATCCTCTTGCCAATAAATGAAATTTGGTTTCGGATGTTTGCATTAAAACGCAGGGGAATCCGGTTACCTGTAATTGTTTGCACAATTGAAATTCATAATGGGCTTGTTCTTTGTATGCTTCGCTTTTTAATTTGCTATAAAATGCTTCGGGCTGAATGGAATATTTTTCCAGCAAATGCCGGTAAGCTTCATCGTCACACAAATCCCTTCCTTCAAAATTCAATGCATATTGTAAGTCAGCGGCAAATTCAACTTGTCGCTGCGGATAATATTCCTTAAACACGCACAATGCAATGGCTGCCTTCTCAGAATCTAAAAACCAATCACTTAGTTCAGGATTAAAAATATGCCAGAGAAAATCTTTTCCAAATGCAATGCCTGTTCGTTCTTCAACAACTTTATATGCTTTTTGAATATAGGGTGCCATCGTTCCGATGTGTTGTTTGTTTTCATTGATGATCATGCCACCCGATAAGACTTCTGTTTCAAATTGAGATTGATATTCTGCTGCTATTTTTTTAATCACCGGACTAAATCCGTAACACCAACCGCAATATGCATCGTAACAATAAAATAAAACTGGTTTCATGCTGCAAAGATATAAGTCAGGGAACTGATAGTTGCCTAACTCTTTTTAACAGTTCATCCATCAACAAAAATTTCTAACAATCATTATTTATATACTTTTGTAACGTTAAACTTTAAACGAAAAACTTTTAAACTTATCAATATGCCGGGCTTTGAATTTTTTGGTGAAGAAGAAAGAAAAGAAGTGAATGATGTATTGGAAACAGGCATCCTAATGCGTTACGGATTCGATGGTCCGCGTAAAGGCATTTGGAAATCTGTTGAGTTGGAAAAAGAAATTTGTAAAACATTTGGCAGTCAATATGCACAGTTAACTTCCAGCGGAACCGCAGCCTTAACGACTGCATTGGCTGCATTGGGCATCGGAGCAGGTGATGAAGTGATCATGCCATCTTTTACTTTCGTGGCTAGTTTTGAAGCAGTATTAAGTGTAGGTGCTGTGCCTGTGTTGGTGGATGTAGATGAAACATTAACGCTGCACCCGCAAGCTGTGTTGAATGCCATTACACGTAAAACAAAATGTGTGATGCCTGTTCACATGTGCGGCAGCATGGCCGACCTGGATGCATTACAGTATATTTGTAAAGAACACAATTTGATCTTATTGGAAGATGCTTGCCAGAGTATTGGCGGCACTTACAAGGGCAAACATTTGGGAACCATTGGTGATGCAGGAACTTTCTCTTTTGATTTTGTAAAGACGATCACTTGTGCGGAAGGTGGTGTAGTGATGACCAACAATAAAGACATTTATATTAAGAGTGATGGATATACCGATCATGGCCATGATCATGCAGGGGCAGACCGGGGTGCAGACTTACATCCTTTTATCGGATATAATTTCAGGATCAGTGAATTGCACGCTGCTGTTGGTTTAGCGCAAATCAGGAAATTGGACACTTTTCTTTCTATTCAAAGAAAAAATCATGCACAATTAAAAAGTATGTTACAACAAATACCTGAAGTTTCATTCAGAGTTGTGCCTGATGAGAGTGGTGATAGCTGCACTTTCTTAAGCTGGTTTTTACCAACAGAAGATTTGATGAAAGCATTTGTTGCAGAAATGAAAGCACAAAATTTGCTCGCCGGTAATTTTTATTGGTATGCCAATAACTGGCATTACATTAAACAGTGGCAACATTTACAGCAAGCTGCTGCATTGAATAATTTAAATGCAGAACAAAAAGCAGCTTTATTAAAATTATCTGCACAGGATTTTTCTGCGAGTGATGCAGTAATGAGTCGTTGTATTTCAACAGCCATTAGTTTATTATGGACAGAAGAGCAGATTAAACTGAAAGGCGAACAAATGGTGAATGCGATTAAGAAAGTATTGAGTAAGGCAAGTGTTGGAGTGTGATCAATCCTTCTTTCCTTCCATTTTATTTACATAATCTAAGCTGCCCAAACGTATGCGCAGCGGTAGTTTGGTGAGTTTCTCCAATTGTATTTCTTTTTTGCACATAAATCCCAAATGATCTACATAATAAGTATTCGGGAAAGGTGGCAATACTTTATAAGCTGTGTCTGTTTTCTTTGCAACAGGCAAAGATGTATTAATGATCTGTGCATGTGTTGCCAGCGAGAACATTAGCAATAAATTTACAAACAAACAAATCTGTTTCATTCCAATCTTGCTTTCTTTTGTATGTAAATTTACGTTTTAAATCGTCATGTGGTTCTGAGCATCATGTAAAGATCCTGAAACGAGTGCGGAATGACGGAATTATTAAATCGTACATATAAAATCGTAAATCGGATTTAAGAATGGCTTTAAGTCAATCAATACAACAAAAACTTTTACAAAAATTATCGCCACAGCAAATTCAGTTAATGAAATTGTTGCAGGTGCCTACTGCTAATTTGGAAGAACGCATTAAAGAAGAATTGGAAGAAAACCCTGCATTGGAAATGGATGATGAAAACAAGCAGGATATTGATGCAGATGATATTCAGGATGAATTTGAAACAACCGGTGAAGATGAATTTGATAAAGATGGCAGTGAGGATGAATATGAAAATTTAGACCTGAGTGAATATGTAGCAGATGATGACGGAGAGATTGCTGATTATAAAATGAAGGATGATAACTATCCAGAATTGGATGATCAAAAAGTAATTCCCATAAAAAATGAAACCAGCTTTTATGAATTGCTTATTGATCAATTGGGTATGTTGGATTTGGATGAACGCAGGTTTAAAATTGCCGAACAATTGGTAGGCAGTTTGGATGAAGATGGTTATTTGCGCAGAGAATTAAGCAGCATTGTTGATGATTTGGCATTCAGGCAGAATATTGTAACGGATGAAAAAGAAATTGCCGGATTGATTCAGCAAATTCAGCAGTTCGATCCGCCGGGTGTAGGTGCAAAAGATTTGAAAGAGTGTTTGTTATTGCAATTGGAAAGAAAAAAGAAGGAAGGTGGGGCAGTAGAATTGGCCATCCTTATCTTAAAAAAATATTTTGATGAATTTATAAAGAAGCATTACGAAAAAATTCAGCGCGGATTGGATTTGAATGATGATCAAATTAAAGAAGTGATCCATCAGATCATTAAACTTAATCCCAAACCGGGCGGTAATATCGGAGAAATGAATAAAGCAGAGAGTTATATTGTTCCCGATTTTTATATTTTAAACAATGCAGGAAAATTAGAGCTTACTTTAAACTCCCGTAATGCACCGGACTTACGAATCAGCGAAGGTTACCGGGATATGTTGAAGGATTATGAAAAGGGTAGTAAAAAAGATAAGAGGCAAAAGGAAGCAGTAATATTCATTAAACAAAAAATTGATTCCGCTAAATGGTTCATTGATATGATCAAACAAAGACAAGAAACGTTGATTAATACCATGAGCGCCATCATCAATCATCAAAAAGAATTTTTTTTAACAGGGGATGAAACCGTCATGCGCCCCATGATCTTAAAAGACATTGCCGAAAAAACAGGATTGGATATTTCAACAGTGAGTCGTGTAGCAAACAGCAAATTTGTGCAAACAGAATTTGGAACCTACCGATTAAAATTTTTCTTCAGCGAAAGTTTAAGTACCGATAGCGGCGAAGAAGTAAGTACGCGTGAAGTAAAAAAAATACTGAGTAATATAATTGAAGCCGAAGACAAACATAAACCCTTAAGTGATGAAGAATTAACCGATATGCTGAATGAAAAAGGGTATAATATTGCACGCAGAACAGTGGCTAAATACAGAGAGCAATTGAATATTTCAGTGGCAAGATTGCGAAAAGAACTTTGATGACACGGATTTAATCGAATTACACGAATTAAATAATGGATGCTTGCAAAATCGTGTAATTCGTAAAAATTTGTGTAATAAACAATAAAATGCAAGAACAGATTAACATACCCCGGGCTTCTTTTTTACTGCGCTTTCCCGCAAAGTTGGTATCGTATATCTTTCATCCATTGTTTATTCCTACATATGTTTTTTTGTTTTTAGTATATCAGTTTCCCTATGAATTTTCAGGCATTGATCTGCTGCAATTAAAATTGAGGGCATTCAGTGTTTTTTGGATGACCGCTTTCTTTCCTGCATTTGCAGTATTCTTATTATGGAAATTGAAATTCAGTGAAAGTATTTTTTTAAGAACACGGAAAGAAAGAGTAATACCTTATGTTATAACCATGTTCTTTTATTGGTGGATGTATTATTTAAGCAGAAATTTTAAAGATCAACCCGAAGCATTGAAGTTTTTTTATTTCGGCATTTTTATTTCCACTTCATTGGGATTAATCATCAATAATTTTATTAAGGTGAGTTTACATGCCATTGCTTCGGGAAGCGCATTTACAGCTATCATTTTATTTTCTTTTTATTATCAAACGAATTTAGGTATTGCAATTACTATCGTTACTTTATTGGCCGGATTGGTTTGCACTGCTCGTTTAATAGTAAGCGATCATACCACACAAGAAATTTATATTGGATTGTTGGTTGGCATTCTTTGTCAGTTGATCGGTTATTGGTTTGCGATGTAATTTTTTGTACTCAGCATTTGTTTTTTATGGTATCGCCTGTTGCCACGCCCGGTTCATCGTTCCGAACTTTCTTCCGCAAACTCGTTCATATAAATCTTAACCAATAAAATAAACATTGATAATAATATGGGCCCGAAGATCAATCCGATAAATCCAAATAATTTCACACCCAATATAACACCGAAAGTGGTAATCAGCGGATGCACATTGCCCATCTTTTTTTGAATGCTGATCCGGAATACACTATCCAATACAGCCATAATACCTACACCATACAATAACATCAATAAGGCTTTCAATTCATGACCGCTTGCAGCAAATAAAACAGCAACAGAAACAAAAGCCAATGCCGACCCTACCATGGGAACCATTGCCGTAATGCAGGTAACTACAAACCAAAATGAAATATCTTCTGCGCCCAATAGCCAATAACCAATAGCCCCGAGAATGCCCTGTAACAGTGCGGTAATAGGTATGCCCAATGCATTAGAGAGTACCAATGTTCTTAATTCATTTGCAATTAAAGTTGTGTTCTCATTCTTTAATGGCATATACCTGTACAACCATTTTTCCAATGCACGATAGTTGACCAATAAAAAATATAAAATGAAATATAGAATAACAACGGTAATCAATGAATTAAATGTAGCGCCAACTATTTTAGGAAGTTCTTGTGCAATATTACCCGCTGCCTGTTGTATATGCTGATCGCTGATTAATTCTACATGATATTTTTTTTGAAGTGTATCCGAATAATTTTTTGCTGCCACCAAAACTTCATTGGAATGGGCAATGGCAAAATTTATTTTTGAATACACCACATTCACAAATCCGATTACCGGAACCAAAACCAATATAAAAGAAAGCAGCATTAAAATCAAAGCAGCAGATGGTTTACCCCATTTCTTTTTTACGGTTAAATATTCCATCCCGTTACGCATTAAAATATAAAAGGTAACGGCACCTAAAAAAGCAGGCAAAAATGAACTGAGTTGCAGAAATAAAAATGTGCCGAGAAATATCAGTAATATAAAATAACTCACCTGTTTTAATTTATCGGAATTGATGTTAGACATATTTATCCAGTTATGCAGGCATGAAATTAATCATCTAAAAGTATAAAGCGGTAATTTTTATGAACCATTGTTATGGTTAGAATAAAATTTGCAAAAACATAGGTTCATCATCATAACACCCGTTATTATTGCTTTTATTTGCACCACTAAATTCAAATTTACATGTGGTATAAGCTTGGTAGGTTTATTTTAAAATTCAGATTACAACTGCTGTTATTATTAATTGGAGCCACAGGTGTGATGGCTTATTTTGCTGCACAAGTAAAATTGAGTTATGATGCTACCAGAGCAGTACCCTTAGACGATGTAAAATTTATAGAATACCAATCTTTTTTAAAAAAGTTCGGCAGTGACGGCAATACCGTGGTGATTGGTATTGAAAGTGATCATTTTTTTACACCTGCTATTTTTAATGCAGTAGCGCAATTGCATCAGCAATTAAAAAAAGTCCGTGCGGTGCAGGAAGTGATCAGTATTCCGGAAGTTATTTATTTACAAAATGACACTGCTGCAAAACAATTTATTCCGCAAAAAATATTTCACTTTCCGTATCAGCAACAAACTGAGTTAGACAGTGCTAAAAAAGTGTTTGAAAATTTTCCTTTTTATCGTTCGCTATTATACAATCCACAAACACATGCGTATGTAATGGCAGTTAGTTTAAACAATGATACCATTAACAGTAAAGGGCGTTCCAGATTAATTGGAGATGTGATGAGCGAGGTAAAAAAATTTCAGGATCAAACAGGTATTGAATTAAAAGTAAGCGGATTGCCCTTTATCAGAACCATGATGAGTGACAGAATTAAACAGGAATTGAATTGGTTTTTAATTGCTTCCCTGTTATTGGAAGCATTAACCTTGTTTATTTTCTTTCGTTCCATTAGTACTACCATCATGAGTTTGCTGGTAGTAGGCATGGGAGTGATATGGAGTTTGGGAACGATTGTTTTATGTGGTTATAAAATTACTTTGCTTACTGCATTAATACCGCCATTGATAGTAGTTATCGGTATTCCCAATTGTATTTATTTTTTAAATAAATACCATACTTCGTTCAAAGACACAAACGATCAGCATAAAGCTTTGGTAAACATGGTGGGCAGAATGGGCATTGTTACATTGTTCTGCAATATTGCTGCAGCTATTGGCTTTGCAGTGTTTGCATTTACACAAAGCCAGTTGTTAAAAGAATTCGGAGTGGTATCCGGTATCAACATCATGGCTTTATTTTTTATCTCTTTAATTTTTATTCCCATTGTCTTAAGTTATTTACCTGCACCCAAAACAAAGCATACTCATTATTTAGAGAATAAATTTTTAGAAAAAATATTGTTGAAGATCGAGCGGTGGACATTGCATCATGCCAAATGGGTATGGGCTGTAACCATTGCTGTTACTGTATTTGCAGTGATGGGAATTTTTAAATTAAAGAGTGAAGGGTATATGGTGGATGATCTTCCTAAGAAAGATAAAATTTATACGGATCTGAAATGGTTTGAAAAGAATTTCGGCGGTGTGATGCCACTGGAAATAGTGATTGATACAAAAAAGAAAAATGGATTATTGCGATCCACAAAAACTTTAGAGAAGATAGATGTATTTTCCACATACTTACAATCAAAACCGGAAATAGCCAGGCCCTTATCATTGGCAGAAGGATTGAAATTTGCCAGGCAATCTTTTTATGATAATGATAGTATGAGTTATACTATTCCAAGCGGAGTTGATCTGGCATTTATGAGCCCGTATTTAAAGTCAAAAACAAACGGTGCAAATAAAATAAGTGTGGGCGGGGTAATTAATAATTTTATGGACAGCAATAAGCAAGCTGCGAGAATTAGCGTGAACATGAAAGATATCGGCAGTGTTCAATTGCCGATTTTATTACAGGATCTTGAAAATAAATCGAAAGAAATATTTGATACATCTTATAAAGTAACTTTCACCGGCGGAACAGTAACTTTTTTAGAAGGCTCTTCTTTTATTATCAGCGGATTAAAAGAAAGTATTTTTTGGGCATTTATTTTAATAGCCATTTGCATGTTGTTGTTATTTCGATCATTCAGAATTTTAATTTGTTCACTCATCCCCAATATCATTCCGTTGATCATTACTGCCGGTGTAATGGGTTGGGCAGGTATTTCATTAAAACCATCTACTGTTTTAGTATTTAGTGTGGCATTAGGAATTGTGATCGACGTAACCATCCGGTTTCTTGTAAATTATAAACAGGAGTTGCCGCATTTTCATCATCAAATCACACCAACATTAATTCAAACAATCCGGCATACAGGCATCAGTATTATTTATACCTCATTGGTTTTAATTGCCGGATTTATTATTTTTTGTTTTAGCAGTTTTGGAAGTACCGAAGGTTTGGGTTGGCTAACTTCCCTGACATTGGTAGTAGGTACATTAACCAATTTAATATTATTGCCTGTTTTAATAATAAGTGTTTCTTCGGTTAAAAACAGCGATTAATTTTGTTTTTTTTTCATATTTAATAATTTTTTTGCAGTAAACAGCTTTTGTTTAAATATTCTTGTCTATTTTACATTCTTTATTTAACCAAAACTAAATGCTCATGAGAACACGTATGATGTTCGTGGCGGTAGCTATTCTGTTTATTGGACAGCTATTTGCGCAAACCACGAGAACTGTAACAGGAAATGTTACGGATGAAAAGGGTACTCCATTAGTTGGGGCCACTGTAACAGTGTTAGGTGCTGACAGAAAAGTAACAGCAACTACTATTACTGATGCAAGCGGAAAATTCTCCGTAAAAGTTAGCGACAAATCAAGAAATCTGCAAATCAGTTATGTAGGATTAGATGAACAACTTGTTTCAGTAGCAGGAAAATCTTCTTTCTCTGTTAAATTAGCTGCTTCTGCTTCCAATTTAAATGAAGTAGTAGTGGTTGGTTATGGAACACAACGTAAGAAAGAAGTGACCGGAAGTGCAAGCAATGTAAAAGGTGGTGATATTGCTGAGAAGCCAAATCAAACTTTTGATCAGGCTTTAGCCGGTCGTGCTGCAGGTGTTCAAATCACTGTTCCAAGTGGTGTATTGAATGAACCTCCGGTATTCAGGATCAGAGGTACGAACTCTTTATCATTGAGTTCATATCCTTTGATTGTAATTGATGGTGTTCCCTCTTTTACAGGTGATTACAGTTCTACCAACTCTGCATCTAATGCATTGGCAAGCATCAATCCAAATGATATTGAAAGTATCGATATCGCCAAAGATGCTGCTGCTACTGCTATTTATGGTAGCCGTGCTGCCAATGGTGTAGTATTTGTTACAACTAAAAGAGGCAAATTAGGTTCAGGCAAAGCAAAAGTAAGTTATGATGGTTGGGTAGGTTGGCAAAATGCTTATGGCTTACCAACCATGTTGAATGCAGCTCAGTATTTAGCATTCAAAGGCCAGGCTGTTGCCAACAACCCGTCACAATCTGCCGTTAAATTCACTCAGACTAATGATGCACATGGTAATCCAATTGACACCAGATGGTTTGATTATATTTACCAAACAGGTATTTCTCAAAGCCATAATGTAAATGTTTCAGGCGGTGATGATAAAACGAATTATTATTTTTCTGCAGGGTACACTTCACAAAGTGGTATTACGCGTAAAAATACTTTTACCAGAACCAATGTTTTATTTAACATAGATAGTAAAGTAAGCAAAGCATTTACAATCGGTGGTAAGATCTCTTATTCTAATGAATTGAATACAGCAGCAACTTCTTCAGGCTCATTACCGGGTGAAGCGTACAATACTGCGAACTTGGCAAGAACAGGTATGGTACTTCCTCCATTATTAGCACCATACAATAATGATGGTACTTATAATATCAATGGTGCTACCATTGGCTATGCAAACAATGTATCCGGTACTTCTATTTCTTATTATAATCCTGTACCTATTTTAAATTTAAGCCGTTCTAATACAGAAGTAAATCATATTCAGGCAAATACTTATTTACAATACAAACCGGTAAATTGGTTAACATTAAAAAGTTTGTATGGTATTGATTATTTATTGTTGAACAATGATTATTTCGCAACGCCGATTACCGGTGATGGTTATTCAACAAACGGAAGTGCAACAGATAACTACGGACAATACAAAACAACGATCTGGACCAACACCGCGTCTTTCGATTACACATTTGCGGCCAAGCATAATGTAAGTTTATTGATAGGTAATGAACAGCAGATCAGAAATTCTTCCGGTTATGGATTAAACAGACAAGGTTTATCGGATCCTGCATACAACGTAATTCAGGCAGGATGGGTAACACCCAACACAGCCGGTTTAACACTTGGACAAAACTATTTGTTATCCACTTTTGGTCGTTTGAATTATAATTTCAACCGTAAATATTATTTAAGTGGAAATATTCGTCAGGATGAAGCTTCTCAATTAGGTATTAAGAAAGGGGTGTTCTGGGGTGCTTCTGCAGGTTGGGAAATTACCAAAGAAAAATTCTGGACCAATGCCGGAATTGATAAAGTATTCAGCAGCTTTAAATTAAGAGGTAGCTATGGTAAGGTAGGTAATATTTCAGGTATCGGTGATTTCACTCCTTATTCAACATTTAGCTCCGGTTTATATGGCGGTGCAGCTACTTTGGGTTTCTCTTCTGTGGGTAATAATAAATTACAATGGGAAACCAGTACCAAAACAGATTTCGGATTTAGCTTCGGTATTTTAAAAGACAGATTGACCGGTGAATTAGCTTATTATAAAAATAATATTGATGGTTTGATATTGAATGTGGCTCAAGCGCCTTCAACCGGTTTGCCTAGTAACCCGCCACAAAATGTAGGCTCTATGTATAATAAAGGTGTTGAAGTTTCTTTGAATGCAAATATTGTTGAAAGCAAGAATTTTAGCTGGACATCTAACTTTAATGCAACATTCAATACCAATATGGTTACAGCATTGGCACCGGGTTTAAGTGTTATTCAAACTTCAACATCAAGTTTGGAAACGGCTAATCAAACTGCACCGGGTTACTCTTTGGGTTATTTATGGGTAGTAAGAACCGGAGGTGTTGATCCAACAACAGGTAAAAGAATATTTCTTAACTCAGCAGGCACACCCGTATATTATCAATACTATGCAGCTGCCGGCCAATATAACTATTCAACTACTGCAGATGGTTTAACAAAATATGTTAGTCCTACCGGCGGAACTTCTATTACACAAGCAGCAGATGCGGTAATGTATAAACCTACACAACCAAAAGCATATGGTGGTTGGAATAATACTTTCCGTTTTAGAAATTTTGAAGTAAATGCTTTATTCACTTACCAATTTGGCAATTATATTTATTATGGAACCAATTCCGGTTTACATGATCAACGTTTCTGGAATAATGCAACAGATGTATTAACACAGGCATGGGCTTCAAAAGGTGATCAAAATAAAACTTATGCAAGACCTGTATTCGGCGACAATGTTTCTAACGGTTCTGCATTACCAATTGACATTAATGTATTCAAGGGTGATTTTGTAAAATTCAAAAACTTACAGATCAGCTATAATATCCCTAAATCATTATTAACAAAAGCAAAGATCAGTAATGCAAGATTGTATATAAGTGCGCAGAACTTAGCCATATTTACAAAATATCCTGGTCCTGATCCTGAAGTTGCTTCTAATGGTAACAGTACAACAGGTCAGGGTATTGATAGAAATACAGGTGCTAACGGACGTACTTATACTGTTGGCGTTAATATTGGTTTTTAATACATTATTAAATTCTAAAGCATTAAAAAATGAAAACGAAATTTAAATATATCATGTTGTTAGGATTAGGGTTAACATTCTTTACTGCATGTCAGAGAGATTTGTTGACACCTACTCTTCAAACAGCTGTATCTAATACATCGGCGTTTAGTACAGTTGGGCGTATACAGGGCCAGGTATTATCATTGTATGCAGCATTAAAGAATGGGAATTTCTATGGTGGTCGTTATGTAATTGATGGAGATATCAAAGCAGATAATTTTATCAATGAGTTATCTAACTTGGTAACAGGGGCTGATGTGTGGAACGAAAATCCAACCAACAGTGCTACTGCTGTATTAGGTTTATGGTCGCAGGCTTATTACACCATCAACTGCTGCAATGTATTTATTGATGGTATGAATGCAGGCGGTACTGCTGTAGTTGGAAGCACGTTAGGTGCCAATTATATTGCCGAAGCGCAATTGATCAGGGCATTGTCTTACTATAGTTTGTTGCAATATTATGCACAACCTTTTGCTAATGGTGCAGGTGCAAAACCCGGATTACCATTACGTTTAACAGGTATTATCGGTACAGGTTATTCTGCTTTGGCAAGAAGTACAGTAACTCAGATATATGCGCAGATTATCAGTGATTTAAATGCAGCCGAAACCGGGTTGCCATTGAGTTACTCAACAGCGTATAACAATACAACTCGTGCACACCGTAATACTGCGATTGCCTTAAAAACAAGAGTGTATTTAAGTATGCAGAATTATGCCAGTGTAATAACTGAGGCAAATAAAATTGTTACTGCTACCGCACCTTTTACTGCTACATCAGGTGTAGCGAATGCATTACAGGCTAACATTGCCAATGTGTTTGTATCTCCTTATACAACTACTGAGTCTATCTTCTCTATGCCAATGACCAGTACATCAGGTGATAATCCGGGTACACAAAACCAATTGGGTTACTATTTTTCACCGAGTGCTGCCAATGGCGGAACAGGTAATGGGGAATATTCTTTAAATGCAGCCGGTGTTATTGCTGATCCTTTGTGGACGGCTACTGATAAACGCAGAGCTTTTATTAAAACAAGTGGTGGAAAAAGCTGGCTGGTAAAATATCCAACCGGTAGCCCTTATACAGATTATGTTCCTGTAATCAGATATGCTGAAGTATTGTTGAATTTAGCTGAAGCAAGGGTTCGTTCTACTAATACGATCGACCCTCAAGCAGTAGCTTTATTAAATGCAGTAAGAAATCGTTCGGATGCATCAACAACTTATACTGTATCAAGTTTTGCATCGGTTGCTGCGTTAACTGCAGCCATCCTGGAAGAAAGAAATATTGAGTTCTTGGGTGAAGGGTTAAGAAACAATGATTTAATGCGTTTGCAATTAACGGTTCCTGCAAAAGGAAGCGCTCCTGCAAAAGCAGCTACTGATGTAGGTTATATCTGGCCAATCAGTGCAAGTGAATTAGCATTAAATCCACTTTGTACAGATAATTAATTCTTAATTCAATATTGAAATAAAAAAGGGTCACATCAGGTGATCCTTTTTTATTGGGTTTAGAAAATTAGTAAAAAATAAATTTATTTAATGTGAAATTTGTGTAATTGTTACACGATATTTTGGCAATTTTTTAAACAAAAAAATCTTTCAAACTTATTATTGTCATTGAATTGTATAATTTTTTGCCACTTATCCATTTTTTTTTTAGAAATGCAACAAATCCAACCATATTTGTGTCAATCTTGTTTTAAGATTTTATTAACTTTACACTCCTCTAAAACTAAAAACATCGAGATTATGAGAAAATTCTTGACTCTGCTCATGTGCTTAAGCTTGGTAGTAGGCCAAGTTTGGGCGCAAAACCGTACCATAAAAGGTAAGGTAACCGATGACAAAGGAAATGCAATTCCGCAAGCATCGGTTTTGGTAAAAGGAACAACCATTGGTACAACTACTGCCGGTGATGGTTCTTTCTCTATTTCAGTTCCTGCTACTGCAAAATCTTTGGTGATCTCTTCTTTGAACTTTGGTTCACAGGAAGTTGCATTAGCCGGAAAAACTTCCGTTTCTGTTTCTTTAACTTCTACTACAACCAATTTAGACGAGGTAGTAGTGGTGGGTTATGGTACGCAGAAAAAAGGAGAAGCTACTTCTTCACTTACTAAAGTAGGTGGCGAAAAAGTTGAACAAGTTCCTTTAACTTCTGTAGACCAAATTTTACAAGGTAAAGTTGCCGGTTTGCAATCTGCTACTTTTAGTGGTCAGCCCGGTGCTAACCAACAAATCAGAATCAGAGGGGTAGGATCTTACACATTATCATCTCAGCCACTATATGTATTAGATGGTGTGCAGATTAACTCAGGTGACCTTTCAAGATTGACTACTACTACTAACGTATTGGCACAATTGAATCCGGATGATATTGAATCAGTTTCAGTATTGAAAGATGCTGCTGCAACTGCTGTTTATGGTGCCCGTGGTTCTAATGGAGTTATCATCATTACTACCAAACAAGGTAAAGCCGGTAAAACACAATTTAAAGTAAATACAGAAGTTGGTAATAATACTCATGGACCATTGCCAAGTGCAGGTGTTCCTCTTGGAGCAACTGATTGGTTAAATTTATTTAAAGAGTCTTATATTAATGCCGGTAACTCAGCCGCTGCTGCTGCTACTGCCGCTGCTAATTATGGAGATGGTACTGTAAATACTAACTGGACCAATTTGGTTACCAGAGTGGGTACACAACAACAATACAATGTATCTGCACAGGGTGGTGACGATAAAACTACTTTCTTTATTTCAGGAGGTTATTTTAAACAACAAGCCAATGTGATCGGTTCAGATTTGACAAGATATTCATCAACCATTAATATTACACATAAAGCTTCAAAGAAATTAAGTTTCAGTCTTGGATTAAGACCTACTTACTCAAATGAAAATGCACCATTATCAAATGGTTCTGCATTCTCAAATCCGGTAATGGAAATTTATTTCTTAAGACCAACCATGGCTGCATTTAATCCTGATGGTAGTTTAAACACCAGCAGAACAGCTGCACAATTCTCTTCATTATATAATCCTTTATATATTGTTGCGCATGACATTCATTCTGCTGATATCTTCAGTATCAATGGTAAAGCAGAAGTTAAATACAATATCTTAAACAATTTAACATTCACCAGTACTGCAGGTTTACAATACCAAGATCTGGAAGAGTATTATTACAACAATACTGTAATGGGCGATGGTTATGCAGCAAATGGTAGAGGTTATTCATATTATACAAGATATTTCTTGTGGGATTTGACTAATCAATTAGATTACAGAGCGAACCTTACAAAAAATAAAGATTTAACTTTCAATGCTACTGTTGGATATGAAGCCATTCAGTCAAGAGGTTATTTCATCAGTGCTCAATCTAATAATTTCCCTACCCCTTCATTAGTATATTCTACAACTGCATCAACACCAATTACTGCAAGTAATAGTGGATCTGATTATAATTTTGCAGCTGTATATTCACGTGCTAATTTCAGCTATAAAGGAAAATATATTCTTTCAGGATCATTTAGAAGAGATGGTTCTTCAAGATTCTCTCCTGCCCATCAATATGGTAATTTCCCTGCCATCAGTGGTGCCTGGAATATCAGCAAAGAAAATTTCTTCTCCGGAGTTAAATTTATTTCAGATGCCAAGATCAGAGCTTCATATGGTGTAACAGGTAATGCTGAATTAGGTAACTACCAATGGATCCAAACTTATGGATTCGGTGCTAACTACAATGGTTCTCCGGGTGGTATCTTTAACGGTATCGGTAATACTAACTTACAGTGGGAAAGTGGTAAACAAACAGATATAGGAACAGATTTAAGTTTCTTAAAAGGAAGATTGAATTTGACATTTGATTATTACAAAAGAAAAATCGACCAGTTAATTTTTGCCTTTCCTTTATCACAAACAGTTGGATTCTCAACAATTACAGCTAACGTAGGTTCAATGCAGAATAGCGGTTTAGAATTTACTATTAATGCAACACCTATTAAGACCAGAAACTTTACCTGGGATTTAGGATTTAATATTTCATTCAATAAAAACCAGGTTACCGGCTTACCTCCGGGACAAACAAGTGTATTGAATGGTCAATTTAACTTAGCTGTAGGTCATGATTTCTATGAATTCTATATGCGTCAATGGGCCGGTGTAGACCCTGCAACAGGTAATCCATTGTGGTATGTTGATGCAACGAAGAGTTCAACAACTACCAACTACAATGCTGCAGCAAGAGTATTTACAGGTAAGAGCGCTTCACCAAAAGAATTTGGTGGATTTAATAACACTTTTACTTACAAACAAATTAGTTTAGGATTTGATTTCTATTATAATTATGGTAATTATGTTCAAGATACTTGGGCAACTTACTTAAATGATGAAGTTTCACCAACTTATGGAAAATACAGTTCTGCTTTGAACAGATGGACAACACCTGGTCAAATTACGAATACTCCTAAATTGGTATATAATTCTACTAACTTCTCAACTTCTGCATCAACCAGATTCTTGTTCAGAGGAGATTTTATCAGATTGCGTAACATTCAATTAACTTATGCAGCAAGCAAATCTTTGGTTAAAAAACTGAAATTAACTTCATTAAGCTTCTATGCGAGAGGAAGTAATTTATGGACCAAGATCTATGATAATACAATTCCTTTTGATCCGGAACAAAATATTAACAGCCAAAGCAATTTGAACTTCTTTATCAATAAAGCAGTTACTGCTGGTATTGTTGTAGGATTCTAAACCATTAAAACGAATTATTATGAAATCAAGATTTAAAATATACTTTTTTGTTGCCACAGTTTTTCTGTTGGCATCATGTAAGAAAAGTTTTCTTACAGATAACCCTTATACTGCGGTTACCTTACCAAATGCGATCTTATCGGAATCCGATATGGTAGTTGCATTAAATGGTATGTATGCATCCTTGAGAAATACAGACTTGTTTGGAAGAACATTGCCTGTTAAAGGTGATGTAATGGCCGACAATGCTTATGTAACTACTGCTAATTCAGGAAGGTATTTAACATTAAACCAGTATAATTTTAATAATGCTGATGCATATGCAGCTGCTATTTGGGCAAATGCTTATGTTAGTATTAAATATGCCAATACCATTATTAACAATACTACTGTACCTGCAAGTGCCAATGTTGCTCAATACAAAGGCGAAGCTTTAGCAGTAAGAGCATTGATGCATTTTGAATTGTGCAGAAACTTTGGTACTGCTTATACTATTGATCCTACAAAACCGGGAGTGCCAATTGTTACAACTTATAATCAAAATGCATTGCCTGCAAGAAACACCATTAAAGATGTTTATGCTCAGGTAATCACTGATTTGACTGCTGCGTATAACCAAATGACATTATATCGCGGAACAGGTTATTTTTCAAAATATGCTGCACGTGCTTTGCAGGCAAGAGTGTATCAAAATATGGGTGACTGGACAGATGCCCAAACAGCTGCTTTGGATGTAATTAACAACAGTGGTTGGGTTTTATTGTCAGGAACCGCCTATGTTAATCCAACTGGAAGTTTAGGCTCCGGTCCTAGTTCTTCAACTTATAATCCGGGTGGTTATTGGGCAGGTAATGCACAATCATCTACCAAGAATGAAACTTTGTTTGAAGTAATCAGTGATCCAGTTAACAATAACGGGTTTGATCAAATTGGTATGATTTACTTGCAATTGGGTGGTGGCTACGGTGATATACTTGGATTACAATCTTTGTACAATTTATATAGTCCAACCGATGTAAGAATTGGTTTAACGCCTAATGCAGGTGCTGGTTACAGATCAGGCCAAACTGGTACAAACACTATTCTATGTTATAAATATTCTAATGCTTCAACTTTAGGTTTTAACTACCAGACAAAAGTGATCAGATTGGCAGACATTATATTGATAGCCGCAGAGTCTTATTATAATGCAGGTGATTATACCAATGCCAATAAATACCTGAATATGGTAGCTCAAAAAAGAGACCTTTCATTTGCAGGGTGGTCTGATACCGGTCCGCAGGTATTGGCAGATATCTTGGTTGAAAGACAAAAAGAATTAGCATATGAAGGAAGCCGTTTTTGGGATTTAGTTAGATTACAAAAAAGCTGGACTAAAATTACCAATCCGGCAGTTGCAACAACTATATCAGTAGCTCCGGGTAATATTGGATTGGTATTCCCAATTCCTGTTACAGAGCTTGCTGCTAACCCGAATATGGTTCAAAATCCCGGTTATTAATATTATTTATAGTTCGTTATAACTATTGTAAATAAAAAACCATCACATATTATGTGATGGTTTTTTATTTATATTCATTGTATCATATATCCATTTTATGCCAGTAAAGAAAATTATTTTAAATACTTGTCTACTTGTAATTGTATTTTCATTTCAAGCAAAAGCACAAAGTACAGACACCAGACCTGGAACAGATAGAGTAAGTGGCGGGCTTCTTTATATTTATCAATATACAGAAATACAAGGAACTGCCTTTTTAAATGATCAATGGCAAACAGCTAGAATTATTTTAGAAAATGGAGGAGAAGTAAAATCGGCACAATTAAAGTTTGATGCATATAGTAATAAATTTATTTTTCTGCGTAATGATTCCTCTTTTGAATTAAGCAGTAAGATTAAAGCAGTTATCTTTTATCCTGATAAAAACGATACAACAAACAAAATGATCTTCAAGCAAAATTTTGCTATCAACGGACAGATCAATGTCAATAAATACATACAGGTTTTAGCAGAAGGGAAAATTTCTTTATTGAAGGTTTACGTTAAAGATATTGAAGAATATACTGAATATGGCAATGCCAATAAGTTTAAACGCTTTAATGATCGGGAACAATATTTTATTTACGAGAATGGGCAATATAATTCAGTCAATATCTCAAAGAAAAATTTCGAGAAATTATTAAAAGGTAAATCTGCTGAGCTGGATAATTTCATCAAACAAAAAGATTTATCCGGCAAAGAAGAAAAAGATTGGGCTGATGCGATTAACTATTACAACAGTTTGAATTAATTTTTATTTCAATACTTCAGTCAATTTATTTTCCAAAGCTTTTCCTCTTAATGAAGTAGCAATTACTTTTCCAGTTGGATCAACCAATACATTAAACGGAATACCCTCAAATTTGTAAGTACTAACTACCGAACTTTCCCATTGTTTTAGATCACTCACCTGATTCCATGTTAAACCATCTGCTTGAATGGCATCTATCCAGGCTTGTTTATCGTTATCCAATGAAACGCCGAGGATGGTAAAATTTTTATCCTTGAATTTTTTATATGCAGCTACTACATTTGGATTTTCTTGTCTGCATGGACCACACCAACTTGCCCAAAAATCAACCAACACATATTTACCTTTTAATGAACTTAAGCTGAATGTTTTTCCGGAAGTATCGGCTAAATTAATTTCAGGTGCAGGTTTATTCAGCAATGCCAACTTTGGATCAGCCGCTATTTGCATAGCTAATTTTGTTTTCATTAATGTTAAACCTGAATGATTGGGATATTTTTCCAATGACGCATTAGTCATATTTAAAGCTTCTTCCACTTCAATAATATTACTTTCTAAACCTTTGCTTAAAACAAATAAACGAACAGCAGGACTTTTAGATTGATTAATAAAATCTTCAAAGAATTTTTTTGTATTGGTCATTTCAGTTTCATAATCTGTTCTCTTAATATTAATGATGCTATCATTCGTTTTTGTTTTTCTGATAGAATCATATTGTTGGACTGCTGCAGCAATGGATTTATAATGATTTTCAAATTGCTCAAAAAAATCATGAACTGAAGCGGTTGCAGCAGAACCTTCTGTTGTATAATTTTTATATTCATTTACATCCAATGTAACACGAATACTTTTTGCATCATTAATTAATAAAACTACCGGGCCATTTTGGACGCTTAATAAATACAAGGCTTCTTCTTTACCCAATGCCCTTAATTCAAAGTTGCCATTGGATTGAATGGTAGTTGAATCAACCACTATTGGTTGATTACCGCTGAATGGTAACTCTTCCAATAACACTTTATTAGTTGTAGCATGAGTTATTTTACCGCTTACTGTAAATGGGCCATATTTTTTTTCCTGACAAGAACTGATTATCAATAATAAAAAGAGGCCAATAAAAATATTTTTCATGATTATGATTTATGACTGATTTAATTTTTGCTCCAATAATGCAGTAACTACTTTGGGATCTGCTTTTCCCTTACTTAGCTTTTTTACTTCGCCAACAAATAAACCGATCAACCCTTTTTTTCCTTTTTTATATTCAGCTACTTTATCCTGCAGTTTATTAATCACTTCATTTACCCAATATTCTATTTCATTGCTATCACTCACCTGCAAGAGATTTAATTCCTGTGCAATAGTAATCGGTGACTTATTTTCTGTCATTAATATGGGTAATATTCTTGAAGACGCAACAGAGAAGTTAACCTTACCGGCTTCAATCAATTTAATTAAATCGGCTAAAGCGTTTGGTGCTAATGATATCGTTTCAAATGATAGATGATGTTCATTCAAATAATTACGCACAGGACCTAAGATCCAATTGGCTACTGCTTTATATTGATTGGTGAATTGGATGGTTGCTTCAAAATAATTAGCTGTTTCTTTCTCATCGCATAATTGTGCAGCATCATAATCACTTAAACCGTATTCAGTTTGATATTTTTTTGATAGCTGTTGAGGTAATGCAGGAAGTGAATGTTGAATACTTTGAATGAAATCGTCTGTCAAATGAAATGGCGCCAGATCGGGATCAGCAAAATATCGGTAATCATTCGCTTCTTCTTTATCGCGAATGGAGAAGGTTGCATCATTGTCAGCATCAAAACTTCTGGTTTGTTGAGTGATGGTTCCGCCTTCTTCAACAATGGTAATCATTCTTTCAATTTCAATATCGATCGCTTTTTTAATATTGCGAATAGAGTTGAGATTTTTTACTTCTACTTTAACGCCTAATTTTTTTTCACCTTTTAATCTGATAGAAACATTGGCATCGCATCGCAAACTGCCTTCTTCCATATTGCCATCGCAGATTTGAAACCATCTTACCAACCTTCTTAATTCACTTACATATTGATACGCTTCTTCACTACTTTGCAAGCATGGTTCTGTTACAATTTCAATTAATGGAGTTCCGGCTCTGTTTAAATCGATGCAAGTATAATCATCATAAATATCATGAATACTTTTGCCTGCATCTTCTTCTAAATGAATTCTATTGAGTTGAATGTTTTTTTCACAACCATTTATTTTAATCGTTACAGATCCGCCTTTACAAATTGGGGTAGTGTGTTGAGAGATCTGATAACCTTTGGGAAGATCGGGATAGAAATAATTTTTTCTGGCAAAATAATTATCTTTTTCTATTTCGCAATTACATGCCAATCCCATTTTGATGGCGTATTCAATGGCTTTCTTATTTGTTTTAGGTAATGTACCCGGATGACCTAATGTAATAGGGCTCACATGTGTATTGGGAGCAGCACCAAATGCAATGCTATCGCCACAAAATAATTTACTGTTGGTCAATAATTGTGCATGCACTTCCAAACCAATCACTGCTTCATATTTATCTGCCCTTTTCATCGGCGCAAAAATAATCTTATCCTTTTATTCAGCATTAAATATTTATGGATACAGACATGAAATAAAAAACCATTCTGAATAATCAGAATGGTGGAATGCACATGAGAAAAAAACAAGGTTAGAGATCGGCTGTCTTTAATTTTTTAGGAATTTTAATTTCAATCGTTGATTCGGTATTGCTTCCTCTTCTGAATTTTATTTGAACCACATCACCATCTTTCACATCTTTTAATTTATCTCTTAAATCATCTACATTTTTTACTTCATTCCCATTTACACCAACAATGATATCATCTTTTTGTAAACCGGATTTTGCAGCAGGTGTATTCTCATCAATATCCAATATTTTTACACCATTGCCTGTTTCAACATCTTGTATTTGTAAGCCCAGCTTGGGTTTACGAGGCATGGTGTACGAGAAGCCTCTTTGTGCCTGATCTAATAATAATTTCGGCTCTTGAAAATTGAGGTTTTCATCATTTTTAAAATCAAATACCGTTATCTGTTTGCTTTTTAATAATGTTGCAGTTGTTGTATTTTCTTTTCCATTACGCCAGTAAGTAATTTTTGCTTTATCATCAGGGTTATATTTACCGATGGCAGCATATAAATCTTCACTGTTTTCAATTTTTGTATCCCCTACTTTTGAAATGATATCATCTTTTTGTAAACCTGCTTTTGCTGCAGCACTTTCTTTTGCTACGTCATTTATTTTAGCACCTTTATCATCTTTTTCTGTAGTAACACCTAAAACCGCTTTGTTACCACTATTCATCGGCCATTCATTTCCATTAATAATAATATTGCTTTTCGGCGCTTTCATGGGCATCATTTTTTTCATGCCCTGAATTTGTGGTGCCATAATTAATGCAAGATTTCTTGCATTGCCCTTTATGATTTGAATATCGCTGTCCTTCATTTCTTCGACAGGCTTACCATTGATGGTTATTTTATCGCCATCCACTACAATGGTCATTTTTTGATTATTGTCTGAAACCTTTTTACGAATGGTGATCGTTTTCGTTTGTTTGGAGGATGTATCTTTTTTTATTTCTTGAGCCAAATCCTTTGTGGATAGGGTTATGGCGGTGATGAAAAGCATAAGTAATTTGACTTTCATAATCATTATTTTTTAAGTACGAAAAATTTGGTAGATCAAATATAGCAGTTTATTTGAAATACGAAAAATTTCGGAAATTTTAAATTTATTGAAGGATAATAAATAATCCGTTAACATTTCGAATGCTTTAACGCGACAGATTTTTTAGGAAGTTCTGTGAAGAATTATAAAAGTGATTTTACTGCATCAATTACTTTTTGCAAATTGCTGGCATCTTGTCCGCCTGCAGTGGCTAAAGTTTTTTGCCCGCCGCCGCCACCTTTAATAATAGGTGTAATATATTCTTTAATAATTTTTGGTGCTTCTAATTTCTTTTCATCTGCAATACTGTCCGATAACATAATCGCAACATTTGCTTTACCGTTGATGTTTGCTGCTAATACAACGACGTAATCATTTCCTAAATCATTTTTTAAATCGAAACATAATTTCTTGAGATGATCTGCACTATTTACTTCAACTACTTTTCCAATAAATTTTGCTTGTGTGTTTGCAAAAGGAAAAGGAACATGCTCACTGAGCAAAGAATCTTTTAATACAGTTAATTGTTTGGCTTCAACAGATTCTAATTTTTTCTTCAGTTCGGTATTTTCTAATACCAAAGTATCAATTGCTTTATTAATTTCTTTTGGATTTTTTAATGATTCACGAATCGCATTGATTGTATTAAACTGATCGTTAATGAATGTTTCAGCTGCCTGTCCGCTTACTGCTTCAATTCTTCTGACACCTGCTGCCACAGCAGACTCATGTTTTATTTTAAAGAAGCCCAATTCTCCGGTTGATCCAACATGTGTGCCCCCGCATAATTCAATTGAGTAATTCGGATCGATAATCACCACTCTAACAATATCTCCATATTTCTCTCCAAACAAAGCCATAGCACCGAGTTTCACTGCTTCATCTTTAGTCATTTCTTTAATAACTACATGAATGTTCTCTCTTATTTTTTGATTTACTATTTTTTCAATGGCTGCCATTTCTTCATCCGTGACTTTAGCAAAATGTGAAAAATCAAAACGCAATTGTTCATCATTTACCAAACTTCCTTTTTGTGCAACATGGGTTCCCAATACTTTTCGTAAAGCTGCATGTAATAAATGTGTAGCACTGTGATGGATCTCTGTTTGTTTTCTTTTTGTTCGATCAATTTTTGCAATTAAGTCGCCACGTACATCAGCTGGTAATGAATCTGCAAAATGAATAATGAGATTATTTTCTTTCTTAGTATCCGTAATTGGCAATTGTTCATTATTGATGATCAATTGCCCTGTATCTCCAACCTGACCGCCACTTTCTGCATAAAAAGGGGTAGCCGATAAAACAATTTGATACCCTTCTTTGCCTTTGGCTTTTACTTTTCTGTACTTAACTATTTTACTTTTTATTTCCAGGCTATCATAGCCCACAAATTCTGTGACATTGTGTTCATGTACATTTACCCAATCTTCTGTATCTATTGCTGCTGCTGATTTTGAGCGAGATTTTTGTTGTTGCATTTCGGCTTCGAAACCTGCTTCATCAACATCAAAATCAACATGCGAGGATGGTTTCTCCGCTAGAATTAGTCTAGTTAAATCAAAAGGAAAACCAAATGTGTCAAATAATTCAAAAACAAACTTCCCGTCTAATATAACTTTAGGATTTGGAGTATCTGTATTGATTGAATTATCTTCTCTCCATTTAAAAATTTTTTCAATCTCTTGACGTAATTGGTCATTTAATTTTTTTAGCCCTTTATCTAATGTATTTAAAAATGATTCTTCTTCTTCTCTGACTACTCTAATAACAAAATCCTTTTGTGCCATCAATTCAGGAAATACATTTTCAAATTGTTTTGCAATTAATGGGACTAACTGATGCAATAGAGGTTGTTTATAATACAAATAAGAAAAATAATATCGAACCGCTCTTCTTAAAATTCTTCTAATAACATAACCTGCACCGGTATTTGAAGGCAATTGTCCATCAGCAATGGTGAATGATATTGCACGAATATGATCGGCAATTACACGAAATGCAATACCTTCTTTTGTGAGTGGCTGATAAACTTGATGTGTGATTTTTTCAATCTCCACGATCGTTCCTGTAAAAACATCGGTATCATAATTCGATGTTTTATTTTGTATCACCCGAACCAATCTTTCAAAACCCATACCTGTGTCAACATGTTTTGCAGGTAAGGGTTGCAGTGATCCATCTTTTAAACGATTAAACTGAATGAACACATTATTCCATATTTCAATCACTTGCGGATGATCATTGTTCACCAAAGTTTTTCCATCCACTTTTTTTCTTTCTTCATCGCTTCTGCAATCCACGTGAATTTCTGTACATGGTCCGCATGGGCCTGTATCACCCATTTCCCAAAAATTATCTTTTTTATTGCCTGATAAAATTCTGTCTGCTGCAATTACTTTTTTCCATTCATTAAAAGATTCTTCATCTCTTGGTAAACCTTCTTTATCATCACCTTCAAAAATCGTAACGTATAATCTTTCTTTATCTAATTTATATACTTCAGTCAATAATTCCCAGCTCCATGCAATAGCTTCTTTTTTAAAATAATCACCGAAGCTCCAGTTACCCAACATTTCGAACATAGTATGGTGATAGGTATCTACGCCCACTTCTTCCAAATCATTATGTTTACCGCTTACTCGTAAACATTTTTGTGTGTCGGCGATGCGTTTATATTGCGGTTCTTTATTGCCGAGAAAATAATCTTTGAATTGATTCATTCCTGCATTGGTGAATAATAAGGTAGGATCATTCTTCACCACAATAGGGGCGGAGGGAACAATTTGATGTTGTTTGCTTTTAAAAAAATCTAAAAACTGTTGTCTTATTTCAGCGCTCGTCATAAAATGCAATCAAAATTTAAGAATCTGTTTTGTGCCGATAAAAATTATCTTTGCAACCCGTCAAAGTTAAGGGTTTGATGATGTAAGACACGCAAATAGGCATTGGTAAATATGGCAATGAAAAAAATCAAATATTATTTTAATACGCATACGCTTCGATATGAAAAGATCGAAACGCCTTTACGTGTGCGCCTTTTGCAGGTATTTGGGTTTATTGCTGCATCCATTGTAACGGGGATGATCATTGTGCTCATCGTTTTTAATTATATCGATTCTCCGAAAGAAAAAATATTAAAACAAGAGAAAAATGATTTAAAAGAAAATTATGATGTGATGCAGGATAGGCTGAAACAATTGGAATTACAGATGACTGAATTGGAAAGAAGGGATAACAATGTATATCGTTCTATTTTTGAAGCAACGCCTATTCCGGATAGTGCCCGGGTAAAAGATATTGAAACAAAAAAAGAAGTGAAGTTGGTGCAAAGTATGGGTGAAAATGATTTGGTATCGAGTGTAAAGGACCAGTTGAATAATCTTTCACTGCGATTGGCTTATCAGGTTAAAAGTTATGATGAAATTGATAATATGGTTAAGAATAAAGCCAAATTATTATTGGCTATTCCTTCCATTCAACCGGTGAGCAATAAAAATTTAGATAGGATTGCCAGTGGCTTTGGTTATAGAATTGATCCGGTATATAAAGACAGAAGAATGCACAAGGGACTTGATTTTACAGCGTCAATTGGCACGCCAATTTATGCAACAGCTGATGGAGTGGTGCAAGAAGCAGGATTTAGTCCGGATGGTTTTGGTAATAAAGTTTTAATCAATCATGGATATGGTTATCAAACTTTATACGGGCATATGTATAAGGCAAAAGCAAAAGTTGGTGAGCAAGTGAAAAGAGGTGAAGTAATTGGTTATGTTGGTAATTCCGGTAAAAGTACAGGCCCGCATTGTCATTATGAAGTACATAAAAATGGAAATGCTGTTGATCCGATCTATTATTTTTATAATGATTTAACACCGGCACAATTTGACCGAATTATAAAATTGGCAGCATCAGCCAATCAAAGTTTTGATTAATGAAGTAAATTTATTCTTTCATTTCAACAAAATGCTTTCTATTTTGTAAGAGTAAATAAACAACTTTGGAACCAGAAGTAGCAGCTTATTTAAGACGCATCATTACAACAATATCTGTTGGATTATTATGGATGGCTATTAACTCAACCATTGGTATTATGTACGATTATGCGTTTATACACAATACCATTTCTTTGGGTAATATTATTTTTTATTGCTGGTTTGTAATAAGTCTCGCACTTTTTTTATGGTATGTGATACGTTTATGGAGCAAGCCATTGAATATTCCACGATAGCTTAATTTCCTTTGCTATCCAATATCACAGGTGTTTTGCCGCCACCCATAATAATCACTTTGGCATTAGGCGAAGTAATCAATCCTTTCATCACTTGTAGATTTTCGTATTGTAATTGTTTGTCGCCTAAACCCGAACTAATGATCTTTTGATAATCAGCAATACCTTGTGCTTCCACTCTTTTACGCTCTGCTTCTTGTTTTTCTTTCTGTAGAACGAATTCCATTTTTTGTGCTTCCTGTTCTGCTTTAATTTTTTCTTCGATAGAAGCTTTTACGGTTGCAGGCAAAGTAATATTACGCACCAATAATTGTTCTAAAATCAATCCGCGTTCTTTTAAATTTTCTTCAATGGTTTTAAAAATTCTTGATTGAAATTCATCTCTTTTGGTTGAATACAAATCAACAGCAGTATAATAAACAGCGTTATCTCTGATTTTTGTTCTGGTGACCGGACGAACAATTACATTTTTAAAATCCAATCCTATTTCTCTAACAATTCTCGGTGCTTCTGCAGCCTGAACATGATATAAAACAGTGAGATCAATCACTACTTCCAATCCATCTGCGGTTAATACACGAATAGCATCGTCACCGGCAATATCACCTTCATTGTGAACGCCACTCATAGTATAGTTTTGTGTTTTAATATCAATTGGCTTAACATCAACCAAAGGATTTACTAAATTCAATCCGCTGTATAACACATCATCCTGGACCTTACCGAATAATGATTTAACACCAATTTGTCCTGCATCAATTTGTTTAATGCAAGAAGTAATAAAACCTAATACTATAACACCTAATCCAATACTGCGAAAAACATTGGCATATTGCGTAAGCGGTTGATTTAATTTTTTTAATGAAAAGGATGCAATAAAAATAAGTATGCCGAGAATGATGAGTATCATAATTTGGTTAATTTAAAATGTATGAGTGAAATAACTTAAGACCTGAAGGTAGTTATAATTAAATGGATGGCTTTAGCTGGTATGATCTACTACTATTTTCCACTCGCCATTAATTTTTCTTAACAGTAAAGTGAATACACCTTTCGCATCGCCAATGCTTCTTTTTAAATAAAACTTGCCAACGATAAAATAATAATCAGCTGATAATTTTTTCATCAGATCAAAAGTAAAACTCAATTTACCCATAGCTACAGTATCAGGATATCCTTTTTTATAATTCTTTAATGTGGTAGTATAACCATAATTCGGCCCTTCCTTACCCATAAAAATAACACTATCATTATTCCAATAACCTTTCATAAATTCTTCTACATTTCCATTGTTCCAGGCAATTACTTGATCATTCATTACTTTTCTAATGGCAATTTCATCTTTTGTTTGCGAGAAAGAATGAACGGAGGTAAATGCAACTAAGAATATCAATAACTTTTTCATGCGGTATAGTTTATTTTAAAGATACAAGAATTATTATTTTATTGCTCGTAGCATTTCTCTTTTACCCGGTGGCCCTTTTAATTTCTCTATGCTGAAACCTGCAACAGTTAAGGATCTTCGAACAGCTCCTTTACTGCAATAAGTGACTAATATGCCATTTTGCTTAAGCATATAAAATAATTTCATGCATATTGTTTCAGTCCATAATTCAGGTTGATTGTTAGGTGCAAACGCATCATAATAAATAAGATCGAATTGTTGATCGGTTGAATAATCGAGGAATGTTTTTTTTATTTTATGCATAATAAATAAAGGATGAATCGCAATATCCTTTTCCCATTCGCATTGATGCAGGTTTATAAAATATTTCTCTGCTTCTGCTAACTGTTGATAATTTAATAAAGTAAATTCTTGATCACTCAGCGGAAATGCATCTATAGTTTGATAAAAAATTTTGTATTGGTTTTGAATGACTTCCTGCAAAGTACATAGTGCATTTAATCCAGTACCAAAACCCATTTCAAAAATTTTAATGGATGGGCAAATCGGTTGCGGATTTTTATCAATAAAATAATTCAGACTGGCTTCAATAAAAACATGATTACTTTCTTGCACTGCCCCATGCATGCTGCGATAGGTAATTTGCTGAGAAGGAATGACGATGGTATCACTGCCATCTTTTGTTTGAATAACTTCTCGTTGCATATGCTATCTTTAATTATTAAAACTACTCAATAATTTATTTTCTTTATGCATTACATTTCGCATTTGCAAAAAGATAAAAGACTTGCTAAAATATTAGGATCAGAAGTTCATTTATTAAAACTGCATCCCAATATTCATGTTCGTTTAATGGCAAGTATAATGAGTCAGCAGTTAAATACCAAAGTTGCTGCCGTTATTTATAAAAGGTTTCTTACTTTATACAAGGGCAAAGAACCCCGGCCGCGGCAGGTGTTAGATACGCCATTTGAAAAATTAAGAGCCATTGGATTATCAAATGCGAAAGTGAATTATGTAAAAAATGTTGCACAGTTTTGTATCGATCAAAGAATTACAGATAAAAAATTATTAATGATGCGCAATGAAGAAATCATTGCATTACTTACGCAAATAAAAGGTGTAGGTAAATGGACTGTTGAAATGTTATTGATGTTTACTTTAGGACGAGAAGATGTTTTTGCCGTGGATGATTTAGGTATTAAAAATGCGATGGTAAAATTGTACAAATTGAATGAATCAGATAAAAAAGAATTGCGAGAACAAATGTTAAAAATATCTGCTAAGTGGAGCCCTTTCAGAACTTATGGCTGTTTGCATCTCTGGCATTGGAAAGACAATGTACCGGAAATTAAAAAATGATTTGTGAAATTTTACATTTCAATGATTAAACTTTTTGCGTTTGTATCTATCAAAAAACTACTTTTATTGAAAATCCTACTGCTGCATGCATCTCGATGATAAAGAATTGCTATATGAGTTTAAGCAACCTCAGTTAAAGGAGCGTGCTTTTACTGCTATTATAAAAAAATATCAAGAAAAATTATATTGGCATGTGCGCAGAATGGTGGTTGATCATGATGATGCAAATGATGTTTTGCAAAATATATTTATTAAAGTGTGGAATGGGTTAGAAAACTTTAGAGAAGACAGTCAGTTATATACTTGGTTATACCGCATTGCAACCAATGAAAGCCTTACTTTTTTAGATCAACAAAAAAGAAAAGCTTCCACCAGCTTAAATGATATAGAGGAAAGCCTGAGTAATAGAGTGAAAGCAGATGAAAATTTTGATGCAAACAGGTTAGAGTGGAAATTGCAATTGGCTATCCAACAATTACCGGAACGACAAAAATTGGTATTTAACCTGCGTTATTATGATGAAATGCCATATGAAGAAATGAGCCGCATTTTAGATACCAGTGAAGGGGCTTTAAAGGCCAGTTACCATCACGCTGCTAAGAAAATTGAAGAATTTATTAAAAATCATTAAACATTCACCATAACAGCAAGTCTTTATAAGTACAAATGGCAAGAAGTGCAGACATATTGAATGAATTAAAAGTACTAAGCCCTGTTTTGGCAGACATTAGTCCTGAAAATTTATATACTCTTCCACGTAGTTATTTCGATAATTTATCGAATGAGATGTTGAATTTTATTACAACAGAATATTTGGTTTTTGGTAAAAAGGAAAACAAACTAAATGTACCTTCCGGTTATTTTGAAGGTTTTGCTGAAACGGTATTACAAAAAATTAAGTCCCAACTAAAAACTGAAATATATTTAGAATTACAAGATGTTGCTCCTCTATTAAACACCATCAACAAAGAAAATATTTATTCAGTACCTGCCAATTATTTTCAGAATTTGGCAGTTAATATCATAAAAGCTCAAGCACCGAAAGCAAAAGTGGTAACGTTTAAAGTCGCCAGAAAGTGGTTGAATTATGCAGCAGCTGCTATGCTTGCAGGTGTTTTGGTAAGTGGTGCTTTTTTGTTTACAGATAATAAAAGTTCATTTGATCTTTCAAAAGAAGTGAATAAAGTAAGTGATGAAGATTTACAGAATTACATCAATAATAATTCTCACACTCTTGTTTATGGAACTGAAAATGAATTAAATAATAATAGTAAATTGCCAGAGTTAGAAGAAAACCTTCAGTCCATAAGTGATGATGAATTACAACAATATTTGAATGAGAATGAAGAAAACACAAAAAAGAATAAGCAAGGCAGTTAAATAATCATGAAAAAATTTGTTTTTATATTTTTAGTTTTTGTTGTAAGCCATTCATTTGCGCAACAGCCCCCTCAAAATAATGTTATTGCAAATGTACAGGGATTAAAGATTGCTTATTTTACCAGGCAATTGAATATTACAGGTGATGAAACACAAAAATTTTGGCCAATCTATTTTAGTTATGTTGATGAATTGAAAGCAGTAAGAAAAGAAAATCAAAATAATCAGCTTGCTATGGATGAAGCCATATTAGCCGTTAAGAAAAAATATTTAACTGAATTTCAAAAAGCATTAGGTGATCAAAGGGGAAACCGCGTTTTTACAGTTGAAAGAGATTTTAATCAAACCATGCGGCAAGAAATGGAAAAGCGGCATATGCGAAGAATGAATAAATAATTTCAATAAAAAACCTCTTAATTAAGAGGTTTTTTATTGAAACGGAATATTGGCGATTTAATATCATGATAAAATAAAAAAGTCCAACCTTCATTTTGTCCTTGTTCCCACCAAGCTTGTCTTAATTGCATACATTTTTTTCCATCGTAGTCATATTTTGCAATGAACTTGCTTTTCATTTGTTGTAATTGCGGTGCATCATCGCCTCCAAAAAATAAAATCTCCTCATTTTCTTTTATCCAAAATACCTCATGAAATGGACTGTGCGCCGATGTTACATGATATTGAATGTAATCATCTATCATTCCATCACCATTTAAAAAAATAACTTGTTTATTGTTTTGTAATACTCCAATCTCTTCTGTCATGTAAGAAGGAAAACCTTTATCTATGGCAAACTCCAATTCTTTTTGTTGAACATAATACTTTGCATTTGTAAAAGCCAATTGATAGTTACCAAAAGAATCTCTTTTACTAATACCGCCGGCATGATCTTTATGTAAATGGCTCATCAATACTTTTGTGATCTGATCGGGTTCAATACCATGCGATTTTAAATTTTGATGAATTTGTAATGTATTGTTATTGATGAAACCTAAACCGGCATCGATCAATAAAATATCTTTTGACGTAATAATTACAAAAGGTTGTACTTCTACCAATAAACTTCCTGTTGCACGTTGTTGTAATTCGTCTTTTGAATGATTGAATGGAACAAAAATTTTTGTCTTATCAATTGTAAATGATCCTTCTGAGAGTGGAATGATTTGCATAATATAAATTTATCTCAACACCATTTGTCTGTCGGCATCTAATCTTATCAAAATAAAAATGAGCACAGTGAAAGTAAGTAATGACGATCCGCCATAACTAATTAATGGCAAAGGAATGCCAATGATCGGGAATAAGCCAATCGTCATGCAAACATTTACGGTGATATGAAAGAAGATAATACTTGCTACGCTATATGCATACACTCTGCTGAAAGTGCTTCTTTGTCTTTCTGCAATGCTAACAATTCTGTATAATAAGAATAAATAAATGGATAGAAAAATAAAACAGCCTATAAAACCAAACGCTTCACCTAATGATGTAAAAATAAAATCGGTATGTTGTTCAGGAACATATTTACCTCTGGTTTGTGTGCCCTTTAAAAATCCTGCACCCACAATACCACCCGAACCTATGGCAATCTCACTTTGCCTAACATTATAATCATCGGGTTTTTTTGCAGGCTTATCTGCAGACTTGCCTTTATGCCTATTTAAACTACAATCATAATCTTTTCCCACCATGCTGTAGATGCGGGTACTTTGATAACATTCAAATACATTATTAAAAATGAAAGGAACCGCTACACGCTGAAAGCCAACACAGATAAGCCATACGGTAATAATGAGTGTGATAATTCGCTTATTTCTTTTCAATTGTTTTTTTAAAATAAATAAGATGATGATTGCAATACAAGTTAATGCGATCGTTAAAATTTTTGGATCAACCACTAATGAAGCGATTGCTAAAACACCAACAGAGGCACCAATCACTAAAATTTGAGGAGGCAAACCTTCTCTGTATAGCATTAGGAAAAAAGACAAATAGGCCAATGCCAATCCATCTTCATGCTGAAAGTGAGAAAGTATGGCAGGTGATAATGCAATGATGATGCCGATGCTTTGTGATTTTATTTTTGTAAAATCTGTTTCTTGTAGGGATAAAAATTTTGCTAATGCCAATGCTGTAAAAATTTTGCATAGTTCAGCAGGTTGTAAATTAAATCCGCCACCTAATGGTATCCAGCTTTTTGAACCATTAATGCTTTTGCCAATTACAAATGTTGCCAACATTAATACAATACCAAATGCATATAATATATTAGCAAATGCAGTAAATAATTTACTGTCAGTTAATAAAATAAATGTTCCCAGAATAGCGCAAACGCCGGCAAAAATTAATTGCTTGCTATAATTTGTTTTTCCGCCAAGAAATGAAGCAAGCCAATCTGTACCTTGTCTGTACTCTACCATAAAAATGCAAATAATGCCAATGCAAACCAGGATGGCATACAATAAAATCATTGTCCAGTCAATGCCTTGAGAAATATTTGAATTGATTTGTTTACTCATGAATATATTATCGGTTATACTTTTTATTTTTCTTTTCCTCAATAATCAACATTGCAGTAACGATATTTTTTGTTTTAGGAAGTGGTGTATTTTTATTTGGCTTGGATGGAATATTTTTTAAATCCGGTTCATTATTTTCTTCGTCAGTTGAATCATTCATTTCTCTTATTAATTTTTGTTGAAGTAATTGATTGTCTTTTATTTGTTTTAAAGAATCACGTTTTGCCATTTCCAATTTCATAAGCCTAGGAATAAGATTCTTATTCTTAAATTCTTCAAACATTGCTTTTCTTTCAGTTCCAACGATTGAGTCACGTAAATATTTTTCAACTAATAAACTGGCAATAGGTGCAGCAGCCCAAGCGCCTTGGCCTGCATTCTCACAAATGACTGCAATGGCAATTTTAGGATTATCTCTCGGTGCAAATCCTCCAAAAAAAGAATGATCTTGTTGTTTAATTCCATGATCATAATTTTCAACAGTGCCTGTTTTGCCGCACATCACTATGCCGGGAATTCTTGATCTGACTGCAGTTCCATAATCTACTACCGCTTGCATGCCATCTTGTACTGCATCGAAAATTGAATCCGGAATCCTTTTATCAGTAAAATGTTTTATTTTGAAAGTATCCAATAAATTATAAGCATCTCCTCCATCAATTGAATCAACAATATGCGGTGTATAATACCAACCTTTATTAGCAATGATGGCCATTACATTGGCTAATTGTAATAAAGTTGTTTGTACTTCACCCTGTCCGATTGCATTAGATATAATATTACAAGAATAAAAATTCCCTTTATATCTTTTTCTATAAAATGACGAAGTAGGAAGATTGCCTCTTTTTTCTGATGGCAAATCAATTCCTAATTTTTGGCCTAATCCAAAAGTAGAAGCATATTCATTGAATATAGTTAATGCACTATCTGCTCCGCCATATCTTGATTGATCCAATATTCTTTTATATACAGTTGAAAAATAAGTATTGTCGCTATGCGCAATGGCTTCTTTAAAATTAAATGTGCCTTTATCCAAGCATTTTGGTTTTCCTGTTCCGCATCCTTCAAAGTAGCCCGGGCAGGTAACAGTTGTTCTTTCTGTTATTACACCTTCTGTCAATCCAATGATGCCGGAAACAGTTTTAAATGTTGATCCGGGTGAATACTTATTACCCAATGCTCTGTTATTGAAAGGCAATCTAGGATCCATCATCAATTCATGAATATGTCTGGACCTTTCATTACCGGTCAGATAATTGGGATCGTATGTAGGCGCACTAATCATACAAAGTATGCTTCCCGTTTTAGGATCAATGGCAACAATACTTCCTACTTTATTGCTCATTAATTCTTCGCCTAATTTTTGTAAGTCAACATCAATACCTGTATATATATTTT
>Ga0164297_10000867_pt1 | contig 34753 bp, 33 predicted proteins | sample GEODES058metaG_FD_113539 | JGI IMG/M metagenome (GOLD analysis project Ga0164297, IMG submission 113539) | Dystrophic lake water microbial communities from Trout Bog Lake, Wisconsin, USA - GEODES058 metaG | ecosystem: Environmental > Aquatic > Freshwater > Lake | place: USA: Trout Bog Lake... | reverse complement strand
CAGTTCTTGCAACCGTATAAGTTTACCATTGCCTTCGAAAATTATTCTTATCCAGGTTATCAAACTGAAAAACTCTATGATTCGATGACAATGAATAGCATCCCTATTTATTGCGGCGATCCATTTATAGGTGACATTTTTAATACTAATAGTTTTATAAATGCCTTTGAAACCTTAAATCCCAACTATTCTGATTTTGTACAAAAGATGGAAAAAGCGGTTCAAATGAATTTTGTAGATATAAGACCACAATATTACAAAGGGCTAAACCACAGGATCAATAGAAAAATAAAGAAAATAGGTCGTGAACTTAAAATGAAGATTGAATTCAAGAATCTAAACTATAAAGCATTGGTAGATAGGATTGTGGAGATTGATGAGGATGAAAATCTTTATAAGAAAATGCTCGGTGAGCCTTGGTTCAATAACAACATTCCCCCTGCTTTGGATGCTGTAACTCAACGTTGGATTGAGATTTTCAGTCACAGCACTAATTAAATAAATGATTATTGATTTTAAAAGTATGCTGCTTTTCAAAGATTTGGTTATTGTATTAGGCAAAATAAATGGCCATTTATCTCACATAAATGGTCATGGATGCGATATAAATGAACGTTTTTGCTGCATAAATAATTATGGATGCTCTATAAATGGTCATTTATCCCGCATAAATGATTATGGATACAATATAAATGAACATTTATGCCGAGTAAATGACCTTGGATTTGGAATAAATTGGGTACTTAAAACGGTATCCATCCCAAATTACTACCAATAAATGTCCTCCCCTTTCAATGAATGATTTTAAGAAAGACTTGGAAATTTGTACTGATGAGCCTTTGGTTTCAGTAATCATTCCTCTTTATAATTCTGAAAAATATATAGCCGAAACATTAAAAAGTGTACTTAACCAATCGTATAAAAATATTGAGGTTTTAGTAATAGACGATGGCAGCAAGGATGATGGTTTGAGTGTTGCCAAAACTTTTGAAAATGCCCATGTAAAAATATTTTCACAAACCAACAAGGGGGCAAGTGCGGCGAGAAACTATGGATTGAGGGAGGCAAAAGGGAAGTACATACAGTTTTTAGATGCAGACGATTTATTAAGCACTAATAAAATTGAGAGTCAGGTAACCCTTCTTGAAAAAGAGGAAAGTAAAATAGCCCTTTGCCCTATTGCGCATTTTTTTGAAGGGGATAATCTTGGGGAAATTGAGATTTTGAAAGAATGGTATCACGGGTCATTTGACAATCCTGTCAAGTTTTTGATTCAATTATATGGTGGTGGAGAAACGGAAGGGGGTATGATTACGATACATTCTTGGCTTACTCCAAAGAAGTTGATTGACCAAGCAGGCGTTTGGAACGAAGATTTATCAGTAGATGACGATGGTGAATTTTTTTGTAGGGTTATACTTCAAAGCACAGGTTTGATAAGTGCGAATGATGCAATTTGTTATTACAGAAAGTTTAGGGAGCAGAAAAGTTTATCATCTCAAGCGGGATATAAAGCAATTAAAAGTTCATTATTGGCCTTGCAATTAAAACAAAAACATTTGGCTGAGTTCAGCTACGAATCGGGATATAAAAAAGCATTTGCAAGAGCATATAAAAGAATGGCCGTTCAAGTTTATCCAGAATTTAGGGATGTAGCCAATATCTGTGTTAAGAATATGAATGAGTTGGGGGGCACTTCACATGATGTTGCAATTGGTGGGTCGGGGATAGAGCTGGTTAAAAAGATTTTTGGGTGGAAGTTTGCTCGATTATTACAACATTATTGTAGAAAATTAATTAATATAAAACAAATTGAGTACTAAAAAGTTCAACTTTATTACAATTGATATTTTGCGAGGGTTTGCAGCCACAACAGTTTTCTTAAATCATTATGGTTTCATTACAATGATTAAAAAATTACTCAAAACAGGCATTTTTGAACCCATTGGATTAATCGGAGCCTACTATGCTGTACCGCTTTTTTTTCTAATAAGCGGGTTCTGTATCCATTTGTCACAGCTAAAACAAAATGCTCTTTCAAATGATACAACGCTAAAATTAGTACCTTATTTAAAAAGAAGATTTTGGCGTATTTACCCTTGTTATTTGATAATCTTATTATTTGCATGTGCAGTAGCCGCATTAAATGGAGAAAAAATAGCTACACGAGATTTCATTTATCATGTATTTGTTTGCCAAGGGTTCTCCGTAAAGTATTTTAATTCTATCAATCTGGTTTTATGGACAATATCGGTGGAGATTCTCTTTTATCTCTTATATCCAATTTGGTATTTTTTTCGAAGAAGATTCGGACTAAACCAAGCATTAATAATCTCGTTATTAGTAAGTTTAATTAGTTGGGTCGTTATAATCCTCAATTTTAATTTTGCACTCTTCCCTGTAAAATATTTCATCTTAAACATTTGGGGAGCATGGTGTTTTGGAGCATGGCTTTGCGAAAAAATAGTTGTGAACGAAACGAAGCTGATTAACAGCAAACCTTGGTGGGGAGTAGGTGTTATTTTATTAACACTATTCTGGGTTCTCAGCCCGTACAATTGGGCGACACTCATCACTTACAATATCAGCATTGCACTTTGGGCTTGGGTTATCGTTCCATTTATTAAACTGGAAGGAGTGTTAATTAATGTAAACAATCATTTTCTTTCAGGATTAATCAATGTACTGGCTGTTGTTGGTGTTTCTAGCTATTCGTTGTATATGATTCATGAACCATTTATGTTTTTACGAAATGCACTTTTAAAATCAATTACATCTGAAGGAGTAAGATTGGCATTAGGTGGCTTTTGGTTAATAGCTACTTTTTTTGCTGCTTGGGTTAGTTATCAGTTATTTGAGAAACCTTTTTTGACATACAGATCTTCCCGCAAATGAAATCAGTTTTAACCTTAGCCGTTGGAAAGCAATTGTATATAGATATGGCCGTGGCACTTGCCAGATCTTTTTATATTTGGAATAAGGATGCTGGAATTGATTTTTATATAGCTACTGATAACAAAAAGCTTATTGCCATCGATGTATTAGAATGGGTTAAAATTATTGAACTACAACCTGGAGAGTTAGGTGAAGGCTTTTCTCCTAAACTACACTTGGATAAAATTGCGCCAACCAGCAAGACATTATTTATAGATAGTGATTGTCTTATTGTGAAGCCCTTAGCGTCAATATTTGATAAGATGGACGGAAAGGCAGTTTCGGTTGTAGGTAATTTTATTAGTGATGGAGAGTGGTTTGGTGATGTGAAAAGTGTTTGCCAGAGGGTTGGTGTAAATAGAATTCCTAAATTTAATGGGGGAGTTTATTATCTAGAAAAGGGCGAAATAGCAACGAAAGTGTATGTCAAAGCAAGGGAATTAGAACCCAAATACGATGAGATTGGTTTGGTGAGGTTGCGGAATAAACCGAATGATGAATTGTTAATGGCTTTGGCAATGGCATTTTATAACCAAGTTCCTATTCCTGAAGATGGAAATATATTGGGGGAGTTTGTAAATTTTCAATCAGGTATTTGGATAAGTGTTTTAAAAGGTACTTGTACGTTGAAAAACAATCCAAAACATCCCAACTATCAACCAACTTGGCCATTGCAAATTGGCAATCCAATTGTAGTACACTTTTTAGGCGATCATACTAATAAATATCCCTACTTAAGGGAAAAACGAATGTTGAAAGAGGTGTTCGAGAATAAAAAGTCGGCTGCTGCTTCAAAGCTTATTGCTTTTTTTAGTGTCACACTCCCTTTTATAGGTATTGAGGGTTTGAAAAATTTATTTAGACCAATCTACCATTTCATTTTTGGATTCAGAAAAGTAGCTCAGTCTGCAAGGGTATAAAACAATGGACGTAACGATTATCATTCCAACTTACAATAGACTTTGGTGTTTACCCAAAGCAGTAGAATCTTGCAAGGGAACAAAATGTGCAACAGAAATAATTGTTGTAGATGATGGTAGCAACGATGGAACTTCTGAATGGCTTAAAAAACAAAATGGGATTGTTACACTATCTCAACCAAATCAAGGAAAGGACTGGGCAGTAAACAATGGTTTTAAAATAGCAAAGGGTAAATACATAAAATTCCTTGATTCCGATGATTACTATGCTTCCAATAGTATAGATAACCAATTTGAACTTGCCGAAAAAACAAATGCAGATTTGATAGTTGCAGGTATAACAGTAGTGGATGAAGCGGATAAGGTTTTATTTGAAAACCTAAAGCTGCAAACCGATGATTTTATTGCACAGCAATTAGGCGAAGAAAATGGCTCTCATTATTCAGCATTTCTTTTCAAGAAAAGTTTTATAAATGATATTCCGCACAGACAAGAATTTGGTTCGGTGGACGATAGGAAGTTCATTTTGGAAGTAGCAACAAAAAAACCTAGAATACAATTTATAAATGAATCTGGGTTGTTTCACCTTAAACATAGTAGTGAAAGTTTGCAGAAACTTGCTGGTGTCAGGGAGGTTGTAAATCATTTTCATTTATTGATGATTTATAAGCAGTCTTTATCAATTTTGAAATTACAAAACGAATTGACAACAAGACGTATCGATGCTGCGTTGAAAGTTTTGTGGCCTTTGGCACATTGGATTGCAAAAAATAATTTGAAAGAAGCAATTGAGGTATATAATTGGATAAAAGAACTGAATCCTAATTTTCTAATTCCAGAAAATGGCGGTATTGGTTTCTTATATAAAAAGCTAGGTTTTGCCACTACTGAGAAAATTTTAATAGTTAGAAGGAAGTTGAAGTTTGGGTTATGGAATTAGTAAAAAGAATGACTGACAATGTAATTTCTAGCAACACAATATTGGCATATGGCTTGTTTTTTATTCCATTGATACTAAAAACAGTTACTAAAGGTATCTCGGTTGCAATTTCCGAGACACCTTTTCCAGTATCCGAGAACTCGGATGCCGCAAAAGGTGTCACTAGTTTTTGACTTCTATTGATTAGTCCGTAACCAATGAACATTTATCTTTCTTTTTTTCAATCCAAAATAAATCATCCTATTCCAGCATATTCTTTTTGGGAGTACTACATAAAAAATGGCATTGAAGAAGGGGGATATGAATGGCAGGAGGGAGACGTGGATTGGGCTGAAGGGCTAATGTATAGTGCTGACGAAGAAAAATTGTCAAAATGGAAAGCAGAAACTTGGGAAAAAACTGTAAAGGATATACAATTAAAACATTCCAATAAACCTATTTCCTTTTTTCTTAGTTACCTATATCCACATCAAGTTGATGAACAGGCAATCAAAACAATCCAGAAAATGGGAATCCCATGTGTCAATTTTTTCTGCGACAATGTTCGAGAGTTTAAAAAAGCCCCGAAAGAATTTGCAGTATTTGATTTGAACTGGGTGCCAGAGTTTAAAGCGATTGGCAAGTATAGTATGGCAAATTACAACCATATAAATCTGCCAATGCCAATGTGGGTTGCTCCAGAAAATCGAAAAAAGTCAATAATAGAAACAAATGATGTGTCTTTTATTGGGTCGAAAGATATTCAGCGATTGTATTTGTTTGAAGAAGTATTAGAAAAGGGCGTTGATGTAAGTATTTACGGAAGTGGTTGGAAAGACGAATCCTTTGATACTAAAGTGAGCAATAAGATTGAAAGTGGAGGAATCCAACAAAAGTTGTTAAATCAAGTTGAGTTTTTAAAAAGATTTGGCTTGGTGGGGTTTTGTAGAAAAATGAAACAACGAAACCAGCAATTTGCTGTCTCATCTTCCTTGAATAGATGCCTAAAAGGAAAACCAACTTTTGAAGAATACATTACGATAACAAAAGAGAGTGCGGTTACCTTAGGTGTAAATCGCTTTCCTTCATACAGATACCCTATAAATAATCCAAATACGTATTCTAGACTTCGTGACATTGAGGCTCCAATGTTGGGAGCATGCTACTTAACAGAATGGACAGAAGGGATTGAGGAAATGTATGAAATAGGAGAAGAGATAGAAGTTTATAGAAATGCAGATGAGCTAAGAATGAAGGTAGAGCATTTGTTGAAAGATAAAATGAAACGGGAAGAGTTGAGACAAGCAGGGCAAGACAGGGCTTTAAATTATCATTGCATACAAAAGTCATTGTACAAAATAAAGATGAAATTAGCATGAGTCGTCTTTGTTTATACTTCATAAAGCCTCCTGAAAATAATCGTTGGATTAAGGGAGATAAATATGTTCGCTCTTTTGTGAGGCTATTATTAAGAGGGAAACCAAGACCAGGAGGTGTTGAGAAAGTATTTATAAATTTATGTAAAGGATTAGATAAACTAGGCGAGGATTATCAGATAAATCTGCCCTTTAATCAACTAAACCCTACAGACAAAGTGGCTATTTTGGGTGCAGGCAAACATTGTTTGGATGGGTATAATCAACCAAATAAGATAGTAGCAGGCATTGGACTAATGACTCATCCAAGTGAGTGGCCTAAGTTATGTAAAGAATACCCAGTTGCAAAATATTTGCAACATTCACAATGGGCGGCAGATGTTTATAAGCCATATTTTGGGAATGAACGGTGTGATATCTGGCCGGTGGGGATAGATACGGATCATTGGAAGCCAGATACTAAGGCAAACAAGAAATTGGATGTTCTTATTTACAACAAGATTAGGTGGGACAAAGAGAAATTAAATAAAGAACTGCGTGATCCAATAGTAGCTTACTTGGCTAAAAATAACCTTAGCTTTAAAGAAATAGTTTATGGCAATTATTCGGAAAAAGAATTTCATAATTTATTGGAACAATCAAAAGCAATGATTTTTTTGTGTGAGCATGAAAGTCAAGGAATAGCTTGTTGCGAGGCATTGTCAATGGATGTACCTGTTTTGGCATGGGATAATGGATATTGCTTAGACCCAAATAGGTTTTCGTGGGGGGATTCGAATATACCCGCTACCTCTATACCCATATTTAATGAAAATTGTGGTGAAAGTTTTAAAGCAATTGATTTTTTTGAAAATACTGCTGATATATTTTTTAAAAAAATGAATGAAAAAGAATATAACCCAAGAGCGTTTGTTTTGCAAAATATTACACTTGTGAAATCGGCAAAAACTTTTTTGAATTTTTTTAATAAAATCGAGTCTTGAGAATTTTGCTATTGATGGATCCGGGTGTTTCTGTTCCCCCCAAGCTTTATGGAGGACACGAACGCTTGGTTTATATGTTTGCTGAGCAATACATAAAGATGGGGCATGCTGTTACAATAATGGCTGGGCCCGATTCTTATTGTTCAGGAAAGACGATTTGTTTTGGTAAAAATGGATTGCCGAAAAGCAAGTTTCAATCCTTGTTGGAGGTATTCATCGCTTGGAAATATTTATTCTTGAATCATAATAAATATGATTTGATTCACAATTTTGGAAGGTTGGTCTATTTGATTCCAATTCTGAATAAACGGGTGAAGAAAATTATGACTTATGGCAGGGTTGTCACTTATCAAAACATTGAGAAGATTTGTTCCAAGCCGAATAGGAACTTAGTTTTTACAGGTTGCAGCAACTATCTAGTATCCACTGGCAATGTAGCTGGGGTTTGGACTACGGTTTATAATGCAATAGATTTTGATAAATACACCTTGCAATCATCTGTTGCAAATGATTCCCCTTTGATGTTTTTGAGTAGGTTAGATAAAATAAAAGGATGCCATAATGCAATTGAATTAGCAAAAAGAACTGGAAGAAAACTGATTATAGCTGGCAATATATCTCACGTTGCTGCTGAACAAGATTATTTCAAAACTGAGATTGAGCCAAAAATTGATGGGGAGCAGATTAGCTATGTCGGTGCATTGAATGATGAAAAGAAAAACGAATATCTTGGAAAATGTGCCGCATTGCTGATGTTAATAGAATGGGACGAACCTTTTGGAATGGTTATGGCAGAAGCAATGGCTTGTGGCACACCAGTAATTGGATTCAATCGTGGTTCAGTTCCTGAAGTTGTTGAGGAAGGGGTAACAGGTTTTGTGGTTAATAATATTGAGGACGCTATTGATGCTTTGAAAAAAGTCCCTAAAATCAATCGTTCACTTTGTAGAGAGCGAGCAATTGGTAGGTTCAACGTAGATGTGATTGCTGGAGATTATCTGAATTTAGTAAAGAATTGAAAAAAATAGTACTCATTTCCTCTGGCCAGCCTTCTGTGAATCCCCGCCTAGTAAAAGAAGCAAATGCGTTGTCGGAAGCGGAGTATGATGTTTCGGTTATCTATTCTTTTTGGACAAATTGGGCATCAGCAATGGATGAAAAGTTATTTACATCTGTTTCTTGGAAACCAATTTTGGCTGGAGGGTCTCCTTATCAAAACAAACTAGTTTATATTTTAACAAGGATTCGGTTTAAGATAGTCAATTTTATAGCCCAAAAAGTTACCCTCAAATTCAGTATTGCCGAAATGGCAAAAGGAAGGGCTTCTTTAGAATTACTTCGAAAGGCAAAAGCAATTAAAGCTGATTTATATATAGCACATAACTTGGCAGCATTGCCATCGGCGGTAAAAGCAGCTGAATATCATAAAGCAAAATGTGGATTTGATGCAGAAGATTTCCATAGACAAGAAGTATCAGATTCTTTAGAAGATTTCAATTTTAGAATCTCTTCCTTTTTAGAAGATAAATACTTTTCCCGTTGCGATTATATAACTGCGGCTAGTCCCTTAATCGCAAAAGCTTACGAGCAACTATATCCAAAGTTTAATCCGCAAGTAATCAACAACGTTTTTGAGGTAAAACATTCACAAAATATTACTGAAAGGGATGATGACAAACTAAAACTCTTCTGGTTTTCTCAGACAATTGGTAAAAACAGAGGACTAGAAGATGTAATTGGAGCTTTAAATATACTTGGTAATCCTGCCATTGAGTTGCACTTGCTGGGCAATGTCAATAAAGAGAGTGAGGACTATCTGAAGGCCTTGGTAACAACTGATAGCAAAACTAATTTACACTTTCATAAACCTATTTTGCCCGAAAAAATCTTTGGCTTCTCAGCTCATTTTGATATTGGGCTTGCCTTAGAGCCTAGCATCCCATTAAATAGAAATATTTGTTTGACAAATAAGATTTTCTCTTACCTCATTTCTGGATTGGCAATTATTGCCTCCGACACTACTGCACAGAAAGCGTTTGTTTGCGAAAATGAAGGTATTGGTTTTACTTATTCAATAGGAAATACAGCTGAATTAGCTAATAAAATTGATTTATTTTTTACGAACAAAATGGCTTTGAGGGATTGCAAAATCAAATCCGCAACTTTAGCAAAAGAAAAATATAACTGGGAAATTGAATCAGCTAAATTTCTAACAATCATCTCAAATAACTTAGGTTGAAAATTCACCAAGAGCGGTTCGAAATATTAGATGGATTGCGTGGTTTTGCTGCATTATATGTGGTAATTCACCACGCTAGGCTTGTATGCTGGGAAAGTTACTACACTGGGTATCTAAAACATCCATATTTGTACAACCCTTTTGACAAAGCGTGCTTATACTTCTTCACCTTTTTTAAATATGGTGCAGAGGCTGTAACCCTGTTTTTTGTATTGTCTGGATTGGTAATTCACTACAAACAATCGCACAGTATCCAAGAGCAATCATCTGCGTTCAAATTCAATTTAGCTCGGTATCTTCAAAACAGAATCAGGCGAATATTCCCTCCATTAATCTTTAGTTTTTTACTGATGTTACTATTGGCAACTATTTCCTATTTCCTTTTTCAGCAGCCTTATCCCGACTGTCTTTCTGGCAAAACACTACTTGCAAACCTCACTTTTATTACCACTCCGTTCTTCTCTGTTGCAGGTAATAATTTTCCGTTGTGGTCTTTGAGGGTAGAATGGTGGATTTATTTGGTGTATCCTATTTTGCTTCTCATTAATAGAAAAAAGATTTATCTGGGCTATCTATTAGTCTTGGCAACCTCGCTTGTTTTGTATTATCTAAACTATAACCGACAATATTTTTGGATTGAAATTTTCTTGTATTTACCAACTTGGTGCATCGGTGCTTACATTGCTGATGTATTATCAGAGCGGATTAAGTGGTTTAAATTATTCAATATTTTGCTAGTTTTATTGCCAATAAGTCTATTTCTACAAGGGCAATACAATAACTATATAAGCGACTTTATTTTTGGCATGGGACTAATGCCAGTCTTTATATTCTTATTATCAGAGAGTAATTCTTACTGCAAAAGAATATTAAACAAGCTGATTGGGTATTTCAGATGGGTAAGCCCATTTTCCTATACCCTTTATATTATCCACTTTCCAATACAGTCTTTTATAACAAGTATTTATCAACGATACCATCAACAACAATTGCCACACAGTTTTTATTTGGCTTTTATTGGCATTTTAGCTAGTGTTTTGTTGGCTTATGGAAGCCATTTCTATACAGAAAAACTGTTTTTAACCCGAAGAAATTAGCCTTAAAAAGTATTGACTATAAAAAAAAGTTTATAGGTGTTTCTTGAAGGAACAGGAGTAAACGTAAACTTTTATGGGTGTTTCTTGAAGGAACAAGAGTAAACGTAAACTTTTATAGGTGTTTCTTGAAAGAACAGGAGTAAACGTAAACTTTTATGGGTGTTTCTTGAAAGAACAGGAGTAAACGTAAACTTTTATAGGTGTTTCTTGAAAGAACAGGAGTAAACGTTAATTTGTCAGTTACTTATTTATCAATAAATCTTTGAAAAAACTACTCATCATTTCACCGCACTTTCCGCCAATAAATGCTGCCGACATGCACAGGGTAAGGCAAAGCGTGTGGTATTTTGAAGAATTTGGATGGAAGCCCACAGTAGTTTGTGTGGATGAAAAGTATGTTGAAGGCGTTGAAGAACCACTGCTGTTGCAATCTTTACCAAAGGGACTGGAAATTATCAAAGTAAAAGCGTTTTCAACCAAATGGACAAGAAAAATAGGGTTGGGGGCATTGGCATTGCGGTCATTTTTTTTTTATTTTAAGGAAGTAAATAATATCTTAAAAAAAGAAACTTTCAATCTGATTTTTTTTTCTACTACCCAGTTTCCTGTCTTGGTTTTGGGTAGGTATTGGAAGTGGCGGTATAAGATTCCATACATAATAGATATGCAGGATCCGTGGCATTCTAACTATTATTTTAATAAACCTAAAAGCGAAAGGCCACCTAAATATTGGTTTTCTTATAACCTGAATAAATACCTTGAACCGATAGCAATGAAGGGCTGTGATGGATTGATAAGCGTATCTGCATCTTACATTACTCAGTTAGAAGAGCGGTATCCTGTTTTAAAAACAAAACCAAACAGTGTGATTACGTTTGGGGCTTTTGAAAAAGACATAGAAATAGCAGAGGGGTTAAAAACTAAGAGCGATTTTTTTGAAAATGATTCTGCTAAATATATCGTTTATGTGGGCAGGGGTGGTTTCGATATGCAGCCTGCCTTGACCCTAATGTTTTCTGCATTTAAAAAAGGACTCCAAGAGCAACCAACTGTTTTTAAAGGGTTTCGTTTTTTGTTTGTGGGTACAAGCTATGCACCGAAAGGAAAGGGAGTAAAAACAATAGAACCAATAGCTGAAAAGGAAGGGATTTTGGATTATGTATCAGAACATACCGATAGGGTGCCTTACTTCCAAGGCCTTGCCTTGTTGCAGAAAGCAGATTTATTGTTTATTCCTGGTTCAGACGATCAAGCATACACTGCCTCTAAATTGTACCCCTACATCCTTTCAAAGAAACCTATAATGGGTATATTTCATCAAAATAGCAGTGCAAAAACAATTTTGGAAGAAACAAAGTCAGGAGTAGTTTGCACTCTTAACGATACTGTAGAAACAGTTTATAAAACACTAAGCAAGCAATTGGAAAGTGAAAAGTCAAATATAACTGACTGGGATTTGTTCAGAAAATACAGTGCCGAGGAAATGACTAAGAAACAAGTTGAATTATTTAATAGGGTTGTAGTTAAATGACAAAGAAAATTGCAATTGTTACCACCCATCCCATTCAGTATTATGCACCCTTGTTTAAACTGCTTGCACAGCAAATAGATATAAAAGTGTTTTATACATGGGGCAAAGATTCTGTAGAAAAGTATGATCCTGGCTTTGAAAAAAGCATAGAATGGGATATTCCTTTGTTGGAAGGATATGAATATACTTTTTTGCAAAATACCTCAAAGAACCCAGGAAGCCATCACTTTGGCGGCATAAAAAACCAAACAATTATCAATGAAATAAATGAATATGCCCCAAATGCAATACTTGTTTTTGGATGGAGTTATGTAAGTCATTTAAAAGTGATGCGCCATTTCAAGGGGAGGATTCCAGTATATTTTAGGGGCGATTCTACTTTGCTGGATAATGCAAAGTCAACTACAAAAGATAAAATCAAGCTTTTTTTTAAAAAGCATTTTTTAAGGTGGGTTTATAGCAATGTCGATAAAGTATTCTATGTAGGCTCAGCCAATAAAGCTTATTTTGAATGGGTGGGGTTAGAGGAAAATCAATTGATTTTTGCACCCCATGCAATAGACAACAACCGGTTTGCTCAGGATTACACATTTGAAGCTTCTGAAATGAAGGAGACGCTAAAAATTCCCGAAACAGCCATAGTCATTCTGTTTGCAGGAAAATTGGAATCGAAGAAGAATCCGTTTCTATTGCTTAATTCATTTATTGACGCTAAAACAGAAAATCTTCATCTTGTTTTTGTAGGCAATGGAAAAGAGGAAAAAGAATTAAAAGAACACGCACAATCATCTTCAAAAAAAGATTTTATACATTTTATAGGTTTCCAAAATCAGTCGATGATGCCAATATGGTATAATATTGCCGATATATTTTGTCTTCCTTCAAAAGGGCCTGGGGAAACTTGGGGCTTGGCAGTCAACGAAGCAATGGCTTGTGGAAAAGCAATAATTGTCAGTAACAGAGTTGGGTGTGCGGATGATTTAATAAAAGTTAGGGTAAATGGATGGGTGTTTGAAAGTATCAAACAGCTACAACTGAAGAAGATAATAGAGAAAATACCTGAAAAGAGTAGATTAAAAAAAATGGGCTTAGCAAGTAAAAAAATAATTAAAAATTGGAAGTTAGATATAGCCGCTGAAAATATCCTTAAAGAGTGGGCGAATAAATAGTATGAAAAACGTAAAATATCTATCATTATTTTTACCATTAATGCTTTCTTATTTCTTAATAGGAAATCCAATTGGTTCCTATATGACTGCTTGGATAGGAAGTTTTGTATTGTTTTTCTTGTCCCTATCTGGTTTTTTGGCGCCACTTCCAGACGATTTACCAATTGTGCAACAGTTGATGCGACCTGTTTTTATTATTCAAATTATATTCTGCGGATTTAATTTTTGCTCATCTATTTTCTTTTTCCTTGATGCTTTGGGAATGAGAGATTTTGCGTGGATACCCAATTATTATGTAGATATGGATAAAATAGATAGGATTGCTGGAGCACAGCGTTATTATTTATTGGGACATATTTCGTTATTGCTTGGCATGTATAGCAGATCCCTAGACCTTGTGAAACAAAAATATCGGGTAAGGCAGGACTTGGATTGGAGTGTATTTTTAACAGGGCTTACATTTTTTGCATTTGTCGGCTCCTTTGTTATGCGGGCAATCCCCGGTATGTCACAAGTTGGGGAACAATGTCAAAACTTATCACTATTGAGTGGCACTTATGCATTCTGCTATGCAATAGTTGCAAGGGATAGAAACCTAATACTAATAGCTGGTTCTTTTTATATCTATACTTTCGTAACTACCCTTGTATCGGGATTCAAAGAACCAATTATCATCAGTTTATTGTTATTCAGTGTTTTTATGTACCCTTTTTACCGAAGACTTATCACTATAGCAGCAATTCCTTTGGCTTGGTTTTGCTTTTTTGTTGTTCCACTCTATGTTAATATATTCAGGGGACTGATGGAATCAGGTGATTTAAGTCTTACAGAAGTAAGGGATCAGGCTATTAGTTCTGCATTGCAGAGCAAGGAAAGTAATTGGGATTTTTTAACTGGGCGACTTTCAGAGATTGGGATGTTTACTACTTATATTTCATCAACTCCTTCAATTGTTCCCTATTATGGCACAACGATTATTGAACAGTCTTTGATAGTATTAGTACCAAGAATAGCCTGGAAAGACAAACCTGTTACTGAAAATTTGGTTATGCAGCGAGTATTTGATGCTGGAGTTGTAAATAATATAGCAAAAGTGTCTGCTAAACCTATGTATATAGTTGATGGATATTTGAGTGCAGGACCCTTGGGAGTAATTCTTTGCCTTTTTGTGTATGGGTTTGTGTTACAATGGATTTGCGGTATTGCAGAAAGTTGGTTTGGTGGTTACTTTTTGGGTACAGCAATTATTTTTAATGGCCTTTTTCCTATTTTTTGGCGTGGCTTATCTTTCGAATTTATTTTGAACACAGTTGTATATTCATTCTTAACAATGTATGTTGTTAGGTGGCTGCTTTACACTTATAACTTCATAGAAAAAATATATGACGATTCTCCAGATAGTGCCATCCTATAAGCCTGCTTATGTATATGGGGGACCTATCTATTCTATAAGTGCTTTGTGTGAGGCACAAGCTGCTTTGGGACATAAAGTAACTGTTTTTACTACCAACGCCAATGGTGCAAATAATTTGGATATAACATTGGAAATGGTTCAAACCATTAATAATGTAGAGATAGTTTACTTCCCACGAATCACAGGAGACCATACACATATATCCCCTAAATTGTGGTTAAAACTTTTTATGGATGCAAAAAAGTTTGATATTATTCATTTGCACAGTTGGTGGAGCGTTTTGATGATTGGCTGTGCATGGATTTTGAAAATGAAAGGTGTCAAATTTGTTTTTTCTCCAAGAGGAATGTTTTCTAACTATTCATTTAACCACAATGTCAATCCTATTAAGAAAGGAATATTTTTCAATATGCTTACCAAACCTGTCTTAAGAAAACAAATTTTTCATGCAACGGCACTTTCCGAAGAAAAAGAGATAAAAGAACTTTTCGGAGAAAATACAAACGCATTTACACTACCCAATTTGTTGCAGTTCCCAGAACTACCATTGTCTGCAATTCAAAATCGTTCTCAAAATGATGCCATTAACCTACTTTTTATCTCTCGTGTAGATAGAAAAAAAGGTATTGAGTTATTGCTTAAGGCAGTCCAATTATTAAAAGTTGAAGGGGTAAATGTTCTTCTAACGGTAATTGGGTCGAGTAGCGATGACTATATTCAGGAATTGAAAGATTTAACTCACTCATTAAATATCAATGAAATAGTTGAATGGAAAGGAAGCGTTGAATGGAAAGCCAAGTTTGATGACATTCTTAATACAGACATTCTCGTTCTTCCATCTTACAATGAGAACTTCGCCAACATCATTTTGGAAACTTTATATGCTGGTCGTCCAGTGATTTTGACCAAATATGTTGGCTTGAGCGATTATGTAAGTAACAACAATATGGGTTGGGTAATTGATACCAATCCAGAAGATATAGTTGCTGCGGTTAAAGAGTATGCCACTGACAAGCAACGCTGGCAAGACAAATCTTTGCAGATGCACAATCAGATATTGGCAGACTTTAATCAAACAATTTTGGCTGAAAAATATATCAGTTACTATAAAGAAACATTAAACCTAAACTAATTGCCCTCTACTCAATTTAGTATTATTGTCTTGACTTATAATGAAGAAATTCATTTGCCAAGGCTATTGAAATCTATACAATCTTTAAATGCTTCGACATACATTCTCGACTCTGGGAGTACCGATGATACGCTAATTATTGCCGAAAGTTTTGGTTGCGAGGTAAAGACAAACCCATTTATAAATCATCCAAAACAATGGGATGCTGCTTTAAATAGCTTTGATATTAAAACACCTTGGGTAGTTTGTTTGGATGCCGACCAACAGGTTTCCCCTGAGTTATTGAAGTTGTTACACACATTTAAAGACGAGGATTATAAAGAGGTGAGTGGCATTTATTTCAACAGAAAAAATATTTTTAAGGGTAAATGGTTGCGCCACGGAGGATATTTTCCATTTTTTCTGTTGAAGATGTTTAGGTATGGTGTGGGCTATTCTGACTTGAATGAAAATATGGATCATCGGTTTATTGTTCCAGGAAAAACAATAATTTGGAAAGAGGGGTATATCGTTGAAGAGAATACAAAAGAAAATGAAATCTCTTTTTGGATTGGTAAACACAACCGTTACAGCGATTTGGTAGCGCAAGAAGAATGGGAGCGGTTGCAACAACTAAGGACTCAAACATTGAAGCCAGATTTGCTTGGTAGCCCCGACCAAAAGAAAGCATTTTTGAAAAGTATTTGGTGGAAAATGCCTCTTTACGTCCGTCCTTTTATTTACTTTTTTCATCGATATTTTATACAACTAGGTATTTTGGATGGCAAACAGGGTTTTGTTTTTCATTTCCTACAAGCGTTTTGGTTTAGGCTTGTGGTGGACATAAAAATTGATGAAATAAAAAAGAAAAATTCTCTTGGCAACTGATTTAAGCAAATACGACAACTCGTGGTATCAACCCGGAGGGGCAATAAAACGGATGCTTTGGCTCTTTGTCAATGCAATATTTTTTAATAATGGCTTGGCCCTTTTTAATGGGTTAAAGACTTTTTTATTAAGAAGCTTCGGTGCAAAGATTGGCGTTGGTGTTGTTATAAAACCTTCAGTCAGTATAAAATATCCTTGGTTTCTAACCATTGGCAATCATGTTTGGATAGGCGAAAATGTTTGGATCGATAATTTGACAATGGTTAGCATTGGCAATAATGCATGCCTTTCGCAAGGGGTGATGCTGCTTACGGGCAATCACAATTATACTAAACCAACTTTCGATTTGATAGTAGCAGAAATAATTTTAGAAGATGGCGTTTGGTTGGGGGCGCAATCCGTTGTTTGTCCTGGGGTAACTTGTAAAAGTCACTCCGTTTTGTCGGTTGGTTCGGTAGCTACTAAAAATCTGGAAGCGTACAGTATTTATCAGGGAAATCCAGCAGTAAAGGTTAGGGAAAGGAAGTTTGTATCATAAGTCAAAGAAAAGGTTTACTCGCGTCCCTTAAAGAAACTGTCTCCAAATAAATATTTTACTAGTGTTTTATATCAAGGATGCCATCAAATAAATATTTTACTAGTGTTTTATATCAAGGATGCCATCAAATAAATATTTTACTAGTGTTTTATACCAAGGATGCCATCAAATAAATATTTTACTAGTGTTTTATACCAAGGATGCCATCAAATAATTTTTAGTTGTGTTTTATACCAAGGATGCCATCAAATAATTTTTAGTTGTGTTTTATACCAAGGATGCCATCAAATAATTTTTAGTTGTAGTTCAAGGTAAGAATAATATCAATTCAATAATTAGCAATAGTACATTGGCTTTAAAAGTTTCAATCATCACGGCAACTTATAATAGTTCAAAGACTGTTTTGGATACGTTGCACTCGTTACAAAAACAAAGCTACCCGCACATAGAACACATAATTATTGATGGCTTATCTACCGATAACACGATTGATTTGATAAAATCGACCAACTTTAAAGGGGATATCCATAGCGGAAAAGACAAGGGGATTTACGATGCAATGAACAAAGGGATTGGGTTTGCAAACGGAGACATTGTTGGGATCTTAAATTCCGATGATTTTTATGCTGAGGAAACGATAATTGAAGAAGTGGTATCTCTCTTTAACCAGACTGGTTGTGATGCCGTATATGGCGATTTGGTTTATGTGGATGGCGTAGATACTTCTATCATAAAACGGATGTGGGTTTCGGGAGGGTATGAACGAAAGAATTTCTTGAAAGGTTGGATGCCACCACACCCTACTTTTTTTGTAAGAAAAGAGTTGTATGAGAAGTATGGATTATTTAATATTTCTTTGTGGGGCGCGGCAGATTACGAATTGATGCTTCGTTTTTTGTACAAGTACGAGGCAAAAGCGGCATATTTGCCCAAAGTGTTGGTGAATATGCGCATTGGTGGTCAAAGCAATACTTCATTGATAAACAGGTTGAGGGCTAATTTGGAAGACAGGCAAGCTTGGAAATTGAATAAAATTAAACCGCATTGGTACACACTTTTTTTAAAGCCGCTAAGAAAACTTAACCAGTTTTTTGGTAAGGGATTAAGTTGATTCTAATTAATATCAATAATAAAAATGAATAAAGTATTTTTCTATAGGGTTCTTTTCTTGGTTTTCTTACTTCTATTTTCAGCCAAAAATCTTAGAGCACAGGATATTTTAAAAAGCAAAGACCTTAGTAGTTTTAAGGTAGATGACCTTTCGGACGATGACATTATCAAATTCAAACAGCAGCTTCAACAAAGTGGATTGTCTGAGACACAAGCCGAACAACTTGCTTTGCAAAGAGGGTTGCCATCTTCGGAGCTGAGCAAACTAAGGGCACGTTTAGCATCAACTAGTGGCAATAATAAAAACTCGAGCATAACCAGTAAAGCGATAAGTAGGGTAATTGAAAACGACACGAGCGAATTGCTGCCAAGGGATTTATTGAGGCAGAGAGAAAAAGAAGTAAAAAACACTGTTTTTGGAAGTGAACTGTTTGATAACCCCACTCCAATTTTTGAACCCAACTTGCGAATCCCAACCCCTAAAAATTATACACTAGGCCCAGATGACGAGTTGGTAATTGATGTTTTTGGCTATCAAGAAGCCAACTATCACCTAACTGTTTCACCAGAGGGAAGTATCAATATCCCCTTTGTGGGCATCGTACCTGTTGTTGGAATAACCGTTGAGCAAGCTACAAAACGCATCAGGGAGAAAATGATACATAGTGGTTATGCTAGTTTAAGTAACGAGCAAACCCAGCTTCAAGTGAGTGTGGGAAAAATAAGGAGTATAAAAGTTACCGTGATTGGCGATGCGAAAAAACCAGGTTCCTATAATATTTCTTCTTTGTCCACTCTTTTCAATGCACTATATGCTGCAGGTGGACCAACTGACAAAGGTTCTTTTAGGCAAATAGAATTGATTAGGAACAATAAAGTAATCACTAAGCTAGATGCTTATGATTTCTTATTAAAGGGAGACCAAACAAACAACGTCCGTCTGACAGATCAAGATGTAATCAGGATTCCTCCTGCAAAAGTTCAGGTAAGTTTATCGGGAGAGGTAAAACGTGAAGGCATTTTTGAAATGCTACCCTCAGATAATTTACAAAATGTTATTGATTTCTCTGGCGGATTTACCAATGAAGCCTACACAGCTTCGATACAAATTAAGCAAGTTACAGACAAAGAAAGAAGGATAAAGGATGTGGTAAAAGAGCATTTCAATGATTATCTTCCCTCAAAAGGTGATTCTATTTTTATTGGAAAAATTCTGAATCGTTACGATAATAGGATAACTATTTCTGGAGCAGTATATAGACCCGGCACTTATGAATTGGAAAATGGTGTTACACTTAGTAAATTGATAGAAAAGGCTGATGGCTTGAAAGAAGATGCTTTTAAAGAAAGGGGCGTTATAGTACGTACAAACGATACAGACTTAACCAAAAAGATAATTCCTTTCGATGTGCAGGCTATCGTCTCAAATAAAGTAACAGATATCCCGCTGCAAAAAAATGATGAAGTCATTATTGGTGAAGCCGAGGCGTACAAGGAAAAATATACACTCACATTAGAAGGGGAGGTTAAAAAGCCAGGCATTTTCCCGTATTTCCAAGGGATTACTTTAAATGATTTATTATTTTTAGCAGAAGGCGTTACAGATGCTGCTGCCATTAACAATATTGAAATAGCAAGAAGGGTAAAGAGCGATGATGACCTAAGAAAAAATGAAATGGCTACAATCATTGATGTTTCTTGTCAAAAGGATTTGAAACTCATTGGCAAGGAGATAGAACTTCAACCCTGGGACGTAGTTTCTGTTAGAAAAAAGAAAGACTACCGTGAGCAAATTAGTGTAAAAGTAGAAGGAGAGGTTAAATATCCTGGCAACTACATATTGGCTTCTAAAGATGAAAGGGTAAGTGATTTATTGAAAAGAGCAGGAGGCTTATCTGAAGAAGCTTTTGTTGAAGCTGCCAATTTGATAAGAGTAAACACTAGTATTCAAAAAGAGGATAACAACAAAACAGAAGAGAAAGTAAAAAAAATACAGCAAGAGTTGAAAGATACGAGTAGCAGCCTTGCAGAAAGTTTTACTAAACCAACTATTAAAGTAGGTCTTAACCTAAGCAAAATATTAAACAATCCAGATGGAATTGATGATATATTACTTCAAGAAGGGGATGTGTTAAGCATACCCAAACAAAAAAATGAAATAAAGGTAAATGGGGAGGTCATGGTACCTTCTGAAGTGGTGTTTAGAAAGGGGGCAATACTCAGTTATTATATAGATAAAGCAGGAGGATATACAGATAATGCGCGCGAAAGAAGGGTGTATGTTTTGTACCCTAATGGGGATGCTAATAGAATAAAACATTATTTATTTTTCAAAAAGTACCCAAGAGTAACACCTGGTGCCGAGATATTGGTACCAAAGATTCCAGAAAGGAAAAACAAGATGTCAATTACTGAAACAATTGCTTTAACAACCGGCATAGCTTCTATGGCGGGTGTTGTAATTGCAATATTGAAATTGTAATTTGTGTACAATAAAACATTATGAGTTCAGAAATAATTATAGTCGATTTACTAAAAAAAGGAAAGGAATCTTTTTTTTTCTTGCTTAAAAAGTGGAAAGTAATACTTGTGGTTTCTTTTGCGGCTGCCATTTTTGGTATTGTAAAAACATGGTTAGAAGACCCAAAGTACACTGCCGTAATGACCTTTGTGTCAGAAAGCGATAAAAGTGGTGGTTTAGGTGGATACGCTAGCATAGCAGCTCAGTTTGGGTTTGATGTTGGTGGCGGAGGTGGAGGTGCCTTTTCTGAAGACAACTTGGTGGAACTACTAAAAAGTAGAAAGTTAATTGACAAAACATTGCTATCCCAATATGATAACAATTTATTTATTGACCAATATGTTGTCAATCACAAGCTAAATAAAGACTGGGAAAAAGACTCTATAATGAGTAAGCCTCAGTTTGCTTCAATTGCAAATGGCGACTATATTAGAAAGAGGGACAGTATCTTTAATGCAATAGCAGATGGCATTGCAAAAAATCAATTGGATGTAGATAAGGTAGATAAAAAACTAGATATTATCTATATCAAAATGATGGATATAGATATGATTTTTGCCAAACGATTTACTGAAAAGCTAGCTGACAATGCCATTAAATTTTACACAGAATATAAAACGCAAAAAAACTTGGCCAATGTTGAAATATTACAAAGGCAAACAGATTCTGTAAAAAGCTTGTTGTTTGGTGGCATCAGTGACGTTGCTTCAATCAACGATTTAAATGTAAACCCAATAAAACAAGCTCTTAGAACAAACGGACAAAAAAAGCAAGTAGATCTACAAGTGAACTCAGCTTTATATACAGAACTTTTGAAAAATTTGGAACTATCAAAACTAAACCTTAGAAAAGAAACCCCATTGATACAAATAATAGACACCCCTAAACTACCCCTTAAGAATGAGAAAAAAGGGAGACTATTTATTGGGTTAATTTTTGCATTTTTGGGCGGGTTATTTTGCTCATTATATCTTTTACTTAGACGTTGGATTAAGGAATCCGCCTAATCTCTTCTATCACTAATTGTATTCTTTTCTTAAGTATTTTTTCAATGCGAATTATCCATATAATTACTAAGTTGCACGAGATGTACGGTGCTCAGCGACACGCTGTTGAAAGCATGAAGAACCACCTGCATAACCATCACGAATGTTTGGCAATAGCTGGTACAGATGGCTATGCAACCGAGGAAATAAAATCACTGGGAATAAACGTAATCACTGTACCCACACTAAAAAATACCTATAATTTATTTGTAGATTTTAAGGCTGTATCATCTGTTGTATCAATCATTAAAGATTACAATCCCGATTTAGTTATCTCTCATTCTTCCAAAGCGGGTGTTATTGCAAGGATAGCTTGCTTTAAAACAAAGACGCCTAACATTTTTACAGTTCAAGGTTGGCCTTTTGAGAATGGTACGCCCTTTTTTCAAAAAGTTATAGCCAAAGCAATTGAAAGGTTATTGATTCCTTTCAGTGATAGCTATATGTGTGTTTCAGAATATACCAAACGTTTTGGATTGTCTCAAATGCCACTAAAGGAAAAACGTTTGTATGTGTGTCCAAATATGCATGAGGAAAAGGAAGAGGCAGCACCAATGGTTTCTACACTAACTAATAATGTATTGATGGTAGCTGGGTTTAGGGGGCAGAAAGACCATATTACAGCCTTGAAGGCATTAAAAATAATTGTTACTGACAATAAATTGCCAAACATTCATTTCATTTTTGCAGGCGACGGACCAAAGCGTGGTTGCATAGAACAATTCATTAATGAAAACAAGCTGAATAATTATATAACTCTGGTTGGAGAGACCAAAGAAATTGACAAGTATTACGACAACTGCGATATAGTTATTTTGCCTACTTATTACGAAGGGTTGCCTCTTTCTTTGTTGGAAGCCATACAAAAAGGAAAACCAGTTATTGCAACCGATACAGGCGGCATCAATGAAATTGTGCAAGATGGCATCAACGGAAACTTATTGGCAGTTGAAGATGCGGTTGCATTGGCAAATCACCTGTCAGATTATTATATAAACAATAAGATACCGCAACTTTCTGCTAATTCAAAATTATTTTATGATACCCATTACAGCTATGATATAGTATGTAAAAAACTGAATGAAGTAATTGACGAAGCTGTAAAAAGTTCTATTTTTATCAAAGAAAAAAGTTCCGCTGGTGCTTATACAATTCAACATCAATAAAACCATTCTGGTGTAAATAACTTCCCGAAAGCTAAAAGCTTTCGGGAAGTTGAATAAACTTTTCAATGCTATTTTTCATACTACTATTTCTGGCGTTTTTTAATAGATTTATTTATAAATCTAGCCTCAACCCCATTTTTTTGCAGTCGGTCTTATGGCTTATTTATTATTCGTTACTCTGCATCAATATAAAAGCATACGATATTCACCTTTATCAGGTAACAAATTTCATTCTTTTACAATCGGTTGGTTTTTCTCTTGGTGGGTTTATCTGTTTCCTGTTTACACGAAAATCTTCTTTTGATAACCTGAATCCAATTGGTCAGGAATCTATCAATATTTCACAAAAAAACATTCAGATTCTTTTTCCAGTTTTCTTTTTTCTTCAAGTGGCTTCTTTATTCGTTTATGTAAAGAGTACGGGAAACGTTTCCATACTTGCCATAGCAGAGGTGAGGGACACATTGGTAGAAGACGATGGAAAAAAGTTTGGTACTTATGGCCTCATCCAAATGATAATGGCCGTTTACCTGCTTTTGGTTATCCTGTCCAAAACAAAACTTACTTTATGGCATAAGGGATTAATTGGTATGTTTATTTATTACACCATGCTGTTAGGTTCCAGAGGGCAGTTTGTTTATTATTTCATTACACTTTTTTATATTCTGGTATGGCAAAAAAGAATCAGTGCTAAAAGAATATTGGGTTCTATCGCATTATTAACTGGATTGATGTATGTAATTACTATATTGAGAGCTGCAAAGGCATACGGGCAAACCCTTACAGAAACATTGATGATTTATACTATCACATCAATGCCTGCACTGCATATTGCGCAATTCTCAAATTCACAATGTTTCGGGTATTATTCATTCCGTGTGTTTTATGTTTGGCTTAATAAGTTTGGGTTTAATTTCCCCTTATCGCCCGTCTTGTCAGAATATACTTTAACCCCATTGCCTACTAATGTGTATTCATATATAAAACCTTATTTCTTGGATTTCGGTTATACTGGTATCTTTCTATTGCCACTTGTGTTGGGTTTTATCCATCATTTTTTCTATTTCAGGGCAAGGTGTGGCAGTTTTATTTTCATGTTTTTAACAAGTGTCCTGATGTATCCATTGTTGATGCAAGTATTTGAAGAAAACTACTTTCGTCAATTTTCCAATATTGTTTATAGTTTTATTTTAACCGCACTAGTTGCAAAAATGAACATCCGTGTTAATAGGAGCAGTAATAGTAACCTACAACCCACAAATTGAGGTTTTAAATGGGTTGATTGCCAATATTACTGCTAGTGTAAAAACAGTAGTATTGTCAGATAATGGCAGTAATAATATCAGTGATATAAAAACACTAGCTGCTAGATTCAGTAATATAACTATTATTGAACTCGGCGATAATATGGGTATTGGTTATGCCCAAAACAGGGGTATCGAAGCTGTGTTTGCAGATGAAGCCATAAAGGGTGTTTTGCTTTTTGACCATGATAGCCAACCTAGCCCAGATATGGTAAGCATATTGGGAGATGCTTACGAAACAATGACTGTCAATGGAATTAAAGTTGGTGCTTTAGGTCCCGTATATATGGATCCGCGTACAGAAAACAATTACCCCATATCCGTTTTTTCAGGGTTTAAACTAATAAAAAAATATCCCATTCAGGGTGATAATACGCCCATTGCGGCTTCCTTTCTGATTTCGTCAGGTTCGTTGATACCACGTACCACTTACGAAAAAGTAGGTGATATGAGGGAAGACTTTTTTATAGACTACATAGATATAGAATGGAGTTTTAGGGCTACATATAATGGCTTGCCTTCTTATGTTATCCCCAATGCAAGGATGCTGCACATTGTAGGCGACGATAGAATGAAAATGTTGGGAAGGGAAATATCAATCCATAGCCCATTGCGTAGGTATTACCTAGCCCGCAACTCGGTGTTTATGGTAAAGACTGGCTATATAGATTGGCGGTACAAATTGCGCGAGGTGTTTTATTCAATCACACGAGTGATTGTTTTCTTATTCTTTGTAGATAAAAAAATGACCTATCTACGCTATATCACTAAAGGCTGGGGTGATGGTTTTAAGGGGAAATATGGTAAAATTGATGTTTTGCCAAAAGGATAGGATTTTTTTTAACTTCTTTTAGTCAAATAAAATAAATCAACAACTTAAAAAAATTTTACATTATGAACCCATTAGCAATTTTAAGTAACAAAAAACCGAATGTGCTTGCGCAGTTGATAATTGAAAAGATATTTGATACTAAGCTGAAGAACTTTTCGACTATTGAAAAATATTTTGTTCAAAAAAAAGGGATTGAAATAGGAGGACCAAGTAAAAAATTTAGGACAAAAGAACCAATCCCCTTGTACGATTTGGCAAAACAAGTAGATGGATGCAACTTTAGTAGCCATACCGCTTGGGAAGGCGAAATAAAGGAAGGGGATACTTATGAGTATCAAAAAGGTAAGAGGGGGCATCAATATATTTGTGATGGTGTGGATGTTCCAATCATTCCTAAACACGCTTATGATTTTGTACTTTCTTGCCATAATCTCGAACATATTGCAAACCCAATGAAGGCACTGGAAAACTGGATAAAACTGTTGAAGCCAAAAGGCAGTGCAATATTGTTGGTGTTGCCACGAAAAGAATCAAATTTCGACCATAAACGCCCTACTACAAAATTTGAACACCTATTGGAAGATTATAAAAAAAATACTGGTGAAGACGATTTGACCCATTTACCTGAAATACTGAAACTGCATGATTTGCGTTTTGACCCATTGGCAGGAGGATTGGAAAACTTTACAAAAAGGTCGCAGGATAATTTTAATAACCGTTGCCTCCACCATCATGTTTACAGTCTGGATTTATTGGAAAAGATGTGTCTTCACTTTAATCTGAAAGTAGTTTTGAAGGAAAGCAGGGTTGGGGATCACGTTATTGTGGCAGTGAATTGATTGTAGCTATTTGATTCACCCTGCTTCTTTTTGTAAAATAGATAATAAAGAAAGCAACCACAATCAAGCTTTCTGATAATAATAAACTTTTTGTAACTGAAATTACACCATTAAAGTAAACGGTACCAATAACAAAACCTCCTAAAACGACTAATGCTGTGATAAATAGAACCAAAGTAGCAAAAGCAGTATTTAATTGGTGCTTTACCAATAACCACAAAAAGGGCGGTACATTAAAACTAATGGCAACAATGGTAGCCAACAAATAGAAAAGACAAGTATAAAAAGTAAGGTTGCTAGTAGCGGGCAAGTGGAAATAGTTTAGTAGATAGGGGGCAATGAAATAGATACTGGCACAGGCAAGTGCGATGCAAGCATAAAAACCACCGAATATTTTAAACGCCTTACTTCTGCTTACACCTTCTTTGGAGCAAAATACTGGATAGATACTATTTACAAATACGCCTAGCATTGCCCTAAAAGCAAGGAATATTTTTTCTGCCAATCCATATACTAGTATCAGTTCGGTGTTTTTTACATACCCAATAAAAATGGTAGCACAGGTATTGGGGCTCATTAACAAAAAACTATTTATTACCAATGGGGCATCTTTTTGAATGATTGTCACCGATTCCTTGATAGTAATAAGGTTGAAATTGATTTTTAGTTTATAGCGTTTGCAAAAATTTTTAAAGAACAAGATTGCCAATAAGGTATTGCCCACACCCACAAAAGCCATTAGGTAAGATAAACTAAATTGGAGTTTGATAAAAAGCAACAGCAACAACAACAGTAGCAGGCGGGCAAAAAAGTTGGAGATGATAAACAGATATTCCTTGCTGCTACTCATATATACCCAATAGAAATTGAGGTTGTGCCCAACAATAAAGGCATAACAAAATATACTAGCCACCATATTTTGATGCAACAAAGGGATATAACAACACATAACAACCCAAGCCATAAAACCTAATACAAATACAATAGTCTTGATGCCAATGTAATGTTCAATATCCTTTATGATAGATGGCGCAGTTGTTTCGTGAATGCCACCAGCAGCAATGGCATTTTTTAGGAAGTTGATATTGGAAGAGTAATCAGAAAACAGCAGATAGACATTGGCAAAATTGAGCAGCAGGAATATTGGTGCAACATCGCTTTTGTTTTTCAAATTAATCAGTATCGCAACAATAAGGATAGGAAAGAAGGAGTTGAAAATCTGCGAATAGAATACCCTTAGGAATTTTTTCATAACAATGATTACGTAGCTATAATTTGCCCCGAATATAGTTATTTGAAAAATAGTGGGGTTTTTGGTTGGTAAAATAGGGTGCTTAAATTCTCAATTTTCTAGTTATTACAAGAAAAGTAATGGCTATGACAAAGAAAGTTTTACATAAGACAAACTTTGCTTTACACATAACTTAACTTGTTTAATGCAAAACAAAGTTTGTCTAATACATAATAAGTCTTGTCTAAGCCATAACAAAACATGTGTTGTATAAAACAAAACTTGTTTATCACAAAGCAAAGTTTGTTTTACACATAACAAGACTTGTCTTAGCCATAACAAAACTTGTTTTACCTTGAAAAAAGGAGTTTTTAGGGTATCAAAAAAGTAGGAACAAGTGAAGGGAAAATTATTTACAAAGTATAATATAAAATATACTGGCTACCAGAATTCTTAAAATAATTTATTTTATTTTCAAAATATTTTTTCAATTATGGTTAACAAAGTGTTAAAATGTGTTAATTGTGGTGCTTTTTGGCAACTATTAGTGATTTAATTGAAATTATATTTTTTATAATGAGCAAAGGGTAGGTTTACAGGTAACTTTGAATGGAAGCATAAAACTCAGCTTCATTTTCGTATCATGGTAAAATTAATAACAGTACTTATCACTTGGGCACTTAAAAAGCAAAAGGATATGATTGCGTTGGCTACCAACATTGTTACAGTAATGGGTAAGAATATTGCAACTTATGCAACACCCGATGTTCCGCTAACTGTTTTGACAACGGCTGCAAAAAGATTGCAAGATGCTTACAACGCTAGAAAAGGGAATGCAGATGCTAAATTAGAGTATAAAAATGCTGCAATTGATTTAGATGCCCTTTTACACACACAAGCTAGCTATGTCAATTATAAGGCTAAGGGTGATGAAGCAATGATATTGTTGTCGGGCTTTGAGGCATCTAGTAATGCTAAAGTAAAGAAACAAAAAACAGGTGCACCGGGTGCAGTAGGCACAAAAACTTCTGGTGGTGGTATTCTTGAATTGACTATTGCTAAAGTAAAAAATGCAGCTTCTTATATCTATGTAATCTTTTTGGGTGTTGTAGGCGAAGTGATTGTAGGCAACAATTATGTTCGCACCACCACAGATTCCATCATTGTAACTAAGGGAAAACTAAGGGAAACTGTTGCTTTTTTACCAATTGGTAGTACAGTAACTATACTGGCACTCACCCAAAATGCTGGTGGCATTAGTCCTGCGGGACCATCAGTTACCAAGTTGATTAATTAAATCAAAAAATCCAGTAGCAATCGTTACTGGATTTTTTTTGCTCTACATGAAACGAATACTTTTTGTTAACTTTGAAAATAAAACGTATTAATTATGGTAGCAGTAGTTGGAACATATCAAAATGGTTATGTAAAACTTGACAAAGAATACCACTCCAGTAATCCTGTAAAAGTAATCGTTACATTTTTAGACGAGGTTCCCGCACAAGCAGAAAAAGGGCTTTCATTGTCAGACTTTTCATTTGCACAAAGCCAAAAAAATTTAGAAAACTTTAAAGGGTCATTTAGTGAAACAGTGATTGAAGAAAGAAGACTTGAACTATGAAAATTTTTTTTGACACTTCCTCTTTATTCAAGCTTTATCATCGTGAAGCAGACACAGTAATAATTGAGCAAATATTCTCTAGAGGGATAGTTACTAACGTTTATTTGTCGGAGATAACAAAAGTGGAATTTGCATCATCTGTTTGGAAGAAGGTAAGAACAAGGGAAATTACAGAATTAGAAGCCACTGCAACTTTGCAACTATTTGAACGGGATAGTGATAAATATACTTTTATTGCAACTGATAGTATCGTAATTGAGCAAGCAAGAAACTTGACAATAAAATATGGATTGAAAGGATTGAGAACATTAGATAGTATACAACTTTCGAGTGCAATATCTTTAGCTAAAGAAGTTGGATTATTTGTAACATCTGACAACTTATTAAAATCACTATTTAATCAAGAAGGTCTGCAAACAGAAATGACTTAAAATAGGAACAGTTTTAAAGAAGGCATTGCACTAATGTGAGGGTTTATCACAAAGCACAGTAGTTTACAAAAGAAACACAAGGATTAAAGGGCAAAATACCATGATAGAAAGAATAATGATTAAGCCATGGTGTTCATAGTGCTTCTTTTCTTGGTGTCCATTGTGAAAAATCAAAGAATTTAATCGTTTAAAAATCTGAGAAGCTACTACTTTTTAAAAAAACCAACTACCTCTTTTTCTACTCGCTTAATCCTACTTTATAAGCAGTACAATTAATTCCACACCAAACATTTGCTATAGTTCAGTAAATTGGCTAACCTTGCACCCTGTTTAATAAATAAAATTGATGAAAAAAGCACTTATCACCGGCATTACTGGTCAGGATGGTTCTTATTTAGCTGAATTGCTGCTGAAAAAAGGATATGAAGTTCATGGTATCAAACGCCGTAGTTCATTGTTCAACACAGGTAGGATAGACCATTTTTATCAGGATCCCCACATTCCTGATCGTCATTTGGTTTTGCACCACGGCGATTTGACAGACAGTACCAACCTCATCAGGATTATACAAGAAGTGCAGCCTGATGAAATTTATAATCTGGCTGCAATGAGCCATGTACACGTGAGTTTCGAAGAACCTGAATACACGGCAAATGCTGATGGAATTGGTACGTTAAGAATTTTGGAAGCGGTGCGTTTGTTGGGTTTGGTAAAGAAAACGAAGGTTTATCAAGCATCTACTTCCGAATTATATGGATTGGTCCAGGCCGTTCCACAAAGCGAAACGACTCCTTTTTACCCACGTAGTCCTTATGCAGTTGCAAAAATGTATGCTTATTGGATTACGGTGAACTATCGTGAGGCTTATGGGATTTATGCTTGTAATGGCATATTATTCAATCATGAAAGTCCTCAACGTGGCGAAACATTCGTAACCCGCAAGATAACCCGTGCAGTTGCTAAAATAGCTTTGGGTATGCAGGACACTGTTTATTTAGGTAACTTAAACTCTAAAAGAGACTGGGGTCATGCAAAAGATTACGTAGAAGGGATGTATTTGATTCTTCAACAAGAGAAACCAGAAGATTATGTATTGGCAACGGGAATTACAACTGAGATACGTGAGTTTGTAAGGATGGCTTTCGCAGAATTAGGGATAGAAGTAGCTTTTAGAGGAGAAGCCGAAGCCGAAGAAGGATATATAACGGCAATAAAAGGCGATTATGATTTGCCATTAGGAAAGGTAGTCGTGAAAGTTGACGAACGCTATTATCGCCCTACAGAAGTAGATTTATTGATTGGCGACCCAACTAAAGCAAATACTAAATTAGGCTGGAAACCCACTTATGATTTGCCAGCTTTGGTAAAAGAAATGGTAGCTAGTGATTTAGCTCTTTTCAAGAAAGAAAAACACTTGAGAGACCATGGATTTGCACCCATAAATGAAGCGGAATAATGGAAAAGCATTCTAAAATATATATTGCTGGTCATCGTGGGATGGTAGGTAGTGCCATAGAAAGAAGACTTAGACAGGACGGCTATGAAAATATTGTGACCCGGACTTCGAAAGAGTTGGACTTACGCAATCAACAAGAGGTAAATGAATTCTTTGTTGCAGAAAAGCCTGATTATGTTTTTCTTGCCGCAGCACGTGTTGGAGGCATTGTTGCAAACAATACTTACCGAGCCGACTTTATATATGAAAATCTGATGATGGAGGCAAATATTATACACGCCTCCTACGTAAATAAAGTAGAGAAGTTGTTGTTTTTGGGTTCTTCATGTATTTATCCAAAGCTTGCACCGCAACCTTTGAAAGAGGAGTATTTATTGAGTGGGTATCTGGAATATACAAATCAACCTTATGCAGTTGCAAAAATTGCTGGTATTGAATTGTGTGATGGCTACAGGGCACAATATGGCTGTAACTTCATTTCTGCCATGCCAACTAATTTGTATGGACCAAATGACAACTATGATTTGAATAAATCGCATGTGTTGCCAGCATTGCTACGAAAATTCATCACCGCTAAAAGAAACAATGAACCATTTGTTGAAATATGGGGAACAGGTACCCCCAAAAGAGAGTTTTTGTACGTGAATGACCTAGCAGATGCCTGCTTATTTTTGATGAATAATTACAATGAAAAGGGACTTGTGAATGTTGGTTGGGGTGATGATGTTACAATTTTAGAGTTGGCACAACTGGTAAAAAAGATAATTGGGTATGAAGGGGAACTTAAATTTGATACTTCTAAACCAGATGGCACACCTCAAAAACTAATGGATGTAACTAAACTTACAAACTTAGGATGGAAAGCATCTACCACACTTGAAGATGGCATCAAAGCTGTTTTCAACGATATAAAAGATAATGACTGGAACTAAAGAGAACTCAAAGCCTAGGGTTTTGTTTTTTTTAAATAGATTGGTAATTGGCGGGCCAGCCATTGATGTAATATCAATGGCTGGTTTTTTACAGAATGACTTTGAAATATTGGTCATTTACGGTGAAAAAGAAGACCATGAGGTAGATGCTAATTATTTATTGAGTCAATATCCAAGCCTTCAAGTTCAAAAAATTGAATCCTTGAAGAAGTCCTATAATCCATTCTTAAATCTTGTTTTTCTTTTTACAATTGTAAAAATTATCAAGTCTTTCAAACCATCTATTATCCATACACATGGTGCCCTTCCTGGGGTGTTGGGTAGGTTGGTTGCTTTTATATATAGGGTTCCAGTTATTGTTCACACGTTTCACGGACACTTTTTTCATTCGTATTTTAATCGATTTTTTTCTTCCGGTATCATCTTTATCGAGCGGTTGCTAACATCAGTGACCAGTGCCATTATTGCAACAAGTACCCGCCAAATGAATGATTTGGTTTACAAGTATAAAGTTGCTCCAAAAGAAAAGGTTCAGATTATAGATTTGGGAATTGATGAAGCTTTTTTAGCAACCAAAGCATCTACAAAGGAGAATTCTTTTTCGGTGAAGTATGAAATTGAAGAGGATGTAGTTTATGTGGGAATTATTGCAAGGATTGTCAGGGTCAAGAATTTTAATTTATTTGTTGAAGTAGTAGAAAAAGTATTAAAGGCAACTTCAAAGAAGGTTGTATTCTTTGTAATTGGGGATGGGTATCTAAGAAAAGAAGTTCAAAAGCAGTTCTCGGATAAATCAATTAATTGGAGCAGCATAGAGCATCCTTCAAAAGAAGCATCTGTAATATTTACCTCTTGGATTCCAGATATTGGAGAAGCACTCTCTGTTTTGGACATTGTAGTACTTACTTCCAATAATGAAGGAACGGGTCTTTCTCTTGCGGAAAGTCAATATTGTGGCAAACCGGTTGTGGCTACAAATGTTGGCGGCGTGCCAGATACGGTCATTGATAGTAAAACAGGTTTTCTTGTTACCCCAGAAGATGCCGATACATTTGCAGAAAAACTCTTACTATTAATAGAAAATGAACAGTTAAGGCTACAAATGGGTGGCGAAGCCAAGGTTTTTGCAAGAAATAAATTTTCAAAAAAGAAAGAGATTGAAAGTTTAAAACAACTTTATAACAAGTTATTGAAAGAAAAAATATCAATTTAGGGTACTAGTCGCTTATTAAACCATAAAAAAATCATTTCAAATTTATTTATTTGACTGAAAGGACTTTTCTTTACAACCTTTAGTTTGACATTAAAATAAACACTATGAAAAATATATTGATTACAGGTGGGGCAGGATTTATTGGTAGCCATGTAGTAAGGCTGTTTGTTACTAAATACCCCAATTACAACATTATTAATTTAGATGCCCTTACTTATGCAGGGAACTTAGAAAATCTAAAGGACATTGATCAACTCCCAAATTACAAGTTCGAGAAAGTAAATCTGCTTGATGTTGCTGGCTTGACAGAGGTGTTCGACAAGCATCAAATTACTGATGTGGTTCATCTTGCGGCTGAGAGCCATGTGGATAGAAGTATTGAAAGTCCATTGGATTTTGTTTATACAAACATTGTTGGCACAGTTAATCTATTGAATGTAGCCAAAACAAAGTGGGGAACGGATTTTAGTAACCATTTGTTTTACCATATTTCCACAGATGAGGTTTATGGTGCATTGGGTGCAGAAGGTTTTTTTACAGAGACAACGCCTTATCATCCAAACTCACCTTATTCTGCAAGTAAAGCTGCTTCCGATCATTTTGTAAGGGCTTATGCAGAAACATATCACATCAGGACAATCATTTCTAATTGTTCCAATAATTACGGTCCATTCCATTTTCCAGAGAAGTTGATTCCGTTGTTCATCAACAATATCATTAACAAAAAACCTTTACCCGTTTATGGTGATGGTTTATACACGAGGGATTGGTTATTTGTAAAAGACCATGCGACTGCGATTGATGTTATTTTTCATAATGGAAAGATAGATGACACATATAATATTGGTGGCTTCAATGAATGGAAGAATATAGATTTGGTTAAGCTCCTTTGCAAACAAATGGATGAAAAACTAGGTAGGGAAGCAGGTGAAAGCGAACAACTGATTACTTACGTAAAAGATCGCCCTGGGCATGACCGCCGCTATGCAATTGATGCCACCAAATTGAACAAAGAATTGGGCTGGAAACCATCTGTAACTTTTGAAGAGGGGTTAAGCGAAACAATAGATTGGTATTTAGAAAATACTGCTTGGTTGACTAATGTAACCAGTGGGGCGTACCAAAATTATTATACAGGAATGTATGCTGACAGGTAAATAATTCAATTATTCAAATCACATTAATCATATTTAAATGAAAGTTGAAGAAACAAAATTAAAAGGGTGTTTTATTATTCACGATACTGTTTTTCCAGATAGCCGTGGCTATTTCTTTGAGAGTTTCAATAAACAAAGGTTCGATTCATTAACAGGAACCAATACGACATTTGTACAAGACAACCAATCCAAATCTACTCGTGGTGTATTACGTGGTCTCCATTTCCAACAAGGAGAACATGCGCAAGCGAAATTGGTAAGGGTGATTCAAGGAAGTGTACTAGATGTAGCTGTTGATTTACGCAAAGAATCCCCAACTTTTGGTGAATATGTTGCTGTAGAATTGACAGAAGACAATCACCTTCAATTCTTTATCCCTCGTGGTTTTGCTCATGGCTTTTTGGTATTGAGCGACACAGCAACTTTCTTTTATAAGTGCGACAATTTTTATAACAAAGCAAGCGATGGTGGATTAATTTATAATGATCCCACAGTAAATATTGATTGGCGAATTGACACCAGTGAGTTGTTATTATCTGAAAAAGATAGTAATCTTCCAACATTCAATGAAATAAAAGACAAAGTTTACTTTTAATAACATCTTCAAATAACTTCCCGAAAGTTTCAAACTTTCGAGAAGTTTCATTAATAACATTATGAAAGGAATAATATTAGCAGGAGGTAGCGGTACTAGGCTTTATCCTATTACAAAAGGTATCAGCAAACAAATAATGCCCATCTACGACAAGCCGATGATTTATTACCCATTGTCTGT
>Ga0164297_10000866_pt1 | contig 34761 bp, 34 predicted proteins | sample GEODES058metaG_FD_113539 | JGI IMG/M metagenome (GOLD analysis project Ga0164297, IMG submission 113539) | Dystrophic lake water microbial communities from Trout Bog Lake, Wisconsin, USA - GEODES058 metaG | ecosystem: Environmental > Aquatic > Freshwater > Lake | place: USA: Trout Bog Lake... | reverse complement strand
CCTTCCGTGACGCCGAGGTAGTCGTCGGGCCCTCCGGTTCATGCGTCACGATGATCAAGGTCTTCTACCCCGATCTCTTCAAGGGGGAACCCGATGAGCTCGAGGCGCGCGAACTCGCGGCCAAGACGCATGAGTTCTCCAGTTTCCTCGTGAATGTGCTGGGCGTCACCGATGTCGGGGCCAAGTTCGACGGCAAGGTCACCTTCCACGACGGCTGTCATGGCCTTAGGGAGCTCGGGATCAAAAAGGAGCCGAGAGCCCTGCTGGAGAAGGTCAAGGGACTCGAACTTGTCGAGATGGCCGAGGCGGAGACCTGCTGCGGCTTCGGCGGGACCTTTGCCGTGAAGTACGCTCCGATCTCGACCGCCATGGACGAGGTGAAGTGCGCCTCGATCCTCGAGACGGGAGCCGGAACAGTCGTCTCGAACGACTCCAGTTGTCTCATGCAGATCCGGGGAATGCTCGAGAAGGAGGGAAGTTCCGTGAAGAGTCTCCACCTGGCCGAAATCCTCGCCTCCAAATAACCGATGGCCACGCAAGCCGCAGACTTCCAGAGCCTCTCCCGCCGCTACACGGCGGACAAGGGCTTCCGCGCCTTCATCCAGAAGGGGCTGAGCGGCTATTACAGGAAGCGAGACGAGAACAAGGCCAACTTCCGGGACTGGCAGGGCGCGCGGGATCTTGCCGCAGAGACCAAGTACGAGGCGGTCGATCATCTCGACAAGTACCTCCTTAAGTTTGAGGAGAAGATCACCGCCCGCGGAGCCAAGGTCTTTTGGGCGCCGAATGCTGAATCTGCTCGCGATTACATTCTCAAGGTCGCCCGCGAGAACAACGTCCGCTCGATCATCAAGTCGAAGACGATGACCAGCGAGGAGATCCACCTGAATGACGCCCTTGAGAAGCAGGGATTCGGAGTCTTCGAGTCCGATCTCGGCGAGTATATCGTGCAACTCCGCAAGGAGGCCCCCTTCCATCTCGTCTTTCCGGCCATGCACCTCACCCGTGGGCAGATCAGCGATCTCTTCCAGAAGGAACTGGGATCCGAGGCCACCGACGAGCCGGAGAAGCTGACAATGATCGCCCGCGAAGTGATGCGCAGGAAATACTGCGAGGCCGACATGGGGATCAGCGGAACGAACTTCGCGGTCGCGGAGACCGGCATGATCTCCATTACCGAGAACGAGGGGAACGCACGCCTCACCACCTCCTTGCCTAAGATCCATGTCGCTCTCCTTGGGATCGAAAAGGTGCTTCCCCGCCTGGAGGATCTCTCGCTCTTCCTGCCGATGCTCGCGACCGCCGGGGCGGGGCAGACCATGACCTGCTACAACACCATGTACGCGGGCCCTCGCCAGCCGGGCGAGCCCGACGGCCCCGAGCAGATGCATATTGTCCTTCTCGATAATCGTCGCACGGAGTTGCTGGCGGACGCCGAGCAGCGTGACGCGCTGGGGTGCATCCGCTGCGGCGCCTGCCTCAATGTCTGCCCGATCTTCAAGAACGTCGGCGGCTACAGCTACGGCACCACCTACGGTGGTCCGATCGGATCGGTCATCACGCCGCATCTGCGCGGACTCAAGGACTGGAAGCATCTCTCCGCCGCCTCCTCGCTCTGCGGCGCTTGCACCGAGGCCTGTCCCGTTAAGATCGACCTCCATCACCACCTGCTTCAGAACCGCCGCAACGGCGCACAGTCCTCCCCGAATCCCTTCGAGAAAATCAGCTTCGGCGGCTTTTCCCTCATGATGGGACGGCCCGCCCTCTACCGATTTGCCGCTGGACTTGGCCGGATCTTCCAACCGCCTCAGGGATTGGTGAACGGCACGATCCTGGATCCGCTCCGCGCCTGGACCGGCTCCAGGAAATTCCCGACACTTTCATCGACATCCTTCCACGACCAGTGGAAAAAGGAACGAGGGGGCAGGCGATGAACGGGGGACGCGCCATCATCCTCGGCCGCATCCGCGAAGCGTTGCGGAACAATCCGGCTCCGCGTCCGCATACCTCGCACTCCCAGGCCGATGCTGCCGCATCGCAAAACGGCCATGCTCAGCGCCAATGGCTTCCGAAAGTCGGCGCTACCCTTCCGGAGCAAATCGCCCTTTTTGCCAAAATCTCCGAGGGGTTGAAGACCGAGTTTCACCATGTTTCCACGATCGCCGCCGCCCGCGAGGTGTTTGCAAAATTGGCTGCTCAGGGCGAATGGAAGAAAATCGCAAGCCATGCCCATCATGATACCGATGCCTTGCTCGAGGGTGCGGGTCTTTCCACCATCAGGACGGAGAACGGTTATGTGATCGATGATCTTGAGTCGTGCGATGTCGGGGTCACCGGGTGCGAAGTGCTCGTCGCCCAGACAGGAGGCATCATGGTCTCCGTAGAAAGCGCCGGCGGTCGCGCGCTCTCCGTTCTTCCTCCCCATCATGTTGTGATTGCCCGTGCTTCCCAGATGGTTCCCGACCTCACCGCAGCCTTCGAGCACGTCAAGAAGCGGTACGGGAAACGTTTTCCCTCCTTTATGGGATTTATTACCGGCCCCTCCAGGACCGGTGATATCGAGCGGATCCTGGTGTTAGGGGCACACGGTCCGAAAAGGCTCACGGTTCTGTTAGTAGACTGATTCTCGCATCTCTTTGCGGGGTGGGTGGAATGGAGGGGAACTTGGTGGGTATGGCTAAAAAAAGCCAAAATCTCTTTATTGACCCCCGAAAGGCTAAAAATCGTCAGAAAAGAGTCTGAATCATTACAATGTATGGATGATTCCAAAAGTTGGCACGGGGGTTGCTGTATAACCATCACCGCCCCGAAAGGGACGTTACAACACAACACCAACCCAATGATTAAAAAAACAACCTCCATGGTACGGATGCTAGCGGCTGTCGCCTCCCTGGCGCTCCTCGGTGCCGTCACCTCCACCCTCCACGCGGATACGAACGCACCGGCTGCAGCGGCCGCTGCGCCAACGCCTTATCCGGCGAATACCAATGCATTCACCGCGGCGACCCTGACGAATCAGGTGGCCTTCCTGGAGGCGGCCCATAGCAATAGCGATCCCACTCCGACCGGCATCACCTACGAGTCTGATCCCGGTCACAACGCCTGGATGATGGTTTCAGCAGCATTCGTGCTCATGATGACCCTTCCCGGTCTGGCACTTTTCTACGGAGGTCTGGTCCGCTCGAAAAACATCCTCTCCATCATTGCGATGTGTTTCGGCATCACCTGTCTGGTTTCCTTACTCTGGTGGGCATTTGGGTACAGTCTGGTCTTCGGAACGAATTTCACACCATCCACAGGGCCGACCACCTTGGGATATATTTTCGGCGGTACGGAATTCTTCTTCTTCAAGGGCATCACGTCTGTCCCCAACAACAACTATGCTTTCTGGGTATCACAGAACGTCTATGCGATCTTCCAACTGACCTTCGCGATCATTACTCCGGCCCTGATCTTCGGAGCCACGGCTGAGCGAATGAAATTCTCCGCCATCATGGCCTTCGTCCTCGGATGGATGCTCATCGTTTACTTCCCCCTCGCCCACATGGTCTGGGGCGCCACCGGCCTCATGAACGGCGTCTGGAATGCCGCTGCCAAGATCCCAGCGATCGATTTTGCAGGCGGTACCGTGGTGCACATGTCCTCGGGATGGACGGCCCTCATTCTCTGCCTGATCCTCGGCAAGCGTATCGGACACGGAAAGGAGCCGATGCCACCGCACAGCCTAGTTCTCACTTTCATCGGCACTGCCCTCCTCTGGGTCGGCTGGTATGGGTTCAATGCCGGTAGCGCCGTCGCTGCCGACGTGGTTGCTGCCAATGCCTTCACCACCACCACGCTTGCCACCGCCATCGGTGCGCTTACCTGGCCCCTGCTTGAGTGGATCTTCAAGGGCAAGCCCAGCGTGCTTGGGTTCTGCTCGGGCGCCGTAGCCGGCCTCGTGGTCATCACTCCTGCCTGCGGTTTTGTGAACACCACGGGAGCTGTCATCATCGGTGTGGTTGCCGGTGTAATTCCGTTCATCATGTGCACGGTCGTGAAGAATATCTTCAAGTACGACGACGCACTCGACACCTTCGGCGTCCATGGTATCGGCGGAACCTGCGGAGCTCTGCTCACGGGCATCCTCGTCGATCCTTCCGTAAACAGCAACCTGCAGGCTGTCTCGGCCGGCACACCAGCCAATGCCGCCATGCAGAACGGTCTCATCACCGCAATTACCAATCACTCGCTCGTCATCGCGCAGGCAAAGGCAGCCGGCATCACGATCGTCATGGCGGTCGTGGGAACCTTGATCCTTGGCTTCATCGTGAAGCTGGTCATCGGACTCCGTCCTTCGGTCGAGGCGGAACATCAGGGTCTCGACATCACCGATCACGGCGAGGAGGGCTACAACCACTAATTCACGACGGTTCAACCCAACATCACCAACACCTATGAAAAAAATCGAAGCAATCATCAAGCCCTTCAAGCTCGAGGAAGTCAAAGATGCCCTCCACGAGCTGGGGATCGAGGGAATGACGGTGTCCGAGGTCAAGGGCTTCGGCCGCCAGAAGGGACACACCGAGATCTACCGCGGAAGCGAGTACACGGTGGACTTCCTTCCCAAGATCAAGATCGAGCTTGTCGTCGCCGACGGCGCCCTGGAAGGGGCGGTCGGGGCCATCGTCAAGACGGCCAAGACCGGCAAGATCGGAGACGGCAAGGTCTTCATCCTGCCCGTTGAGAATGCAATCCGCATTCGTACCGACGAGACCGGAGACAAAGCTGTTTAAGCGCTTTAATCAGACTGTCTGATCAGCAGATCACGACACTAAACACGAAAAGGCGGAGACCGAAGTCTCCGCCTTTTTTGTCTTTGGGGAGAGCAGTTATTGACGCTGGTGTTAAGGAAAGATAAAGCCATCAGCGACCAATAAGAACTATCCCTCCATTTTTACCCATCCCGACCCATGAAAAAAATCGAAGCAATCATCAAGCCGTTCAAAATCGAGGAAGTCAAAGACGCCCTCAGCGAACTTGGGATTGAAGGAATGACGGTGACTGAGGTCAAGGGTTTTGGCCGTCAGAAGGGGCACACCGAGATCTATCGCGGCAGCGAGTACACGGTGGACTTCCTCCCCAAGATCAAGCTGGAGCTGGTATTGGCTGATAATGTTGTCGAGTCGGCAATCAAGGCGATTGTGGAAGCAGCCAAGACCGGCAAGATCGGTGATGGAAAGGTCTTTGTCCTTCCCGTTGAGAATGCGATCCGCATTCGCACCGGCGAGACGGGCGATCAGGCGATCTAAATCACGAGAGGCTTTTTAAGAGCCTCTTCTCACGCCGAATTCAGGCGCTTGCCAGAAGATCGAGAGTCAATCCCTCGGGGGAGCGAGTTGTCGTCTCGCCAGCATGGTCGCGGACACCTGCATAGTGGATCTTGTTCACTACCGTTAGCCTCTGGAGCTTCTGCCCCTGTTTCACTGGGAAGGCTTGGTAGTGCCAGGTGCCGTGGGAATCCCTCTCCTGATCCTGGAAATGAATCTCCAAGGGGAGATGCGGTGCAATTTGCGGATGAAGGCATGTGGGAAGGGCCAAAGTCCGGAAGCGGACCGCCCCCACAAAACCTCCTTCTGGGTGTGGCACCAGCGGCAGGGGGAATCCATTGATGGAGACGCAAAATCTTTTGATTTCTCCCGAGAGATGGATTTCAAGTCGTTCCGTGGAGGAGTCGACACAGCGCACGAGGCCTCCGGAGGGAGCAGGCTGTTCTCCAAGAAGCGGCCACGGTTCTGCGGCTCTTCTGACACTCCAGCTCGTTTCGTGGAAAATCTCCTCGGCAAGGATCGGGAAGCGGAAATCCAAATGAGGGCGGAACATGGCCATCTCGAAGCCGAATCCATGGCGCTTCAGGTGCCGGAGTGCCTCTTTGAGGTTCTCTTCCAGCATTGAGGGGAGCAGGAAATGATCATGCAGTTTTCCCTGCCAGTCGATCAATGGCTCCGTGTAGGGGACTGCTGCAAACGAGGCTGCGAGAGCACGCCAGAGAGCATGAATGGCGAGGAAGGAAGGAGCATCGGGACTCATCTCGATGGATCGAAATTCGACGAGGCCCAGCTGTCCGTTGGGCATGAAGGGATTGCAAAACTTGTCGATACTGACCTCTGCCTTGTGGGTATTGCCATGAAGATCGATCAGAAGATTTCGGAGGGTGGCATCGATCAGCGCCGGGTTGGCGGGAGCATCCATCTGCTCGATCGATCGGAGAGCTCGTTCCAGCTCCCGGGGAATTTCAAAGAAACTCTCATCGATCCGCGGAGCCTGGGAGGATGGGCCCATGAAGCGGCCACTGAAGAGATAGGAGAGCGAGGGGTGACGCTGGATGAATCGCAGAAAGCTGGAAAGCATTGCCGGCTTCAGGAGGAATGGGTTGCTCTCCAAAGATTCACCGCCAAGAACCAAATGGCCTCCCCCTCCTGTGGGAACGACTTCTCCCGAGGGAAGGAGACGCGTCCCCTTGAGGCCTACTTTTTCAGCGGCGGCATAAAGCGCTGTGACCGTGGACTCCAGGGATTCCCAATCCGCAGCGGGTGGCAGATTGACCTCGATGACACCCGGATCGGGAATAACGGAGAGACTTTCCCATCCCTCCTCATGGGGGGGAGGGTATCCCTCCAGCGTCAGGGCGGGTGATTTCAGGGCGACGGCTGTTGCCTCGATTGCTGCCAGTAGTTCGGCAAATGATGCGGCATCCGGGAGTGGCGGCAGGAAGAGGGAGAGCGCGCCATCCCGCACCTCCGCCGTGAGGGCGCATGAGAGTGTCCCCGGCGCGAGCCGGTGTAGCGGCAGGCGTAGGCCGATGCTGCTGGTGCCTGGAAGGAGGAGTAGTTCCTCGCCGTTTGGTAAACTCCAGTCAGCAGTTACCCAGGCTCCTTCATCGTTCTCCTCCTCCTGATCTTTGCTCAGGGGGAGCACCCATCCCGTGGCCTTGTGGAGGGATTGCCATTTCCGGCGTTCGCTGACGGTCCATCGAGGCTGGACGAAACCTTTCTTGGTTCGTGAGTAACGTGGGAGCGGCGTGGCTTCACCGAGCGTCTGGGCGTTTCGCATGGCCGTCTCGATATCCTCATAGACTGGACGCAGACTTCCTGAAATCCCGAGCCGGGCAGCCAGCGCCGAGAGGAATTTGCGAGGGGCGATCGGCTTTCCTTTCCCAGGCTTCCCATGGGTGAGGAGGGAATGGTTTTTCCAGAGCGAGGCAGCCTGCGGTTGGCGTAGGAGCGTGAGTTTCCAGCGTGGAATCGGCTCGCCGGGATAATGCTTTCCATTGCAGCGAAGGATCACGGCACCCGGCATGTGGACACGCCCCAGTTCACGGCAGAGTTTCCAGGCAAGCGAGAGCTTCTCCTCCCCCAGAGCCGCCAGATTCCATTCCGGCAAGGAAGTCTCCTCAGGTACAAAGGTTGGCTCTCCTCCCTGAGTCAGGGTGATCCCTTGGTTAGAGAGCATGGCATCGGCCAATCTGCCCTGGATGCGGATGGAGTTTAGAATCTCTTCGCGAGAAGAGGAGGGAGGATTTACCGGGTTTCCCATGGGTGAAGTTCGGTGGCCGTGATGCTGACATCATGACGAAGACACTCTCCTGCAGCTCCCAGATAGGCTCCCTCCACGGGCGGGATCTCTCCGGCCATCGTGGCCGTGGCCACCGGAACATGATGGGCTCCCGTCAGGATGCCATTGGTGGGATCGAATCCCAACCAACCCGCCCCCGGAAGATAGAGCTCACACCAGCCATGGGTATGTGATTCCACCGCCGCTGAGCCGGCAGAGGCACAGAGATAGCCGCTCACGTAGCGAGCAGCGATTCCCAGAGAGCGGGCCGCTTCCATCAGGAGGCACGCAAAATCACGGCAGGTACCTTCGCCGCTACGGAGTGTTTCGGAAGGGGATTGCACACCGTATTCATGCCTCTGGCTGTATCGAAACTGGGTGGGGATCGACCTATTGATCTCCAAGAGCAAGCCGAGTGTCGTCGGTGCCCCCACGGAGACCTCCTGCGAGGTTCTGATGAAGGGATCAAGCCACTCCTTGAGCCTGAAAAGGCGAGTTTCTGCAACTCCAAGGTATGGTGCTAAAAGAGCGATCTCACGGGCTGAGTAGGCTATCGGAAGCTGCAGGGAGCGTTCCTCAAGCACGAAGTCAAAGGGATTGGTGAACCGTTGTTCGAGCACGATGATGCTCTCGATGAGCAGGTGATCGGATGTGCCGGTGATCGAGGCGGTCCCGATGATGTTTTCCTCCGCATTAAGTCTCCAGCGGATCGTGGATTGGGGACTCACGGTAATCGAAGATTTTACCAAGTGCAGGCCGGGAGAGCCTTTGGGCATCAGCCTGAGTGTGTGAGGAGTGAACTCCACCGGCTTGCTGTACTGATACGAGGTGGAGTGTTCGATTCGAAGGAACATGAGGAATAGGGTGCGGTAAGGGAGAGTCTGCTCCCCGTGAGAAAACTTACGAGACTATCGGAAAAGAAAGCTCAACAGGACATACAGGCGCGGTCGTGAGGGAAGGGAGAGCATGACGGACTGCGCCCTGACCAGCTTATGACTCCAACCGGAATGCTTCGGATATTTATACATCTCAGTTAATCAAAGCAAACGGCGTACCAAACTTGCCGGGAGACTTGCCGTTTATGATTTTCAGCGTTTGCCGCACAATCTAGCGTGTTCGTATGAAAACCATCCTTGTCACCGGCGGAGCCGGATACATCGGCAGCATTTGCGTTGAGGAACTCCTGAATGCCGGTTATGAGGTGGCCGTCTTCGACAACCTGAGCGAGGGGCACCGGCTTGCGGTTGATCCGAGGGCGACCTTTTTTCAGGGGGATCTCTCAGATATCGAGGCGATCAAGCTAGCTTTGCGTGAATCAAAAGCCGAAGCGGTCATGCATTTTGCCGCGAATGCTTTGGTGGGTGAGTCGATGACCAATCCCGGGAAGTACTTCCGCAACAATGTGGCGAACGGCGTGAATTTGCTCGAGGCCATGGTGACCGAAGGGGTGAAGCGCTTCGTCTTCTCCTCGACCTGCGCCACCTTCGGCATTCCTGAGTCGATGCCGATCGACGAGACACTTCCGCAGAAACCGATCAATCCCTACGGCGAGTCGAAGCTGATGTTCGAGAAAGTGCTTCGCTGGTATGGCGAACTCCACGGCATCACCTTCGTGGCCCTGAGGTATTTCAATGCAGCCGGCGCGAGCGAGACCTTCGGAGAGGATCACCGGATCGAGACGCATCTCATCCCGAATGTGCTCAAGGTCGCCCTGGCCCAGAAAGAGTCGGTTGAGATCTACGGGACGGATTACCCGACGCCAGACGGCAGCTGTATCCGGGACTACATCCATATTGTCGATCTCGCCCAGGCACACCTTCTGGCGTTAAACGCCAAGGAGAGTGCCTTCTATAATCTCGGCACCGGCGGCGGAACCTCCGTGAAGGAAGTCATCGACTGCTGCCGCGCCGTGACCGGGAGGGAGATCAAAGCCGTTGAAAACCCCCGCCGTCCCGGAGATCCTCCACGCCTCATTGCTGGTTCGGACAAGGTCCGCCGCGAGCTTGGCTGGGCTCCCAAGTACCAGGATATCAAGACCATCATCGAGAGCGCCTGGGCCTGGCATGTGAAGCATCCGAATGGGTACGGGGATTAGCCTTCCATAGGCCCTAACGATTGGAATCTATGAATCTGATCGATACGCACGCCCATCTTGATTACCCGGATTTTGAACCGGATCTGGAGGGAGTGATCGCTCGTGCTTCCGAGGTGGGGGTCAAGCGTATCATCACGATCGGAACCGGATTGGAGAGTAGTCGTCGCTCGGTGGCTCTGAGCGATCGTTTTCCGAATGTCTATGCCGTGGTCGGCATTCATCCGACGAATGTTACCGAGGAGGGGTTGGAGTTTCTGCCCGCACTGCGCGAACTGGCGCTCCATCCCAAGGTGGTGGCTATCGGCGAGACCGGCATCGACTATCACCATGTGCCCGAGCAATTGACCGGACCTCCTGCACCGGTCGCCGCGCTTCGCGTTGCCTATCAGGGCGGTGGATCTGACGAGCAGGAGCGCCTCATTGCCGAGGGGGCTTGGAAGAACGCCCAGGCCGATGCCTTCCGCATGCAGCTCGATCTGGCGGTTGAGTTGGGGCTTAACGTGGTGATCCATCAAAGGTCCTCCTGGGACGATACCCTCGGGGTCCTCCGGGATTACACCGGGAAACTACGAGGCGTCTTTCACTGCTTCGGTGGCTCACCCGAAGAGGCCGCTGAGGTCGCGGCACTTGGACATCTTGTCTCCTTCACCGGGATCATCACGTTCAAGAATGCCGAGCAAGTACGTCTCACGGCAGCCTCGGTTTCCGCGGACGGTTACATGGTCGAGACCGATTGTCCCTACTTGGCTCCCGTTCCCCATCGCGGGAAGCGCGCCGAACCGGCACACACCCTTTTGGTTGCGGAGACGGTTGCCAAAACGCGGGGTATTTCTTTAGAGGAAGTGGCTGCCGCCACGACCGCCACGGCGGAGGGGTTCTTCCGGTTCCAACGCTTTCCTCTCCAGGACTGATGAATCTCAAGCCGCTCCTCATTGATCAACCGGGGAGCAAGTCATCGGCATGGATCCGTAGTGCATGGATGTTTCTACTGGCAAGCCTCCTCTGCTGTGGCGTGATGAGTTGGGCCGCCGGTTTTTCGTCCGGTGCTTGGGATTCAGTCTGGAAATACCGGGATGTATTTTGGAAGGGATGGGGACTCACGATCGTGATCTCCGTCCTCTCGCTGCTGCTGAGCACGCTGATCGGTATTGTCGCGGCATTGGCCCGACGTTCATGCATCCTGCCGCTTCGGTCGGCGGCACTCCTGTACATCGATGTGGTGAGGGGGACGCCGCTTCTGGTTCTCATCCTTTTTCTCTATTACGTCGTGGCCGATGGAATCGGCCTTCAGGACCGTTTTGTTGCCGGGATCCTGATTCTATCGCTCTTCGGGGGGGCATATCTCGCCGAGATCATTCGTTCCGGGATCGAGGCGATCCCCGCCTCGCAGTTGGAATCAGCTCGTGCCATCGGATTCACTCCGTGGCAGACCTATCGCCACGTGATCATTCCGCAGGCGCTCCGTCAGATCCTCCCTCCGCTTGCGGGGCAGTTCGCCTCACTGATCAAGGATTCCTCCCTCCTCTCGATCATTGCGATCGGTGAATTCACGCTCGCCGCCCAGCAAGTCAACTCGGCCACCTACCGGACCTTGGAGAGCTACCTGCCGCTGGCGCTCGGGTATCTGGTTCTGACACTTCCGATTTCGCTTTTTTCCAAGTCCCTTGAGCAGAGGCTTCGCTTCGAGACCTAATCCATGAAACTCAAGGTTCACTCCGTCACCAAGTCGTTCGTTTCGGGAGGGGAGCAGCGACGCGTGCTTGATCAGCTCTCACTCGAGGTAGATTTCCCTCACGTCCTTGCGCTGTTGGGTCCGAGCGGCGGGGGCAAGTCGACGCTATTGCGCATCATCGCCGGATTGGAACGTCCCGATTCGGGATCTGTGACCCTGGATGGGGAGGTCGCACCTCTTGGTAAGGGTGAGATAACCCTCCGCGATTATCGCCGGAGTCTTGGTGTTGTCTTTCAGGCCTTCAACCTCTTTCCCCACATGACAGCGTTGAGGAACGTGATGTTGCCGTTGATCGTTGTCCATGGGCTGACCGAGGAGGATGCGTTGAGTCGCGGCCTCGAAGTCATGGAGCGCCTCGGCATGGCGGATCATGGGCTGAAATTTCCTTCCCAGCTTTCCGGAGGGCAGCGCCAGCGCGTGGCGATCGCGCGTGCGCTGGCGGCCAGGCCCCGCTTCCTTCTCTTCGATGAACCGACCTCCGCCCTTGATCCCGAGATGACGGCCGAGGTGCTCAGCCTCATTGCGGAGCTTAAGGAAAGCGGCACTCCAATGCTGCTGGTCACCCACGAGATGGGGTTTGCCCGCAAGATCGCCGATCAGGTGGCTTTTCTCGCCGAGGGGCGCGTGGTGGAGCAGGGGCTGGCAGGAAAGTTCTTTGCGAATCCTCAGGCCGTCGAGGCGCAGCACTTTCTTGCGAAGGTCTTGGCCTACTGATTTATACGGCGACACGAAAAAGCCCCGGAGTTTCCTCCGGGGCTTTCGTTGTCAGTTAACCAAAAAGGTTTTTAGAAAGAAGCACCAATGCTAGCACCGGCCCATCCAAGGGACTTTGCGGTGTAGGGAAGGTTCTGATCCTGATAGCTGTAAGCCCAGTAACCGGTGACGGACCAGATCTTGGTAACCTGCCAGGTGACAGGAAGTTGGAATTGCCAGTTGTTCACGCCTGTGAGGGCCTGACCATTGGCATTGTTGTTGTAACGGAACCCGAAATTCAGCTGGGTGTTTGGATTGAAGGTAATTGAGCCATCCTTCTTGATGAAGTTGAGCGGGATTGCAGCGGCAAACGCTGGGCTCAAGAAGCTGGAACCAGGGTTTACACTACCGTAGCTGTAACCATTAGCAGTACCGAGCTCCTGGTAATAGGTGAGGGAAGGGGTGAAGGTTCCGATGCTATTGGTATATGCATAGGATACATTCTCGTTCACTTCATTCTGCTCACCCTGATGAGCAGGCTTGTTGCAGAAGGAGGGAGCATTGAAATAGTTATACAGGGTATATCCTGCGCCGAGGGTCCACTGGCCAATGGCGTGGGTGTAATTGATGGGCACATCAAGCTCACGATATGCTGAGTTGGCTGCATTACTCTTCACTGCGGTTGCATACCAGAGTGGCATGGTAATTGCATCATTGGCAGTGATGTGCCAGGTTGGGGCGAATGTCGTGGAAAGGATTCCTGTTCCAGCGAGGACGTCAACACCACGGAACATGTAGCGGCTGTCATAATTCTCACTCACGTTGAAGGTGAAGGTTGGGCTGGCTGCAGGAGCTGCGGCCACGGGAGCCTTCACATCCTTGCCAGTGGCAACGGAGTTGGTGGAGTTGGTATCCGCATGAAGAGCGGAGGCGCCGGCAACCGCCGTAAGGGCGAACGCGGCAACGCGTGAGACGAGTTTCATGGTATGTTTTGGTTGGTTTTGGGACTGGTTGAAGTCCTGTTTGTAGCAAAAGCACACGACATGCCAAGTTATTTTTATAATTTTATAGGAGATTTTCTCCATCAGCTATAATGGTTTTGCTTAGACAAGCCGTATTCCTGATCAAAAACAGCCAAGAGAGCTGCCTAAAGTTGAGCAAAGTTACTCCAAAAGCAACTCAAACGCCCTATCTCCCCGCCTCAACCTTGAATCTTTGGCTTCCAGAGTGCGGCATCAAGGCAGGCCCAGAGATGGATGATCCATCCCAGCAGGAAGACCCAGAGGATACCCGTGAAAACGAAGAAGAGAATGGCGGCTAACAGGCGTCCCTGCAGCAGTTGACCCAGACCCGGAATAAAGAAGCTAGCAAGTGAGGCGATGACATTGCCGGCCGAACCTTGTCCGTTGCTCATCAAAGGATCTCACAACATCTTTGGATTTCTGTCGAGCGCAGCCTTGGAGAGATTATTGCTTCCCTCTTGCTTGTCACTGCTCGCCGGATAAGCCTCTAAAAACAACCATGGACACCCTCTTCTCTCCGGCCCATCTCCACGTTGCCCTGAATCACGTTCCGATCATCGGACTTTCCGTTGCCTGCCTTCCGATTCTGATCGGCATCCTCTTTCATAGCCGCGGGGCCTTGGCCTCGGGACTGCTGGCGGTGATCCTCTGCGCCTGCACGATGCCCGCTGTCATGCAGACGGGTGGCGCCGCCTATGACGCCTTCATGGATGGTTCTATCCAACCCGGCTTGGATGAGGCTGGGAGGACCGCCCTGCGGCAGCATGCCCACCGTGCCGATATCACGGCTCCACTCGTTTATGCAGCCGGAATCCTGGCGCTCCTGGCGCTCCTGACGCTGATCAAGTTTCCCCGTCAGGCTGCGTGGATCGGCTGGGCCGTCCTTCTGGGTTGCACGATTTCCATCGGTCTGAGCATCTGGACTGCAGAGGCCGGAGGATGGATCCGGCACCCGGAATTCCGTCCCGCTCCGAAATCAGCTCCAACTCCTATCCCATCTGCCCCAATGGCCTCTCCTGCCATAACCCCCTTGCCCATTCCAACGGCTTCAGTTGCCCCAAGCGTCTTACAGGTTCCAATGGGGACTGGAGCGGGTATGGGCTCGGGATCGGTTGCGTCTCCCACAACGAACTGAGTTTTTTCGGGAACCAAAGAAATTTTCGGGGGGATTCCGCGGTGTGCGGCGAATTACCTATGGAACGGGAATGATTCCCGCTCTTAAAAAACCCAAGTCGTCTGGATCTCCTTCACCGAAGGCGCCTCATGGAATGATGGGGCAAGTTACATCCAGAAATTGAAGTGATTGAAATGCGGAGCTTAAGAAACTTTTGTGGCCTCTTAAGCTCCGTTATCAATCCGATGGTCAGACCCTCACAGGGAGCACAAAGAACGGGAGCCCTCTCTTGAAGAAGAGACGCTGCAAACTAAAGACAGTGAAGTTGTGGAGCAGGCGTGTGAAGTAGGTCTCTTTCTGGAAGACCAACTGTCCTCCGAAGAACATGATGTCGGGGTGCCTTTCCGCAAGTTTGATGCCGAGAGCTTGAGCGGCAGTCACGATTTCGGTGCCGATCTCATAGACGGCCTCGGCATGAAGTCCATGTGCGTTCATATAATCGGCATAGCGCTGTGTCTCGCGGGCCACCGCTGACTGGAGGTGGCCGACCTCCTCTGTACCCTTGAAGTTGCCCGCGTCGATCACGCCGACCTCCGCAAAGACGAAGTTTTTGAAGACTCCGGGAAACATCCTCTGCACTCCCAGGAGAGTGTGGACACCGAGTCCGTTGAAGCCATTGACGAAGATAACAGCGGTCTTGGCCCGTGAATCCATCGGCGCGACGGGAATAGGGTTGGTCGATTCCGGCAGGGTGAAGGCTTCCACTAAGGTATCGAGACGCTTCAGGTCAACGTTCACGTCGCGGTAGTGCTTCTTAATAGCAAAGGTCAGGGCGATCAAGGCGCCCGTCACCACGAGGGTGATCCATCCACCCTGGTTGAACTTAATCACGCTGAGCGCCACCAGAATGGTTGCTGTGAGAGCGAATCCCAGTGCATTGATTGCCAGCTTGCTTCTCCACTTGGGTTCGTCATCGTGCTCGTTCTTCCAATGCATCACCATGCCAAGCTGGCTCATGGAGAAGGTGATAAAGACGTTGATCGAGTAGAGAACGACTAACCAGTCGACCGACCCATTGGAGGCCCAGATGAGGATAAGCGAGCTGGCTCCCATGATGATTATGCCATTCTGGGAAACGAAACGGTCGCTGAGTGTAGCAAATCGGGCGGGAAGCCAGCGGTCGATGGCCATGTTCGCCATCACACGGGGGCCGTCGAGGAAGCCGGTCTGCGCCGCAATAAAAAGTAGTGAGGCCGCGGAGAACATCGCGACCCAGACAAACGACTGCGAAAGATGATGTGGCCACGCGGCTGTGATCTGCCCGAAGAGAATCGCATTGAGCGTCACTCCCTCCTTAGGCATCGAGTGATAGAGCAGATACATGAGGAGTAGGCCGCCAACCATGAATGCGAGCGAGACACCCATATAGAGCATGGTTTTCTTTCCCGTCGCCACGCGTGGTTCACGAAGGATTGGCAGGCCGTTGCTCACGGCTTCGATGCCGGTGTAGCTTCCGGCCCCGAGGCTGTAGGCAGTAAGGAGCAGGGCTGCAACCTTCCACCATCCCAGCTCCAAGTGCGCTGCATGGACATCACGCATTGTGGCCGTGGCAATGGCTGGCAGGCTCCCCGCATGGGCGAAGAATCCATAAACAATCATGAATCCATGGGTGGCCAAAAAGACAAAGAAGATTGGCGCCCAGATGACTACAGACTCCTTCACTCCACGTAGGTTCAGCAGAGTCAGAACGAGTGTGGCCGTCAGGGCCGTCGTGAGTTTCCAATGAAGCCAAGACTCCGGGAGTACGCTGAAAAGCGCGTCCGCCCCCGCCGCGATCGACAGGGCAATCGTGAGCACATAGTCGACGAGCAGAGCGCAGCCGCTGACCACGCCGGCCGAAGGTGAGAGCAGTTTGCTGGCCACCAGATAGCCCCCTCCGCCGCTGGGAAAGAATTCGATGATCTGCGAGTAGCTCACGCAGATGACGCCGATCGTGATGACTGTGGCAATGGCTACAAAGAGGGCCATTGCCGGATGAGTCACCAGTGCTTTCATGGTCTCCTCGGGACCGTAGCAGGATGAGGAGAGGCCGTCTGATCCAAGACCTACCCAGGCGAGGACGGCAACCAGTGAGATTTTGTGAAAGAGACCCTCGTCTTTGAGATCGCGGGCCTTACCGATGAATACGTTCTTGAACCAGTTGCCTGGCGTTTCACTTTTCATTTTTTGCGTGTTGTTTGGTTGGGTTGATGCAACCAAGACATCGCAAAAGATAACTTTCGCACCCGCTCCCCGTGTGGTGAAGCGGACGCAAAGGTGCCCTTCCAGATGCCGACGAGGTTAGCTGACGGGCTGAGTCCTGTAAGTGACCCCTGCGAGCGGTTACCCGCTCCGTACGCCCCGTCCTCAGGTTTCCCCAAGGAGTTCGGTTCCCCCGCAACCGTCATCTCTCAATGACGGAATTAGGCTGCATTTGATTTCCTTATGCTTCCGAGCTTGCGGAAAGTCAAGCCTCTCCCTCTCCCTTTTCTTTTCTAATACAGGAGTTCGACTTGAGGGGTTGGAAGTTTGGACGGAGATCAAGGCGGACGGGCGTAGCTCTATTAAGGCTACAGCACGTGGAGACCAACGATGCTCTCCGTCAAAATAGCCTTTCTTACTGATTAGAACATGTAGGAGACGTTCAGCTTCACCATGCATTGGGAGATCAACTGCTGGCCGACGACGCTCTGGATCACCGGCAGTTCGGCATCGGCATAGATCCTGATCGGATGGATATCGATCTGGAAGCCGGGCGAGAGCAGGACGCGCTGGTAGCCGGAATTTCCCGGATTTGCATTGGGGCCCTGGTCTGATGCGCGGTTGGAGACCAACATTTGGGCGATTGGCTGGATCTGTGCCTTGCCGAGATGGATGCCATCCACATAGACACCAAGTGCCGAATCAAGCTCAACCCCAGGGCGGTAGCCCTGCTGGATGGCCATCGGCAGGTCGAACATTGACTGGGCAAACCAATTGAAATTGCTACCCGGAACGAAGTGATGGTGGGTATAGAAGCCTAGCAAGAGGTCGGTGCTTCCCGTTCCGATCTGTGTGTCGCGGTCGACCACCGCAAGGTCATGGTTCCATTGACCGGTGGGTAGCTTCAATCCGAACTGGAGGCCGGTGTTCATGTCCTTGAATAGACCCGTGTAGTAACCCATGGCACGGATATCACCCAGCGTGTACCATTGTGCATCGGTCATGGGTCCGTTGTAAGGGGCGCTGGGGTTGGATGTGTCGCCTCGATAGAGGCGGTCGGCAGTCGGCACTTGAAGCTCAAACCCCCAGTTCTGGTTGAAGAAGTACTGGAACCCATAGGTCAGCCAGGAAGTTTGGATCAACTGGTCGTTGTTGTTTGACGCGGCCGAGGGACCGAGGTTGCTCCAGTTATGACTCTGACTGGAGAATGAATACTGGGTATAGACCATCCCGCCTGGTCCTTGCGGGAAGTTCCAAAGAGTGCCGACGTCAAAAACTCCGCAGCCACAGGCGCAGGCATGAAGATTGCTGGGTGAAATGAGGAGTAAAAGAGAGAGAAGTCCCGTGATGAGGGCCTTTGGGAGTGATGAGTAAAGTTTTTTCATATTGATTGATTAAGGTTGGGAGTGGGAATGGGAATGGAATTAGGAGTTGGTGTGAGTGCAACTGCGGAACAAGACGACGCAGGATGGTCGCCCAAGAAGGGAAGCAAAGAGCCGGACTGGCAACAGGCTCGCCGGATCAAATAATCCGGAGAGGGTGAATAAGGCCTTGGCTTAAGAAAGCCGGCCTATGGGCACCGGAACAGGCGGAGCAACAAAACGCTCCGGCATCGGAACAAAGGGCGCGGGCCCATAGATGATCTGTCGGGAATCAGGCTGGGGGAGTTCGGATCCGTTGGAGGCAATGAATACCTCGGCTTTCTTGTCGACCTTCATCGTGATGGGTGTCTTTTCCTCGATGGCACGGGCCCTTACAATTTTCTTACAGAGAGGGCAGAGATGGTGCCCGTCAAAGGTCTTGGCAATCGCCTGACTCAATGTGCCGGTCTTTGAAAAATCATGTACCATATTTGCCCAGGCTATTCCCTGTAAAAGGGCCAGCGGACCTCCCATGGCCATCAAAAGGGCCAGCCCCATCATGGCGGAAATCGCTCGTTTCGGAATGGGCTGGCTCAAGAACAACATCAAATGATTAAGAACAGGGAGGGTTTTCTTGTCGAGTCATCTAAAACTCCGCCGCAGTTAATCACTAGTCACTCTCAGCATTCAGGATTAGAGTACATTCGTGAAAAAGACTGCCTTCATTCCCCTTATTCTTGGGCTCATTGGAGCGGGATTCATCGTGGCGGCAGTGAGCGGATTTACCCAACGTCCGCCTGTTGCCCCCAACCAATCCGAAAGCGTGATGCAGTCATCCGCCGCCGCCGCTTACCCACTCACCACCTGCGTGGTTTCCGGAGAGAAACTGGGGGAAATGGGAAAGCCCGTTGTGATGAACTATCAGGGAACTGAAGTCCGCTTCTGCTGCGCCATGTGCGTGGATCAATTCAAAAAGGATCCCACCAAGTACTTTGCCAAGTTGCCTGCGACTCCCAAGTCGTGATTTCGGAGTTTTTCGGACTCTCCCTACTTTATTGCCCAATAGCATAGATCCTAAAGTCCTATTCACCTAATCCCATGTCTGATCCACGCTTCGATTCCCTCGCACGAGTCCTCACGTCTCATTCCACGAAACTGAAGGCCGGAGAGCGCGTCATGATCGACGTCTCCGACACACCCGAGGAGTTTGTGATCGCGCTGATTCGTGCCGTGCGAGCCGCGAAAGCCGAACCCTATGTCGTGATGCATTCCGGTCGCATCAGTCGTGAATTGGCCCTTGGCGTGACCGGAGCGCAGGCCGAGACGATGGCGGCGATCGATCTGGCCCGCCTCAAGAAGATGCATGCCTACATCGCCGTTCGCGGTTCACAGAACATCTCCGAAATGGCCGACGTGCCTCAGTCCCAGATGGCGCTCCTCTCCGCCAAGCTGCGTCCCGCTCTCGACTACAGGATCAACAAGACCCGCTGGGTGGTCCTTCGTTGGCCGACCCCTTCGATGGCTCAGCAGGCCCAGATGAGCACGGAGGCCTTTGCCGAATTTTTCTTCCAAGTCTGCACGCTCGACCATGCCGCGATGATTCCGGGCATGAAGGCGCTCAAGGCACTCATGGACAAGACCGACCGCGTTGAGATCACGGGACCCGGCACGGACCTGCGCTTCAGTATCAAGGGAATCGGATCGGTGATCTGCGGAGGGGAACACAACATTCCCGACGGAGAGGTATTCTCCTGCCCGGTGAAGGATTCAGTGGAGGGATATGTCACCTTCAATGCGCCGACGCTCAACCGCGGCATCGCCTTTGACCAAGTCCGTCTTGAGTTTTCCAAGGGAAAGATCGTCAAGGCGACCGCCAACCACACCAAGGCCCTCAATCAGATCCTCGACACGGATGCCGGTGCGCGCTTCATCGGCGAGTTCTCTCTCGGATTCAACCCCCACATCCTGCACCCGATGCGCGATATCCTCTTCGACGAGAAAATCGCCGGCTCGTTTCACTTCACGCCCGGTCAGGCTTATGAGGTGGCCGGCAACGGCAACAGGAGCGCGATCCACTGGGATATGGTCTGCATCCAGCGCAAGGATTACGGTGGTGGAGAGGTCTGGTTCGACGGGAAGCTGATACGCAAGGATGGCCTCTTTGTTCCCACGGCCCTTCAGGCCCTTAATCCCGACCGCTTGCTCGGTAAAAAAGCGGGGGCACGCAAGCGTTAGGCTTGCCGCTCAACCTTTTCCGTCCCACCGATGATTGGCCGCTATATACGAGAGACTCTCCGGAAGTTCCATGAACTGCTGGATGCCAAGGATGCGCCTCATTCGGTTGCAGGCGGAACGGCCATCGGCGTCTTCTTTGGGTTCCTCCCGATCTTCGGACTCAAGACCCTCAGTGCCATGGGCGTTTCTCTTCTTACCCGCTGCAGTGTGGTTGCATCCGTGATCGGAGTTTCCGTTCACGATGTCCTGCTCCCGGTATGGCCCCTGATTCTTCGCTGGCAATTCCAGATCGGATTCTGGCTCCTGAGTCACCCCCATCATTTTGCGCCTAAACTTTCGCGTGGTGATTTCAAACTTTCGGAGATTTTTCAGTGGGACAGCTTTATCGACATCGGACTTCCCACCGCCCTTGGTGGAGTCGTCATCGCCATCCCGATGTCGGCCGTCACTTACGTGATCATTCTCTGGATCATGCGCGCCAGGGCCACACGTCGGACGAAGTTTCCTGACACGGAGCAGCCTAATCCTTGACGGGTCCGGGTGCGCGGTAATCGCGGTGCCAGAGGCTCTCCTGGAAGATGGTGACCGTGTCATCCTCCTCCCGGTCATCATCGCCGATGTAGCTTGAGACCTGCTGACCGCACTGCAGCCAGTAGAAGATGAGCAGGACGACAAGCCAGCGTCGATGACGCCAGAGGGCAAGCGTGAGTCCAGGGATCAGGATCACGTACCAGTTCATGACCCAGGCCATGCTCTTGATCATGATCCAGAACGCGATGCTCGGCAGTGCCTGCGGAACTCTCCGCAGAAAAGATCCCCTGAGAAGAAAGAGTCCGAGAATGAGTAGCGGCGCCGTGCTGACCACTTCGTTCCAGAAAATACGCAACCCGGAGACATCCTCGAAATGGTCGAGAGCCGCCTGCTTCCAGAATAGGGGCCAGAAGAAAGGATTGAGCAGGTTCTGCTGATTTTGAAGCGGCAGGAGCCAGAGATCGTGTCTCCAGAGATAGAACGGCAGGAACGGAAGAAAGGCAGCAAGGAATCCTGCAAGGAAACGCACCACGGTCCTGCGGGGATGTAGGTGTCGACGAACAAAAATCTCATAAAGGAGATAGGGGGCGATCAGTAGCGCGAGCTGTTTGGTCTGAAGGGCCAGCATGAAGAATGCTCCCGCGCGAAACCATGCACCGCTTCGGGCGCCGAGCACCGCAAGGATGACCAAAAAGGTCACCATGCTCTCGTACTGACCTTCGTGGGAGGTGTACCAGACGGTCACCGGAGCGGAGAACACCAGCAGACCGGCCCACCAGGAAGTGGCACGCGCGATGAGCAGGGCTGATCCCAGATCAAAGAGGGTAAGAACGAGTTTCACCCAGAAAAGGCCCGCTCCGAGCCCCCCGAAAATCGCGAAGAAGAGCAACGCCAGCGGCGGATAAATGTATCCGACCTCGGTCCAGAAGGAGGACCAGAACTCGCCCGGAAACTGCCACGGCATCAGCCAATAGAAGGCCCTTGGATTCTCCCAGAAATGAGAGGTGAACCCGAGGTGTCGATAGAGATCAGAGGAGTCTTCCGGGGCCTGTGTGCAGTAGCAGAGGCGTAGGAGCATCGTGACGACAAAGCCAGCAATCAGGAACACGCGGGCCTGACCCGAGAGGCGTCTGCGGACCAGTAGGGCCGTACTGTTTGTCAGAAAGTCGGGGAGTGCCATGGAGGTATGGGAGGGAGGAGCGCTGGATCTGCAGGCTCCAAGTAGTTTCAGCTAGCCCTCGGTGGGATCATAAAACACGCTTCCCTCTTCCCAAGTCGATCGTTAATGGCCTATAGTTCGCACCCTTTCTACTCATATGGCGGATCCCATCCTTACTTTTGGCCTCCCTTCAGGCAGTCTCATGGAGGCGACCCTCGCGCTTTTCAAGCGTGCGGGGTTCTCGATTTCCGGCACCAGTCGCTCCTATCGCCCCTTGGTGGATGATCCCGAACTCCGCCTTCGTCTGCTGCGCGCCCAAGAGATCAGCCGCTATGTCGAGGGTGGATTCCTCGATTGTGGTATCACCGGTCGCGACTGGGTCGAGGAGAATGGTTCCGAAGTCGAGGTGCTTGCCGAGCTTCCCTACAGCAAGGCCACCGCGAACCCCACCCGCTGGGTGATCGCCGTTCCCGAGGATTCCCCGTACAAATCGGTCAAGGATCTGGAGGGAAAGCGCGTCGCCACCGAGGCGGTAGGACTCACCCGCCGCTACTTCGAGAGCCACGGGGTGAAAGCGGAATTCGAGTTTTCATGGGGGGCCACCGAAGTGAAGGTGCCCGATCTGGTGGACGCGATCGTCGACATCACGGAGACCGGTTCCTCGTTGCGAGCCAACAAACTCCGCATCCTGGAGACCATCATCGAGTCCTATCCCGTCTTCGTGGCGGGCAAGGGGGCCGTCGCGGACTCCTGGAAACGGGAGAAGATGGAGAAGATCGCCCTTCTGCTCGTCGGAGCCCTCACGGCACGCGATAAGGTCGGTCTCAAAATGAACCTGCCCCGGATAAAGTTGCAGAATCTACTCGACGCCCTGCCTGCTCTTCGCAATCCTACAGTTTCGCCTCTGGCCCAAAACGACTGGGTGGCTGTGGAGACCGTCATCGACGAAAAAATCGTCCGGGAGATCATACCGCAACTGAAGTCACTCGGTGCCGAAGGCATCATCGAATACCCCCTGAACAAAGTCGTCTACTAAGACACCGAACACTCTACGCAAGTAGTCCAGAACCGAACACAGCCCGATGGGATCAATCAAAAAGAAACGTAAGGCCAAGATCGCTAAGCACAAGCGCCGCAAGCGCATGAAGCTGAACCGACACAAGAAGCGCCTGCGTTACAAGTCCTAGTAGAACTAGGCCCCCGTTTAGGGCGACAGGCCGGAAAGGTCCGGCATTCTTTCACGCAAAGCTCCCGAGGATATCTCCCGGGAGCTTTGTTCGTACTTGCTCAGGAACGCTATGCGTCTCCAGTTACCTAAGCCCCGATATCTCGACGAAGTTGCATTCCCTCGAAGGAGATCTTGTCGGCTGCCGCGTACGCTTTTTGGCGGGCTTCTTCCAATGTGGCGCCGAGTGCTGTGACGCCCAGGACGCGTCCCCCATTTGTGACCACCTGTCCATCCTTCAGGGTTGTGCCGGCATGGAATAACATGACACCTGGATCGGATGAGGCCTGTTCCAAGCCAGAGATCACCTTGCCCTTTTCTATCGGCCCCGGGTAGCCACCCGATGCAAGCACGATACAGACGGCCGGTCGGTCGTCCCAAGACGGCTTTACCTCGGAAAGTTTCCTGTCGATGGTTGCCTCGATCAGATCAAGGAAATCGCTCTTGAGGCGGCGCATGAGCGACTGGGTCTCGGGATCGCCGAAGCGGCAGTTGAACTCAAGCACCTTGGGGCCGGCTGGAGTCATCATCAGACCGGGGAAAAGCATGCCCTGGAAGTGCAACCCGTCAGCCGCCAAACCCTTCACAAAACGCTCCAGAACCTCCCGCTGAAGCTTATCCTTCGTTTCAGAATCAACGACACGCGATGGGCTGATCGTTCCCATGCCGCCGGTATTGAGTCCCTGATCATTCTCAAGGGCGCGCTTGTGATCCTTGGCATCGGGGAAGAGGAGATAGTTTGATCCATCGATCAACGCATGGAGCGAGCACTCCGGGCCGGTCAGAAATTCCTCGATGACCACGGTGTTGCCGGCATCGCCAAAAATTTTATCGACCATGATTTCCCGGATCGCCGCTTCGGCTTCTGCGAGAGTCTGGGCAATCACCACCCCTTTGCCCAGCGCCAGGCCGTCTGCTTTGATGACCAAGGGGTAGCTGGCCGCTCGGCAATGGGCCAAGGCAGCCTCGGAATTCGTGTAGGTCACCGACCCCGCCGTGGGAATCCCATGGCGAATCATGAATTCCTTGGCAAACGACTTCGAGGACTCGAGCCGGGCTGCAGCCGCGACGGGGCCGAAGACGCGCAATCCCTCTTTCTGGAAGAGATCGACGATGCCTGCAGCCAGGGGATCATCGGGACCGACAATGGTCAGGTCGACATGCTCCGACTTGGCCAAGGCGGCAAGTCCTGCGAGATCTGAAGCGGCGACCGGATGATTGATGGCGATTTGGGCGGTGCCGGCATTGCCCGGGGCGCAGAGCAGTTGGGTCACACGCGGGCTCTGTGCAAGCTTCCAGAGAAGGGCGTGCTCACGGCCGCCCGATCCGATCACGAGAATTTTCATCGGGAGAAGATGACCGGAGCGGGCGCTGTCTGTCGAGTGCGTCCGATGGCTTATCTCTGCTCCAGGGGGTGGCGGAGGTCGGGGAGAACCGCCGTTGTAGCAACCTCAATCTCCCGTTCCTGACCCAGCATGTTGAGTAAAATGGCAACCCGCTCCCGAGATGGGAGTACGCGGGTGACTAGTGCGCGCACTCCCTGGAGAGGGCCCTCGATGACTTTGATTTCCTCACCCTCCTTGATGTCGGATTCAATCTCTACGGTCTCCTCATCGGCGACGTGGCGACGGAGATCGCTGATGATTGTTTCATCAAGCATCGCGGGCTTTGCCCCGAAGGAGAGTGTGTTCGCCACACCACTGGTCGCGGCAATCCTGCGGTAGAGTTCAGGATAAACAAAGCGGACGAACAGGTAGCCAGGGAACATCGCCTCGGTCACCCAGGCGACCCCGGTGGAGCGGGCACGCTTGAAGCGGATCTTCGGGCAGAAAACCTCCAGGCCAAGTTCGCCACGGAGAAGCCGCGTGGCGACACCTTCCTGCTTCGGTCTGGTTTTGACACAATACCAGAGTAATTGATCGGAAAAAGGAGTGGCCGAATCTTCCCGGGCTGACATCCCAAAACCCTGCCATGAAGGGATGGGTCAGGCAATCCCACGGCGATTGTGTCGAAATCGTGACATCGTGCCGCTTGGAGATTCCGAAATCAGGTTTTACACAACATCTTGTGCCCGAAGAAGAACTCATCCACTACAGAAGCGTTTGGATCTCCGATGTACACTTGGGTACCCGTGGCTCGCAAGCGACGGCGCTCCTTGGTTTCCTGCGCACGTTCGAGTGCGACACACTCTATCTCGTCGGCGATCTGATCGATATCTGGGCGATGAAGCGCGGTGTCTATTGGACGCAGGAACACAGCGATGTCATCCAAAAAATTCTCCGTAAGGGACGCAAAGGGTCGAAGATCATCTATATTCCAGGAAATCACGACGAACGCATCGCAGACTTCACCGGTGATTATGCAAACGTCCACATCCAACCGCGTGCGTATCACACCACGGTCGACGGCAGAAAGCTCCTCGTGGCGCACGGCCACGAACTCGATACCGTAGTTCAGAACATGGGATGGCTCGCCCATGTTGGTGACGTCGGCTATACCCTCCTTCTGCAATTGAACGGCCCGGTCAATTTCTTCCGCCGTCTTTTCGGACATGGTCATTGGTCCCTCAGCGCATATGTGAAAAGCAGCGTGAAGAATGTCGTGAATTTCATCGGTTGCTTTGAGGAATCGATGGTGCACTTCGCCTCCGATGCCGATGCCCGGGGGATCATCTGCGGGCATATCCACACGGCTGCGATCCGTAAGGTCAAGGGACTCGACTACTACAATACCGGTGATTGGGTGGAGAGCCTTACAGCCCTGGTGGAAGAAGAGAATGGAACGTTGAAACTTCTCCAGTTCAGTCCGAACGGGGAACTCCTCCGCACTTTGGCGGTCTGCGGGGCGCTGGGGTCGGTCACGAATGAGAAGAAGATGGACGATTCGGTGACCGAAGCGTTCCCCGCCGAGGCGGTGGCTGTCTAAAAAGACTGGCGGGACGCCCTTTCCGGGCTTAGTTAGGAAGGCTGTCCGATGACCATCTGCCTGCTCAAATCGAAGATTCACCGCGCGGCCGTCACAGGCGCCTCAGTCGACTATGAAGGAAGCCTTACCATAGCTTCTGACCTTGCCGAAAGGGTCGGCTTGAGACCCTACGAGAAGATTCTTGTGGGAAATATGGGGAACGGGGAGCGCTTTGAAACTTATGTGATCTACGGGCCTCGCGGTTCGGGTGCAATCGAACTCAACGGAGCCACTGCGCATCTGGGAAAGATCGGGGACAGGCTCACCATCATGTCCTATGCATGGCTCTCCGAGGAAGAGGCTCTTCGGCACAAGCCCTCGGTGATCCTTCTCGACGAGAAGAACGCCGTAATCAGGGCTTAGTTTCCCAAAACTTTTGAGGGGGGCTTGGTCAGGGGGAACCAAGGAATTAGAAGTGTGCCGCAGGCGCAGAGAATGCCGCTAAGCGTAATCGCAAAACTGACCCCCGCCCGATCAGCGACCCAGCCTGCGATCCAGCTGCCAAAGGCAAGCGAACCCTGGAATGTCAGCAAGTAGAAGGAGATGGTTCGTCCGCGCACCCAATCGGGAGAGGCAAGCTGGACGGAAACATTGTGATTCACCGCGACCATGATCCAGGTCAGGCCACCAACAAACATTGCTGCGGCAACCAAGTATGGGCTTCTTCCGAGACCAACAGTTGCCACGCAGGCGGAAAAAACAAGCAGACAGATGGCGACCATCTGGTCAATCGGCAAACGGCGACGCATGGCCGGAATAAAGACAGCTCCGATCACTGATCCCACACCGAAGGCACTGAGAAGAAATCCATAACCGGTCGCACCCGTGCCCAAGTGATCACGTGCCACTATCGGAAGTAGTGCGAGAACGCCCGACCCCGTGAGCATGAAGAGGCACGTGCGAAGCAGGATGCCACAGATGATGGGTGTCGCGGTGAGGAATTTCCATCCCTCGCCCAAGGAGCGTAGAACCGCCTTGGGGGTGGCGCGTCCCTTCGAGGCGGGAACCAGATGAGTCGGCACGCGCGAGAGTCCTGCTAAAACGGCCACGAAGGAAAAGGCATTCAGGGCAAAGACCCATGCCGCGCCCAAAGCCCCGACAAGAAATCCTCCCAGAGCCGGCCCGATCGCCCTGGCGAGGTTGAAGCTGATGCTGTTCAGAGAGACTGCGGCGGCGACTTTGTCTCGGGTCACCAGATCTTGAAGCAATGTCTGCCAGCCCGGGAGATGAATTGCCGAACCCATCCCGAGAAGAAGCAGCAGGAGGAGAAGCTGGGCCGGGCGGAGGTGTCCGTTCCATGCCATCACCGCCATCAACCCAGCCATGGCCATCATCCATAGTTGCGCCCCGACCAGCATCCTGCGTCTGTCGACGAGATCGGTGAGAGCGCCGCCGGCGACTCCGAAGAGCAGCGCGGGAAGGCTGGCCGCCGTCTGCACCAAGCTGATGAGCAGCGGGGACGTGGTGAGCGTGGTCATCAGCCATGCGGCCGCCGCCGCATGCATGATCGTACCAAGGTTGGAGACAAGGTTTGCGATCCAGAGGTCGCGGAACTCAGGTTGGCGCAGGGGGGCCATGCCGGGTCCGAAAAGCTTTTCGCTCATCGGGAGGTGAAAAATCGCGGCAGGATCATCTTATAAATCTTCGCATGGAAGGACATCTCGGGCGAGAGGGATCATCTCGCCTGAAGTGGCTTGCTTAGGATATTTCAATCAAATGCAACCTTCGCTCAAGGATCCGTCACATTTTAAAAACCAGGCACTCCTTGCGGGGCGTTGGAGTGATGCGAAAAGCGGTCAGGCTTTGGAAGTGAGGGATCCGTCTGATGGCCAGTCTTTGGGAAATGTCCCCTCGCTTGATGAGGAAGAGGTGGAGGAGGCAATCGCCGCGGCGCAGAACGCGATGGAGTTGTGGAAGAAAGAGCCTGCAAGTGTCCGCTCCAAGATCCTCCGGCGATGGTTTGAACTGATGGTCGAACACACCGAAGATCTCGCGGCGATCCTGACAGCCGAGCAGGGTAAGCCACTGGCGGAGGCACGCGGGGAGATCGCTTACTCGGCCTCCTTTGTCGAATGGTTTGCCTCGGAGGCAACACGGATCAGTGGGGAAATCGTTCCAGGACCCTCGGCTGATCGGCGGATTTTGGTTCTCAAGGAGCCTGTCGGGGTCTGCGCTGCAATCACCCCGTGGAATTTTCCCTCCGCCATGGTTACTCGCAAGGTTGCTCCGGCACTCGCGGCGGGATGTGCGATTCTGGTCAAGCCGGCTTCTCAAACACCCTTTTCGGCGCTTGCCTTGGCGTCGCTAGCCCTTCGGGCCGGGCTTCCTCAGGGGCTTTTTTCCGTAGTCACGGGAAAGTCATCGATCGTTGGATCCGTCTTCACCTCAAGTCCTGTCGTTCGGAAACTCAGTTTCACCGGATCGACCGAGGTGGGTAAATCGCTCATCCGGGACTGCGCGTCTACGGTCAAGCGGGTCACCATGGAGCTTGGAGGAAACGCTCCCTTTATTGTTTTCGATGATGCCGATCTGGAAGCTGCCGTGGAGGGATTAATGATTTCAAAATTTCGTGGAAGCGGCCAGACCTGCGTCTGTGCGAACCGGATCCTTGTTGATCAACGTGTAGCCGACCGCTTCACGGAACTTCTCACCGAAGCGGTTGGTAAGCTACGGGTCGGTCGTGGCACTGATGAGGGAGTATCCCAAGGACCCATGATCGACATCGCAGCGCTTGAAAAGGTAGAGCGTCTTATCGGTGATGCCCTCTCACACGGAGCCATTGTGCACAGCGGTGGAAAGCGTCATGCCTTGGGAGGAAGCTTTTTCGAGCCAACCATCCTTGGGGCTTGCACCGCCGCCATGGCCGTTGCACGAGAAGAGATCTTCGGGCCGGTGGCGCCGATCTTTACGTTTGCGACCGAGAAGGAGGCCGTTGCCCTTGCAAATGCCTCCGACGTCGGCCTCGCTGCCTATTTTTATAGTCGTGATCTCGCCAGGGTCTGGCGAGTCGCCGAGGAACTGGAATGTGGAATGGTAGGTGTGAATACCGGCGTGATCTCCAACGCCGCCGCACCCTTCGGCGGGATCAAGGAATCAGGGTATGGCCGCGAGGGCTCACGACACGGGATCAATGACTATTTGTCTCTGAAATACGTCTGCATGGCCGGTCTCGGCTCCTGAAGTCCCCGAAAATCAGGTTCGAATAAGACCTTCGGGGTAATTAAGGAATGCAGGAGTTTGGGAGCTTAGGAGCCGTGCTGCTTTGCAACCGAGGCACCCTCGGAAACCTTCGCGGTTTCAGCAACGGTCCGTGCTTTCATGGTGGTGGCTTCATTGTGATGCTTGCTTACTCCGTCGCCGGTAAGATCGCGTTCCTGACGGGAGGTGTGGACCCGGCTTTTCATGGCTTCTTCGGAGAGGATTCTGGTGCGGGATTTGTGGGATGTAGTACTCATATGTTCTGAATCAAGCATCACTCGGATCAGCTTCGGATCAAGGATATGGGGCTAATGAAAATGCTTATCTGACAGATGCACCTATCAGTACGAACATGAATCCCTTCTGAAAGAATCCCAAAGAATGCCAAAGGATTTTGACATGAGGACGACTTCACGCACGATGAGTGAGAAATCAAATCAAACAATGAGGATTCTTTTTTATACCCTGACAATTCTGGCAGCACTCGAATGCCACCCCATGCTGGCGCAGGCTCCAGCGGTGACAGCCTCTACTGCTACGGGCATCCCGCAAGACACTTCAAGACTCGACTCGCTGATGGAAATTTCCATCGAGATCAGAAAAATTCCGGAATTTTACAATTATCCATTGTTGGTTGAGACACTCTTTGATGTCACCACGGTGATCAACAAAACTACGAATCCCAACTTTCCCGTGGCCACGATCCCCACCATCGATAAGCAGGTGAATTATGGACAACTCTCAAAGGAGAGCGTGGCCAGCATGCAGGGTATTTTAGGAAAGATTCAGACAATCCCGCGCTATCAGGAGTCTCGTTTACTCCTCGATGCTTTCAGGTGCATGTCCTCTGCCATCATCAAGGCACAGGCTCGTTAGGAGACGCCAATTCATCAACTAAAGTTAATGGAGCCGGCAGTCGGATTCGAACCGACGACCGCCTGATTACAAATCAGGTGCTCTACCAGCTGAGCTATACCGGCGACTCTCAGGAAAGGCTGGCATGAACGAAGGGCTTGGGCAAGGAGAGTTGGTAGATAAGCCGGATGACGGATATCGACCGTTTCCTATACCCTGTATACTTCCCCATGAAGATCATGCGAGCCATCGGCCCTGCGATCTCCCGCGAGGATTACCTCTTACCGCCCGGGGCGCTTGTTGGAGATTTGTTTCATCGTGATTGGTTTATTCGGGAAGTCAGCCAACGGACTTTCCGGGTTCCTTCAATGTGCTGGCTGATATTCTAAAAGCAAATGGCATTCCAATTATTGGAGTCTACTCAATCCATCGGCTGTGGAATCCACGATCCAGAAGTCCGAGTGCTTCAGAGAGAAAAACCGAGTCAGATTTTCGACTGGATCCAGCGGATAACGTTTCCAAGAACCGGAACATGATCCCAAACGCCCTGCGCCGAGTCCCAGAAATCCTGATGGATCAGGACACGACCCTGGGGATCAAAGCGAACAAGGGTCACGCCGATCGTTCTGACGTTCTTTCCCCTGGCAAGATGCTTCATCCGGGTGTCCATGGTCCATCGGAAGTAGTAGTTATGGCCCGAAACAGAAACATCGTCAAAGACCACGGTCATACTGTCCAGGCCTTGTGCGGTTTTGATGAAGTAGTCCCGGATTGAGGGAGAGCCGTGGATTGTTTTCAGGGTATCGTTCAGATAAGCGCCGGGAGCGTAAACCTTTGTGGTCTCCTCGCGGGCTGTTGTTTCATCAAGATGTCTAAGGAAGTTCTCAAATCGTGAAATGGCTTCCTGTTCAGCGGCGCTACCGCGAACCGGTCCCTGAACCGCCGAGGTGGATGCCATGACCTCTTGAAACGAGGAGACGGGATCCGCGGATGCATTGAACCATGGGATCAGGCAGGGCAGGAGGCTGAGGAAAATGAGTCTCATGCTTTAACCCTCGTTCGCCGGAAAGAAGGCGTCAACCTTACCGGTCTTGTCTTCTCATTCGGATGTCGCGATAAAGGGGGGGCGATGGGACGCAATGAACAGAGCTTTTTGATGGAAATCGCCGGACCGAAGATCGAGGTGCCGGATCTCCTTAAGTTTGAGACAGCCCGCAATCACAGTCTCTCCAACAAAATCATGAGCCGCCTGAAGGACCTGGAGCGTGAATACAACGAGCTCAGGGAACTCCACCGTTGGAATGAATTCGTCGAGGGGTTTCAGATCAGTTTTCAGACCCGCCTGAATCAGGATTATTACCTGTATGAGTCGGGTGAAGAGCCCAACAAGCGGCGTTTTCTGTCCCTGATCAGTCCGCATGAGATGGGATCTTCCTATACCTATCACGGGAAGACCCGTCTTCACAGCGAGGGGTACTTCGTGAAGGTGGAGGAAGAGAGCTCCCTAGCCACGATACGCTAGCCGGGTCCGCGGGCATGACATCACTACTCCGCTGGGTACTGATAGTAATGGCATGGCTGTTTGCGGCATTGCTCTACAGACCGAGTCAATTCAGCCGGGCAAGATTCGGGGCTGACGAGCTTGCTATCAATGCCGGAGCAGCATCGCCGGTTTTTAAAAAAACTGCTGTGAATGCGGGTCAGGCGCTTCCGATGGTTCATGTTGCCTCCTTGGCAACCTTACCCGCCGGGATCGAGGCGGCAGTGTGGTACGGGGGAAGCAAAGAGTGTGCCCCGGACGTGAAGATCTATTTTTCCGAAAGCGAGCATGGAGGCGGATGGTCGTCCCCCCGTGTCATCATGACGCGCGAGCTTGCCGAGCATGATCTGCAACGACCGCTCCAGGGAATTGGAAATGCAGTTCTGCTTTCAGGTTCTGATGGTTCCTTAAGGCTTCTTTTTGCAACAATTGCCATGGGTCGGTGGTCAGGAAGCCAGCTTAATACGTGCCTCTCCAAGGATGGAGGCATCACCTGGTCACCCGCACGGCGGTTGACCCTAAGTCCATTTTTTAACTTTAGTGATCTTGTCAGGAATCGTGCCATTTCGCTTGCGGGGGGAGGTTGGTACGTGCCGATCTACCAGGAATTCCTCGGCAAGTTTCCCGAGCTTCTTTGGCTTAAGGAATCCAAGGGGCAGCTTGAGTATTGCAAATCGCGTATAGCCGGAGGGTGTTCCACCTTCCAGCCCTCGCTCGTTCCGCTTGATGACGCTCGTGCGCTTGCTTTTCTGCGGGACTACACGGACAACCGCAAAGTTTTCCTCAGCCGTTCGGATGACGGGGGATGCAGTTGGTCCAAGCCTGTTGCATCCCAGCTGCCTAATCCCGATGCAGGAATTTCAGGACTGAAACTCTCCGATGGTAAACTGCTGCTTTCATACAATGATTCATCGGAGTGCAGGGATAATCTCGCGCTGGCCTTGAGTCGGGATGAAGGAAAAACCTGGGAAAAGCTTACGATGTTGGAGCAGGAGTCGGGCAGTTCGTTCTCTTACCCTTTCCTGATTCGTACAGAAGATGGTCTGATCAACTTGGCCTACACGTACAAAGGAACAGGCATCGCCCTGACCGAATTCAACGAAGCGTGGGTAGCGGATACTTTATCCTCCTTATCCCGTTCTAAAGTGATGGTGCCACAGCCATGACTATGAGTGCCGAGACTCTCCATCAGCTCTATGCCGCGATGGCTCCTTGGCTTGCCGTCTCGCTACTTTTGCTGGGACGAAACCCGTTTCTCTCAAGGGTGCGCATGGTTGGATCCCTGACGCTTTCTTTCTTTCTGTTGTGTTTTCCTGTGGAAGAGTGGTCGATGTTTTCCTGGATCCGCATGGTGGAACCAAACCCAAGCTTTACCCTCACAGGCCTCTTGGGTGTTCTACTTTATGAACGTCTTTCAGGAAAAAAGATCTTCCGTCCCGAGGATTGGAACGCCGCATGGTTGGTCGGAACCTTGGCGGTGCTAATTCTCTACCCGATGGGACTCGGATTGACCCACATCGACCCCTACGCCTGGGGTTGGAATTCGATTCTGCCGCTAGCAATCGCCGCAGCTGCGACGAGTCTCCTGCTCAAAGCAAATCGATTTGGCATTATCCTGATTCTACCCCTGGTCGGCTCGCTGCTTCATCTGCAGGAATCAACCAACTTTTGGGATACGCTAATCGATCCTATCTATGGTGCGGTCTCTCTTGTAGCCGTGACGATACTCGTTGTCGCTCGATTACGCCTCCAAGCTTAGTTCTGCTGAACTAGCCAGTCCCAGTGGAAGAGATGATGCGTGACGTTTCCGAATAGAATATCGCGAGTCTCTGCGCTAGTGAAGCGATCGATCATGTTTAGGCGCTTTCCAAGAATCACACCTTCCGGTGGAGGTTGATCCAACGGAAGACTGATGACCACGAATGGAACTTTGGGAGGTGTCGCATCATGGTCGTAAGGTTTTACCGTGGCTCCGGGTAGAAGGAATCCGTAACTCTCCTCCCGGGCGTTGAAATTCGAAGGTACGAGCACTTCGCAACCGATTACCGATTCAATTCCCTCTCCTTTGAAAAGCCCTCGTCCGTGATCCAGGGGGATGAGGAAAAGATAATAGCCAAGATAGACAAGAAGGACTGAGGCCGGGAGAAGGGTGCGCGTCAGCTCCTTGCGAAAAAGAGCCATGAGCACCACGCAGAGGGATCCCCCCAAGGGGATCAGCAGCCAGATCGGATACAGTGTTAATCCGGAAGCGTGCTGCAGAAGGAAGGCAAGCCCCGGAAGTCCCAGCAGGATAATTCCCGATGCTGCCACGGTAACACTTGCCACCCACCTCGGTAGGTGACCAAGACGTATGGCCAAGAGAAGTGCGAGCGCGGGCATGGCCGGCAGGAGATAGCGCTCATCGCGTTGGTTCGGAATGCAGAAGAAGGCGGCTAGCACCAGCATCCAGATCCAGAGGAACACCTCCATTTGCCCGAGATGGCGCCTACGTTGCCAGGTCTCCCAGAAAAGAGCGACTGTAAGAAGGGCTAGGAGACCCGCATTTAAAGGATAGGAAACAATAATCCTCCAGATGCTGGATTGCCCCCAGATGAAGTTCAGGAGGTAGTTTTCACCTCCGGTATTGAACTTCCCGGCATTTTCGCGCACCACGAAATCCTTCAGGACGAGCATCGGGTTTGGATCGAGCCAGAACCAGAGGCTGAAAACGAGTAACGCGGCAACCACCATCATGGCGATTCGCCAGAAATCTTCGATCAGGAAAGACCTCATGTTCCAATCCCTCGCCCGCAATTGCCAGAGAGCTATGGTAAGGCTTATGGGAATCACCAGTGCGAATGACTTGTAGAGAAGGGCAGCACCGATCATCCCGCCCCAGATCCATGGCCAGAGGGTTCCGTTCGGGAGACGTGGTTTGCGGTGCAACAACAGAAGGGCAAGCGGTGCAAACAGCCAGAAGGTTTCCGGAGCGCTTGTAAGGAAGACGCGTCCGTAGCGGTATGTGCTGAAGAAGCAGAGGAAGAGCAATGCGGCGCTGATTCCGAGTTGGATGCTGCGCGCTCGTTTCCAGCTGATCAGAATGAGAAGTCCTGCTGTCAGCAGTGTGTAGAGGACGTTCGGCAGCCTGAGTAGGGCAAGCGACCAATGATCGCCCCAATCGGTGGAGAAAATTCCCTGCCAGAAAAGGAAGGGAGGTTTGGTAT
>Ga0164297_10000862_pt1 | contig 34878 bp, 28 predicted proteins | sample GEODES058metaG_FD_113539 | JGI IMG/M metagenome (GOLD analysis project Ga0164297, IMG submission 113539) | Dystrophic lake water microbial communities from Trout Bog Lake, Wisconsin, USA - GEODES058 metaG | ecosystem: Environmental > Aquatic > Freshwater > Lake | place: USA: Trout Bog Lake... | reverse complement strand
AAAGTGAAGATCGTTGATGAGCAAACGGGTCGTATTTTAGATGGCCGCCGCTACTCTGACGGTTTACACCAGGCGATAGAAGCAAAGGAAAACGTTAAGGTAGAAGACGCTACCCAAACTTTTGCAACCATCACCCTACAGAACTATTTCAGGATGTACCACAAACTTTGTGGTATGACCGGTACAGCAATTACCGAAGCCGGTGAGTTTTGGCAGATCTATAAATTAGATGTGGTAGAGATACCAACCAATACCAAAGCGATTAGGGATGATAGGGAAGACCTGGTTTATCGTACGGTACGCGAAAAATATAATGCAGTAGCCGACGAGATCACCAAACTAACCCAGGCGGGCCGCCCGGTACTGGTAGGTACCACCTCGGTTGATATATCTGAATTATTGAGCCGCATGCTGAAATTGCGCGGCATCAAACATAATGTGTTAAATGCCAAGCTTCACCAAAAGGAAGCTGATATTGTGGCCGAAGCCGGTAAGTCGGGTACTGTAACTATAGCTACTAACATGGCTGGTCGTGGTACCGACATCAAACTGGGCCCGGGTGTAAAAGAAGCAGGCGGTTTGGCCATTGTAGGTACCGAGCGTCACGAATCGCGTCGTGTTGACCGCCAGCTGCGTGGTCGTGCAGGTCGCCAGGGCGACCCGGGTTCTACGCAGTTCTTTGTATCGCTGGAAGATAACCTGATGCGTTTGTTCGGATCGGAGCGTATCTCGAACCTGATGGTGCGTATGGGTATTGAAGAGGGCGAAGTGATCCAGCACTCGATGATCACCAAATCGATCGAGCGCGCACAGAAGAAAGTTGAAGAGAATAACTTTGGTATCCGTAAACGCTTGCTGGAGTATGACGACGTAATGAATTCTCAGCGTTCTGTTGTATACGCCAAGCGTAAGAACGCACTTTTTGGTGAACGCCTTGAAGTGGATATCAACAATACGATATTCGACGTGGTTTCTGATGTGGTGACCGAATTCAAGGAAGCCAATAACTACGATGGATTTCAATTGGAGATCATCCGTGTGTTTTCGGTTGATACTGCGATAAGCGCCGACGAATTTGCCGATACCAACCTGAATGGCCTGGTTGAAAAGGTTTTCCTCGAAGTGACAGCTTTCTATAAGCGTAAAGCTGAGGCTGTTGCCCATCAGGCATTCCCGGTAATTAAAGATGTATTTAATACCCGTGGCGAATACGTTGAAAATATCGTTGTGCCTTTCACTGATGGTATTCACGGAATACAGGTAGCAGTGCCACTGAAAAAAGCGGTAGAAAACAAAGGCGCCGAAGTATTTAAGTCATTCGAAAAGAATGTGGTGCTCTACCTGATCGATGATGCCTGGAAAGAGCATTTACGCGAAATGGACGAATTAAAACAATCCGTTCAGAACGCCGTTTACGAACAAAAGGACCCGCTATTGGTTTACAAGTTTGAAGCTTTTGAACTGTTCCGCACGATGCTGGCCAATGTGAACAAAGAAGTTGTTAGCTTCCTGTTCAGGGGTGGTATTCCGGTTCAGCAGGCCGAAGAAGTTAGAGAAGCCAGGCCGGAACCTAAATTGGATCTGCGGAAACTGCGCACTTCGAAACCCGAACTGGTAACAGAAACTACGCAGGGTGGACTGCCTGTAGAAGACACCCGCGAATTGCAAAAAGTTATGCCGGTACGCGTTGAACAGAAGATCGGCAGAAATGATCCCTGCCCATGTGGTAGTGGTAAAAAATATAAGAACTGCCATGGTGTAGGGCAGGTGTAAGGTTGAATCGGGTAGCTTGATTCCTAAATTCATAGTTGAATCCAGCGCCTCTATCATCCATGATCGAATATACAGCATGAACAAAACAGCATCATATCTTATAGCCTCAGGCAATATCATCAGGTGCTGTTTTTTTATGCCTTTACTTTTTAGTTTGCTGACGGCTTCTGCCCAAAACAAAGGCAAAGTGGAAGTGGTCAAAGACCCAAGAGTTGATACCCTGATCGCCAGGAGAGCCGAATTGGAAAAAGCTGTTGGCCTCGACCAGGTAACTGGGTTCCGTGTTCAAATTTATACTGGCGCCAATCGCAAAGATGCTTATGCCACACAGGCTAAGTTTCAGGAACAATTTCCCGATATTCGCAGTTACGTGATCTATAGTGATCCTAAATTTAAGGTGCGTGCCGGCGATTTCCGTTCGCGCGCTGATGCTGAAAAGTTACAGGCTGATCTCAAAAAATGGTTCACAGGAACTTTTATTATCACCGAAAAAATAAATCCGCCTAAAACGGAAAGCGCAGATGAATAAAGAAAAGATACAGGAGCTATCCCAAAACATTTTCAACGAAGTGGTTGCTAACCGTCGTTATTTACACACTCATCCGGAACTCTCATTCAACGAAGTGGAAACTTCGGCCTTTGTAGCCAGAAAGCTGGATGAACTTGGCTTACAATATGAGCGCATGGCCGATAATGGTTTGGTAGCCCTCATCAAAGGTGCAAAGCCTTCGGATAGGGTAGTAGCACTACGTGCGGATATGGATGCTTTGCCGATCCTTGAAGCGAATAATGTGCCCTACAAATCGCAAAATACCGGTGTGATGCACGCATGTGGCCACGATGCGCATACATCCTCACTTTTAGGCACAGCCAAAATATTGACTCAATTACAAGATGAATTTGCGGGTACGGTAAAACTTATCTTTCAACCTGCCGAAGAAAAATTACCCGGTGGTGCCAGTTTGATGATCAAAGAGGGCGTGCTGGAAAATCCAAAACCACAAGCGGTGTTGGGCCAGCATGTGATGCCTTTGATCGATGCTGGTAAAGTAGGTTTCAGGGCCGGAAAATATATGGCCTCAACCGACGAGCTTTACGTCACCGTAAAGGGTAAAGGCGGGCATGGTGCACAGCCGCAACAGAATATTGATCCGGTGATGATCACCGCATATATGCTGACTGCCCTTCAAACGATTATCAGCCGTTCAGCCGACCCTAAAAGTCCTTCGGTGCTTTCGTTTGGAAAAGTGATCGCCAACGGTGCCACAAATGTGATCCCTAATGAGGTGTACCTTGAAGGTACTTTCCGCACCATGGATGAAGCATGGCGGGCCGAAGCGCATAAAAAAATGAAGAAGATAGCTGAAGGTGTAGCAGAAAGTTTCGGCGGCAGCGTCGACTTTAACATTGTACGGGGCTATCCATTCCTTATCAATGAAGAAAAGCTAACAGCTGCTACCCGTGCACATGCTGAAGATTACCTCGGCAAAGAAAATGTGCTCGATCTGGATATCTGGATGGCAGCTGAGGATTTTGCTTATTATTCGCAAGTCGCAGATGCCTGTTTCTATCGTCTCGGCACAAGAAACGAAAGCCGCGGTATTACCTCCTCTGTCCACACACCAACTTTTGATGTAGAAGAAGATGCATTCAAGATCAGTACAGGTTTGATGGCCTACCTTGCGCTGAAACAGTTGGGGAACTAGATCACAGATTTTTAGGTGATTTCTTTGATTGCACAGATTTTGATCGGGAGGTTAATTTATTCTGATTGATTTTCGGCGTGTGCTTTTATAACGCGGTTGCGTTCGGTGAGGAGGTCGGTCATATATCTCTTCAAAATCAGCCAATTGAATATTCTGCCTAAAATTCCCCCTGGCGATTCAAAGGAAAAAATATCTTTCATGAGCGTTTGTCCATTCACTTTTATAAAGTAATGCTCATGCCGGAAGCTTTTAAAAGCACCCGTAACCATTTCATCAGCAAAGAATTCAGGTCGGTCGAATTCAGTGATCTTTGAGGTGAGATTTTGCCAGATGCCGAAATGCCGGGCCCGCCAGGTGACCGTTTCGCCATGTTCGATCAAACCACTGGTTTTGCCAGCGATAGCTTGTTCCCCTGTTTGTTTGGTAGATTCCAGGTGCAGGTCGATACTCCGCGACAAGTCAAAAACAACTTCAACAGGTGCATTGATGATCGTGTTCAGCTCTATTTTCGCCATTTGTTTGATCACAGATTAGTACTGATTTATTTGATTTCACAGATTTGATCAGCGTAAAGAAAAAACAATCAGCGCAATCAAAATAATCATCTACGAATCAGCGGTCAAAATTCAGCATTCTTCGGAAACCTTGGGAATGGGATCACGTCCCTGATATTACCCATGCCGGTAACAAATAACACCAGACGTTCGAAGCCTAAACCAAAACCGGCATGCGGACAAGCGCCGAAGCGGCGGGTATCCAGGTACCACCAAAGTTCTTCTTTAGGGATGCCCATTTCGTCCATGCGTTGCTCCAGTTTATCCAAACGCTCCTCACGTTGCGAGCCGCCAACGATCTCGCCAATGCCCGGGAACAGGATATCCATCGCGCGTACGGTTTGTCCGTCATCGTTCTGGCGCATGTAAAAGGCTTTGATCTGTTTTGGATAATCGGTCAGGATCACCGGCTTTTTGAAGTGCTTTTCAACCAGGTACCGTTCGTGTTCCGATTGCAGGTCGGTGCCCCAGCCTTCAATAGGGTACTGGAATTTTTTCTTTTTATTGGGGGTCGATTCTTTTAATATCTCGATCGCTTCGGTGTAAGTCAGGCGCTGAAAATCATTGTCAAGGCAAAACTGCAATTTGTCGATCAGCGACAGATCGGAGCGTTCATTCTGCGGCTTTTGTTTTTCTTCTTCGGCCAAACGTTGGCTCAGGAACTCCAGGTCATCAGCATTTTTAGCCAGTGCCTCCTTGATAACAAATTTCAGGAGTGCTTCAGCCAGATCCATGTTGTCAACCAGGTCATAGAATGCCATTTCGGGTTCTATCATCCAGAACTCGGCAAGGTGCCGGGTAGTATTTGAGTTTTCGGCACGGAAAGTTGGTCCGAAAGTATAGATATCACTCAAAGCCATGGCTCCCAGTTCGCCTTCCAACTGCCCGGAGACGGTAAGGTTAGTGGCCCGGCCGAAGAAATCCTGTTTGTAATCGATCTCTCCTGTTTCCGTTTTTGGTGGGTTAGCAATATCGAAATTGGTCACATGGAAAGTTTCGCCGGCACCTTCGGCATCAGAAGCTGTGATGATAGGCGTATGCAAATAAACAAATCCCCTATCCTGAAAAAATGTATGAATAGCGTGTGAAAGCGTATTACGTACCCGGAAAATAGCGCCGAAAGTATTGGTGCGAAAGCGTAAGTGTGCGATCTCTCGCAAAAACTCCAGGCTGTGCTTTTTTGGCTGAAGCGGATATTTCTCCGGGTCGCTATCGCCTAATACCTCTATTTGCTTTGCTTTTACTTCAACTTTCTGGCCTTTACCTAACGAAGCAACCAATTCGCCTACCACACTAATGGCTGCGCCGGTTGTCAGGCGTTTCAGTAAAGCAGGGTCGGTATTTTCAAAATCGACAACGATTTGCAGGTTATTATTGGTGGAGCCATCATTTAAAGCGATAAACTGGTTATTGCGAAAGGTACGTATCCAACCTTTAACAGTAACCTCTATTTGGGTTTGTTCACTTTCAAGTAATGCTTTGATCTTGGTCCGCTGGCTCATATAAAAATATATTTTCGAGCGGCAAAAATAGCCAGAATTTTTTACATTCTACCCTCTCAGATACTTAAGGATAATGCCATCTGGATGCGGTTTTTTAATAGGGTCTATCCTAAAATTTATTAATTCCTTCAATTCTGATTCAGACAATTACCTTTGCCTGTTATGAATCCCAGGGTAAGCCTTTTGATCGGCATCATTTGTATTTCTTTTTCGCCGATTTTTGTCAGGCTTGGTGATGCTTCGCCTTTAGCTTCTGCTTTTTACCGTATTTTTTTGGCCTGGGTAGCATTGGCGCCCTATGCTATAATCGGCAAAAAGTTGAAGATCGCAAGGCGCGACCTGCTGATAGCCCTGCTCGGTGGCGTTATTTTTGCCGGAGATATCGCCGTATGGAATATGTCGCTGATGAAGATCAGCGCAACAATATCAACGCTGGTGGCCAACCTTGCGCCTGTTTGGGTGGGTTTGTTGAGCTATTTGATCCTTCGCAAAAAATCGGGCCGAAACTTTTGGATCGGTACGGCAGTTGCTATTGTCGGTATGATCACCCTCGTCGGGTTCAATAAAATCGTTCAGTTGCAATTCAATATTGGCTTTGTTTATGCGCTGATCGCCAGTTTTTTCTATGCGGTCTATATCATGATCACCAAGGGTGTCCTCCGCAATATCAGTACGGTTACTTTCATGTTCTATAATATGCTTGGTGCGAGTATTTTTATGCTGGCAATTTGCAGTTTCAGGCACGATAATCTGATCCAATTTTCCACACCCACCTGGTTCTGTCTGATCGGGGTAGGGTTGATCTGCCAGTTAACCGGTTGGATCACCATCAATTATGCTATCAATCACCTGGAAGCGACAAAAGTTTCCATCGCACTACTCAGTCAAACCGTTATTGCTGGTTTTTGGGCGATGCTGTTCCTGGGCGAGAAACTTGAATTTAACGAGATCATTGGTAGTGTGATCGTTTTAGCCGGTATTGCGATCACATTTTTCAGAAAGCGCGTTGCCGCAGCTTCCAATTAAAAAGGTACCTGCAACCAGAAACGACCGTTAGTCAGGTTGATATTATTCCCGGGATCTGAACTCCCCTGAACTTTAACAAAATGCAGTTGAAAGGTACCTTGCGTAACATTCGAAACGATATCGTATTGTGTCACCGTAATCGTATTATTTTGAGTAGTATCCAGTTGATAGAGCGAGGTTGGACTGTCGGGCGTAATTGAATAAATAAAGGAGGCATCACCTTTTTTAAGTTGGTATTTGCCTTTACCATTGAAAGCAATTTTAAAGTTAAGGTTGTTTTTGCTTGTTGAACTGATACCTTGCACCAGGATCGAATCACCGCCCGCTTTACTGGTGTTTGGCTGCCCAAGCCAGGATACCGACCCGATATTGGCAGCAATGAACAGGTCGTTCCCGGAAATTTGATTATCTTTTTTACACGATAGGGCTAACATCGTTCCTGCAGCCAATATCAGGGTAAGAAGCTTTTTCATAACGATTGAAAGTTATTGTATCCAAAGCAATTACGAAATTAATAACTGCGCTGATACAATCGTCATAAAAATATTGGCAAGGCAGACAGGTATCACCGGCTAAAAAGTTATTTTTGTTGGTACGACACAAATCGATGATCACCAAACTCACTATCGACCGCATTATGGAAGCCACAGACATTGTGGAAGTGATCGGTGAGTTTGTGCAACTTAAAAAGCGCGGCGCAAACTACGTCGGACTATCGCCATTCAGCAACGAACGGACGCCATCTTTTACTGTATCCCCGGCCAAAGGTATTTTTAAGGATTTCTCCTCGGGCAAAGGCGGCTCTGCCGTTACCTTTTTGATGGAACTTGAAAAATTCTCGTATCCGGAAGCGCTCAAATGGCTGGCAAAAAAATACGGTATCGAGGTTGAGGAAACCGTTGAATCGACTGAAAATAAAGAAGAAGAAAATCATCGCGAAAGCCTGATGATCGTTAGTGGGTATGCTGCGAAGTTTTTTCATGAAAGTTTACTGGAGACCGAAGAAGGAAAGAATATCGGCCTTAGTTATTTTAAAGAACGCGGTTTCAGTAACGAGACGATCCGAAAATTTGAATTGGGGTATTCGCCTGATCAGTGGGAAGCCTTTACCAGCAAAGCACTAAAGGAAGGGTATCAGCAGCAATTCCTGGAAGAGACCGGCTTGAGTGTGAAACGCGATAATGGAAGCTTGTACGACCGATATCGTGGCCGCGTAATGTTTCCTATACACAGTTTTACCGGCAGGGTGATCGCATTCGGGGGGCGTACGCTTAAAAACGATAAAAACGTTCCCAAATACGTTAACTCACCGGAATCGGAGATCTACCATAAGTCGAATATTTTATATGGCTTATATTTTGCCAAAAAGGCGATTCGTGATGAAGATAATTGTTACCTGGTAGAAGGTTATGCCGATGTTTTGTCGGTACACCAGGCGGGAATCGAGAACGTGGTAGCATCGTCGGGTACTTCATTGACTGTTGAGCAGATCAGGTTGATCGGACGGTTTACTAAAAACCTTACAATATTATACGATGGTGATAATGCTGGTATAAAAGCTGCTATTCGTGGGTTTAGTTTATTGTATAAAGAAAGGTTTAATGTTAAGATAGTGACCTTTCCTGATGGGCATGATCCTGATTCTTATGTAAGAAATTTTGGTTCAAGCGGATTTAAAAGTCATGTTGCAAAAGCATCAAAAGGCATAGTTGATTTTTATATAAATACTATAGAAGAAAATGATTTAAAAGACCCAATAAAAAAAATCAAACTGTCTGATGAACTAGCTGAAATTCTCTCGAATAATGAAGATCGAGAGTTTAGAAGCTCATATGTTAAGCAGGTTGCGGAGAGATTAAAAATTGATGAACAAGCATATTTAAGCGTCATCAATAAATTGATTTCAACTAAAGCAAAAAAGGAAAGTAAGCCGTTAAGAGAATTAATCGACGAAAATGCTGGTGATCAGGAAAATAACAATATTGCCGAGATTACAGAAGATCAGTCATTTCTACTCTATTCTGAACAAGCTCAGGAAAAGGAGATTGTTAGATTGTTATTGCTTTATGGCAATAAAATGATCGACTGGGATGGCATCGCCAATACTTATATAGGTCCCTTTATTGTGGCCGAATTGTCGGACGTTGAAATTGACCATCCCGCCAGTAAAAAATTCGTAACTCATTATGCCAAAGAAGTTGAGAACGGAATTTTGCCCGATGAACAATTTTTTATTCATTTTCCCGATAAAGATATAGTCGACCTTTCTGTCACGCTGTTGGCTACTAAATATACCCTTAGCGATAACTGGTACGAAATGCACAAAATTCTGGTGCCCGATGAACAAGTGAATATGAAAGCAACCATTTTAGGAGCTATATTTCATCTAAAAAAGCAAAAAGTGGGTAAGATATTGGATGGATTGCGCACGGAACTACAAAAAGCTGAAGGAGAAGCGGATACTGAAATATTGCTTACTCAATACATGCATATGAAAAAGGTGGAGAAAAGTATTTCGGATTATTTAGGCTCGGTGATACTAAAATAATGGCGCAACACCTCGAACTTGGCCGCAAAGGCGAGGCCCTGGCAAAAACCTATTTAGAGCAACAGGGCTTTGAGGTACTCGATGAGAACTGGACCCACGGCAAATGCGAAGTTGACCTGATCGTCTATAAGGATCGGCGCATCGTATTTGTTGAGGTTAAAACACGTTCCAGTAATACCTTTGGCGAGCCCGAGGATTTTGTAGATGCACGGAAGCAAAAATTGTTGGTTGAAGCCGCAGATGAATATATTTACCTGATGGATCACCAGGGGGAGGTGCGATTTGATATCATAGCTATCCTTTTTGACCGGAATGCAGCATATAAATTAAAACATATTGAGGATGCCTTCTGGCCCTCGCCAATTTAAAGTATGAAGAAGAGAATAATCGTTTATTTTGCTATTACAACTGTTTTTTTTTACGGTTTTACCGGTTGTAAACCCACTGAACACCACATCGACATTACGGTTTCTCCTGAGGCCGGTACAAATTATAAATCCGGAGATCCGGTGACTGTTAAGGCTAATTACCCTGGCGATTTGAAGCCCGATTCGATCGTATACCTCGTTGATTCGGCTAAGGTTGCCACCAAAAAGGATTCTACGCCATTTACATTAAAAACCGCCAGTTATTCCCTCGGTCCGAGGATAATCACTGCCAGGATATTCAGTCAGGGAAAAAGTACGGAAGCTACAACCAATATTGTCTTGCTCGCCGCCAAAGCCCCCGAACAATATACTTATGTGGTGGAGCGAAAATTTCCACACGACACCAGTTCATATACCGAGGGTTTGGAATATCACGATGGCTATTTGTACGAAAGCACTGGCCTGAATGGCTATTCGAAAATGATGAAAGTTGACCTGCAAACAGGCAAGGCGCTGCAGTCGATCAAACTGGATAAAAAATACTTTGGTGAAGGATTTACGATTGTTGGGGATAAGATCATGCAATTGACCTATCGCGAAAAAACGGGGTTCGTTTACGATAAAAGAACCTTCAAAACCCTTAAAACCTTCAGCTATAATACAGGTGTCGAGGGATGGGGTGTTTGTAATGATGGTACGAAAATCTACACCGATGACAGTACCAACCGGATATGGTTCCTTGATTTAAACGATTATCACAACATCGGCTTTATTGACGTGTATGATGATCAAAAGCAGATCGACGAGGTCAATGAATTGGAATACATCAATAAGAAAATTTACGCGAATGTATACACACAGGACACGATCCTTGTGATCGATCCTAAAACCGGCGCTGTAGAGCAAAGGGTAGATATGAAGGATCTTTGGCCTTTAAAGGACCGCCCTTCGGGTTTTGACAATACGCAGAATGTGCTTAATGGTATTGCCTGGGACGAACAGGGCAAGCGCCTTTTTGTTACCGGCAAAAAATGGCCTTATGTATATCAGGTGCGGTTTGTGAAAAAGTAGCAAGTTTCGGTTTAAAGATCTTTGACCAGTGTCCATCCATATTTTGACATGAATTCATCCACTTCATTATTAAAGGTTTTTTTAGTGTGATGAATTTCCTGAATGTTTATATAATTGACTACTTTCCCTACCTGGGATTCACTGACTGAAACGGCAAAGTAATCGTCCTGCCAGCTGAATTTTTCTTTTGCCAAACCATTCTTGTTGATCCAAAAAGAAGATTCGCCTTTGATAAGTTGACTGATTTTAGAAATTGTTTGATCTTTCCCGAGTGAGATAAGAGAATGGATATGGTCGGTATATCCGTTTATTGATTGCAAAAAAATATCTTTCTCTTTACAGTTTTTTTTGATATGCTCGAATAAGTCGTATCTGAATTCTTTGTTGAGCAGTGGTTCTCTGTTTTTTGTTGCAAAAACTAAATGCACCCAGATTTTTACAAATGACATAGCTGACAAGGTTAGGCTAAAGCCGTTTACTATTTAATAATTAACCGTTGGCTGAAGCCAACGGCAATGAAACTATAGAGAATTTAACATAATTCAAAATATTTTTCGAAGATTGATTATGCTTTTTTGGAAGTAAAATTGGATGATTTGTGCGAAAGTAACTATGTTGCTTGCCTTAGCCAAGTAACATCGAATAATAAGCTAAAAAATAGCAAGGTTGATAAGATTAGGCTAAAGCCATTTGCTATTCAACAACTGATCCGTTGGCTGAAGCCTACGGCAATGAAACTATAGAGAAAACCTTACCCAAAGAGTCTTTCGAAGATTGCTTACTATTTATAGGAAGTAAAATCGACTGGTTTGTGCTAAAGCAACTTTGTTGTTTGCCTCTGCCAATTGACATAAACTAATATACCTTCAAATAGCAAGGCTGGTAATGTTAGGCTAAAGCCATTTGCCATTTAATAATTAATCCGTTGGCTGAAGCCAACCGCAATTTAACTACAGGCAATTCAATTTGCTTAAAAGTGTCGTAGAAACAAAACAGATTAGTTAGCGCTAATTTTATTATTGCCGTTGGCTTTAGCCAACGGTTAATGAATCACCCAAGTCGGGCTTTAGCCCCAAATTGCCAATAGGCCAGCTATACATTTAGACTAATACTGCCGTTAGCTTTCGTCAACTGTCGTCAACCTATTCCTACTGCGCTTTAACCCTCAATTATCGCCACGCCTTGTACAGATTGATCAAGCCATTGGTTGATGAATCGTGGCTGTTAACCTCATCATCAGTTCGTAATTCAGGTAATATTTTACCGGCCAATTGTTTGCCCAATTCAACGCCCCATTGGTCGAAACTGTAAATATTCCAGATAATACCCTGAACAAATATTTTATGTTCGTAAAAGGCGATCAGCGAGCCAAGCGAACGTGGTGTGATCTTCTTCACCAAAATAGAGTTTGTAGGCCTGTTGCCTTCGAATTCTTTGAATGGAGCCAGCTTCTCGATTTCTGCATCAGATTTACCCGATGCTTTCAATTCGGCAACAACTTCTTCATGCGTTTTGCCATTCATCAGCGCTTCGGTTTGGGCGAAAAAGTTTGATAATAACATCTGGTGATGCTCTCCAAGCGGGTTATGTGATTGGGCCGGAGCAATAAAATCGCAGGGGATCAGTTTAGTGCCCTGGTGGATCAGCTGGTAAAAGGCATGTTGCCCGTTAGTACCGGGTTCACCCCATATGATCGGACCAGTTGAATGATCTACCGGGTTGCCGTTTCTGTCAACATGTTTGCCGTTACTTTCCATATCGCCTTGTTGAAAATAGGCTGCAAAACGGTGCATATATTGATCATAAGGCAAAATAGCCTCGGTTTCCGACTCGAAAAAGTTGTTGTACCAAATTCCCAGCAAGCCTAATATAACCGGTATATTCTCTTCTAATTCAGTATTCAGGAAGTGCTCGTCAACCTGATGGGCTCCGGTGAGCAATTCGATAAAGTTATCATAACCGATACTCAATACGATCGACAATCCAATTGCGCTCCATAGCGAATAACGTCCACCTACCCAATCCCAAAATTCAAACATGTTTTTAGTGTCAATACCGAATTTGGCTACACCCTCGCTATTGGTAGATAAAGCAGCGAAATGTTTGGCAACATCGGCATCCGTGCCACCGCCCGCTATAAACCAATCGCGTGCGCTATGGGCATTTGCCATTGTTTCCTGGGTGGTGAATGTCTTTGAAGCGATCAGGAACAGCGTTGTTTCGGGGTTTAGCGTTTTCAGTGCTTCGGCTATATGCGTTCCATCAACATTAGAAACAAAATGCATATTCAGGTGATTTTTGTAGGCCTTGAGGGCTTCAGTCACCATTACCGGGCCCAGATCCGATCCGCCTATACCGATATTCACAACATCTGTTATTGCGTTTCCGGTAAATCCCTTCCACTCACCCGAAATAATTTGCTCACTAAATGATTTCATATGGGCCAACACCCTGTTCACATCTTCCATCACGTCTTTGCCATCAACATAAATAGGCTTATTGCTGCGGTTGCGCAATGCAATATGCAAAACCGGCCGGCCTTCCGTTACGTTGATCTTTTCGCCCGAAAACATCGCTTCAGCTGCCTCTTTTACCCTACATTCTTTGGCCAGTTGTATCAATAAGGCAACGGTCTGGTCATCGATACGGTTTTTTGAATAATCGACCAGGATATCATTGAAAGTTATCGAAAACTTGTTAAAGCGATCAGGGTCAGCTTGAAATAGGTCCTTTAGGCTTTTGGATGCGATATCGATGAAGTGATCGGCCAGGTACTCGTATGCCTGAGTTTCGGTGAAGTTGACGTTTGGCAGCATAATTGATGTTTTTCTGCAAAAATATAATTAATATTTAAGCTGGGTGAAAATTAACATAAGTATAATAATGGCAACGGCTTTTCATCGCTTTTGTGTCGTTCCTACACATTGATATCGTGTCAATTCAACACACTAAGCTTAGTGTTAATATTACACAGCGTTAATTGCAAAAAATTTAAATTTGTTTGACAAAACTTTTTAAAATTAAATTTTTTTATCAATACCTTTGTTGAGGTGATAATAAAATATAAAAATTGTCATCAATTTGTCAATACACGAAATAGAGGGTAAGGTATATGTTTGAGAAACTATTTATGCTTGTTAAAAATAACGCCGGCATGGCTGTTATCAATAACCCGGAGGTGCCGGAAAAATATCGCGAAGCGATCATCAATGAAGCATCGAGTTCAATTATTGAAGTATTAAAGGGACAGATGGAATCGGGCAGGTTAAAAGATATAGTAAGGTATTTTCAATATCCTGAAATTTACCAAAACCCGCTGGTTAACAGTGTAGTAAATAAATTCGCAGGGAAACTGAACAAACATTACGGAATGGAAAATGGGGTAGCATTGCGTGTTGCAAACGACCTGATGCCACCTGTAATGAATGAATTGATCAGGCAATCGAAAGTTGAACAAAATAAGGACTTCGGGCTTGGTGCATTTTTGTCGATGATCAATGGGAACAGGGCTGATTTGAGTGGTTTGGTTAATGATCTCATCAGAGGTTGAGATTTTAGGTTTAAAACACTAACTGCGAAAAATAATATAGAAAGGATCGAAGCAAAAGCTTCGGTCCTTTTTTGTGTATCTGATTCGCTTCTGATTTTCTTTTCAATGATGAAGAGTATGGAAAGATAATATTTAAAACAGCTTTAATTAATAACTATCGTCCCTAAACCGGATTGTTTACGGACAATGCATTTTACTATATTTGCCGCATGACTAAAGAACAGATCCAGGATTTAAGGGATAGAGCAGTTTCCCTGAGGAGGCATCTTTGACATCGATGCCAAACTTGAAGCACTTAAAGCCGAACAAGAAATAACCCTCGGTCCCAGTTTTTGGGATCAGCCTAAGGAAGCTGAAAAGGTACTCGCTTCCATCAAAACTAAAAAAATCTGGACAGATGCTTACCAGCAAGTCGTTGCTAAAGTTGACGATGCGGGAGTGATGTTTGATTTTTTCCAGGCCGGTGATGCGACAGAAGCCGAGATGAAAGAGCAGTTTGATATTGCTATCAAAGCCGTTGAAGAACTGGAATTTAAAAACATGCTGTCTTCGGAAGAGGATCAGTTAAATGCTGTACTGCAGGTTACCGCCGGTGCAGGTGGTACCGAAAGTTGCGACTGGGCCGGAATGCTGATGCGCATGTATATAATGTGGGGCGAAAAGAACGGCTATAAGGTAACTGAGCAGGACTTTCAGGAGGGTGATGTGGCTGGTGTGAAGACCGTGACGTTGCAATTTGAAGGCGATTTCGCTTATGGATACTTGAAAGGCGAAAATGGTGTGCATCGTTTGGTGCGTATTTCGCCTTTTGACTCAAATGCTAAGCGTCATACGTCATTTGCGTCGGTTTATGTTTATCCATTGGTTGATGATACGATAGAGATCGATATCAACCCCGCCGATATTGAGTTTGAGACATTCCGCTCGGGCGGCGCAGGTGGTCAGAATGTGAATAAAGTGGAAACCGCGGTTCGTTTGTACCATAAAACATCAGGTATTATTATTAAGAACCAGGAGTCGCGTTCGCAATTACAGAACAAGGATAATGCGATCCGTTTGCTGAAATCGCAGCTATATGAAATTGAGATGCGGAAGCGACAGGAAACCAGTAATGCGATAGAGGGTAACAAAAAGAAAATAGAGTGGGGTTCACAGATCAGGAATTATGTGCTGCATCCCTATAAGTTAGTGAAAGATTTGCGTACCGACCATGAAACGTCGAATGCACAAGCGGTACTGGATGGCGAACTTGATGAATTTTTGAAGGCCTATTTGATGGAGTTTGGTGGTTCGAAGTAATCATTTAATTTTATAGCTGTAAGCTTCGCGCATTCAATATTGAACCGATATGAAAATTTTGAAATTAGTAATGGCTCTGGCTATGTTTAGCTCGTCAGTTTCTTTTGCCCAACAGCAAATTCCGCTTTACCCTAATGGCGTGCCCAATTCAAAAAAGACGCCTGTTACTTATATCGAGAGGGTTGATCAAACAGACTGGATAACTGGCGTAAGTATTCCTACAATTACCCCCTATTTTCCTGAAAAAGGCAAATCAAACGGAACGGCAATAATTATTTTCCCGGGTGGAGGTTATGCCGGTTTGGCTTCGGGCCACGAGGGCAGGGGGATAGCCCAGGAGTTTAATAAGATAGGGGTTACGGCATTTGTGGTAAAATACCGCCTGCCCAGTGATTCGATCATGCTCAACAAGACGATCGGTCCGCTGCAGGATGCGCAACGAGCTATTCAATTGGTGCGCGCACGATCGGGTGAATGGGGAATAAATCCACACAAGATAGGCATTATTGGTTTTTCCGCCGGAGGTCACCTGGCTTCCACGCTGGATACCCATTACGCTAAAGCCTTGATCGATAACCCCAATAATACCAGTCTTCGCCCTGATTTTGCCATTTTAGTTTACCCGGTAATTAGTTTCGGACCGGAAGCCCATGTCGGATCCCGTGAAAACCTGATCGGTACAAAACCTTCGGCCGACCTGATCGAATTATATTCTAACGAAAAGCAAATAACCACCGATACGCCGCCAACTTTTTTGGTACATGCCACCGATGATGATGTGGTGCCTGTAGAAAACTCGATCCTGTTTTATGAGGGACTGCTGAAAAACAAAGTCAAGGCCGAGTTGCACATTTTCGAAGCTGGCGGTCATGGTTTCGGCCTCAACAACCCTAAAAGCAGCGAACATTGGTTTAACTGGGCAGCCAGCTGGTTAGCGGGGAATGGCTTTTGATCACTGATTTCACAGATTAAGTTCACAGATTTCAGGGATTACCAGGCTGTTTCGGCCATTTTTCTCTTGCTTCCGGACTTTCGGACTCCCGATAGCTATCGGGATGCGGACTTTCGGACTAATTAAGTATCTCCAGCAATTCATTCAGTTCGGCCACTTTTTCGGTCGACCCTAAGTTCTCGTAGGCGCTGATCAGGTTGCGGAGGATACGGCGGATGATGTCGGCATTGGCGCAGGGTTCGTAGAATTGTTTTTCCGCGCGGAGTTTGAGTGTTTTAAGAAACATGTCAACATCGCGCCGGCCAAATATGAGCCCACGGTTAAAGGCATTGATATAAAATAAAATACCACCCTCAAATTCTGTTTCCATCCGTTCATCTACATAAGCCAGGATAAAGTGTTGCGGCAGGTTTACGCCGTAAACGGGTATGTCCAGTTTTTGCGCAATAATAGAATAGATGATCGCCAGGGATATCTGGTTGCCTTTTTTGCTTTCGAGCACCTGGCTCAGGTAACTGTTTTGCGGATCCTGATGGTTAGTAGTATTACCGCTAAAACCATGAATATTGTATAAAACATGATTGATCAATTTGATCTGTTCAGCCGGACTTGCGTCATAAATTAGTTGCAACCAGATATCGCGTTTGATAGCCTCAATCTGGTTGATGATCTTTTGCTCATCAAGATCGGGATATTGGTATTTGTTGATCGTAAGTACACCCTGCAACAGGTCGAATGCGCCGCTTTGGTGCCATAGTTTCAGTTCGTCTTTAACAATACCAAATTGTATCTCATGTACCAGTTCGGCGATGCGTTCCTGTTGAATCGGATCAAAAGCCTGTTCCCAGGCAGATTCAAGGTACTCGATCACTGCGGGCCCATAGGAGGCCAGTTTACTATGAATATGGTCGAAAATTTCCTTGTCGGGGTCATCCAATAACCGAATCAAGGAGTTGATCTCATTCGGGTCTATCATCACTATGCTAGAATACTAAACGTTTCTCTATTTTTGCCGCCATGCTCAATTTAGACTTCGCAAAGGATTTTGTACTGCATCGTTTACGAGCAAAAACAAGGCATGGCACCCATTCGCCTTTTGTTTACAGGTTGCTGGATGAGGTAATTTACGATTTTAAAAGCAAAAAAGTATACGATCAGGCAGAGAACCTGCGGAAAGAACTGCTTTCTGACAAGCGCCTGATCAATGTAACTGATTTGGGCGCGGGCTCGTTGCTGAACAAAAATCGCCAGAAGTTAGTCGGGGATATCGCAAAAAATGCATTGAAGCGCCCTAAACTTGCCCAACTACTGTACCGGCTGGTCAATGATCTGAAACCTGCAAATATGATCGAGTTGGGTACATGCTTAGGTACAACTTCGGTATATCTTAAAAATGCAGCACCTGAGGCGCTATTCTATACCCTCGAAGGCTGTCCGGAAACGGCCAAAATCGCGACCGAAATTTTTCAAAAAGCAGGATTAAACGGTATTCAACAGGTGATTGGTAATTTTGATGATACGCTACCGGGTGTTATCGAAAAAATAGATCAGCTGGATTTTGTTTTTGTAGATGGCAATCACCAGAAAGAAGCCACTTTACGTTATTTTGAATGGTGTCTGCCTAAAGTGCATGAAGAAACACTGCTAATATTTGATGATATTTATTGGAGCGAAGGAATGAAAGAAGCATGGGAAACTATCAAGGTAAATCCACAAGTGACGGTTACGCTTGATCTGTTTTGGATAGGCCTGGTGTTTTTCAGAAAAGGACAGGTAAAAGAAGATTTTAAAATAAGATTCTGAACGCGATTTCAGGATATGATGAATTATTCAGGATTAAGCATGCAGACTCCAGTTGATCCCTCAAATCCGAAAATCGTGGCTTTCATATTCCCCAATTTTCAAATTTTCAAATCCCCCAATTTTCAAATTTTCAAATCCCCCAATCCCCCAATCCCCCAATCTTCAAATTTTCAAATCACCCAATTTTCAAATTAAAACGCCTGCCCCAAACCAATATAAAACCCGCTCTGCCTCGATTCTCCGGCAACTTTTTCACCGATGCCATAGTCGGCCCTGATGCTCAAACCTTTTTCGGTATCAAAGAAGTAGCGTAGTCCTCCTCCATAATCGGGCTTTAGCGAACTGATTGAAAACATATGATGAGCAACTTCGCCTGTCCCTAAAAACCCAACAATTCCAATACGGTCATTGATGCGGTAGCGTAGCTCGGTTTGACCTCCTATGAAATTGCGGTCGCGGAAACGTCCATTGTAATAGCCGCGCATCATTTCGTCATTGCCCAGGGCGGGTAGTAAATAAAATGGCGATACGCCGCCAGTCAGGCTTTGTTCCTGTATATCAATACCCAAAACCAATTTTTTATCGAACGAAAAAAACTGGGAATACTCGATATTGAAAAAGCCGCCGATATAACTATTGTCATCAATTATACCATGCATTATATTATAGTATGCAGAAACAATAATGCCTTTGGTTGAATAAGTATTTTTATCCCGACTATCGTAATTCAAGCTTGGACCTAAAAATATACCTGCCCCGCCACTACGGTTCTGAACCTGTGGATCAGTATTAAATATTCCGTTTACGGTATTGTTAGTGTAAGTATAATTGTAAACGCCGGTTACTGCGCCTGCATAAAAATTGGGAGCGATAAGTTTTTGGGCACCCAGGTTTAGTTTAAATCTCTTCTCGTCTATCGGGTCGGCATCAACATTGCGGGTATTGTTCCCGATGCCGTAAAAATTGAATGGGTAATTGATATAGCTGATAGCTGCGGTCAGGTTATAATTATTCTTAGGGCTCCAATAATTGGTGCTTACGCTAAAGTGGCTTTGCCCTTTGGTGGTGATCGAGAGGTAAGGATAGATACTGGATACCCGGGTTTGATTACTACGTATTGTATCGGCATAAAAGGAATACAAACCTGCACCACCTATCTCTAGTCCGGTTTCCGGCGCAGAGGTAAGTATGGGTAGGATAACAAAACTGCTTTTTCGCGTACTGTCTTTATCAAAATACATACGTTTGACAAACCTTCCCAGCGTGCTCACCTGGGCATTGGCTTCTAATAGGCAGGATACCAAAAGAACAGTAAAAAAGACCTTCTTCATCATTGTAGCGGCTGCAAAGATAGAGGTTTGTGATTAGTTAACTTGTGATTGGTAATTAGTTAACTTGTGATTGGTTAACTTGTTTTTGGTTAATTTGTAAGAGGCGAACTTGTGCCCGACGAGAGGTATTAATAAACACTGAACAAGTAATCAGAAAAGAACGAACAAAAAAACTAATTTTGCCCCCAAAATCATCAGCAGTAACATGAGCACAAGAGGACCGATCTCGCAATTTATTGAAAAGAACTATTTGCATTTTAACGCCGCAGCTTTAATGGATGCTGCCAAGGGATATGAAAAGCACCTGGAAGAAGGTGGGAAAATGATGGTGACCCTGGCCGGAGCAATGAGCACGGCCGAGTTAGGTATTTCTTTAGCCGAAATGATCCGCCAGGATAAGATCGCTATCATTTCCTGCACGGGAGCTAACCTCGAAGAGGATATCATGAACCTGGTAGCGCATTCGCATTATAAACGGGTGCCACAATACCGCGATCTGAGTCCGCAGGATGAGTGGGCTTTGCTGGAAAACCATTACAACAGGGTAACTGATACCTGCATTCCCGAAGAAGAGGCTTTTCGCAGGTTGCAAAAACACATCCATAAAATTTGGAAAGATGCTGATGATAAAGGTGAGCGCTATTTCCCTCATGAATACATGTACAAAATATTGCTGAGCGGCGAACTGGAAGAATATTACGAAATAGATCCAAAGAACTCCTGGATGCTGGCAGCTGCCGAAAAGAATCTGCCGATCGTTGTACCGGGATGGGAAGACTCAACCATGGGAAATATTTTCGCTTCTTATGTGATCAAAGGGCAGATCAGGGCCTCAGCGATGAAAAGCGGTATCGAGTATATGGCCTGGTTAGCCGATTGGTATGTAAAAAATTCAGATGGCCAGGGTATCGGCTTTTTCCAGATCGGTGGGGGTATAGCAGGAGATTTCCCTATTTGTGTTGTGCCGATGCTATACCAGGATATGGAAATGGAAAATATTCCGTTTTGGAGCTATTTCTGCCAGATATCAGATTCTACTACTTCTTATGGCTCTTACTCTGGTGCTGTACCAAACGAGAAGATCACCTGGGGCAAGCTGGATATACATACTCCAAAGTTTATAGTTGAATCGGATGCGACGATTGTGGTGCCCTTAATTTTTGCCTGGATTTTAAAACAATAGCTTTATTTTTTCAAAATATTTAGCGCGATTTAATCCAGATCAATTGGTAAAAACCAGAGTATATTTAAGTTTGGGCGCCAAAAAGGCCGTTTTTGAGTTAATAGAGGCCTCTTTTTGCGTTATTTAGAACAATTATAAATTATATATAAGCGTCATTTATTTGTCAGCGATACTGTAATAAATTTTACTTTTGTGGCTGGAAAACCCGAAGCAATTCACGCGCCTGCAATTGACTTCACAAGGATAAAACGGAAATTCATTAAGCATAAATACACTTTATGAGTAGCATCTCATTTACTTTTAAACATTTTTACCGGGCATTTTTGCTGGTAGCCGGGCTTGCTATCTGGAGCATATCTGCGAATGCGCAGACCGATGCTACCAAGGGCGAAGCTATTTTCAAAGCAAAATGTACGGCTTGTCACGCAATCGACAAGCAGGTTATAGGGCCGGCTTTAGGTCCTCAGTTGACCAAGGAAACTGACGACAAATGGCTTGTCAAATGGATCCAGAATAACCAGGCGTTAATGGCAGCTAAAGATAAAAAAGCCATGGACATCTATAACCAGTTCAATCAGGCTGGTATGACAGTGTTCACTGATTTGTCTGATGCAGACGCTGGCAATATTATCACTTACGTTCGTGCGGCCTATAAAGATATACAGGACAAAGCCAAAGCTGCACCGGCTACAGCCGCAGTAGAACAAGGACCAAGCATGTTGATCGTTTACGCTTTGGTGGGAGTTATTATCCTTGCCTTGATTGTTATCCTGGTATTGAATAAAGTTGTTAAAACTTTAGACAATCTGGTAGCAACCAAACCAGAGATATTAGTAGCGCCAGCAGCAGTTGACACTACACCGGTTGATAAATATGCAACTATAAAGCGACTGGCAAAAAATAAGAAGTTTGTATTTTTTGTATTGTTATGTGTTTCAATTGCCGGAGGCAGCTGGACCTGGGTTTCGCTATGGAATACCAACGTACATACAGGTTACCAGCCGGTTCAGCCGATCAAATATCCGCACGACCTGCATGCAGGCGCGATGCAGATCAAATGTCAGTACTGCCACTCTGGTGCATACAAATCAAAAAATGCTTCTATCCCATCACTGAATGTTTGTATGAACTGCCACAAGGTGATCGATAGAAGGAAAGATGCTACCGAGCCTTCAACCGAGATCGCCAAGATCTATACTGCAATTGGTTTTGATCCTAAGACTCAGAAATACGATAGCACGCTGGCGCGCCCTGTACAATGGGTACGTATCCACAACCTGCCCGATTTCGCTTACTTCAACCACTCTCAACACGTAACTGTTGGAAAAATTGAATGTACTACCTGCCACGGTCCGGTTCAATCGATGAAGGAAATGTATCAATATTCGCCTTTGACAATGAAATGGTGTATACAGTGCCACAAACGTACCGAGATCAATTATAAAGGCAACGCTTACTACGAAAAAATGGAAGCAGTGCACGAATTGTTAAGAAAAGGCGGTAAAGTGACAGAAGCTCAAATGGGCGGTATCGAGTGCGGCAAGTGCCATTATTAATAAATATTTAGGAAACATTACAGTTTATATAGCTTAAATGGACAGCAATAAGAAATACTGGAAGGGTTTAGAAGAACTAAACAACGAGCCGGAATTTGTTGAGAAAAATAAACACGAGTTTGCCGAGCCGATCCCTATCGAGGATGTATTGACCGGTGGTGGCCTCGCAGGTAAAACCCCGCGTCGCGACTTCCTGAAAGCTTTGGGCTTTGGTGTGGGTGCGGTTACGCTGGCTGCCTGTCAGAAGGTGCCGGTGCATAAATCCATCCCATACCTGATCAAACCGGAAGAAATTACTCCGGGTGTGGCTAACTACTATGTTTCTACCTATGATGGTCACGCTATCCTGGTAAAAACCCGCGAAGGTCGTCCGATCAAAATTGAAGGTAATCCTAACGATGTATTCTCTAAAGGTGGTTTGAGCGCACAGGCTCAGGCTTCTGTACTCGATCTGTACGATTATAACCGGTTCAACAATCCCTTGTTGGATGGAACCGATTCAAGCTGGCCGGAAATTGACGCTTTTGTCAAACGCGAACTTGCGGTGATCAAAGCTGCCGGTAAGAAAATCAGGTTAGTTACTTCTTCTATCAACAGCCCATCAACTTTGGCGGTGATCGCTGATTTTATTGCGCAGTTCCCTACTACAAAACATATTACTTATGATGCCGTATCTTATACTGGTATCATACAGGCAAACCAGAATAGTTTTGGCAAAGCGGTTATCCCGCACTACCATTTCGAAAAGGCTGACGTTATCGTTAGCTTCGGTGCCGATTTCCTCGGAACATGGATTTCTCCTGATGAGTTTAGTACCCAATGGGTTCAAAACCGGAACAGCAAATCGCTGGCCAGCAAAAAAATGTCCCGCCATATTCAGTTTGAGACCGGAATGAGCCTTACAGGTTCTAATGCTGACAGCCGTGTGCTGATCAAACCATCTGAAGAAGGTCCTGCGCTGGTTAATTTATACAATGCCATTACTGGTACTACTTTACCCGGCAGCAAGCCATTGGCAAATGTAAACGCTGATAAAGCTGTTAAATTGGTTGCTGCTGAATTGAAAGCAGCCAAAGGCAGAGCTTTGGTAGTTTCTGGTTCAAATGATGTAGCCAAGCAGATCCTGGTAAATGCGATCAACGCACAATTGGGAAGCTATGGTACTACCATCGATCTTGATAATTATTCAAATCAATATAAAGGCAACGACGCAGAGTTTGTTGAGTTTGTAGCTGAAGTAGAACGCGGCGAAGTTGATGCAGTTTTCTTCCTGAATGCAAACCCGGTTTATGAATATCACAAAGGCGCTGAATTTGCTGAAGCATTAAAGAAGGTTCGCTTACGCGTAAACTTTGCTGGCAGCAAGGATGAAACATCTGTTCATAGCAATGTGATCGCTCCCGGAAATTATTACCTGGAATCATGGGGTGATAGCAATCCGATCGAAGGTTATTATACCATCATTCAGCCAGCCATCAACCCTGTTTATGATACCCGTCAGGCAGAACAAAGCTTGTTGAACTGGTCTGACAGTACAACTAAAGATTATTACACCTACGTACGCAATAACTGGGACAAAAACCTCCTTGCAAAAGGTGGCCTTTCGGGCCTGAAAGGTTGGGAAACGTTGTTGCAAACCGGTTTCGTTAAAGTAGCCGACAAACCAGCTTCTAACTATAGCTTTAGCAAAGATTTGAATGGTGTAGCCCAAACGATCCTTGTACAAAGCAGCAAATACGCAGCTCCTGCAGGAAGTTACGAAATACAACTTTACCAATCTGTTGCTTTGCGTGATGGTAAACGTGCCAATAACCCATGGTTACAGGAAATGCCTGATCCGGTATCGAAAGTTACCTGGGATAACTTTGCTGCCATGTCGCCGACTGATATCAGGAAAGCTGGCTACGTGCAGGGTGATGTGATCACTATTGCTGTCGACGGTCAGAAGTCAGTAACGCTACCTATACTAGCTCAGCCCGGCCAAACCCAGGGGACGATCTCGATCGCTGTTGGTTATGGACGTACAGAGGCTGGTCCGGTTGGAAAAGGTGTCGGACAGAATGTGTTCCCGCTGCAGATCGCAGAGAATGGTACCTTCCAGAATAGTACAGTAGCAAAGATTACCCCTACAGGCGACCAGATCATTCTGGCGCAAACACAGACTCACCATTCGATCGAAGGTCGTAATGTTATCCGTGAGACCACATTAAAAGATTTTGTTAAGGATCCTACTACGAATAGTGGAGGTTCCATGAAACATAAAGAATACGAAACTTTGTGGGATGACTATGATCATCCTCAATACAACTGGGTGATGGCGATCGACCTGAACGCCTGTACCGGTTGCGGTGCCTGCGTGGTAGCATGTAGCGCTGAAAATAATATACCGGTGGTTGGCCGGGATGAGGTTCGCCGCCGCCGCGAAATGCACTGGATCCGCATCGACCGTTACTACAGCTTTAACGATGGTGGTAAATCAGTAACTGAAGAAAATGAGATCCAGGACTTGAAGGACCTGGATAACGTATCGGTAGTATATCAACCAATGCTTTGCCAGCATTGCGATCACGCACCATGCGAAACAGTATGTCCGGTATTGGCAACAGTACACTCAAGTGAAGGTTTGAATCACATGGCTTATAACCGTTGTATTGGTACCCGTTATTGCGCTAACAACTGTCCATATAAAGTGCGTCGCTTTAACTGGTTCAATTACTGGAACGATTCGCGTTTTGATAACTACCTGATCAACGAGCATACCCATTTGGTGCTTAACCCGGATGTTACTACACGTTTCCGTGGGGTAATGGAAAAATGCTCTATGTGTATTCAGCGTATTCAGGCTGGTAAACTGAAAGCCAAGATCGAAAAACGCCCGGTTGCTGATGGTGATATTAAAACAGCCTGCCAGCAAACTTGTCCGACCAACGCCATCGTATTTGGTAACAGGAACGATAAAAACTCTGAAGTTGCCAAATTGCTGGACAGCGAAAGAACATATTATGTATTGGAAGAGCTTAACGTGCAGCCAGGTATTGGTTACCAGGTAAAGGTTAGGAATACTGTAGAAACTGAAGCTTAATAATAAAACAAGAGATAGATAACGTATGGCATCTCATCATGAATCAATAATAAGGGAACCGTTGGTAACCGGCGAGAATATCACCTACGCGAAAGTGACAGATGATATTTTAAAACCCGTAGAAAACATGCCAAATAAGGCATGGTGGATCGGTTTTACGGTGGCATCCCTGGGTGCACTCCTTTGGGTATTTGCAGTAAGCTGGACTTTTTGGTACGGGATAGGTTCCTGGGGCTTAAATAAAACAGTAGGTTGGGCATGGGATATCACCGGCTTCGTTTGGTGGGTAGGTATTGGTCACGCTGGTACGCTTATTTCTGCGATCTTATTGCTGTTCCGTCAAAACTGGCGGAACTCTATCAACCGGTCGGCAGAAGCGATGACCATCTTCGCGGTAATTTGTGCGGCCAGTTATATCGTATGTCACATGGGTCGCCCGTGGATGGCAGTATATTCCTTACCATTGCCAAACCAGTACGTGTTGTGGGTTAACTTTAACTCGCCTTTGATCTGGGACGTATTTGCGATATCAACTTACTTCTCGGTATCCTTATTGTTTTGGTATACCGGTTTATTACCCGATCTGGCAACGATCCGCGACCGTGCAACCGGTATCCGTCGCAGGATCTATTCAATTGCTTCTTTCGGATGGACAGGTTCATTAAAAACATGGCAGCGTTTTGAGACAGTTTGTTTGATCCTGGCTGGTGTTTCAACCCCGCTGGTACTTTCGGTACACACCATTGTATCTATGGACTTTGCTACATCGCTTGAACCGGGTTGGCATACTACCATCTTCCCTCCATACTTCGTTGCCGGAGCTATATTCTCTGGTTTCGCTATGGTGCAGACCTTATTGCTTGTAGTACGTAAAGTATTAGGGTTGGAGAATTATATCACTATGTTCCATATCGAAGCTATGAACAAGATCATCCTTGTTACAGGCTCTATCGTTGGTGTGGCTTATTTAACTGAATTCTTTATAGCTTACTACTCAGGTGGTGAATATGAGCAATATACTTTCTTAAATCGCTTTATCGGTCCTTACTGGTGGGCAGGTTGTATGATGTATGGTTGTAACGTATTGATGACCCAATTGATGTGGTTCAAAAAAATCAGGACCAACATTCACGTGTCATGGGTATTGTCTATCGTAGTAAACATTGGTATGTGGTTCGAGCGTTTTGTGATCATCGTAACTTCACTGCACCGCGATTTTATCCCATCAAGCTGGGCGATGTTTTATCCAACCTGGATCGATGTAAGTATATTTATCGGTTCGATCGGTTTATTCTTTACCATGTTCCTTTTATTTATCAGGGTGCTTCCTTCAATTGCAATGGCAGAAGTGAAACTATTGCTGAAATCATCCAGTGAACAGGCTAAAAAGAAATTGATGGCTGAGGGACACTTAGAGCCTCAACAGGTTGAATTCTATAAAGAGTCGTTAACGAAATTTGACAGTGTAGAACTGGCAGACTATAAAAAATAAGAAATAATGAGCAGCACTAAATTTATATTGGGGCTTTTTGACGATCCGGATGTTTTGCTGCATGGGATCGACGAATTGAAAAAGAACAGCGTTCCAATTTATGACGTTTATACCCCAATGCCAATTCACGGTATTGAAGATAAGCTGGGTGTAAAACCATCAAGATTGGGTTATGCAGCCTTTATGTTCGGTATTTTGGGTGGAACAACAATTTTTAGTATCGTGTATTATACCCTGGTACACGACTGGCCGATGAATATTGGTGGTAAGCCTGCATTCGCTGTTCCGGATTTTATCCCGGCAACTTTCGAGTGGACAGTGCTGTTTACCGCATTTGGTATGACCATAACCTTCTTTTTTGCCACACACCTTTTCCCTGGACGTGCGCCACGGGTGATGGATCTGCGGGCAACTGACGATCGTTTTGTGATCGCGATAGATGCCAAAGGAAATGTTCCGCACGAGGATATCACTAATATCCTGCGTGAAGCCGGAGCTGTAGAAATTAAGCATAACGACAGAAAATATGTTAGCTATGAATAAAACAAAAATATTGGGACTTGCGTCAGTTGCCGTTGCAGCTGCTATCGCAGTAAGCTCGTGCAAGGATAAAAGAAGCACAGGCTGGGAATACGCCCCCAATATGTACGAGCATATTGCGTATGACCCTGACCAGCCGAATCCTAACTTTAAGGACGGTAAAACTGCTCAGAAAGCACCTGCCGGTACGATTCCGGTAGGGTTTACAACTTTTGATTATCCGAATACCAAAGATGGTTATGAGTTGGCAGGCACCGAAGTGAAAAGCCCGCTTGCCGAAACTGCTGATAACCTTGAAGACGGTAAACAGTTATTTATCAGCTTTTGCTCGCCTTGCCATGGCTTAGGTGGACAGGGTGATGGTTTGGTGGTGCAGCATGGTTATCCGCCGCCGCCTTCTTATTCGAAGGGACAGAGTTCAAGGGGTGGTAATATGAAAGATCTTACTGATGGAAAAATTTATCATACCATCACTTATGGCGTGAATGCTATGGGTTCATACGCTTCGCAACTTTCGCCGACAGAGCGCTGGAAAGTGGTTCAGTATGTACACCAATTACAAAAACAATAATATTTTAAATGAAGACTCATAATAGTTTTGACGAGCAATATCAATTTACAGGTAAAGTAAAAACCTGGAGCTTGATCGCTATTGTTATCGGTGTTGTAACCATTGTGGCCGGGTTTTTAACTCACCACGAGCAGCGGACGTTTTCAAACCTGTTGCTGATGGGCTATTATTTTACTTGCGTCTGCGCAGCCGGTGTGATGTTTTGCGGCATACAGTATGCGGCTCAGGCGGGCTGGTCGGCATCGATCCTGCGTGTACCTCAGGCATTTGGTAAGGTATTGCCGATCGCAGCATTGCTACTGGTGGTAATTATTATTGCCGGCCTTAAAATGACCCACACAGTTAATGTTGATGGCAAAAATCATATCGAACCTTATTTATATGCGCGTTGGGCTACGCCTGATCTGCGCATCAAGGACAGCGGCATTTACGATTCGGTTATCGCTGGTAAGGCTGGTTATTTGAATGTTCCTTATTTCTTATTCCGTATCATCGGTATGCTTGCGGTTTACAGCTTTTTTGGCTGGTTGTTCGCAAAGTATTCCCGCGACGAAGATGAATTGGGCGGAATGAAGTATTACAACAAAAGCATAGTGATATCTGCAATATTCCTGGTGTTATTTGGCTTTACTGTTCCGGTATTCGCATTCGATACGATCATGTCATTGGAAGCTCGTTGGTTCTCAACTATGTTTGGTTGGTATAACCTTGCTGGTCTTTGGGTAAGTGGTTTAGCCGCGATGACGCTGGTGATCATTTACCTGCGTAAACAAGGTCAGCTTTCATGGGTAACAGAGAATCACTTGCACAATATGGGTCTGTTTATGTTTGCATTCTCGGTATTCTGGACATACTTATGGTTTGCACAATTCCTGCTTACCTATTATGCCAACATACCTGAAGAATCGGCCTATTTCTTCCGCCGCTGGGAGCCCGACTTTAAAGTTTGGTTTTGGTTGAATATTGTGATCAACTTTGGCGCACCGCTGTTGGTGTTAATGCAACGCGATTCAAAACGTTATGTTGGTACTTTGCAAATAATGGCAGTGGTTATTATCCTTGGTCATTGGCTGGATTATTTCCAAATGATCGCACCTAACACGATCGCTCCGCACGAACATTGGTACTGGGGTGTAATTTCATGGGTTGAACCTGGAGTGTTTATTGGTTTCGCTGGTTTGTTTACGTTCCTCGCCCTGTCTGCGCTGAGTAAATTTAAGTCTCTTATACCGAAGAATCACCCATTCCTGGACGAGAGCTTACACCACCACATTTAATATTAACTAAATTTGCTAACCGATTAGGAATACCAAACTGATATAAAAATGGGATTCAAAAAATTAATAGATTCTAAAAAATTAAGTTCCTTTTTCGCTATGTTTTTGCTGATGGGAACTGGCAGCTTGTTTGCCGATACACCTGCGGCAGGCACTCCGGCTGCGGATACTGGAAGCGAATGGCTGGGAGTAGGATATTATGTTTTGCTTTTCCTGCTGGTATGCGTGATAGTTGCTGTTATTGGGAAAATTCTGAAGATATACGAGCTAACACTGAAAATGCAGGGCAAGAAAGGTATTAACTGGAATAACTTTATTGGTTATATCTGTTTAGTATTTCTGGTAGCTGGTTTGTATGGTGCCTATTGGTCGTTTACAGTACAAGGTCAACAAATATTACCTGAACCTGCTTCATCACACGGAGTGTTGATTGACCAGATGTTTTGGACAACCACTGCCATTACAACCTTTGTGTTTATTATCACGCAAATCTTGTTATTCGGGTTTTTATTTAAATACCGTGGCTCTGAAAAACGTAAGGCCTATTATTATCCGCATAATAATACCATCGAAAAAATATGGACCATCGTTCCGGCGATAGTTTTGACAGTATTGGTGGTTTTTGGATTTTTCCTCTGGCGCCAGATCACCAATACCACTGAGGTAAAGGGAGATATCAATATCGATGTTACTGCTCACCAGTTTGCCTGGGAGTTGCGTTACCCTGGTGCTGATGGTAGGTTGGGAACAACAGATTATCAAACCTACTATACTCAAAGTAATAATCTGGCTGTTAGCTCGAAAGATAAAAACAGCTATGACGACCTGAGAGCTGATACATTGGTATTGCCGGTAGGTAAATCGATCAGGTTAAATATCCATGCGCAGGACGTTATCCATAGCGTATTTATGCCACATTTCAGGTTGCAGATGAATGCGGTTCCCGGATTACCGACATTCTTCAAATTTACACCAACTATCACGACAGCCGATATGCGCAACAGGTTGGATGACCCAAGCTTTAATTACCTGTTGTATTGCAACAAGATTTGTGGTGGTGGTCACTATAATATGCAAAAAGTGGTTATGGTAGTTACTCCAGCTGAATACCGCGTTTGGCTTTCACATCAGAAACCTTACGTCAACGACCTGATCAAGAAAGAGTGGAAGCTTGCCGACGCTGGTAACAAAGCTGGCGCAGCAGAAAATAAGATAGCATTAAATAATTAATAAGTATAGCGATTATGTCAACATTAGCAGTTCAAGATCACGCCGTGTCTCATGATCATGATCACGAACATCATCATCACGAAACTTTTCTAACGAAATACGTGTTTAGCCAGGATCACAAGATGATCGGCAAACAATTCCTGATCACAGGTATTACAATGGCAGTTATAGCTATGCTTTTGTCAATCCTTTTCAGGATCCAGTTGGCGTATCCGGATAAGTCTTTTCCTTTATTAACAACACTTTTAGGACGTTTTGCCCCTAACGGACGCCTTGATCCTGAGTTTTACCTGTCGCTGGTTACCATTCACGGTACCATCATGGTATTCTTTGTTCTAACTGCCGGTTTGAGCGGTACCTTTAGTAATTTACTTATTCCATTGCAGGTTGGAGCACGCGATATGGCTTCACCTTTTGTGAATATGCTTTCCTACTGGTTCTTCTTTATTGCCAGTATCATCATGCTTTCCTCATTCTTTATTCAGAAAGGACCCGCAGGAGCCGGATGGACCATTTATCCGCCTTTGTCGGCGCTGCCGAAAGCGATGAAAGGTTCCGAATTGGGGATGACGCTATGGCTGATCAGTATGGTATTGTTTGTTGCCTCCTCATTGATGGGTGGTATCAACTATGTAAGTACCGTATTGAACATGCGTACCAAAGGTATGGACCTTTGGAAAATGCCGCTTACCGTTTGGGCATTCTTCCTGACAGCTATCCTGGGTATCTTGTCTTTCCCTGTATTGGTTGCCGGTGTGGTATTGCTGATTTTCGACCGCAGTTTCGGCACCAGCTTCTATTTGTCTGATATTGTTTTAAACGGAAAGTTATTGCCTTATTCAGGTGGTAGCCCGATCCTGTTCCAGCACTTGTTCTGGTTCCTGGGTCACCCGGAAGTATATATCGTTATTATGCCGGCAATGGGTATCTCATCTGAGGTTATATCGGTGAATTCACGCAAGCCAATATTTGGATACCATGCAATGGTTTACTCACTGATCGGTATCAGTACCCTTTCATTTATCGTATGGGGTCACCACATGTTTGTTACCGGTATGAATCCTTTCCTTGGCGGTGTGTTTATGATCACTACCCTGATCATTGCAGTACCTTCAGCGGTTAAGACATTCAATTGGTTGGCTACTATCTGGCGCGGTAATATTCGGTTCACTCCGGCAATGTTATTTGCTATCGGCCTGGTATCTTTCTTTATTTCGGGTGGTGTAACCGGTATCTTCCTTGGTAACGCTACACTGGATATACCTTTGCACGATACTTACTTTGTTGTAGCTCACTTCCACCTTGTAATGGGATCAGCTGCTATATTCGGTATGCTTGCAGGCGTTTACCATTGGTTCCCTAAATTATTCGCTGGCCGTTTAATGGATGAAAAATTAGGCTACCTGCATTTCTGGGCAACCTTTGTTTGCGCTTACCTGGTGTTCTTCCCAATGCACTTTATGGGCCTTGATGGTGTGCCACGTCGTTACTATGCGATGACTGAGTTCCCGGCATTCAACCATTGGTTATCAGTTAACACATTTATCACCTGGGCTGCAATTGTTGCTGCACTGGCACAGGTAGCATTCTTGTATAATTTCTTCCATTCGATATTCTTTGGTAAAAAGGCTACCCAAAACCCATGGAATGCTAATACGCTGGAATGGACAGCACCTATCGAACACATTCATGGAAACTGGCCAGGAGAGATCCCAACTGTTTACCGTTGGCCTTATGACTACAGCAAGCCAGGCGCGGAAGAAGATTTCATACCACAGACAGTTCCTTTATCACAAACAATGAGTTCGAACCAGGAACATGATTTTGAAGATAATCCTGCTGGTCTCGATCAATTCAATGCATGGGTAAAGGTTAACAGACCTAATGAAGAAGTAAAATAAGATATTTTTTTCGCTGATCTTTTAGGGTATCTGTGCCGGAAATTGTTCCATAGCAGATACCCTAAATTTTTAGAGATTTTAGATGAATAAAGCAGCTCCAAAGAACAGGTTCCAAAAAGCCAATAAGATCACCATCATCCTTCTTTTTGTGGTGATATTGGCAGGAGCAGTTGTGCGAAGTACTGGTTCGGGCATGGGCTGCCCCGATTGGCCGCGTTGTTTTGGCTGTATCATACCTCCTACAGATGTTTCACAATTACCTGCCGGATACAAAGAGAAATATGTGGCCGACCGGGTGAAGAAAAACCTGCACTTCGCGAAAACACTCGATTTGTTCGGATACAATGACCTTGCTATTCGCTTAAGGCAGGATAAATCCATTTTAGTTCCCGAGTCTTTTAATGCCGCCAAAACCTGGACCGAATATATCAACCGGCTATTAGGTGTAGCAGCAGGTTTGGGGATGATATTGACAGCAGTTTTAGCATTCAGGTATTGGGGAGAGAGCAAATGGCTGGCGATCCTGAGTTTGCTTAACCTGGTGGTTGTTGGATTTCAAGGGTGGTTGGGATCAATTGTCGTTTCAACAAACCTCGTTCCCTGGATAGTAACTGTACATATGTTATTGGCGTTGGCAGTACTCGCTATCGCTATTGTAACCTATCATTTGGCAAAAGTGCACGGTAAAAATTGGTTGAATATTACACCAATTGTTCGTGTGGTAACCTATATAGCTTTGGCGATCAGTGTAGTTCAAATTGTATTTGGCACAGATGTTCGCGAGCGCGTCGACGTTGTAGCGGCCCGTTTAAGCGATTATCGGAACGGGTGGATAAATAGTGTGGGTGATATATTTTTCGAGCACCGCGACCTTGCTATCATCGTGCTACTGACCAACGTTATGCTGTATGCCCTGGTACGGAGACATTTTAATCGTCATTCGGTTCAGCAGCAATTGATGAGTTTCACTTTTCTAGTGATCATGCTGCAGATCGTTACCGGAATATTGCTGTCCTATCTTTCATTACCTCCACTGGCTGAAGTTGCCCACGTTGTTTTGGCTTGCCTGATGTTTGGTGCGCAGTTATATTTATTGCTGAACTTGTACAAATCGGCAACTATAACGGAGGTGCGCCGATGAATTGGCAGGATTTCTCCAAACTTATCAAATTCAGGCTTACTTTCCTGGTGGTGTTTTCGGCATCGATCACATTTTTGTTAGGCAGTCGTGTTGGTGGCAACGATATCAACTGGGTAAACTGGGGTAAATTGATCATCGGTGGGTTTTTAGTGACTGGCGCTGCCAACTGTTTTAACGAGATCATTGAGAAGGATCTGGACAAGCTGATGAAGCGAACCATGGACAGGCCAATTCCCTCAGGGCATCTGACCACCGGCCAGGCGCTCATACTTGGTTTGTTAATGGCATTAGGCGGAACCTATTTGCTTGGAAGTTTGAATTTGCCGACCGGCTTATTGTCAGTATTTTCGATCCTTTTTTACGCGTTTGCCTATACGCCGCTTAAGCGAATCACACCCATCGCGGTTTTTGTTGGAGCTATACCGGGTGCGCTACCTCCATTGATCGGGTATGTTGCCGGTTTTGGGAAAATTGATGATATAGCCCTGATCGTTTTTGCGATACAGTTTGTATGGCAGTTCCCGCATTTTTGGGCAATCGCCTGGGTTTTGGATGATGATTATAAGCTGGCGGGATTCAGGCTGCTGCCGACCGGTAAACGCGATCTGGGAAGCGCTTTATTTACCTTTGCAGCTACGCTGGTATTGGTACCTGTAAGTTTTTTGCCCAATTTTTATCAGCATGCGGCGACTTGGGTAGGCTATGTTTCAATAGCCTGTAGTTTAGTATTTTTGTATCTTGCTTTGATGTTATTGATCAGGCGCGATATTTTATCGGCACGTAAAGTAATGTTTGCATCATTCTTTTACCTGCCGGTTGTTCAATTGATATTTTTATTTGGATTTAAAGGAAAGTGATAGATGGCACAGCTACAACAAGAAAACGATAGACTTAACCTGGCACCCAAGAAATTTGTCTTGTGGCTGTTTGTGTTTGCGTCGTTTATGATTTTTGCCGCTTTAACCAGCGGCTTTATGGTTTATGCAGGCGGTAAAGGACATGGATTGAATGTTCAGTTACCTGATGCATTTATATACAGCACAACTGCAATTATTTTAAGCAGCCTAACTTTATTTTTAGCGAGCAGGGCTGCAAAACGTCTCGAATTTGCTAAGCAGCGCCTGTTTCTTTGGCTAACAATGCTGTTGGGACTAACGTTTTTTGCGATCCAGATCTATGCCTGGTATATTCTTGCATATAAAATGGGTATCTTTTTTGTTAACCCAAACGCTTCCCGTTCATTCCTTTATGTATTTACGGGGCTGCATTTAGTGCACATTTTTGCGGGCGTAATTTTCCTTATAGTGGCCTTAATTGGCAGCTATCGCAATAAACCACAAGCAATTAACCTGTATCATATGGACCTTGCCGCAATATTTTGGCATTTTGTCGATATTATATGGATTTATTTATATGTTTTTT
>Ga0164297_10000861_pt1 | contig 34927 bp, 28 predicted proteins | sample GEODES058metaG_FD_113539 | JGI IMG/M metagenome (GOLD analysis project Ga0164297, IMG submission 113539) | Dystrophic lake water microbial communities from Trout Bog Lake, Wisconsin, USA - GEODES058 metaG | ecosystem: Environmental > Aquatic > Freshwater > Lake | place: USA: Trout Bog Lake... | reverse complement strand
GGATGAGAGCGCCGCGCTTCGGTTTCGTCCCAGTCTTGATCCGCATCTTTGGTGGTGGACTTGGTTGTTTTTGAAAAACTGCACGGCCGAAGCCGCGCGCATCAACACCAAGCGCAAGGTCAAGCTCTGCATGTATTCTCAAAATGAGCTCGACCGCGTGTTGAAAGAAACCGGCGTGGACAATCATCGCGTCGAAGGTGGCTTGATCTATCTCTATCGCTCGCAGCAGAGCTTCGACCGGGGTGCTGCAAATTCGAACATCCTGTCAGAAGAAGGCTTGGATATCAGGCCCGTTTCAGCGGATGAGGCGGCGCAACTTGATCCCTCCCTTGAACCCGTCAAACACAAATTCAAAGGTGCGTTGTTCTGCAAATCCGATGAAAGCGGCGATGCCCGCAAATTCACGCAAGGGCTCGCGCAGGTCGCGTCCGAACGCCATGGGGTGACATTCCAATACAACACCGAAATTCTCGGCTTCGAAACGCAAGGTCAAACTGTGACGGCTGTCAGAACGTCGAAGGGGGCTATTGCAGCAGATGCTTTTGTTCTGTGTCTTGGTGTTTTCAGTCCGCATCTGTCCAAGCAGCTCGGCGTGCGCTTGCCCATTTATCCGATCAAAGGTTATTCCGTGACACTGCCGATTGAGGGATCAAACACAATCCCCCGCTTTGGTGGCGTCGATGAAGACAATCTCACCGCCTATGCCCGCTTCGGTGATCGCCTTCGCGTGACAGCAACCGCGGAATTTGCGGGCTTTGATAAATCGCATCGCCCCGATGACTACAAGCATATGTTGGCCTCTATCCGTGACCTTTTCCCCGATGCGGCAAATTATGAGAAGCCGGATTATTGGGCTGGCTTAAGGCCCATGACGCCAGAAGGCACGCCTATTTTTGGCCGCGGTGCGCATCGCAATCTGTATTATAATACGGGGCATGGCCATATTGGCTGGACCATGTCATGCGGCTCAGCCCGCGTCACCGCCGATCTGATTGCGGGACGCAAAGCGGCCATCGATTTGACGGGTATGGACATCACGCCACGAAATGCCGCGTGATTGTGAAAGCGTCCGGAGAGTAATCGCCCCATGAGAATAGACACCACCGGAACAGCGCTGCCCCAAGTCAGCCTCTCGGACAAATATCTGCTGCGCTCTGGGCGCATTTATCTGAATGGCACGCAAGCGCTTATCAGGGTTGCCTTGCAGCAGGCGCGCATTGATCGCGAACAGGGGTTGAACACACGCGGCTTTGTGACGGGCTATCGCGGGTCGCCCTTAGGCGGCATTGATCAGGCCATGGACGCAGCGAAGGATATCGTAAAGGCCGAAGGCATTGTGTTTCGTCCGGGCGTCAATGAAGACCTCGCGGCCACTGCCGTGCTCGGCACGCAACAAATCAATGTGTTGGAAAAAGCCGACTGCGAAGGCGTATTCTCAATCTGGTATGGCAAAGGCCCCGGCGTGGATCGTTCGGGTGATGCGCTCAAGCACGGCAATTTGTCGGGCTCGGCACCGAAGGGCGGTGTGTTGCTTCTCTTGGGTGATGACCATACCTGCAAATCATCAACGACATCGCATCAAAGCGAATTCGGCATGGTGGATGCGATGATACCGACGCTCAATCCCTCAGGCGTGTCGGATATTATCCCGTTCGGCCTTTATGGGATTGCGTTGTCACGGTTCTCGGGCTGTTGGACCGCGATGAAATTGGTGGCCGAAACGATGGATTCATCAGCCTCGATCCCCATTGACGAGGCTGAGGGCCATTTTGTCACGCCCGACTTCGATGCGCCTCAGGGTGGTTTGCATATTCGCTGGCCCGACAGTCCTCAGGAACAAGAACGGCGATTGCATCTGCACAAGCATCGGGCGGTGCATGCGTTTGCGCGCGCGAACCGCATTGATCAAAGCGTTTGGCCTTCGTCCAAAAAGCGGATCGGCATTGTCTCGACCGGAAAATCCTGGCTTGACGTGCTCCAAGCGCTTGAGCTTCTCGGAATTGATGAACAGCGCGCGGAAGAGATTGGGCTTTCGCTTTACAAAGTGGGACTTGTTTGGCCACTTGAGCCTCACGGGCTCAAAGCCTTCGCCGACGGTCTCGAGACATTGCTGGTCGTTGAAGAAAAGCGGCCGCTTCTTGAAGCTCAGATCAAAGACCTGCTCTATGATATGCCCGAAGGCCGACGGCCGCGTATTCTCGGCAAACATGGCCCCGATGGTGCGTTATGGTTACCGTCTCATGATGACCTGGTGCCGTCTCGTGTGGCTGAGGTGATTGGCACTGTCATCGCGAAGAGCGGCGATACCGCCATTCTGACCGCACTCGATACACTCGCAGCCATCGAGGGACAGAGGGCGAGCTTAAAGCCATCAACGACAACGCGCGCCTTTTATTTTTGTGCGGGCTGCCCTCATTCGACATCCACCCGCGTGCCGGAAGGCAGCCGCGGGATGGCGGGCATCGGCTGCCATTTCATGGCGACAGGCATGGATCGCGCGACTGCGTTTTACACGCATATGGGAGCGGAAGGTGCCAATTGGATTGGGCAATTCCCTTTCGTGCCCACCAAGCATATTTTTCAAAATATCGGCGACGGCACGTATTTTCATTCCGGCCTGCTCGCCATCCGCGCGGCTGTTTCAGCCAAGGTCAACATCACCTATAAAATTCTCTTTAATGACGCGGTTGCAATGACCGGCGGCCAAAAGCATGACGGACCGCTCTCGCCAGACCGGATCGCCTGGCAGGTGAGAGCCGAAGGTGTCGAGCGCATCGCGATTATAGCCGATGACCCAACCCATCTCGATCCTGCCTTGTTCCCACCCGGCACGACGATTGCGCATCGCGATGCGTTGGATTCCGTGCAACGCGAGCTGCGCGAGATCGAAGGCACATCGGTGATTGTGTATGATCAAATCTGTGCATCGGAAAAACGGCGACGGCAGAAGCGCGGACTGCTTCCAAAAGCGGAAACGCGGGTCCTGATCAATGATCTCGTGTGCGAAGGATGCGGCGATTGCTCGAAAAAATCGAATTGCGTCGCCGTGGTTCCGCTCGATACGGAGTTCGGCACAAAGCGTCGGATCGATCAATCAAGCTGCAACACTGATCTCTCATGCCTGAAGGGCTTCTGCCCGAGCTTCGTGACGATTGAAGGCGGTGTTGCAAAAGCAAGCAGCAAGCAAGACCTCAATCAGATCCTCGAGGGCGAATTGCCCCATCCGGCAATGTCTGCTTTGGATCGGCCGTGGAATATTTTTGTCGCTGGCGTTGGAGGAACAGGTGTTGTCACGATTGGGGCCATTCTCGCGATGGCGGCCCATCTTGAGAACAAAGGGGCTTCGACGCTGGATCATCTCGGCATGACGCAGCGAGGCGGATCAGTTACCTCGCATATTCGCATTGCCGCAACGCCTGATGATTTGAGCTCTGTCCGAATTCCATCGCAGAAAAGCGATCTGGTGATTGCAGCCGATATTGTCACCGCCTTGGGACAAGATTGCCGCGCGTCTTTAGCGAAAGATCTCACTCATATTGTTTTGAACACGGCAGAAACCATCACGGGTCAATTTGTGCGCAATCGTGATGCTCGTTTTTCTGTGTCCCACCTGCAAGACCAGCTTTTGCAGCTCGTTGATCACACGAAGCTCACAGCCTTCGATGCGAATGGCGTTGCGCGGGTCATTGTGGGCGATGCGCTTGGTGCCAATATGATGCTGGTCGGCTTTGCACTTCAGAAAGGGCTGGTCCCGCTCACGCCTGAAGCCATTGAAAAGGCCATTACGCTCAATGGCACGGCGATTGAGATGAATCTCAAAGCCTTCCGTCTTGGCCGCCATATCGCTGCTGATTCTGAATTGCTGCCCAAACTTCTCAAAGACAAAGAGGCTGACGCGCCCCTCGATCATCGTCGGTTGTCAGAGACGCTCGAGGAGCAAATTGCCCGCCGCGCGGACTTTCTTGATGCCTATCAGAATCGCGCCTATGGAAACCGCTATCGCTCCACACTCGATCGGGTAATGGCAGCGGAGAGCAGAATTGCTGGAAAACCTGGCTCCCTCTCAGAAACGGTCGCAAAAGCGCTGTTCCACCTGATGGCGATCAAAGACGAATATGAAATCGCGCGGCTTTATACGAGCCCGGCCTTCAAAGCGCAGATTGCCGATCAATTTGCGAGCTATGCCGCGCTCAAAATCTATCTCGCGCCTCCCGGGTTGACGAAAATCAATCCCGCGACGGGCGAGCCTGAGAAACATGCCTTCGGCGCGTGGATAGTGCCAGTCTTCTCAATCCTCGCAAGGCTCAAAGGCCTTCGCGGGACCGTTTTCGATGTCTTCGGGATGACGGAGGAGCGCAAACGCGAAAGACGCTGGCGTGAGAGCTATTTCACACTGCTTGACGAGGTGCTGAACCATCTCTCGGAAAACAATCTGTCTGCGGCCACCGCTCTGCTTGCCGCACCCCTCGAAATCCGAGGCTTCGGCCATGTGCGGGCTGCAGCTATGACGAAAGTTAAGGCGGACATGGACATATTGCGGGCGCAGTTTTTCGAAAATCCCCTCCTCCGGGCGGCGGAATAAGGGAGTGAGTGGCGCTTTTTGAGATTTTTCCTGCCCTCTCAGCGTGAAAAGGGGGGTAGGAAATCACTCAAAACTCATGTAAAGACCGCTCCGTCGCCGCTTTAGCTCAGTTGGTAGAGCACAGCTTTCGTAAAGCTGGGGTCGCGTGTTCGAGTCACGCAAGCGGCACCATGATTTTGAACTCCCCGGTCTCTTTGTTATCGATCCGAAACCGAGCCGGTCTCGCAAGATCTGGCGTTGCCTTGAGAGACACGCATGACTCCCCATGAGACAGTCCTTCACCTCCTCAGCATTGTGCGGGACGCGCTGACCGCCACGGGCGATAAGGCTGTCCCCGATGTTCTCGCCCGCCTCTCTGAACAAAACCTCGATCTGGCGCATGCCCAAACACCTGTTCCGACGACGCTCCCTGTCCTCACGCATCTGGATCAGTGTCTCACGGAAACGCGGCACTGGAAGCGCGATCTCGCGGAAGCCATTGAGACGCTCCGACCGCATTTCCGATGGTTGCAATCCAAAGCCTATAATGATGCTCTGCTCGGGACGGGATTCGTTGAGAATTACGGTTGGACAGAGATCATCGGCCCGCAAGGTTTTTTCAACGGCGATGATTTCCTGTTGGGCCTTCTGATGCTTGGGCCGCACCAGCATTACCGAGATCATTTCCATCCGGCACCGGAATTATATTGGCCGCTCACATCCCAGACTTTGTGGCGCAAAGGCGATGGATCCTTTGAAACCAAAGCGGCAGGCGACGTTATTTGGCATGAGCCGATGATGCTGCATGCCACAAAGACCGAAGAGCAACCTCTTTTGGCCTTGTGGTGCTGGACCAAAGATACAGCAACGCCAGCACGGCTCGTCTAAACGGCGCCGTCCGACCGCGTCACATCAACGGATAGAAGCGGGAATTACGCAGTGGCCTGTCGCCGCCGCTCAGCCCATTCGGTTGCGAAAAAGGCTAAAATGCCGAATCCGGCAAAGCCAGCCACCAGCGGAATGATCGTATCATTATAGGTTTGGCCCGCCAGACCGCCGCCGATCATCGACATCATTGAGAAGATGAAACCGGACACTGCGGCCGCCATTCCCGCAATATGGCCCACGGGTTCGAGCGCGAGCGCGTTATAATTGCCAAACAACAATCCATTGCAGAAGAAGAGGCAAAACAGATAAAGCCCCAGCGCATATAAAGGTGGATGGCCGCCGGATGCGACGGCAATTCCAAGAAAGACCACGGACAAAATCACGCTGGTGCGAAGCGCCCATTTTGTAATCTTGCGCATGCCGAGTTTCACCACGAAGCGGCCATTCACAATCGTCGATATGGCCAAGGCAATGGCAAACGCCGCAAACCACAGCGCGAATTTAGGGCCTTGCTCATAAAGCTCAGCAAAAATTTGCTGCGATGTGCCGAGATAGGCAATCAACGCGCTGAAGACGAAACCCGTTGCGATTGTATAACCGAGCGTCACCGGATGGCGGAAGGCTTCCACACCGGCACCCCAGAGCGCGCGCGGAGAAAAAGCCCGTCTCCGCTCAGGCGGCAAAGTCTCTTCTTGGCGCAGAGCAAGCCACAACCCAGCGATGATCTCCATCACCAAAAAGCCCGCAAAAATCGCACGCCAATGAAAGGCAAACAGAACAAGCTGCCCAATCGACGGCGCAAGAATGGGCACCAGCATGAAGACGGTCATCACGAAGGACATCACACGCGCCATCGAGGAACCCGCAAGCCCATCCCGCACCATCGCAGTGGCAACGAAGCGCGGCCCTGCAGCACCAAGCCCTTGAATGAGGCGCCCGATCAGCATGGCCGAAAAGCTCGTCGCAAGAAGACCCATCAGCGTGCCAATCGCCATCACAACGAGGCCGATGAAAATCGCGGGCTTGCGGCCAATCGAATCCGAGACAGGGCCATAAAACAAGGTGCCCGCCGTCATGCCTGCAAAAAATGCCGTGATGATGAATTGGCGACTGTTGGGATCAACCGCTCCGAGATCCTGCGCGATGGTGCCGATTGCTGGCAGCATCGTGTCGATGGACATCGCGACCAACGCATTCAGAAACGCGATCAGAAGAATGAATTCAGCGGTTGCAGGGCGATGCGTCACGCAAAAGGTACTTTCGTTATAAAGAGCAAAAGAGCTTGAGGGGCAAACGCAAAGTCTGCGCGTGCCCCTCAAGACATCATATCAGCGGATAAGACAAGCCTTACAGATTGAGTGCGCGCATCGCGGCTTCTGGATAGCGGTCACCTACGGCAACGCCCGGCGGGAACGCTGTGTCGAGGGCGCGCTTGTCATCGTCCGTCAGCGTCACCGCGAGCGCAGCAACATTGTCTTCAAGATAGGTGATCCGACGGGTGCCGGGGATCGGCACGATGTCATTGCCTTGGCTTAACACCCAAGCCAAGGCGATTTGCGCCGTTGTTGCGCCTTTGTCTTTCGCCATCGCCTCGAGCGTTTTCAAAAGCGCACGGTTTTGATCAAAATTGTCGCCGGAAAAGCGCGGCGACATCGTACGGAAATCACCCGCTTCGAAATCCGTAGGCGCGGAGAACCGTCCCGTCAAAAAGCCGCGTCCGAGGGGCGAATATGGCACAAAGCCAATGCCAAGCTCCCGCAAAGTGGGGAAAATCTCCGCCTCAGGATCGCGGCTCCAGAGCGAATATTCGGTCTGAAGCGCGGTGATCTTATGGACACTATGCGCGCGGCGAATTGTTGCGGGGGCCGCTTCAGACAGACCGAGATGACGCACTTTGCCGGCCTTGACGAGATCGGCCATCGCACCCACCGTGTCTTCAATCGGCGTCTCGGGGTCCACGCGATGCTGGTAATAGAGGTCAATCACATCGATGCCGAGCCGTTTCAGGCTCGCATCACAGGCCGCTTTGACATAATCGGGCTTGCCGGAAATCCCGAGCCGCTCGCCATTCGGGCCTCTCACATTGCCAAATTTTGTAGCGATGACGAGACCATCGCGCTTGCCCTTGATGGCGCGACCGAGAAGCTCCTCATTATGGCCGACGCCATACATGTCGGCGGTGTCGAAGAATGTGACACCGAGATCAATCGCGCGATGGATCGTTGCAATCGATTCGGAATCATCACGCGATCCGTAAAATTCCGACATGCCCATGCAGCCAAGGCCAACACCCGACACAGTTAATCCATCACGACCCAGACTACGTGTTTGCATGTCAGCCTCCATCAAGGGGATTGGTTCATCTCGAATCATCTTCGCAAGTGCGGCGACCATAGACGAACGGGTGCCGCATGCGGAAGAAATATCCGGTCAATCCTGCAATGTGATGTCAGCAACGCGACTTTCGGCGAGAATTGTCTCGGCGTTCACAAGATCATTGCCACGCGCCCGCGCGCAGGCTGCTTCAAAATCAAGACCGTGATGAAGCCAGCGGTGAATGAGCCTCTGCTCGATCAGGGCAAGCGAGGGGCGCAAAAAAATGCTCAAATCAAAAAGCGGCTGAAGATCACGCCAAATCGGCCGATCCAACAACAGATAATTGCCTTCAACGATCAAGAGGCGCTGTTCGGGCGATACAAGACGCGCCGACCCGCGTGAAAAATCTTCGCCGCGATCAAAGACCGGAATTGCAATCTCATCCTGATCCGAGCGCAATCGGCGGATCATCGCGAGAAAACCCCCAGCATCAAATGTTTCTGGCGCGCCCTTTCGGTGGCGCAAACCCCGCTCGTCCAAAATGGCATTGTCAAAATGATAGCCATCCATGGGAATGACGGAGGCTTGCGGCAAGGCCATGCCCTCATTCAACGCATGGGCTAAGGCCTCAGCAACCGTGCTTTTGCCTGCGCCTGGAGGGCCTGCCAACCCAATCAGAATGCGCGAATGGCCATCATCTTTCGCGGCAATCGCAGCTCTGATCCGAGCGACCATTGCAGCAAGATCAGCCATCGGACATTACGCCGCCAAAGCGTCGGGGGACGGTTCTTTCGCGCCGGTCATGATCGCAACCGCGTCCGACATCGAGATTTTTTTCGGATCGACCACCGCGTGGCGCTTGCCGAGCCGGTGAATGTGAATGCGGTCGGCCACTTCAAACACATGCGGCATATTGTGTGAGATCAGCACGATGGGTAATCCGCGGCTCTTCAACAATTTCATCAGTTCCAAAACGCGGCGGCTTTCTTTGACGCCGAGCGCGGCTGTTGGCTCGTCCATAATCACGACTTTGGACCCGAAAGCGGCAGCGCGTGCGACCGCCACGCCCTGACGTTGGCCGCCCGACAAGGTTTCAACCGCTTGGCCGATATTCTGGATCGTCATGAGGCCCAGTTCGGACAATTTCGCGCGCGCGGTGTTTTGCATGCCCTTCTGATCGAGCGTACGAAAGATCGTGCCAAGCAGGCCAGGCTTGCGCATCTCGCGGCCCATGAAGAGATTATCGACAATCGACAAAGCCGGCGAGAGCGCGAGATTTTGGAACACGGTTTCAATGCCGGCATTGCGCGCTTCAATCGGCGAGCGGAAATTGACAATTTGGCCATCGAGGCGAATTTCGCCTTCATCGGGAATAACCGCTCCCACAAGCGCTTTGATCAGCGTCGATTTGCCTGCGCCATTGTCGCCAATGACACCCAGAATCTCGCCGGGATAAAGATCGAAATCGGCACCATCCAGCGCGACCACGCGGCCATAGCGTTTGTTCAATCCGCGCGCGGTTAAAATCGGTTCGGGTTTCATCAGCCTGATACCTTTCTAATCCACTGGTCCACCGCAACGGCACCGATGATGAATGCACCGGTCAACAAAACTTTCCACTGCGGATCAGCGCCCATCATATTGAGGCCCATCGACATCACGCCGACGATCAAAGTGCCAAAAAACGTCCCCAAAATCGAGCCGCGACCACCAAAGAGGGAGATCCCACCAATGACAGCGGCAGTGATCGATTGAAGATTAAAATCGGTCAAAGCAGAGGACGGCGAGATCGAACCATTCCGGCCAATCGAGACCCATGCCGCGACAGCTGCAATCGCGCCCGCAACCGTATAGACTTGTATAAGAACACGTTTGGTGCGGATACCCGCCAATTCTGCCGCATCAGGATCATCCCCGACAGCATAAACATGGCGACCCCATGCGGTGTGCTGCAACACATACCAAAAGGTGATCACGATCAGCACCATGAGCACAACGCCATAGGTGAACACAGCGCCACTGAATTTGAACGATCCCGCAAACCATTGCAGCAACGGTGCCTTCTCAGAAATATCCGAATCGCGGATCGTCGCGTTGGCGGAGTAAATAAAATTCGTCGCCATCACGATATACCAAGAGCCCAGCGTGACGATGAAAGGCGGCAGCCGCACAATGGCTACGAGAAAACCATTCAACAGGCCACATAAAGAACCCACAACACCGCCCAACAAAAGCGCAATAGGAACCGGAAGCCCATAAGTAAGCGCAAAATTGCCCATCATCACGGCGGAAAAAACCATCGCAACGCCGATGGAGAGATCAATACCAGCTGTAATGATCACCAAAGTCTGGGCGATGCCGAGAATGCCCACCACGGCAATCTGCTGGAGGATGAGCGTTAGCGTGTAAGACGAAAAAAATTTCGGACCAATGGCAATCGCAAAAAATGCAATCAACAAAACAAGCACGATCAGCGGAACTGCCGCAGGCGTTGAGTGCAGAAAATGCTGAATACGACGAAGCGGTCCATGGCTCTCTTGAAACGAGGCCACTGATGTATCGCTGTCATCGAGTACTTTTTCGAAATCCTGCGCGGAACTCATCATCAACTCCCGGTCAGGTCGCTTGATCGGACCTTTGGCCTGTCGTTCGTCAGAAAGGCGGCCCAAAGGCCGCCTTTCCATTGTTCACCAGAAAAGGAGTGGGGATCAACCCCAGCACTTCGCCGTGCCTTCTTTCGTGTCGATCGAAGGAACGCCCTTTGCAGGCTTGTCTGTGACGAGGTTCACGCCTGTGTCGAAGAAGTTCTTGCCGGGGGTGTTCTTTGGCTTTTCCTTCTTGTCGGCCCAGTTCTTAATCGCTTCGATGCCGAGCGAAGCCATCAGCAATGGATATTGCTGCGAGGTCGCGCCAATCTGGCCTTCCTTCACTGACTTCACGCCAGGGCAACCGCCGTCAACCGACACGATCAACACATCTTTTTCTTTGCCGACAGCCTTAAGCGCCTGATAGGCGCCAACGGCGGCTGGCTCGTTGATGGTATGAATGACGTTGATGTTCGGATCCTTCTGGAGAAGGTTTTCCATTGCCTTGCGGCCGCCTTCTTCATTGCCATTGGTCACGTCATGGCCAACGATGCGCGGATCGGTTTCGTCACCGATGACATTCGGATCTTTCGGGTCGATGCCAAAGCCGATCATGAAGCCTTGGTCACGCAACACGTCAACCGTTGGCTGTGAAGGGACGAGATCGAGGAAGCCGACGCGTGCGGTCTTCACCTTGTCACCGAGCGTTGCTGCAGCCCACTGACCGATGAGCTTACCGGCAACGAGGTTGTCGGTTGCGAAGGTCGAGTCAGCCGCATCGATGGGATCAAGCGGTGTGTCGAGCGCGATCACGACGAGACCGGCATCACGTGCCTTTTTCACCGAAGGAACAATGCCCTTCGTGTCGGAAGCGGCGATGAGAATGCCCTTCGCACCGTCTGCAATGCAAGCTTCGATCGCGGCCACTTGGCTTTCGCTGTCGCCATCGACCTTACCGGCATAGGCTTTCAGCGTCACGCCGAGTTCCTTCGCCTTCGCCGTCGCGCCTTCTTTCATCTTCACGAAGAAGGGGTTTGTATCCGTCTTGGTAATCAAGCAAGCGCTTACGCCTGCCGCATGAGCTGGAGCCGCAAAAACAGCGCCCATCGCAATGGCGCCAAGCAGTGATGTCATCAAAGACTTGTTCAAAAAAACCTCCCGTTAGGTGCAGACAGCGGTTGATCCCGCCTCTTTCGCATGAGACATGCCGACCCCGCGCAGTTCGCGCCGGACCGGATCTCGACGCCAAACGAACATGGAAATCCAACCGCTGTCAATCATTCAATCACCAGAGGTTTAGACGTGAGATTGGATCAGCTGATGCGTAACATTACCGCACCCGTGGACAGGCCATGAGAAAAATCAGGGCGTTGATTCGGCGAGACCGTCTTTCAAGACATGCTCAAGGCCATAAATTTCGGCAAAGCTCATGATCGATTGCGGAACATGGGCGAAACGAACTTGCGCGCCTGCCTGCGCCTTGCGCAACACCGCGAGGATCAAGGCCAGAGCCGCGGAATCCACGCGGTCAACGCCTGCGAAGTCGAACACCACCGCTCCGCGCTGATGTGAGCGCTCAAAGCTGCGAAAAAGCGCACCGGCGGTTGCCATCGTCAAAGCGCCCTCAGGTGCAATGACGGTTTGGAGCGTGTCAGGAACCATTCTTTTTCCTTAAGCTCTCAATCAACCCGTCAACACCCGACGAGGACACAAGCCCCGTAAACTCATCGCGATAGGCGGCGACGAGACTGATGCCTTGAACGGAAACATCATAGACGCGCCAGCCATTGGGGCCATTGATCAGATTATAATCAATGGCGACAGGTTGGGGCCGTCCCAGCATTTCGGTTTTGACTGTGACATCAACATTGGGTGTCGTGGCCTTTGTCGCTTTCACATTCACATCAAGATCTTTGAGATTGGCAATCGCGTTTTGATAGGTGCGTGTGAGCAGACGGCTAAACTCCGTCACAATCGCCTTTTGCTGCGAGGGGTCGGCTTTTGTCCAATTGCGGCCCATTGCAATTTGCGTGATGCGTTCAAAATCAAAACGCGGCACGACCATTTTCTGAACAAGATCGGAGATTTTCGTGGATCCCGGATTTTGCAACTCCGGATCGGCGCGGACAGCCGCTGTCATTTCACTCGCGAGCTTTTTTACAAGCTCATCAGGCGGCGTTGTTTCCGCGCGCGCAACAAAGGCTGGCAAGCTCACACTCACGAAGGCCGTCATGACCACCCCAAGAATGGCACGACGCGTGCGAAAGGCCGGTTTCATAACATGTTCCTTATCACTTGCCTGTAACGATGACTTGCTTGTAACGATCACTTGCCACTAACGATCACTTGCCCGTGGCTGCATCCTGACCGGCCTTCACGAGAAGCGCGCGGCGTTGCAGGTAAAGATTGCGGACAAACACATAGCGATCGAGACTTGAGGCTGCAATAAGCCCTTCATTGGCTTTGGCCTCGGCGCGCAATTCAACATATTCCGCGCCGACCAGCGAATATGACGGAACCGGTTGCAGATACGTTCTCGGGTCTGTCGCGATGCGCACTGTCCGGCCAGCCGCGTCGCGCAAGGTCGAAGGGCCAATCAAAGGCAAAACGAAATAAGACCCAACGGGGACACCCCACACGCCCAGCGTTTGACCAAAATCGGCATCGGTTTTCGCAATACCCATTTTCGCGCCGACATCGAAGAGGCCACCAAGTCCGACAGTCGTGTTGACCGCAAGGCGTTCGAAATCAAGCGCCGCGCGATTGCCATTGCCTTGGAGCACATGATTGACCCCGACATAGACATCATCAAGATTGTTAAACACATTGCTGACGCCCGTCCGCACGACCGAAGGCAGGAGCGCTGTCCAAACCGTGACGAGCGGGTTCACGACAAGAAGATCAAGCCCATCATTGAACGCAAAAGTAACGCGGTTAACCGGCTCAAGAAAATCAGCCGGAGGTGGCGGTTCCGCCTCGCCCACATCCACCAAAGGCGCTTCAGGCTGATTGACGGGCTTTTTGGGCGCAGCCCATGCGCGGTCGGGAGCTCCCGCAGAACCCAGAGCACAAGCGACCAGAAGCAAGGAAAGGACAACGCGTCTCATGGGGCCTTCGCCGGCGTTTCTGCCGCTTTACTGAACAAAAATTGACTGATCAGCTTTTCCAATATCATGGCCGACTGGGTTTTGCCCAGCCTATCGCCATTCGCCAACATCGTCGGATCGCCGCCTGGCTCAAGCCCGATATATTGCTCGCCTAGAAGACCCGAGGTCAGGATGGAGCCGATTGTGTCCTTCGAAAATTTGAAGGAGGGCGCAATCCGAAGCAGAACAACCGCTTCGTAGGTGTCGCGATCAAGGCCAATCGCTTCAACCCGACCGACCACGACGCCCGCGCTTTTGACAGGGGCACGGACTTTCAGCCCGCCAATATTGTCGAACCGCGCCTCAATCAGATAACCGCCGGTCTCGCCGAAATCGGCCAGATTGCCAACTTTCAGGGCCATGAAGACCAAGGCAAGCAGGCCCAAAGCCACAAAAAGCCCAACGGCAAAGTCAAAACGCGACCGATTCATCAGCTCAACCCTCGAAACATCATCACCGTCAGGACAAAATCGAGCAACAAGACCGCCAAGGAGGAAATCACCACTGTGCGGGTTGTGGCGCTCGCAACGCCTTCGGCCGTCGGCGCTGCAAAATAACCCTCAAAGACGGAAACAAGCCCAAGCGCCACACCAAATACGGCGCTTTTGATCAATCCGTTCACAATATCGATCCGCAAATCGACATTGGCCTGCATTTGTGACCAAAACGCGCCGTCATCAATGCCAATGAGACGCACGCCAATGATCCAGGCCCCGATCACGCCCGCCGAAGAAAAAATCAGGGTCAGAATCGGCATCGAGAATATTGCCGCCAAAAAGCGCGGCGCAACAACCCGCGCCATCGGATCTACGGCCATCATATCCATCGCCGCCAATTGCTCTGTCGCGCGCATCAAGCCAATTTCAGCCGTCACAGCAGAACTCGCACGGCCCGCAAACAGCAACGCCGTGACAACCGGCCCAAGCTCACGCACCAGCGAAAGCGCAACAATGACGCCAAGCGATTCCGCTGATCCGTAGCGCTGCAACACTTCATAGCCTTGAACGGCAAGCACCATGCCGACAAACACGCCTGACACAGCCACAATCAACAGCGACCGAACACCCGAAAAATAAAGCTCGCGAATGATGAGCGCCGTGCGGCGGATCGCCTGCAACAACACACCGAGCAGGGCACCCGTAAACCGCGCCGCGATGCCAAGCCGCTCAATGCCGACTCTGACAGCCCGTCCGCGCCGTTCAAAAAAATCATAAAGGCTCTGGCCCATCATCCGATCAGCTCCGCAGCATAATCAGGCGCAGGATAATGAAACGGCACGGGGCCATCGGGCAAACCATCGGCAAATTGCCGGATGAAGGGATCATCTGACGATGTAACATCTTCCGGTTTGAGGTCGCGATGAATGCGGCCATTCGCCAAAACGACGATGCGATCAGCAAGGCGCAAGGTTTCGTTGATGTCATGCGTCACAATGATCGATGTCATCCCCAAAGCGCGATGCAAGCGTTTAATGAGACGCCCGATAATGCCAATCGAAATTGGATCAAGCCCCGTGAAAGGCTCATCATAGAGCATCACTGCCGGATCAAGCGCGACAGCGCGTGCGAGCGCGATACGACGCGCCATGCCGCCGGACAATTCTGCCGGCATCAAATCTTTCGCACCACGCAACCCAACTGCCTCGAGTTTCATCAAGACGAGAGGATCAATCAAAGCGTCTGGAAGGTCAGTCTGTTCGCGCAAGGGAAAGGCGACATTGTCGTACACGGAAAGGTCGGTAAACAAGGCGCCGAATTGAAACAGCATCCCGATGCGGCGACGCAGCGCATAAAGCGCGGCTTTGTTCAACCGCGGCACATTTTGGCCATCCACGATGACCTCACCCGCGTCCGGTTTCAGCCGCCCGCCAATCAGCCCGAGCAGCGTGGTTTTACCGCCACCGGAACCGCCCATCACAGCAACAATCTCGCCCCGCTTGATGGTCAAAGTGATGCCATTCAAAATCGTGCGGCCGCCGTAAGAAAAACGGACGTCACGCAGATCAATCATGGCAGTGGGGCCGCCGTCGTCCATTCCCGTCTCATTCCTTTGGGCCAGTGGAAGCGACGAATCGTCGGCAACCGCTCTTGAGCCATAGGCCTAGAACACACCCTTAAGCAAGAAACGACGATTGATCGGCTGAAGCGGACGGGAATTGTTGGTAAAGATGAGCTTAAACACATCAATATCGGATTGAGACGCCTCAATGGGTTCGCCAAACACAATCCAGTCCACATTTTCGGTGCAAGGCGGCATCGTCAAAGATCCACGATACCGGAAAATATTACGGCTTTTCGGCAAAAGGGCGAGCGCATCAGCGGGAAGCGGCAATGGCTGCGTGCCCAATTTGCCGGGTGCCCGCGCCATCATCAGCGAAAAGACCTCATTGCGTTCACCTGCCTGAACGAGAACAGACATTATCAGCAGTTTTTTTGTGCCCAGAGTGTGCACAAATTGGATTTCCATCGCCTGTTTTTTGCCTGCAACGGCATGCTCGCTCGGCAAATGGAAAATGATTTGTTTTAACTGATACTCGTCGTCCCCGAGCTTGGTGGTCGAGCCTTTTGCAACGGTCGCATAGACCGAGCGGCCATTGTTCACCATCGGAAAAGGCTGCGCCTGCCAATTCATGACAAGAGGCTCAAGCGAAGCGATGTAATAATTATTGAGATCAATCGGAGATTGCTCAAGCCCGTGGCCGCAGGCTTGATTGGCAGCGTCGAGATCGGCCCATTTGTCAGGGCCTTCAGCCCCCTCATAAGACCAAGGCTTGGCATCCTCGGCCACGGCCAGCGACGCCATTACGGGCCACAAGGCCAATCCTGATACAAAACTCCGCCGATCCACCACGCAACCCTCACAACTCACACGCGGATGACCGGCCTTAACCGACGCCCATCCACCTCTTTGCCTCTGAACCTGCCATTTCTATGCCAAGTGCCGGGCTGAAATGCCGGACAAGGCTCAAAAATCGCTCGCGAGGCCCTTATGCTCCCAATCGCCATAGCGCACAGGCTCGGGACCATTGCGGCCATTGATCTCTTTGGGAGGCGCGGATGGGGCCGCCTGTCGCCGCCGCGCTTCCGCCTCAGCCAAGGCCCGCTGCGCCGCTGGCGTCAGCGGTTTATCGCCCGAAATCGTCGCGGCAGTGTCTCTGTCTTGCCCGTTTTCGTTCATGATCGTGCCTCTTGAAAGGAGCAATCTTGCCTTTGCGCCCTTTCTCGCGTCATAGAACCTGCGGGTCAAGGCCGATGCGGCGCGGTTTTGACCGATGGTTTCCAGAAGCACCTTCCCTCGCCGGACGATCGGATCAGATCTATGTCTTCTCAAAGCGTGCCGTCCGCATCCGATGATGTGGTCCCGGGCCTCAAAGCCCGCAAACTCGCGATGTTGGCCATTGACGATTTTCTGGTCCGCAGCCAGCCGATTGATGACAGTTTCGAAAAACTTGCAGCAGGACCTGACGGCGCTGGCCTTGAACCGCGCGACCGGGCGCTTGCGCGCGCGATTGTCATGGTGGCGACGCGACGGCTTGGAACCATCGGTAGCGCGCTTACGAGCCGGATGGAACGGGGACTGCCGAAACATTCGGGCCGATTGGAATCGATTTTGGTGACGGCAGCGGCTCAACTTCTCTATCTCGACGTGCCTGACCATGCCGCCGTGGACCTCGGGATCCGGCTTGTGCATGAGGATCCCGAAGGGCGGCGCTTTGTGAAATTCGCCAATGCGGTGTTGCGGAGTGTTGCGCGCGAACGCGATGACATTCTCGCGGCCGATGACCCGCTTGGCCGCGACACACCCGAATGGCTCCGCACCCGATGGATCAAACGCTATGGCGAAGCGCAGGCGCGCAAGATTGCAAGCGCGCATATGAGCGAGCCGTCGGTGGACATCACGACACGGGACAACCCCGCTGAATGGGCCGAGAAACTCGATGCGATTGTGTTACCAACGGGCTCGCTGCGGCTTCGGGCGCGCACCGATATTGCTGATCTTCCCGGCTACAACTCCGGGGCTTGGTGGGTGCAAGATGCAGCGGCGGCTTTGCCGGTGCGCCTTTTGGCACCACAGCCCGGCGAGATGATTGCTGATTTGTGCGCAGCACCCGGCGGCAAGACCGCGCAATTGGCGGCAGCCGGAGCGCATGTCACCGCAGTTGATCGCTCCGCCAAACGGCTCGAGCGGCTTCATGACAATATGACACGGCTCGGCCTTCACGCCGAGATTGTGACAGCGGATGCGACCAAATTTCGAGGCGGCCCTTTCGACGCCATTCTGCTCGATGCACCCTGCAGCGCGACGGGAACGATCAGGCGGCATCCGGATGTCGCTTGGACGAAGACGGATGATGATCTTGGCCGCCTGATGGCGTTGCAAGCGCGTCTCTTGGACCACGCCGTAAACCTTCTCAAGGTCGGCGGGCGACTGATTTATTGCACCTGTTCGCTCGAACCCGAGGAAGGCGAAGAGCAAATCGAGGCCTTGCTGAAACGGTGTGATCACATCACCCGCGCGCGGTTTGACCGCTCGGATATGATCGCTTTGGGGTCTGAACTTGCTGGCGCAATCAATGCCCAAGGCGAGCTTCGGACGCTGCCTTTCATGCTGCCTGCCGATGAGTCGCGGCTTGCCGGACTTGACGGTTTTTTTGCAGCCCGGCTCATCCGGACATAAGTTCCCCACATTTATGACATGCTTGATTTGCTGTGATCGTCATATTCACGGTAAGAGTGCGACGCATTTTGTGGTCGGGAATGGAGAAAAGCTTGCCTAAGCGCAACAGATCGGACTTCGGCTTGCTGCTGGGTTTTGCGATCCGGCGCGTGTCGCTGAAGGCCGCTGTCCTTCTCTTGGCTCCGCTGCGTCGGCTGCGACCAACGCCTTTTTCGGGCCGACTCGAGCGCATTCTGATTGCGCCGCAGGATCTGCGCACGGCTGATCCGACGGCGGCGGGCGATATTTATTCCGGCTATTTTGCCTTTGCGGGCAAAATTGTTTCCACCGATGGTGGCTCGGTCTTCACGATTGAACCACCCTCGCGTGCTTGGCTTGAATGTTTGATGGAATTTGGCTGGCTCCGGCATATCCGGGCCGCCGATACCGCCTTGGCGCGCGCCAATGCCCGCACATTGGTCGATGATTTTATCTCAAAACGCGGCCGGCCCGATGGGTCTCCGACCTGGGATACGGATATTGTCTCCAACCGCCTGATTGCATGGCTCAGCCATTCTCCGCTCATTCTCGATGGTGCGGATCGAGCTTTTTATCGGCGGTTTATGGGGTCTGTGCGCCGCCAAGCGGCCTATCTCTGGCGCAAATCCCGCCGTTTGGACCATCGCGAAGGGCGGCTTCATGCAGCCATTGCCTTGATGGTGGTTGCGATTTGCACGGATATGCCTGCCGGTCGGGTGAAGCGGGTGAACGCCCATTTCATCAGACAGATCGAGCGGGAAATCCTCGCCGATGGCGGCCATATCAGCCGCAACCCGCAAAAAATTGTCGATCTTCTCGCCGATCTTTTACCGCTGCGCCATTGTTTCATTGTGCAATCGGCGACCCCTCCGGCGGCTCTCCTCAATGCGATTGATCGGATGATGCCGATGTTGCGCCTGTTACGGCATGGCGATGGCACGCTTGCTTTGTTTAACGGCATGGGCGCTTCCGCATCCGGACTGATTGCGACATTGTTGGCCTATCAGGACACGCGCTCTGGAACGCTCGAAACAGCGGGACCCTCGGGCTATCGACGGCTCCAAGGTGGCGACACCACAATCATCATGGATGTTGGCAAGCCGCCGCCCGAAGTCCACTCCGAACACGCCCATGCCGGGTGCCTGTCTTTCGAGATGAGCGACGGCATTGAAAAACTCATCATCAATTGCGGCGCTGTCACATCAGGCCAAGACAGCCGTCAAAATCTGGCGCGCGCCACCGCAGCACATTCCACGCTGACACTGGCTGACACATCCAGCTGCCGCTTTGCCCCGATTAATGAAAGGCAATGGCCTTATGGCGGCGTCATTCTGCGCGGACCGCGCGCAACGCCCAGCCACCGGGACGGCACATCACCGGGCGGGCGCCTCATGGCCTCGCATGACGGCTATGGTGGCAATTTTGGCCTTATTCACGAGCGCGAAATCACGCTCGACCCGGATGGCACGCGCGTGACGGGGCAGGATCGGCTCGATCCCGTCTCACACAAGCGAAAGGCGGAGAATGCGCCTTATGCGATCCGCTTCCATCTCCAGCCCGGTATTGAGGCTCATCCGATCGAAGGCGATGCAGTTGAGCTGATCTTGCCCTCCGGACGGAGCTGGATTTTCTTGGCCGATGCGCCCGTGAGCGTGGATGACAGCGTGCTCTTTGCAAGCCCTGACGGATTGAGACGCACGAAGCAAATTGTGATCGAGGGACAATCGGCTGAGCGCCCTCACATTCGATGGACTTTGCGGCGAGGACAGATGCTTGCATAACGACATCGGTGTGACATCAATTGCGCCTAAAGGCCAAGAATTCAGACGCAAAATGACGTGCTACTAAGAGTTGTTTGTTCACTTAAAGGTTCTTGTGATGCCTACCACATTGCGGCGTGTGTCCCGTGCTTTGATTTCCGTTTCTGATAAGACAGGTCTTGAAGACTTGGCCCGTGGATTAATCGCGGCGGGTGTTGAGCTTCTGTCCACCGGCGGAACGGCGAAAGCTTTGGCAGCGGCGGGTTTTGCAGTCCGCGATGTGTCGGATGTGACGGGCTTTCCTGAAATGATGGATGGAAGGGTGAAGACCTTGCATCCGAAGGTTCATGGCGGATTGCTGGCGATCCGCGGCAATCCTGAACATGAGGCCGCGATGCTTGCGCATGGCATTGGGCCGATTGATCTGCTCGTGGTCAATCTCTATCCGTTTGAAGAGACGATCGCGAAGACCAATGACCGCGACACAGTGATTGAAAATATCGATGTTGGCGGACCGGCGATGATCCGGGGGGCTGCCAAAAATCACGCCTATGTCACGGTTGTCGTGGACCCCTCTGATTATCGCTTGGTGCTGGATGAGCTCGCGATGAATCAGGGTGCGACAACGCTTGCGACGCGCCGCGCTTTGGCAGGCAAAGCCTATGCGCGAACAGCGGCCTATGATTCAGCGATTGCGAATTGGTTTGCGACTGAAGATGGGGACGCAACGCCTGATTACCGCACGCTTGGTGGACGCCGCATTGAAGTACTGCGCTATGGCGAAAACCCGCATCAAACCGCTGCCTTTTATCGCACCACCGAAAACAGACTGGGCATTGCCACCGCGCGGCAAGTGCAAGGCAAGCAGCTCTCCTTCAACAATATCAATGATACGGACGCTGCGTTTGAATGCGTCGCTGAATTTGACCCCAACCTATCGGCGGCTGTGGCGATTGTGAAACATGCCAATCCCTGTGGTGTGGCGATTGGCGCAAGCGTGATCGAAGCCTATCACCATGCGCTGCGCTGCGACCCTGTATCGGCCTTTGGTGGCATTGTGGCGATGAACCGCACATTGGATGCGGAAGCGGCCCGCGCAATTGTTGATATTTTCACGGAAGTGATCGTCGCCCCCGATGCCGATGATGAGGCGATTGCTCTTGTGGCGGCGAAGAAAAATCTGCGTCTTTTGCTGACGGGTGGTCTGCCTGATCCGCGCCAAGGCGGGCTGTTGCTGCGCTCGGTTGCGGGTGGCTTTTTGGCGCAATCCCGCGACAATGCCGTGATTGACGATATGGATTTGAAAGTGGTGACCAAGCGGGCGCCGACAGAGGCGGAATATGCTGATCTGCGCTTTGCGTTCCGCGTCGCCAAACATGTCAAATCCAATGCGATTGTGTATGCCAAACAGGGCGCAACCGTCGGCATCGGCGCGGGACAAATGAGCCGCATCGACTCGGCCCGTATTGCTGCTTGGAAAGCCGAGGATGCGGCCAGTTTGGCGCATGAGCCTGAGAGCCTTGCGCAAGGCTCCGTGGTGGCGTCTGACGCCTTCTTCCCCTTCGCCGATGGGTTGCTCGCGGCTGTGAAAGCGGGCGCGACCGCGATCATTCAACCGGGTGGATCCTTGCGCGATGATGAGGTGATTGCTGCCGCGGATGCGCATGACATTGCCATGATCTTTACCGGCACACGGCACTTCCGGCATTGAGCGGCGCCGAATGACAATGCGGAAGATCCGCTGAATATCATCGATAGATCAGCCACGATCCAATAGAGATCACCTGATGAAAGGCAGCGATCAGGTAAAGATCCATTACATCAAAATCCAGCTAAGTCCTTGATATATCAGGAAATGATTTACCGGAAAGGCCCAAAAAGCCGAAAAATGATCAATCCTCGGTTTTTCGGGCGCGGTGCGTGACACATCCCGCATTCACGGGTTTGAGCTAACACAAGATCGTGGCAGCAGAATGGCGGGCAGAACCCATTCTTCTCAACGCATCTGCCGCTCGCTCGTAGCGCGCGATCACTCCTCGACAGCATCCTCCGGCTTGCGCTCATAGCGCAGCATGGTCGGCGTTTGAGAGACGGCAAACGCCAGCGTTAAGGCCGTGGCACCAAAGACCTTAAAGGTGACCCACCAATCGGGCCACACAAGGCGAACATATTCATTGAGCGCCGCCATCACGAGAAAGAAAAAACCCCAACGCAGACTAAGCACGCGCCAGCCTTCCTCGGTGAGTTCAATCGCATCGCCCAAAACAACCGATAAAAGTGGCTTGCCAAGAGCCACGCCGCCGATGAGCGCGACGCAGAAAATGCCGTAAATGATGGTGGGCTTCATCCGGAAGAAGCTTTCATCATGCAACACCAGCGTGAGCCCACCAAAGACGGCGACCACGACACCCGAGATGAGCGACATCGGCGGGAGATGGCGCGTCATGAGGTAGCTCGCGAGCAACGCCGCAAACAGAGCCGCCATGAAAGCCGCTGTGGCGATGAAAAAATCACCATAGACATAGGCCAGAAAAAACACCGCAAGAGGGCCAAAATCAAAGATCAGGCGCAGGCCCTGCGGCACTTTGCGGCGTTTGTCATTGGTTGGGTTTGTCATGGGGTCGCTTCCGTCATAAAGCCTCCTCGCCGGTGGGGATGGGTATCCCTTGCCATTCCGCCCGCGCTTCGTCACTGTCGCGCATGATTTAGCGCATTGCAGGACAGAACGCGACGCGCTTTTGCGAGAGGAGAGTGAACGATGACGGTGAAGTATGTGTTTGAACCCGAAGCGCGGGCTGCGGTTCCTGTTGTGGGGACGGATGCTCTTTTTCCGGTGCACCGCATCTATTGTATCGGCCGGAATTATGCCGCCCATGCGCGCGAAATGGGGCATGACCCAGACCGTGATCCGCCCTTCTTCTTTTTGAAAGCACCGGATGCCGTGCAGCCAATTGCCGAAGGGGTGATGACCAATCACCCCTATCCGCCCAAGACCGCGAATTATCACCATGAAATCGAACTCGTCGTCGCGTTGCACAGAGGTGGCCGCGATATCGCTGTCGAGGACGCGCTCTCCCATGTCTTTGGCTATGCGGTCGGGCTTGATATGACGCGGCGCGATTTGCAGGACGAGGCCAAAAATCTTCGTCGCCCATGGGATGTGTCAAAAAGCGCGGATTTATCGGCCCCGATGGGGCCGCTGCATCCGGCGGCTTCTATCGGTCATCCATCACACGGCGCTGTCTCTTTGGCGGTGAATGGCGCGCCACGCCAGACCGGCGATTTGAATGACATGATCTGGTCGGTGGCCGAGCAAATCGCGATCCTGTCGCAGCATTTCGAGTTGAAGCCCGGTGATCTTATTTTCACCGGCACGCCAGAAGGCGTTGGCGCGGTGGGACGTGGTGATCAGCTTGAAGCAACCATTGCCGGCATCGGCACCATTGCGCTCACAATCGTGTAAGGCAGCGCCTCTATCGGCCTTGCGTCAAAACGAGCTTTAACGCAAAGGCCGACATCACGGCGGCGATGCCATAATCAAAGGCCCGCATGGCACGGGGCGAAGATTGCATAAATCCCGTCACGCGCTCTGCGACGACAACGATGAGCGCGTTGGTCGGAATACCGATCAGCAAAAAGAGCACGCCGAGAAAGAGGAGTTTTCCGGCTGCATTCGGATCTCCCGCATCGACAAATTGCGGAAGGAAGGTGACGAAAAACACGATCACTTTCGGATTGGTGAGGTTGATCCCCACACCCGTCAAGATGGTGGACGAGAGCGATTGCGGCACAGCGGTTTGATCAACCGAGAAGGCCGAGCCGTGACGCACCGCGCCATAAGCGAGCCATAAGAGGTAGAGGCCGCCAATAATTTTCAACAGCGTGAACGCCGTCACACTGGCTGCGAGCAAAGCCGAGAGGCCAAAGGCTGCAAGCGTGAGATGAACCAGCATGCCTGCGGACGCGCCCAGCATCGCAGCAAAGCCCGAGATACGCCCGCCCGTGACCGTGCGCGATAAAAACAACGCCATATCCGGCCCCGGCGTAATCGCCAACGCAAAGCTCGCAAGCGAAAAGCCGAGAATGGTGGTGAGCGCGGGGACAAAATCAAAAGTCATGATGGGAACCAAAAGAGGATGATGCGGGGACGCTACTTAGCCCCCGCTTCGACGGTTCGTAAATCCGATTCCGATGCTGAGTGGTTCTGAACAGACCGCGAGCCACGGTGGACCGCGAGCCTCCCGGCTTGCTACTTCATCATCGGTAGAAAAAATGCGCTGGCCAAGAGCCACGCGGTCCACCACCCCCGTCATTGCGAGCGAGAGCGAAGCAAACCAGTTGATGGTCGCCGGTGATGCGCAATCGATCCATGGCGACTTCTTCTGAACCTCCATCTGGATTGCTTCACTGACGTTCGCAAAGACGGACATATCAGACCGCGAGCCTTGGACCGCGCGGTCCAAGGCCGCCTCTCTTGGGATTGAGCCTTAATTCAGCTTCGCGCCTTTCGGTGGGCGTTCGGTTGAGACGCCGTGCTCGCCGATGATGAGGCCGAGGGGGCCTGCGGTGACGGGGACGTGATCGCCGTCTTTGATCGCGCCGGACAGAATGAGTTCGGCCAGACTGTCTTGCACGTTCTTCTGGATCACGCGCTTTAATGGCCGTGCGCCATAGGCGGAATCATAGCCTTTTTCGGCGAGCCACTCGCGCGCCTCGGGCTTGAGTTCGATCACGATTTTGCGATCCGCCAGCAACTGATCAAGCCGCTTCATTTGAATATCGACAATCGCGCCCATCTGATCGCGTTTCAAGCGATGGAAGAGAATGATCTCGTCGATGCGGTTCAAAAATTCTGGCCGGAAATGCGCGCGTACCACGCCCATCACTTCGTCACGCACCTCTTCCGAATCCTGGCCTTCGGTTTGGTGCACGAGATATTCCGCGCCCAAATTCGAGGTCATGATGATGAGCGTGTTGCGGAAATCAACCGCGCGGCCTTGGCCATCCGTCAAGCGACCATCATCGAGCACTTGCAAGAGCACGTTGAAGACATCGGGATGTGCCTTTTCAATCTCATCAAACAGGATGACTTGATAAGGCCTGCGCCGCACGGCTTCCGTCAACGCGCCCCCTTCTTCATAGCCGACATAGCCGGGAGGCGCGCCGATCAACCGTGCGACCGAGTGCTTCTCCATATATTCGGACATATCGATGCGCACCATCGCGGTCTCATCATCAAAGAGATAAGAGGCGAGCGCTTTGGTGAGTTCGGTTTTGCCCACACCTGTTGGGCCCAAAAACATGAAAGAGCCGATGGGGCGATGCGGATCTTGCAAGCCTGCACGCGCGCGACGAATGGCGGTTGAAACAGCAATGACAGCCTCTTCCTGACCGATGACGCGCTTGCCGATTTCCTCCTCCATTTTGAGGAGTTTTTCTTTCTCGCCTTCGAGCATTTTATCAACCGGCACGCCGGTCCAGCGCGAGACAACTTGCGCGACATCATTGGCAGTTACGGCTTCTGCCACCATGGCGCCCGCGCCTGTTTCTGCTTCGGTCGTTGCCAACGCCTTCTCAAGATCGGGGATCACGCCATAGGCCAATTCACCGGCCTTTTGATATTCGCCTTTGCGTTGCGCAATCGCGAGATCATTGCGGGCCTGTTCCAATTGCTCTTTGAGCTTTTGCGCGGCACCAAGCTTATCCTTCTCACTCTTCCACCGCTGCGTGAGCGAGGCCGATTGTTCTTCAAGCTCGGCCAATTCGACTTCGAGCTTTTGCAGACGGTCTTTAGACCCCGCATCGGTTTCTTTTTTGAGCGCCTCTTGCTCGATGCGCAATTGCACAATGCGGCGGTCTAATTCATCAAGCGCTTCAGGCTTTGAATCGACTTGCATGCGCAAGCGGGCTGAGGCTTCATCAACGAGATCAATCGCTTTATCCGGCAAAAAGCGATCGGTGATATAGCGATTGGATAAAGTTGCAGCGGCGACAATCGCGGCATCGGTGATGCGCACGCCGTGATGCAATTCATATTTCTCTTTGAGACCGCGCAAGATTGACACGGTGTCTTCAACCGTCGGCTCATTCACAAAGATCGGTTGAAAGCGCCGCGCGAGGGCTGCGTCTTTCTCGACATGTTTGCGATATTCATCAAGTGTCGTCGCACCGACGCAATGCAACTCACCGCGCGCCAAAGCGGGTTTGAGCAAATTCGATGCATCCATCGCGCCATCGGCTTTGCCTGCGCCAACCAGCGTGTGCATTTCGTCAATGAAGAGAATAATACCACCTTCTGCGGAGGTGACTTCCGACAGCACGGATTTCAAACGCTCTTCAAACTCGCCGCGATATTTCGCACCCGCAATCAACGCACCCATATCGAGCGAGAGAAGTTTTTTGTCTGTGAGACTTTCCGGCACATCGCCATTGACGATGCGCAGAGCAAGACCTTCGGCAATCGCGGTTTTGCCGACGCCGGGTTCGCCGATGAGCACGGGATTATTTTTGGTGCGGCGTGAGAGCACTTGGATCGCACGGCGAATTTCTTCATCGCGACCAATCACCGGATCGAGCTTGCCTGTGCGCGCTGCCTCTGTGAGATCGCGCGTATATTTCTTCAACGCCTCATAGGCGTTTTCTGCTGTCGCATTGTCGGCGGTGCGGCCTTTGCGCAGATCATTGATGGCGGTGTTGAGCGCTTGCGGCGTAACGCCTGCCTTCTGCAGAATGCGCCCTGCTTCCATATCCTTCTCGGTGGCGATGGCGAGAAGAAGCCGCTCGACCGTGACATAGGAATCACCCGCTTTTGCAGCGATTTTCTGCGCCGTATCGAAGAGCCGCACGAGATCGCGGCTGGCTTGGGGTTGGGCTGCGGCACCTGAGACTTTCGCTTGGCGCGACAAAGCCTCTTCCACCAAAGCGAGAGCCTGTTTCGCATTGCCGCCCGCGCGGCCAATCAAACCGGCGGACAGGCCTTCCTCATCGTCAAGCAGCACTTTGAGCAGATGATCAGGGAGAAATTGCGGATGCCCGTCGCGCATCGCGAGCATCTGGGCGGATTGCACAAAGCCTTTGGCCCGGTCGGTATATTTGTCGAAATTCATCGTCATCTCCTTTTGGCCGCACCCGCCCGCCCTCTTCAGAGGCTCAGGCCAGCGCGCCGGTCTTAGAGCCTCCGCCTTGGGAGGCCCGTTGTAAGAGAGAGATAGGAACGCGACTGAGCCTTGAGAAGGGGCGCTTGGCCCGAAGGCTGCGCAAAAGAAAAAGGAGGCCGTAACGGGCCTCCTTCAAACACGCGATAAAACATCAGCAGAACGCCTTACTCGACGCCGGAATTGTCCATCGGTTCCCGTGGACGCGGCGGGCGGCCCCGACGGCGAACGCCGATAGGTTCCCCGAAAGACGGATCAACCGGCTCGGCGACCGACGCCACCGGCTCGTCGCTCACGACCAGAGGGCGAACGGGCGCGGTGATGAATGAGGGCAGGCCGGGCTGTTCGGCATCCAGCGGCATCGGTGCGGGGCGCTGGAAGCGCGGCTCGCGCGGGCCACGGTCAAACCGATTTCCGTCACGCGGCGGACGCGGATCGCGCATGCTGTCCTCAGACGCCTGTTCGCTGCCTTCACGCTGATCGGGATTGCCACCATCGCGCGGCTGGAAGTCGCGCGGCTGGAAATTGCGGTTGTCGCGTTGCTGGAACGGACGATTGTCACGCGGATGACGCGGCTGGCGGTGCTCGCGTGGCTCACGCTGTTGCATCTGCTCGGAGCCGGATGCCTCGTCTTCGCCCTCAGAACCGGCAAAGCCGCGCTCATGCGACGGCGCTTGGCCGGGAACGAAGGCGCCTTCATCCTCGCCCTCATCGCCTTCGCCATCAGTCTGATCAAAGCCGCGGAAGCCGGGATTTTGGATCCGGTATTGTTCCTGCGCTGCCGCAACAAGGCGGAAATAATGCTCAGCATGCTGGAAAAAGCTTTCCGCCTGCACGTGATCGCCAGAGGCCTGCGCATCGCGGCCCAATTGGAGATATTTTTCGGCAATGCTTTGCGCGGTGCCACGGACCTTCACCTCAGGGCCGTTCGATTCGTAGGTGCGCGTGAGGGGATTAGGGCCTTTGCCGCCACCATTGCCGCCGCCACGATTCCGGCCACGCATACGCTTGTTCTGATGATTAGGTCTCATCGAACGTCCTTTTTGCTCGAAAAAATTGGAAAATTTGAAAAAATGGTCTGACCTTCAACGGTTCATCACAGAGGGCGCGGTTACCGCGCCTATTTCCCGCGATACACACAAGGGAAACAGGACAGGACTTCGGTCTATAGCGGACCTTGCGGAGTGGTTTGGCCAAAACTTCATCGTTTCGAGCGCGATATGCGCGTCTTTGGCCAGTCAGTCCACATTGTGCCACGGACACCAGATCGTATTCTCGAGACGCGCCCCGCGCCCGGACAGCCTTGCGGCCGACGATCCATAAGAGCTTACTACAATGGCTTTCGCCAGCCTGCAATCGCAATTTTCCGTAAGCGCCCAACCCGCTTTGGATGGATCAGCCGCTTACGGGCGGCGCAGCACGATGGCCCGCGGGCGCGCGCCAAAATCGGCAAACGGCCCTTCGATCTCGTAGCCGCGTTGAGAGAAGATTTTGGGCACTGTTTCGGCCTGATCCGACCCGATTTCGAGCGCAACCACGCCGTCAGGGGCCAAAAGATCGGGAATTGCGTCGGCTATCGCCCGATAGGCCTCAAGCCCGTCCCGCCCTCCGGCAAGCGCGCGGCGCGGATCATGAAGCCGCACTTCGGGTTCGAGCGTGTCGATAATCGGATCAGGGATATAGGGCGGGTTCGACACAATCAGATCAAAGGGGCCCGTTAGCCCCTCGCCCCAATCGGCCACGTGAAATTCCGCGCGGTCACCGACGGCGTTGCGCGCCGCATTGTGGCGAGCAATCGCGACCGCTTCCGGCACGATATCAACACCGACGCCGACCGCGCCGGGCATCTCATGCAAGAGCGAGACGAGCAGACAGCCGGACCCGGTGCCGAGATCAAGAATACGCAAACCGTCGCTGTGATGACGGCGCTCCTTCAAGGCGATCAAAGCCGCAGCCACCACCGTCTCACTGTCGGGCCGAGGCACCAAAGCATCCGCCACGAGGGTGAAGGGCAGGCTCCAAAATTCCCATTCGCCGAGAATGCGCGCGACCGGCACGCGGGTCAGGCGCTTTGCGACATGCGATGATAATTTTTCAGCCGCTTCCGCACCCAAAGGCTCACGCGGCGCGCGGATCAAATCCATATGCTCGATCTTGACAGCATCGAGCAGCAAGAGGCGCGCATCGCGTTGGGCGGTTTCGATCCCGACATCGCGAAACACTTCGCCCAAATGCTTAAGCGCGGCCACCCGCGTCATCGTGTCTGAAATAGCGGTCATGCTTGATCCTCAGCCGCGAGCAATTCGGCCTGATGCTCGGCAATCAAAGGTTCAATGACCTCATCCAGCGCGGCACCCGACACGATCTCGGGCAATTTGTACAAAGTGAGATTGATGCGATGATCGGTGAGGCGGCCTTGCGGAAAATTATAGGTGCGAATGCGCTCAGAGCGATCACCTGATCCGACTTGGCCACGGCGTTCTGCGGCTTCGGCATCCGCCTGTTTGCGGCGCTGAAGATCGAAGAGGCGCGTGCGCAACACATCCATCGCTTTGGCGCGGTTGCGATGTTGCGAGCGTTCATCCTGCATCATCACAACAATGCCGGAGGGAACATGCGTCATCCGAATGGCGCTTTCGGTTTTGTTGACATGCTGACCCCCTGCGCCTTGCGCGCGCATGGTTTCGATGACGAGATCTTTGTCATCAATCGTCAGATCAAGCTGCTCAGCGATGGGCAACACCGCAACCGTTGCCGCCGATGTGTGAATACGGCCTTGCGTTTCGGTATCGGGCACACGCTGAACGCGATGAACGCCGCTTTCAAATTTCAATTGACCGAACACACCTTGGCCGCGAATTTCGGCGATGATTTCCTTATAACCGCCCATCGTGCCCTCAGAGGCCGAGAGCACTTCAATCGTCCAGCGCCGCGTTTCAGCATAGCGCTGATACATGCGGAACAAATCGCCCGCAAACAGCGCCGCCTCATCGCCGCCCGTGCCTGCGCGCACTTCGAGAATGGCACCGCGCTCATCGGCAGCATCTTTCGGCAGCAAGAGCAGACGCAACGCATGTTCTGCCTCTTTCTCTTGCGCAAGAAGCGAACGACGCTCCTCCTCCGCAAAAGCGCGCATCTCGTGATCAGTGGCGGGATCAGCGATCAGCGTCTCAAGATCTTTAAGCTCGTCACTGATGCGCCGCACGGATTTGATCCCTTCAACGACAGGATCAAGCTCGGCAAGCTCGCGCGACAAAGCAACAAAGGCTTCCGCATCGGGCCCGCTGTTCAAACGGTCTGTCACAGAGGCATGACGCGAGAGAATGGCGTCAAGTTTACGAGGATCAAAAGTCATCAGGGATCAAATCATATAAATTCGGAGAGGGGATAGGCGGACCAAGATGCGATAAGAGCGTCGCTAAACCGGAATGCCGTGGCTGTGCGCAAACTCTTCAACCATCGGGCGCAAGGTTGCCACGCCGCCTTGCCCTGCGAGAAGCGTATTCATGTGCGCTGTGATCGCGTTTGCATCAAGCTCGAGCAGCATCGCTTTCACAGGCCCAATCGATGCAGCAGACATCGACAACATGCGATAGCCCAAGCCTATCAAGGTCATCGCTTCAAGCGGCATGCCGCCCAGCTCACCACAGAGCGTCACCGGAATACCAGCTTTGTGGCCCGCATCCGCAATCAGTTTCAAAGCGCGAAGACACGCAGGACTGAGCGAGTCAAAGCGCGCTGTCATCAGCGGATTTTCACGATCTGCTGCAAATAAAAACTGCATCAAATCATTCGAGCCGACGGAGAGAAAGTCAGCGCGCGCCGCGATTTCGTCAATCTCAAAGAGAAGCGATGGCACTTCGACCATAACGCCCAAAATCACTTTGTCCGGGAGTTCATAGCCGTGGCGAGCAAGATAGGCTTGTTCGCGTTCGACGAGACTTTTGGCGCGGTCAAATTCATCAACGGTGGCAACCATCGGAAACATCACGCGCAGATTGCGACCGGCAGCGGCTTTGAGCATGGCGCGCAATTGCGCGCGCAAAAGACCCGGACGATCAAGACCAATTCTGATCGCGCGCCAACCGAGTGCAGGATTTTCCTCTTCCGCCGTTCTCAAATAGGGAAGAATTTTATCGCCGCCGATATCCAAGGTGCGGAAAGTGACGGGCTTGCCATTCATCGCATCAAACACGGTGCGATAAAGCCCCATTTGTTCGCTCGCCGTCGGCATCCGCGCCGAGACCATGAATTGCAATTCGGTGCGGAAGAGACCGACGCCATCGGCACCTGTTTCTTGAATGTGCGGCAGATCAATCAACAAACCGGCATTGAGATTGAGCGTGATCGGCACGCCATCTTTGGTGTGTGATGGGACATCGCGGAGTTTGCGATATTGCTCTTGCCTGCGCGCACGCAACCGCGCCTTTTCCTTAAACGCGTCTTCGACATCCGATTGTGGGCGAACATGAACTTGACCCGCGCCACCATCGACGATGATCGCATCGCCCGTTTCAACGGAGCCGGTGATATTTTCGACCATGCCAACGGCAGGGATGCCGAGAGCGCGCGCCACAATCGCGATATGGCTTGTGGGGCCGCCTTCTTCCAACACAAGGCCGCGCAATTTCGAGCGGTCATAATCGAGCAGAGCCGCTGGGCCCATATTGCGCGCAACAACAATCGCATTGTCGGGAAGCGCCAAGCGCCCATCGACCATGTCGCGGCCATGCAGACGATGCAACAAACGATTGGCCAATTCATCAAGATCATGCAACCGCTCGCGCAAATACGGATCGGTCTGACGCATCATGCGCGCGCGATTATCCGACTGCACACGCTCGACAGCGGCTTCCGCCGTCAAACCCGTCTGCACGGCCTCACGCAAACGGCGCGTCCAGCCCGGATCATTGGCAAACATGCGATAGGTTTCGAGCACTTCGCGATGCTCGCCGCCATGCGAAAGATCCCCGCGATCAACAAGCCTGTCGATCGACGAGCGCAATTCGGCAATCGCATCATCGAGACGTTGTTGCTCGACGGCGGAATCATCCGCAATGAGATTCGAGACCACAACACGCGGCTCATGCAAGACGACATGACCGAGGCCGACGCCATCGGCGAGTGATTGGCCCGGCATCATGATCGAGCGGCGCACCGCAATCGCCGACCCTGATTCAGCCAGCGCTTGCAATTCGCCTGACGCGATGATTTCCGCGAGCACCATCGCGGTGGTTTGCAGCGCTTCGACTTCTTCTTCGGTGTAATGACGCTGGGCGCGGTTTTGGACAACCAGAACACCGAGCGTATTACCCGAACGTAAGACCGGGACGCCTAAGAAGGATTGATAGATTTCTTCGCCCGTTTCAGGGCGATAGGAGAAGGCGGGATGAGCCTGCGCGTCCTGCAGATTTAACGGCTCGGCTTGGCGCACGATGAGACCCACGAGACCTTCGCCCGCATTCATCGTGGTGATGTGAACGGCTTCGCGCTTCAAACCCTCGGTTGCGAAGAGTTCGAGCGTGTTGTCGGCCCGCATGACGTAAAATGAGCAGACTTCCGCCACCATATTGGCGGCGATCACCATCACAATCTTGTCGAGGCGTGCCTGCGCGCTGATTGGCTCCGCCATCACCTCGCGAAGGCGGCGCAACATCAGTCTTGGACCGCCGAGCGAAGACCGCATCACCTTCTTGTTCCTCAACCGCGCTGATGGACCACTTGTTCTCAAGGCGCAACGAGACCGCCTTAGGATCCCTGACGCTACGCTTTACCCAGACTCGCTCAGGAATGCAAAGGCCGCGCCAATCCGCATTGACTTAGGATCGTGAAACTGCTGTGACCGCTCGATTTAAGCCTTATCAAGCCCATAAAGCGAGTGAAGCGTCCGAACGGCCAATTCTGTATAGGCACTGTCGATCAAAACAGAGAATTTAATCTCAGAGGTCGTAATCGCACGGATATTGATGCCTTTTTCGGCAAGAGCCTTAAACGCGCGGGCGGCAACACCCGCATGGCTGCGCATCCCGACGCCAATGGCCGAGACTTTCACCACATCACTCGCGCCTTGAAGCGACGCATAGCCGATCTCAGCTTTCATCCCTTCGAGAATCGTTTTCGCGCGCTCGAAATCGGCGGTTGGGACCGTGAATGTAATATCCGTGGTGGTTGTGTCGTCAGAGACAACCTGAATGATCATGTCCACATTGATATTGGCATCGGCCAGAGGCACGAAAATCGCCGCGGCAATGCCGGGCTTATCCGCCACACGCCGTAAGGTAATTTGCGCCTCGTCCTTCGAATAGGCGATGCCGGTGATGATTTGTTGCTCCACAATATCCTCCTCGCCACAGATGAGGGTTCCTGGCTTTGGGTCTTTCGGGTCATCAAAGGATGACCGCACATAAGTTGGGACGCGATGGGTCATTGCGAGTTCGACCGAGCGAACTTGCAAGACTTTCGCGCCAAGCGATGCCATTTCGAGCATTTCCTCGAAAGCGACCTTCTCAAGACGGCGCGCTTTCGGCACGATGCGCGGATCGGTCGTATAGACCCCATCCACATCGGTATAAATATCGCAGCGCTCGGCTTGAATAGCGGCTGCAACTGCCACCGCGCTGGTGTCGGACCCGCCACGGCCGAGCGTCGTCAACCGGCCCGTCTCGGAATGGATGCCTTGAAAACCGGCGATGACCGCGACTTCGCCGCGTGTGTGAAACCCGTCGAGCAACGCGGTGCCATCAATACCCACAATGCGCGCCGAGCCATGCGCGTCATCGGTCTGGATCGGGATTTGCCAGCCCTGCCAAGACCGCGCTGCAATGCCGATATTCTGTAATGCGATAGCCAAAAGGCCCGAGGTGACCTGCTCGCCGGACGCAACCACCGCGTCATATTCGCGCTGATCATAGATCGCGGACGCGTCTTTGCACCAAGCGACGAGCTCATTGGTCTTGCCGGACATGGCGGAGACGACAACGGCGACATGATAGCCGGCTTCGACCTCGCGTTTCACATGCTGGGCGACATTCCGGATACGATCGAGAGTGGCGACGGAGGTGCCGCCGAACTTCATCACAAGACTGGGCATCGGCAAATCAGGGCGACAGGGTGAGACATTATGATCCAATTCCGGCCTTGCGCCGAAACGCATCCGGGGCGAAAAAGACGCGCATCCATGACGGCCCGCTTTTGGCCTGTCAACTGGAAGCGGCGCTTTTTCGAGCAATGGCGCTTTTTCGGGCCATTCCATTTTAAGGCAATGAGGAGAACGAGATCATGGCTGCACCGGCTCAGACCGTCGATCAAGACGAAGTTGCCCGTTTTGAGCGCATTGCCCGGACATGGTGGGACGCCAAAGGCCCGATGGGCGTGTTGCACAAATTCAATCCGGTGCGCTTAACCGTCATCCGGGACGAGGCTTTGGCCCATTTTGGCCGCGGATCGGACCTGCCAAAGCCAATTGAGGGCTTAACCGTGCTCGATATTGGCTGCGGCGGCGGGCTTTTGTGCGAGCCGCTCGCCCGTTTGGGCGCCAGCGTCACCGGCATTGATCCGGCACCGACCAATGTCGAAGTGGCCAAGCTGCATGCGAGCCAAAGCGGATTGGCGATTGATTATCTGCAAACAACCGTCGAAGCGCTGGTGGCCGAGGGCCGCCAATTCGATATCGTGCTGTCGATGGAAGTGGTGGAACATGTCGCCGATGTCCCGGAATTCGTCAAAGCCTGTGCCGCAGCGGTCAAACCGGGCGGATTGCTGGTGATGGCGACACTGAACCGCACCTTGAAGAGCTTCGCGCTCGCGATTGTGGGTGCGGAAT
>Ga0164297_10000858_pt1 | contig 34987 bp, 30 predicted proteins | sample GEODES058metaG_FD_113539 | JGI IMG/M metagenome (GOLD analysis project Ga0164297, IMG submission 113539) | Dystrophic lake water microbial communities from Trout Bog Lake, Wisconsin, USA - GEODES058 metaG | ecosystem: Environmental > Aquatic > Freshwater > Lake | place: USA: Trout Bog Lake... | reverse complement strand
GTTTAAAAGGGGCTCAAAATATGATTAACCTAAAAACAGTTTATCTGAATGAACAATGGGATAATATCACGCTGCTTACTAAACAAAAACTAGCTGCTTAGTGCGAAAATTATTTATGCACCCTTCATTGAATTATTTGAAAAGGCATTTTAGGAAAAACGTAATTTCGATAAATGATATGGATATAGAATTGTCTTCCATTACTTATACTCCCGAACAAATATTGGTGAGTTCTGAATTGGTCAATAAAATAAACAATGCAATAGCGCTATTGCCATCAAGGTGCAAATTGATATTTAAATTGGCAAAAGAAGATGGTTTTAAGTATAATGAAATTGCACAATTGCTTAACATTTCAGTAAAAACAATCGACAACCAAATGTCAATTGCCATAAAAAAGATTGCTGCCACTATCAATTTCGACTTGGAAAAGAAGAACATAAATAATTTTTAAAATAAATGGGGGTTTCTTTAGTAGATTCTTTCTATTGATGTGTCCATGTAGCAGTAATTGCATTTGCCATGGAAAGGATTTGGATATTGATATCATTGAAATTATCTAAGGAGGCCACAGACGCCGAACTTAATGAGTTACAATTACTGTTGCTTCAAAACAGCAATACTGCCTATAAACTGGAAATTATGGAGGAACTATGGAACCTTCAACCCAATGAAAATAGACTATACAAAGAACATCAATACAAGATGTTGCTTCACAAAATGGAAGGGAAAGGAATTGATGTCAGCAATTTTAATGTTGAGGATGAAAGTTCAATTTCCATTGAAGACAATAATACACTCAGAAAGGACAGGTATAGATTTAGTTTTCGTACGAAGAAAATGATGTTTGCAGCTTTGGCGGTGATTGTTGTTTGTCTTTTTGCTGGAAGTTTCTTTTTTTTTACTAGTAATGAGAGGCTATTGGCGGAAGTAAAATTACCTAATATAATTACCATGTTATGGTATAAACAAAATTTACCTTCTCTTGAAACCAAGATTGGGTAAATGCTGGTAGTAAGTTGACGTCAGATAATAATTTTTCACCCGCTTGCTTCAACTAAAGGCTTCTCTTGGATTGATTTCATCAAAGCTTTTCTTATTTAATTAATCTTAAATAAAAGGAATATGAAAAAGAATAAAATCTTTAATGCAACTACTTGTCCTGACACTTTTAAAGTTTTACTTGCTATGAAATTAACTGTAGTCATATTGTTATTCTCATTGGTACAAGTATCTGCTAAAGATTTTTCTACAACTATCGTAATATCTAGAGTAATTGGTAAAGTAACAAACCTAAAAGGAGAGCCTGTGCCGTATGCGACGGTAAAAATCAAAGGGACAATTAAAGCAGTTACTGCTGACGACAAAGGTAATTTCTCCATACTTGCAGAAGAAAACGACACACTACTAATTAGTTCAGCTGGCTTTATGCAAGTTGAAATTGCTGTGGATGGTAAAAAGGAGTTAAATGTAACACTAAAGGACTCGGAACAAATTCTGGATCAAGTAGTAGTAGTTGGTTATGGTACGCAAAGAAAGATAGATGTAACGGGGGCAGTAGCCAATATTAAGGGGGAGGAGTTGGTGAAACAACCTGTATTAGCTGCCACCCAAGCCATACAAGGAAAAGTAGCGGGTGTACAAATAATTAGCAGTGGGCAACCTGGTTCGCAACCTTCTGTAAGAATAAGAGGAACGGGATCTATACTTGGCGGAGTAGAGCCATTGTATGTGGTGGATGGGATTATTACTAGCGACATTACCAATATTAATACTGCCGACATCGTTAATATGGACATCTTAAAAGATGCTTCTTCAACTGCTATTTATGGTGCGCGTGGTGCAAATGGGGTAATAATCATTACCACAAAACAGGGTACTACTGGCAATATAAAAGTAAGTTATAACGTAAATGTGGGGGTGCAGCAAGTGTCTCATTTGGTTAAAATGGCAGATGCTCAACAATACGCTTCCTATGTTTCTGCATCAACTTTTGGTTTAGTCAATGTGCCGCAAACAGGTTATTCAACAAATTGGTATAACCAAATATTGCGGAATGCAATTGAGGAAAACCATAATGTTTCCCTATCGGGTGCTACAGATAAAGCCAAGTACTTATTAAGTTTTGGTTATGCTGATGACCAAGGTATTGTAACCAACAATGACTTTAAAAGATTTACTGTACGCTCCAATGATGAATTTAAGATTTCCGATAATTTCAAGTTGGGAATAATGGCATCCTATTCTAATGGAAACACGCAGAATGTAAACTTGGGTTCAGCTTATAACAATGCCTATCGGGCCTCGCCATTAATTCCTGGACGTGTGAATGGTAAATATGGCAATACATCTCTTTACCAAAATGTAGGTAATCCTATTTTAGATATCAACAACAACGATAACAATACACTCTATAACCGATTGCAAGGAAATGTATTTTTAGAATACAAGCCAACTTCATGGCTTACCTTAAAAAGTAGTGTAGGTGCAGATTGGGATAATAATGTGAATAGGGTATATGGTTATGCTTTTTCGGCTGACACCGCTACATTCATCACGGCTGGTGGTAATCAGAGTAACCCAATTAGTAGTTTAAGTTTCACCAATTCAAATTCTTTTCATTGGGTTTGGGACAATATTGCTACCATCAATAAGCGTTTTGGCAAACACAATTTCACTTTGTTAGCAGGAACTACAGCAGAAAAAAATACATCTTCATATAATTTTTCATCTGCCGAAGGTGTTCCGCCTGAATCTAATTTATGGTATCTTCATAATGCAGACCTTACCCTTCCATTCTCAAATGATGGTCAGGGTACTAAATCGACTAGAAACTCATACATATCTCGATTTAATTATGGGTATGATAATAAGTATCTTTTAACTGCTACTTACAGAGCAGACGGGTCTTCAAACTTTCCTGTTTCCAATCGTTGGGGTTATTTCCCTTCAATAGGTGTTGGTTGGGTGATGAGCAAAGAGGATTTTATGGCTAGTCAACATTTATTCAACCTATTAAAAGTAAAAGCAAGTTATGGCTTGGCAGGTAATGATGTAACTGGAGCAGGATCAGCAGGATATACTTCTACTTTATTGACAGGATTACCCTATTATTTTGGAAACCCACCTACTGCTACATCTGGAAGTGTCACCAGCCAAATAGTTGATCAAGGATTAAAATGGGAAACCACAAAGGAATCCGATGTGGCGGTTGAGTTCAGTATGCTTCAATCAAAATTTAGTGGTGAAGTTTCTTACTACAGCAAGGTGACTAAAAACTCGCTGATTAATGTGCTGGTGCCGTCAACATTGGGAAGCTATAATCCAAGTGGAGGGCAAGGGTATGTATTAACAAATGCAGCTTCTGTACAAAATAAAGGAATAGAACTAGCACTAAATTGGCATGATAAATTAAATAAAAATGCTTCTTATTCCATCGGTGGCAATGTAACTATCAATAAAAATGAAGTAGTAGGATTGAATGGTGGGCAGCCTTTTATTGATGGATCAATTGGGGCAGATCAACCCTATGTAACAAAAACAGCCAATGGTCATCCAATAGGAAGTTTTTATGTTCAACAAGTAGAAGGTGTTTTTCAATCTCAAAATGATGTCAGTAACTATACCTATAATGGACAACCTCTACAATCTACAGCAGAAGCTGGCGATTTGAAATATCAATATAATAAAGGTCAACTAGATTCTGTATATGCAGGTTCTTATCAGCCCAAAGCTTACTATGGTATCAACTTGGGGTTTGTTTATAAAAGGATTGATATTTCCTTAGTTGGTTATGGAACTATAGGAGGGGTGATATATAATGGGAAGAAAGCCTTTAGGCAATCGTTACGTGATAATATCGAAGCATCAACAGCCTCAAATCAATGGACTACCGCCAATCATACCAATACTGAACCAAGAGCTAATGCGGGTAGCCTACCTGCTAGTACCTATTTCGTAGAACCGGGAGGATATTTTAGGATTAACAATCTGAATATAGGCTATAATTTTTCACCTGAATTGTTAGCTAGAACAACGTTTATAAAAATGTTGAGGGCTTATGCTTCTGGTCAAAACTTACTAACGATTACTAAATACAGCGGCTTCTCTCCCGAATTGCAACCATCAAGCCCTACCAATTCAGGTATTGAATTGAATGCTTATCCATCTGTCAGAACGTTTTCAATTGGTTTAAATGTTGGGTTTTAATTCATTTAGAAATTGTAAAACATAAAAAATATGAAAAAGATAATAGTATTAAATATTGCAATAACAGTCATTCTGTTCTTTACTTCATGTAGTAAGAGTTTTTTGGATGTTCCTACTACAACACCATTACCTTCTAATGACCCCAATGCTGCGAGGGATTATGTTACGGCGGTTTATAGCAGTTTAGTATATGTTGATCCAGGAGGGGGATGGAATTATGATACGCACGGTGTAAGTTTTGTTGCCGCAACAAATATTATGTCCGATGATGCCGATAAAGGAAGCCTCACCGCCGACCAACCGGGTATGAATGACCTAGATAATTTTACAGAGACTTCTGGAAACGCATTTGTAGCCGCACTTTGGAGTGGTTATTATGTAGGTATTGCAAGAGCTAATAATGCACTAATTGCATTGTCAAGTGCTAACTTGGATAGTGCTACAGTAAGGCAACTGCGCGCCGAAGTACTTTTTATAAGAGGATATTATTACTTTAACCTAGTCCGCTTTTTTGGCGGCGTACCTATTGTAACTTATGTTCCAACGGATCCGAGGGCAGCAAATTCGGACAAATCATTAGTAACAAGGGCTTCAGTTAACGATATATACAATAAGGTTATCATCCCTGATTTAACATACTCATTGAATAACCTGCCTTTGAAAAATAGTGCAACAGTAGGACGAATTACCAAAGGGGCGGCAGAAACAATGCTGGCGAAAGTGTATATGACGCTTGCTAGCACAAATAATAATAACGCCGCTGATTGGCAACAAGTAACAAGTTTAACCCAAGATGTTATCAATTCAAATCAATATAGCTTAGTATCAGATTATTCGACTATTTGGAAGCAAACTGGGGACAATAATGCCGAATCTATTTTTGAAATTGAGACCGCAGAATATGCTAGTACCGATGGCGGGATACCTTTATATTCTGAGATGCAAGGGCCACGAAATAATGGTGGCAATTGGTACAATCCAAGTTTTACTTATAACCCAACTGGTGATTTAGGATGGGGCTTTTGTACACCTTCACAGAACTTAGTAGATGCGTATGAACCAGGCGACTTACGCAAAGCCGCCACAATAATCAATTGTAATTTAAACTCACCAACAGGCAATTCAGATACGCTTTGGGATGGATTTATAATACCAGTTGGTACACAAAGTCGGTATTATAACTACAAAGCTTATCACAGTGAAAAGCTTGAAAACTTTTATCATAACCGAGATAGAAAGGAAAAGAATGTTCACTTGTTGAGGTATGCAGATTTGCTACTAATGAATGCCGAAGCTGCTCTTTACACAGGTGGCGATGCAACTACCCCACTGAATTTGGTAAGGAATCGTGCAGGATTGTCCAATGTAGCCGCCTCTCAAATGTCTATCTGGAAGGAAAGAAGGGTAGAATTAGCATTGGAACATGACCGCTTTTTTGATATAGTACGACAAGGGCGTGCCGCCGCAGTGATGCAAGCCGCAGGAAAGAATTTTAAAGCGGGCGTAAATGAACTATTGCCCATCCCCGCTACTCAAATATCACTGAGTGGGGGGTTATTAACTCAAAATACTGGGTACTAATAAATAATAAAATTATGAAACAATCAATTTTTAATGCCTTTTTTTATAAGGGCATACCTAAAGGAAAATCAGCAAGAGGGTCACCTGCTCATTTTAGAAGAAATAATATTATTACAATGATTACAATAACATTTAAATTTTAAATAAAATGAAAAAGATAATAAACAACTTAACCTATTTGGCTATTGTAGGAGTATCGTTAATAGCAATGTTTTCCGTTCAGTCTTGTTCTAAATCTTCGGGTTCAAGTAGCCCTGTTTTAATAGGCGGATATGCATCTTCAGATTCTGTGGCTTCTAGTAATCTGGTTGCCTATTTCCCTTTTGATGGTAATGCAAATGATACAAAAGGCGGCTCAACTGCTACTTCTTCAAGTACAGTAACTTTTGGAACAGGTGTTAGAGGTATGGCTTATCAAGGAGCAGCAGGTGCTTTTGCAACACTTAATCCAAGCACTGCATTTAATCATTTGGCTAGTTTCACTTTATCAGTATGGTATTTTTTGCCTGCCTTACCTGTTGCAGGTGATCCAGGTGGAATGTTCTTTTTATCAGGAACAAATACTTTAAATGAAATAATTCTAGAAGCTGACAATCCTTCGCCAAGTCAGAAAACTACGGATTCAGTTAAAATACATCATGGCTTTACTGATTTAGGTTCAGCTGGCTGGGGTGGATTTACTTTGGAATCTTATGATACTATGGCATTAGGAAAATGGGAACATCTAGTAATGAGTTATGATGGGGGTTCTTCTACATATACCTATTATCAAAATGGTATCCCAACCGGTACAAGTTCTGCATGGTCAAATGGTAAGTATGTAACACCTACTACAATGTATGATGGCCCTCTTCCATTAGGTTCAGGAACACCACCTACAACACTATTGGGAAATCTTAGTTTTACTTCAGATCCGCCAAAACAAATTGTAATTGGTACATGGCCAGCTACTTTATATGGGGTCTCTGCCAGTCTTGGGGCTAATGGTTGTTTCTTAGGTAAGTTGGATGAACTACGAATTTATAATAGGGCTTTGACTCAATCCGAAGTTGCTGGGCTATTCCTAAATGGGAATGCAGGTAGGTAATTTATAATTGATTACAAGGGTTATTTACTTAAGAGGTTGCTTTATTTTATAGGCAGCCTCTTATTTTTAAAAAGTAAACAAGCTAATAAATAAAATAAACAGATGAATAAATAAAATAAACAAGCCTGTTTTAGAAATAACAAGCTATTAAATGAACGAAGTGATAAACTAGTTTGCCTATTCACATTGGTAATTGTCATTTAATTAAAAAATAATTCTTCATTGAAAAAGTTACTCATACCTATCATTTTAGTGATTCTTTTTTCTTGTAAAAAAGATAGTTCCCCAAGGGTTGTCATTAGTCCTTTTAACTATACTTATGTAGCAATAAATGGCGTGTCCTATCAAAATACGGGGGAATACAATATCAATTTGATTCCGTCTATACAAATTACTTTTTCTCAAAAGCTGAATACAGCTACTGCGAAAGCAAATGTTTATCTATCTGGCGGCGGCATAACAGTGTCTTGCAATTATGCGTTTGCAAACAATGATAGTACCCTCATTATCCAACCTCAAACCAACCTAAAGTCGTTAACACAATATTCAATCAATACTTATTCGGGCTTTAAATCAGTATATGATTCTTCTTTAAAGCAAAATATCAACCTAAACTTTGTTACTCAGATAGATTCTACTGATAAATTCCCACAGATTTCTGATAGCGCCTTGCTAACGTTGGTGCAACAACAAACGTTCAATTATTTCTGGAGTTTTGGTCATCCAGTTTGTGGGATGGCAAGGGAGCGAACTTCCTCAGGTGATATTGTTACTACAGGTGGCAGTGGTTTTGGAATAATGGGAATGTTAGTTGCAGCGAATAGAAATTTTATTACTAGGGCTGCCGCATTATCCCGCATAGATACCATTATAAATTTCCTTACCAACAAAGTCACCCGATATCATGGTGTATTTCCCCATTGGATTAATGGTTCTACAGGAGCAACTATTCCTTTTGGAACGCAGGATAATGGAGGGGATATTGTAGAGACATCTTATCTTATCCAAGGATTGCTTTGCGCAAGGCAGTTTTTTAATAGTACCACAGATGCAAATGAAATAAACTTACGTGCCGCTATCAATAATATTTATGATGGTGTGCAATGGAATTGGTATAGGCAAACCAATCAAAATGTATTAACATGGAATTGGAGTCCAAATTTTGGCTGGGCAATTAATGCGCATATTCAAGGTTGGGACGAAGCCCTCATTACTTACGTATTGGCGGCTTCTTCGCCCGTGGATTCAAATGCAATACCAAAAATTGTTTACGATAATGGTTGGGCAAGGAAAGGAGGTATTAAAAATGGGAACTCTTTTTATGGTGTCACTCTTCCACTCGGTCCCGATTATGGTGGTCCTTTATTCTTCGCCCATTATTCATTTTTAGGGATAAACCCAAATGGATTAACAGATAACTACGCCAACTATTGGACACAAGATACCGCACATGCAACCATCAATTTATTGTATTGTGTAAATAATCCAAATCATTATAATGGATACAGCAATGCCTGTTGGGGACTAACAGCTAGCGATATTGAAAGGAGTTATAATGCAAGTTCGCCCACCAATGATGTGGGGGTGATTGCGCCAACTGCTGCCATTTCATCCATTCCTTACACACCCAAGCAGTCACTAAATGCTATTCACTTTTTTTATTACAAATTAGGAGATAAGATATGGAGCCGATATGGTTTTATTGATGCCTTTAACTTAAGTAGTATTTGGTTTGATTCCGATTGTTTGGCAATAGATCAGGGACCACAGATAGTAATGATAGAAAATTATAGGACGGGTATGTTATGGAATTTATTTATGAGTTGCCCCGAAGTAAAGAACGGAATGAAAGGTTTGGGTTTCCAGAGTCCATACCTGTAGAAGAGGAGGCGTAAAGCATAAGTTGTAGGTAGCTAGTCATAAGTCTTTGTTATCAATTGTCAATTAAAAATTAGTAATTAAAATGAAACGTTTTACATTCTTATTATTTCTAATTGTTTTGGGCTTCTGTTCCCAACAAATCCTCGCACAAGAACGATTATCAGATAGCGCATTGTTGAATGTTGTTGAAAGACAAACCTTCCGATATTTCTGGGAAGGTGCCGAGCCAAAAAGTGGAATGGCAAGGGAAAGGATAAATATGGATGATATATACCCCGAGAATGACAAGAATATTGTTACATCTGGCGGAAGTGGTTTTGGTATCATGGCATTGATAGTGGGTATCGATAGGAAATTCATCACAAGAAAAGAAGGAGTGGATAGAATGAAGAAGATACTTCACTTTTTAGAAACTGCAGACCGTTTTCATGGGGTATGGCCACATTGGATGAATGGGGAAACAGGAAAGGTGAAACCATTTGGTAGAAAAGATGATGATGGGGCAGATTTGGTTGAAACGTCTTATTTGATGCAGGGCTTGCTTTGTGCAAGGCAATATTTTAAGGGTGGAGACAAAGTAGAAAAAGCCTTATCAACACAGATAGACCAACTATGGAAAACTGTTGAATTTAATTGGTTTCAACACGGACAAAATGTTTTGTATTGGCATTGGAGCCCAGATTATGGTTGGAAAATGAACTTCCCAGTACACGGGGTCAATGAATGTATGATTATGTATGTCTTGGCGGCATCGTCCCCCACTTTTTCGATTGATTCTGCTGTATTTCATCAAGGATGGGCTATGAATGGGAAGATAAAACAAGATCATCAGTCAATGGGTTATCCTTTGAAACTACGCTATCAGGGCAATTTCACTAATGGTGTACCCTTATTTTGGACACAATATTCCTATCTTGGGTTGAACCCACATGGTTTAAAAGATAGATATACTGATTACTGGAAAGAAAATACCAATCAAACCTTGATAAACTACAAATGGTGTGTAACCAATCCAATGAAATATAAAGAGTATGGACAAAATAATTGGGGATTGACGGCTAGTTATTCCACTATAGGGTATTCTGCTCATGCCCCAGATTCCTCTAGTGACTTAGGTGTTATTTCACCAACAGCTGCAATGTCAGCATTCCCATATACCCCAGAAAAATCGATGAAAGCGTTGAGACATTGGTATGAAGATATGCATGAACAGCTTTGGGGAGCCTATGGTTTTTACGATGCTTTTAATAAAACAAGCAATTGGTTTCCACAAAAATATTTGGCTATTGATCAAGGTCCAGAAATAATAATGATAGAAAATTATAGGACAGGCTTGTTATGGAAACTGTTTATGAGTTGCCCAGAAGTACAAAAGGGCTTGATTAAATTGAGTTTCAGTAGTCATCCACATTCCAATAAATAGACAAAGATGAAAAGAATCAATTGTGTTTTGTTAATGTTGACAATGGCTTTGGCGGCGTCTGCTCAAAATCATTCCTCCATAAAAATGAATGTGTTCGTTGATAGCCTGATGGGCAAAATGACCTTGCAAGAAAAGATAGGTCAGTTAAATCTAGTGACACCTGGGTCTAATATCCCAACGGGTTCTGTAGTTAGCAAAGGCGTGGAAGACAACATCCGAAAAGGTAATGTGGGCGGAATGTTTGGAGTGATTGGCGTTGATAAGATTAGAGATGCTCAAACTTTGATAATGAAAGAAAGCCGGCTCCACATCCCCCTCATTTTTGGCTCAGATGTAATACACGGCTACAAAACCACTTTCCCTATTCCTCTAGCTTTATCCTGTAGTTGGGATATGAAACTGATTGAACAGAGTGCCCGTTCTGCTGCAATAGAATCCAGTGCAGATGGTTTGTGCTGGGTCTTTTCGCCAATGGTGGATATAGCCCGTGATCCTCGTTGGGGTAGGGTTGCCGAAGGAGCAGGCGAGGATCCTTATCTCGGTTCATTGGTAGCCAGAGCAATGGTAAATGGTTATCAAAACCATAATAAGTTTGATAATAGTGCAGTAATGTCTTGCTTCAAACACTTTGCATTGTATGGGGCAGCCGAAGCTGGTAGAGAATACAATACCACCGATATGAGTTTGGTAAAGATGTACAACGAATATTTGCCGCCTTATAAAGCTGCAGTTGATGCGGGTAGTGCCAGTGTAATGTGTTCTTTTAATGAAATAAATGGGATACCTGCTACTGCAAATAAGTGGTTGTTGACAGATTTATTACGCAACCAATGGGGATTTAAGGGTTTTGTAGTTTCTGATTATACGGCAGTCAATGAAATGATGGATCATGGTATCGGCAACGTACAAACTGTTTCTGCGTTGGCATTAAAAGCGGGGATGGACATGGACATGGTGAGTGAGGCATACCTAACTACCTTATCTAAATCACTAAAGGAAGGAAAGGTATCATTGAAGGATATAGATTTGAGTTGCCGTCGCATTTTAGAAGCAAAATATAAATTGGGATTATTCAGTGACCCCTATAAATACTTGGATTCAAAAAGGGAATCGAAAGAGGTATTATCACAGGATAAAAAAGACTTAGCAAAGACTTTGGCAGAACATTCCTGTGTATTACTAAAAAATGCGCAGCAAACTTTACCACTTCAGCAAAATAGAACGATTGCATTGATTGGGCCACTTGCTAATGATAAAATAAATATGTTGGGTACTTGGTCGCCTAGTGGTAATTATAAACTTGCTGTTTCAATGATGGAAGGCATCAAAAACTATGTAGGAAGTTCTGTAAAGGTTGTCTATGCAAAAGGTGCAAATATCTCTGATGATTCTAATTTTATTAAAAAAGTAAATGTTTTTGCTGAGGAAATTACTACAGATAAAAAGTCGCCAGAAGTTTTATTGCAGGAAGCTCTTCAGGCAGCACAACAAGTAGAAATAATTGTTGCTGTGGTTGGCGAATCGGCAAATATGAGTGGCGAATGTTCTAGTAGATCGGATATTGGCTTGCCTGAAAGTCAAAAGAAATTAGTTGAAGCATTGGCACATTTAGGAAAGCCATTGGTATTGGTGGTAATGTGTGGCAGACCATTGACTATTGAAAAAGAGGTTTCAGAAGCAAGTTCTGTTCTGCTTACTTGGCATGCTGGTCAGGAAGCAGGGAATGCAATTGCCGATGTATTGTTTGGAAAATATAACCCCTCTGGTAAATTAACGATTAGTTTCCCGATAAATGTTGGACAGATACCAATTTATTACAATCATAAAAATACTGGCAGACCCTTTGACCCCACTATATCATACAAATTCAAATCAGACTATATCGATGTTTCAAATGAGCCATTGTTTCCTTTTGGTTTTGGATTAAGTTATACCAATTTCAGTTATGGTAAGATGACATTGAGTAATACTGCGATAAAGGGTAATGATAGGTTGACAATAAAAGTAACGGTTACCAATACAGGCAACTATGACGGGGAGGAAACAGTGCAGTTATATACAAGACAAATGGTTGGTTCTATTACAAGACCAGTGAAAGAATTAAGGGGGTTTCAGAAGATATTTTTAAAGAAAGGGGAAAGTAAGGAAGTATCATTCTCTCTTTCCTCAAAAGACCTTAAATTCTACAACAGTAATCTTCAATATATTTTTGAATCAGGTAGTTATAAGATATTTATTGGAACAAATAGCAGCGATGTTGCTGAGGCTGACTGTGTTTTTCTAAAATGAAGTCAGCCTCATAAAAAGAGAAAAGGATTGGAAAGAAAGGATTAGCAAAACGTTTAAGACTTTTAATCATCGGGGTCCTGAGTTCGAGCCTCTGCTGAATCAAAAGCTAGTAAAGGGTTTCAAGAAATTGAAACCCTTTACTATTTTAGCTTTCTTTATAGCTCCTTATTCAAACTCACCTTCCAATGCATCAAATGCTTTTACTTTCTTTGTTGCCTTAAACTGGATTATTCTATAATCGGCAAGCCTCAACATATTGAATGGATCTTCTGCAACAATCTCATTAATCTCTTGGCTACTTTCTGCATTGGCAAAGATTATCCCGCCATCCCTTGGTTCTTTTCTGCCGGAGGCTAAGAAATGTCCACTGTGATAATATTTATCCAAATATTTTATGTGTGCTGCCATGTTGCTGTCTATTTCTTCTGTGGGTACTTTGTAAGTGAGTTCTATTATGTACATAATCAATTTATTTTATCACTCAAAGATATAACAACATGGATGATTAAGGCAACTGATTATTATCATATATCAATTCATCCCCCTACTTTTACCGCATCGAACATCATTTAAACAATATAGAAACAGACCTTGGGGTTATCCTGCGTTTAGCTGAAGAAAAGGAGACCGAAAACAATCAATTCAAAGACTTTCTAAAGACATTGGATGATGAAAAGGTGGATGAAATGGTTCACGCACTCAATGAAAAGATTGCCCCACAGATAGATTGCACTGCTTGTGGCAATTGCTGCAAAAGCTTGATGATTAACGTAAGCAATGAAGAAGCGAATGATTTATCAAAACATTTGAATAAATCCAGAAAAGACTTTGATGAGGAATACTTAGAGAAGAGTGGCGATATGATGCTAATGAATACTATCCCTTGCACCTTCCTGAATGATAATAAATGTACTGTTTACGAACACCGCTTTGCCGGATGCCGCGAATTCCCTGCTATGCACCTCCCCCATTTCAACAAAAGATTGTTTACCACTTTCATACACTATAGCCGCTGCCCTATCATATATAATGTGGTGGAATCTTTAAAGGATGAATTCAAAGCATTTACTCGCAAATCGTAAATCGTAAATCGCTAGTAGATTATGCATAGAAAAAATGATTGCTGAATGAAGAGTCAAGGCTTGCGATTACCGATTTACGATTCCCGTTTCTTCCATCAATCCCCTTATCACCACACTTGCCACACTGCATCCAAAGATGGCGGGCATGTAACTGATGGTTCCGATAAGTGACTTCTTAGGGAATGCTTTCTCTGTGACAATGACCCTGCTTGCATCTATTTCTTCGGGACTGAACACTACTGGCAAGCCATTATAAATACCCTCTTGGTGCAATCTTTTCCGCACATATTTAGCCAATGTGCAGGTATGTGTTTTGGATATATCTGTTATCTGAACGAGTGATGGATTTACTTTGCCACCTGCTCCTAGCGATGTTACAATGGGTATCCCTCTGTCTTTGCAAGCTTTTATGAACTGAACCTTGGGTCCCAACGTATCAATACAATCTACTGCATAATCGAAGTTACCTTCATCGAGGATAGTATCTATTATTTCGTTTTGAACATATTTCACCAACACTGTCAAGTCTAGTTCGGGGTTAATGTCCTTCAACCTTTCCGCCATCACTTCTGCTTTTAGCTTGCCAGCGGTGGAGTGCAGCGCAGGTATTTGCCTGTTGGCGTTGCTTAAATCTACGGTGTCGGCGTCCACTATTGTCATTTTGCCTACCCCAGCCCTTGCTATCATTTCGGCGCATATTCCCCCTACCCCGCCGAGTCCTACTACCAAAACATTCTTCGACATCAATGCTTCTATCTTTTCATCGCCCAAAAGCAATTGCGTCCTGCCCATCCAATATGGAATCATCGTTTATAATTTATTGATTCGTTTAAATAATCTGAAATGTAAAAATAGTGGTTTAAAAGTTGGCAATAATATATTGAAATCAATTATAAAGATATAAAATCATACAGAGATTATTGAGCGATGAGTATATTTTTATTACTTCGACCATGTCTTATTAAAATATCGATGAATTAATATTAATTCGACCATATTTTAATGCGAGGAATCTGAAGTAATATTACTTCGACCATATTTTGATGCAAGTATTCCGAAGTAAAGTTAATTCATCGATATTTTGATGCGAGAAATCTGAAGTAAAGTTAATTCATCCATATTTTGATGCGAGATGGTCGAAGTAATTCAAATTCATCCATATTTCAACGTAGGAAAAATGAATTAAGACTAATTTATAGCCTTGATAATAAAAACCACTCTTCATCAGTTTGATTTGATTGATTTATTGTGATAGATGCCGTTAACTGACCACTTCAATGGGTGGTATAAATAAGTAAGCGTAGTACAACCAAATGCACTACGCTTACAAAAGATGATGTAATTTACTGTTTAGATTTGAGTAATCCCTTATTATTATTTACCAATCTTCTTTACATCAATATTGGTATAGGTAGCTAAATACCTCATGATATTCTTCGCAAAAGCCTCTGCAAATGCATGGCACGAAGTCAAATTATCCCTCACTCCTCTGTTATTGGACTCTATCTGCCAGCCAAAAACATTGGGTTCGCTAGTAAAGCGGCGTACATTGTATCCTCCATCAAAGTATTTTTCGTTGGAATAAGGATATGGGTCTTGCTTGCTAGGCGTGGACGGAAAACCAGACTCTACCATCCAAGTTCCGAATGCTTGAGGCCCGGTAAGCAAATCTTTTAGCTTCAATTTGCCATCGCTACTTTGTATGAGGTTGTGAACAGAGGAGATACTTGTATAAAGAGTATCATTATTGCTTTTGCTCGATTCTTCCAACTGCCCATTATCCAATAAATAACCTAGTTCCAAGCGTTGGTTGGGGTGGCCTTGCCCGTGCAAATCGATGTATATTGTTTTGCCATACTTATTTACCGCGGAAGCAATTGCGGTATCAACCATTGCGTGCCAAAACCTCCAAGGCACTTTCATCTCGTCATTACCACAAGTAGCAATCTCGATTTCACGATTCATATCCACCTTCAATCTTTTCAAGTGACAAATAATCATGGATGGATAGCAATTGTATTCTGTCCTGAAAACATCATAAATAGCCCTAGCCAAGTTTATGGTGCGACCATCAGTTACGGTAACAACGCCGGGACAAGTCCTATCTGGTATGCCTGGAGGTTCAATATCACCTCCATGAGGGGCACTAATCACGAGGGGCATATTGCCAGGCAAAAATTCTACCCACTTGTTTTCATCATAATAAACATTCCCAGCTATGTAGGGCTGAGCGGTTACTTTGAAAACAAGAAAAAGTACGACGATTAACAAAAGATTCTTTTTCATAAATAAGTTAAAGTAAAGTTGCATGTTAAAAGATAAGTTTAAACACTATATGTAATAATTGCAAGTTATCGGAATGAAAGATTTGTAACAGTGCATATTAAACTTTCTTACTAAATAACTATCGTTGGTTAATACGAATTAGGTTTTTGCGAAAACGTTTTATATATAATGAGCATAATCAGCTTTATTGTCATTTTTATTGCTATTTTAGCCGCCTAATTTGATTTTTAAAAGTATTTTCTAACTAAATTAACACTTAAACGATGGCTTTGCCCCAAAATGGTTCTCAGATTTCGACTACAGATTCTTCTGAGAAAAGTAATTATCTATTCCCCTTTATCCTTGTAACTTCTTTATTTTTCTTGTGGGGCTTTGCCCATAACCTGGACCCAATTCTTATTCCTCACTTAAAAAAGTCATTTACTTTAACTACGGTACAATCAACATTGGTAGATACGGCAGTGTTCTTTGCCTACTTTGTAATGGCAATACCCGCAGGATTCATTATGAAAAAGTATGGGTACAAATCAGGAATCATTATTGGCTTATTGTTATTCGCTTGTGGTTCATTTTTATTTATTCCGGCAGCAAAAACACAGCAATACAATTTCTTTTTGTTTGCATTATTCATCATAGCTTGTGGCTTGACAATATTAGAAACAGCCGCCAACCCGTATGCCTCGTTGCTGGGCGACCCGAAAACTTCTACACAGAGATTAAACTTTGCACAGTCCTTTAATGGATTGGCTTGTACACTGGCACCAATAATTGGGGCAAGATTGATATTGACAAAAGGCTTTTCCGATGCAGAATTGAACGTAATGACAGCAGCCGACAGGGTAAAAGCATTGGCATCGGAAGCCGAAACAGTGATACCACCTTACTTTATATTAGGAACAATATTATTGATAATCGCTGTTACGTTTGCATTTACCAAGTTGCCGAAGATTCAGAACACATCAACAAGAGCAGCAAGTCAAAGTATATTTCATGCGTTAAAACACCCTCATTTATCGTGGGGTGTAGCATCACAATTCTTCTATGTAGGGGCGCAAGTTTCTGTGTTCAGCTTGTTCATATTATATGCCACCAAATCGGCAGACATTACCCAAGTAAAAGCAGCAGACTTTCTAGGAGCATGTGGCTTTGCCTTCTTAGTTGGTAGGTTTATTGGTACTTTTTTGATGAAATTTATTAATCCAGAACGCCTCTTAGCAATATATGCGGGCATCAACATACTACTATGTATCGTAGCAATGACTGCTCATGGGATGATAACCGTTTACACAGTAATTGGTATCTGTTTCTTTATGTCTATCATGTTCCCAACTATCTTCTCTTTAGGTATCAAAGAACTTGGTGGCGATACGGAATATGGCAGCAGTCTGATTATCATGTCTATTGTTGGTGGCGCAATCCTACCTAGGATTTTTGCTTACATAGGCGAGTCTGCGGGCAATATTCAGTTAGGGTACATTGTTCCATTAATATCTTTTGTGGTGATAATGGCATTTGGATTTAAAGGGTATAAAGTAAAAGAAGTAGTTGACTAAAATAAAATAATGACGATGAAGAAATATTGCTTGGCAGTTGATTTAGTGGACGATGATGCGTTGATAGCCGAATATGAAAACTGGCATAAACCAGAAAGCGCTTGGCCTGAAATAAAGAAAAGTATATGGGATGCTGGCGTTACAAACATGGAAATATACCGTGTTGGCAACCGGATGTTTATGATAATGGAGGTAGATGATACTTTTAGTTTTGAACGTAAAGTAGCAATGGATGCTGCCAACCCGAAAGTGCAAGAATGGGAGCAACTAATGTGGAAGTTCCAACAGTCAATGCCCTTTGCCAAGAACGGTGAGAAGTGGATGTTGATGAAACAGATTTTTGCATTGAACGATAAATAAAAAAGTTATTTATGTGTATAGCAAACATTGGTGGCATTGATTCCCACCAACACTTTTGGCACTATGAACCCGTTAAGCATAGTTGGATTGACGATGAAATGGCTGCCATCCGCAAAGATTTTTTGCCTAAGGACCTTGCCCCTATCCTTAAAAGTAATGGAATCATCGGCACTGTTGCTGTTCAGGCAGATCAAACAGAAGAAGAAACGGATTTCTTGTTAGGATTAGCGGACGAGTATCCTTTAATAAAAGGGATTGTTGGCTGGGTAGATTTGCGAGCGGATAATATTAAAGAACGATTGGAACATTACGCTCAGTTCAAATACATAAAGGGTTTCAGGCATGTTTTGCAGGGAGAAGAACCTGAGTTTATGTTGCAACCTTCTTTTGTGAGAGGTATTGCAGCATTGGCAGAGTTCAACTTTACTTACGACATACTTATTTTCCCAAAACATTTAGAGGCTGCATTGGAGTTGGTAAAGCAATTCCCTAATCAGCCTTTTGTGATAGATCATATTGCCAAGCCTTACATAAAAGCAGGTTTAGTAGATGAATGGGCGAAAGGTATGGTGGTTTTGTCCGAATACGAAAACGTATCCTGCAAAGTAAGCGGAATGGTAACAGAGGCCGATTATCGCAAATGGAAAGCATCTGATTTCTCTCCCTATCTGGATGTAGTTGTAGAAGCCTTTGGGATGAAAAGGTTACTGTTTGGATCCGATTGGCCTGTATGTCAGGTAGCAGCATCTTATCAGCAAATGATTGGAATAGTGGAAGATTATTTCTCCTCTTTTTCTACCGAAGAGAAGAATCAATTCTTTAATCAGAACGCAATAAAGTTTTATAATTTATAAGAGGTTAATAAATTAATTATAACAATTACATCCTTCATCTTATACTTACAACATATCTATCGCAATGAAAAACAATAAAATAAAACTTCCGCCAGTAATATTTGGCACTAGTGGATTAGGTAACATTTACCACGATACACCTCATGAAACAAAACTAGCAATAGTAAGAGAGTGCGTTAAGAATGCCAAAGGCTTGCCAATGTTTGACAGTGCCGGAAAGTACGGAGCTGGGTTAGCATTGGAAATGTTGGGTAAGTGTTTGAAAGAACTAAACGTAAAACCAGATGAAGTTTTAATAAGCAATAAACTTGCTTGGTATCAAGTGCCGCTCACTACCCCTGAACCTACTTTTGAAAAGGGTGTTTGGGTAAACATAAACCATGATGCTGTACAGCGAATCAGCTATCAAGGGATATTGGATTGCTTTGAGCAAGGTAACGAGTTATTGGGGGATTATTCTTCTCAAATGGCTTCAGTACATGACCCAGATGAATACTTAGCCACAGCGACAAATAAGGAAGAAGAGGATAAACTTTATCAAGATATTCTAGATGCCTATCGTGCATTGGCAGAACTAAAAGCTCAAGGCAAAGTAAATTCGATAGGTGTAGGCTCTAAACAATGGAGGGTTATACAACGAATATCAAAGGATGTGGATTTGGATTGGGTAATGATTGCCAATAGCCTTACGCTTCATAGTCATCCGAAAGAATTAATAGATTTTATCGCAGAGCTTCATAAGAAAGATGTATCCATTATCAACTCAGCCGTATTTAATGGAGGCTTTCTTATTGGTGGAGACCATTACAACTATAAATATGTTGACAAAACTTCTGAGAAAGGAGAAGCATTGTATGGTTGGAGGGAAAGATTCTTTGCACTTTGTGAATCATTCAAAGTAACACCAGCTGAAGCTTGTTTTAATTTTGGCTTCAATATGCCAGGTGTAACAAGTGTTGCATTAAGCACTACTCGTCCTGAAAAAGTAAAGGGCAATATTGAAATGGCAACTAAAGAAATTCCACAAGCTTTTTGGCAAGCTATGGAAAAAGAAGGATTGATTTAATACCCTACTTTGATTTCTTTGGCGTCCTTACTGCCTTAACTTCTGCAACTGTTACGGCATCGGCTTTATTGCCAAAACTGTTTCTTACATAAGTAAGCACGTCTGCAATTTGTTGATTGGTTAGGTAAGAATGTGACGCCATATTATTGCTATAATATTCATCATCCAAAGGAAGTCTGTCCGTCATTCCATTCAAAACTATTCCAATAATCTTTTTCTCGTCTTTCAAAACATCAGTACTGCCAGCCAAAGGAGGATTCATGTGAGGAACCCCTCCCCCATCCATTTGATGGCAACTCAAACATTCTTTTTGATAAACGGCTTGCCCTCTTTCAATGGATGCCGCAGGATTATCCGTAGTTTTCTTAGCTGGCTTTTGTGTTTGGGCAATGATGTACAAAAACCCCAATGACATTGAAGCAGTGATCACTATATTTTTCTTCATAAATATTTATTCTTTCTCTAATCATTATTATTTACCAGTATAACTAATCTTGTAGATAGTTCCTTTACTATCATCGGTCACATACAAAGAACCATCCGGACCTTGGGCAAGACCACAAGGACGGTGGGCGGCACCACGAGTAGAAATAACAACTTCTTTTCCCGAAAAACCATCAGCAAATACTTCCCAATCCCCCGTAGGCTTGCCATTTTTGAAAGGAACAAACACTACAAAGTACCCAGCTTGTGGCAAAGGTGCCCTGTTCCAACTTCCATGGAAAGCTATAAAAGCGCCATTCTTATATTTTTCAGGGAATTGATTGCCAGTATAAAACAACAATCCATTAGGGGCTAAATGACCAGGAAAAGCAATCAAAGGGTCTTGATATTCCTTGCCACCTTCAATTTTTCCATCGCCACCAAATTCAGGTGCCAACATTTTTTTATGGAGCTTTTGGTTGTAATAAATATAAGGCCAACCACAATTAGACCCATTGTGTAGTTCATATAAACATTCCCCTGGCAATTCGGCGCCCTCAGTACTATCAAAATACTCAGGCCAGTTTTGAAACAATTGATCACGCCCGTGCTGCATTACAAACAAAGAATTAGTCTCTTGATTCCAATCCAGCCCAACTATATTCCTCAATCCAGTAGCATATCTAATTCCATCGGCATACGTTTGGTTCTGTTTATCTGCTTTAAACATCCAAATTCCACCTGCACTATCCAGTATTGGGCAAGGCTTCATACCCTTGCTACCCTTCACCCTATCGTGTTCCTGACAAGCATTTGAGTAAGCCCCGATATTCACATAAATATTCCCCACATTATCCAACGCAATAGATTTTGTGTTGTGTTCCCTGCGGTTTATCAATCCAGTAATTATTTTTTCGGGGGCATCTGGGTTTATTACTTCATTTTTATCATTTAATTTATAACGAAAAACATCATCGTTGGAAGATGTATATAAATAACCATTCTTGATGGCTACTCCCGTTCCGCCTTGATTGTCAAAACTGTTTATCACTGTCAGTTTTCCACTGCCATCTAAATCTTTCAATACAAAAGTTGATTTTCCATTGATGGCTTTTGCACTTTTTACATAGAATATTCCATTGGATGATACAGCAATATGCCTCGCTTGCCCAACATTTTCGGCGGCTTTTATAGCTACAAATCCATTTGGAAGTTTAAGACCAGCATTGATTGTAGAGTCGAAATCACCGCCATTTGCGATACAAAAGATCGTTGCAATTGAAAACGTAATTGACAGTAATAATTTTTTATTCATTTCTAATTTTTTAAAAGAGGTTAGTTTATTAACGCAAACATATTAAAGTAGTTTAAAGTTTTAAGAACAAGCTTTACTTTTTTCACTATTAGAGTCATAAACACCATACTATTGTAATAGGGATTGCACAAAAATTTCAATCGAAACAACTAGAGAGCACCACAATTTGTATGAAAAACAGCAGTTTTACTCATCCAGAAAGTCGTTTTTCTCCTAAGAAAAACCATTTTCCTCCCATGAAAAGTCAATTTACTCATGAGGAAAACCATTTTTCTCCTATGAAAAATCACGTTTCTCCTATGAAAAGTCATTTTACTCATGAGGAAAACCATTTTTCTCCCATGAAAAATCACTTTTCTCCTATGAAAAATCGAATTACTCATGAGAAAAATTCAATTCAATATTGGATTCAATTGCTTGCATTTGAAAAGAAAGACTTCAATTTTCACAAAACAAAACCTCCCAACTATGATGAATTAAACCCTTTTGAAGAAGTAAATGCTATTGATTTTCAATCTAAACAAGGCAATTAAACCTCCGTATTGTTTAAAAGTCTATCTTAGCGATATTCCAAAAAAAGGTTGCATGCATTTAGAGGATAGGGAACTACTTGATCTTTTTGGGGATTCGTCCACTAAAGAATTGGCATTTACTGCTATTATAAAGAAGTTTCAGGAGAGACTTTATTGGCACATACGTAAAATGGTGATAAGCCATGACGACACCAATGACATGCTTCAAAATGTGTTTATAAAGGTTTGGAAAGGCTTGGAAAATTTTAGGGAAGATAGTCAATTGTACACTTGGCTTTACAGAATAGCCACCAATGAATGCCTTACTTTTTTGGAACAACGCAAGAAAAAGGCGACCATGAGTTTGGAAGATGATGAAAACGGGTTGAGTAATACCATAAAGGCCGACAAAAACTTTGATGCAAACAAGCTGGAATGGAAGCTGCAACTTGCCATCCAGAAATTACCGGAAAGACAACGATTGGTCTTCAACTTACGCTACTACGATGCGATGCCGTATGAAAAAATGAGCAAGATTTTGGAAACAAGTGAGGGTGCCTTGAAAGCAAGCTACCATCACGCAGCAAAAAAAATTGAGCAATATATTTTGAATGATTAAACATATAGGCAACTAAAAAGTCAATGATGGAGATGGAAAATAGTAGAACAATATTATACAAAAATTTAAGGGCGGAAGAGCAAAGGAGAGATGTGCCGTTGCCTTATGTTGTGCCTGAAGGTTATTTTGATAGTGTTTCTGCTGATATTATTAATAAGATACCAAAGGAAAAGGTTTTATTGACTGACATAAAAATACCCAGATTCGATGTTCCAGAAGATTATTTTAATGACTTGTCGGACAATATTCTTTCATCAATAAATAAACAACAAAATAATATAGAGGAAGAGCTAGCGTCTATTGCCCCCGTTTTTAATACAATATCTAAACAACTACTGTATCAAGTTCCAGAAGGCTACTTTGAAAATTTACAAGTTGACAATAAGAAATCTGTAGAAGTTGCCAAGGAGACAAAAGTAGTCTCCATCACAAAGCGGATTATTTGGTTGAGGGTAGCAGTTGCTGCTTCAATAATAGGACTTCTAGTTCTAGGAGCCTCTATTTCTTCAAATAAGAACAGTGAAAACTATGCATCTTATAAGAATGTGGATTTGAAAAATAGCGTCAAGAAGGTTTCTGATGAAGACTTAGAGAAGTATTTGAACAACGATTATATCGCTTCGAATAATGACATGATTATATTGGATGATGGGGATGCACCCGATGTTAAACAGAAAATACAAGCTGTGCCTGATGAAGATTTAAGCCAGTATTTGCAAGAAACAAGGACATCGAAGAATAGGAAAAAAGGAATTTAGTTTATATTGAACCTCTTACGAGAATGAAAATAAGAAGCATCATATTGTTTATTACTTTACTTGCAGTTAATGTGCTTGAAGCACAAAGTCCGCAACCTAATAAACCATCTTCCATTCAAGCTTTGAAAGTTGCTTTTATTACAAAAGACCTTTACTTAACTACTGAAGAGGCGCAAAAATTTTGGCCTATTTACAATGCTTATATTGAGGAGTTGAAGAAAGTAAAAAATGATACTAAGAATGATGTGTTGACAAGTGACGAGAAGTCATTGACAGTAAAAAAGAAATATTATAATGAATTTAAAAAGGTACTTGCATCGGATGAAAGAGCAAATAAAGTATTTTTAGCAGACAGGGATTTTGCTAATTTCATTAAAAAAGAATTGCAAGAACGCCAGCGTATGCGTGCCTTACGTTTTGGTGATGTTGACAAAAACAACAAGCCCGTAACCCCTCAAACTGATTATTAACCCTTTATAATAGGTCATTAGTCCGCTTTTAACAAAACCTTGTGGCGTGGTTCTGTACAGATTCCATTTACTCATTATCTTTATTTTCTATTAATAACAAATTTATAATTATGGAAGGAAGAAAATACCGAGTGCTATTATGTGAAGACGATACCAATCTTGGGATGGTATTAAAGAATTACTTAGAGTTAAATGATTACGAAGTAGTGTTGGAAAGAGATGGCAGACTTGGTTTTGCAGCTTTTCAAAGAGAGAAATTCGACATTTGTTTGTTGGATGTGATGATGCCTCATGTGGATGGTTTTACCCTCGCAAATGACATCAGGGATATTGATCCAGATGTTCCTTTGTTCTTTTTGAGTGCGAAAACAATGAAGGATGACATCATAAACGGTTACAAATTGGGAGCTGATGATTATATCACCAAACCATTTGATAGTGATGTTTTGATGTTGAAAATTAAGGCTATCCTAAAACGCAACGAAGAAGAAACCCGAATTAGCGAGAGTGCAGAATTTGATATGGGAGGGTATCATTTCAATCCGAAATTAAGACAGTTAACGATTAATGGAAGTACGCAAACCCTTTCTCCAAAAGAAAATGATTTGTTGAAGATGTTGGCTGAGCACAAAAACGATTTATTGCCACGCGAAAAGGCTTTGAAACGTATTTGGGGAAGCGATACTTATTTCAATGGTCGTAGCATGGATGTTTACATCGCTAAACTTCGTAAATATCTTAAAGAAGATCCTAATATAGAGATAGTAAATATTCACGGGAATGGATTTAGGTTAGTAGCACCTTAATTCTTTCGACAACTAATAAAACAAAAAGAGCCACACTGTATTTCAGTGTGGCTCTTTTTATGTTTATAATACAAGTGCCTTTTATTTTCTACTGTAGTTAGGAGCTTCTTTTGTAACATCCACATCGTGTGCATGGCTTTCTTTCATACCCGCATTTGTTATCTGTACAAATGTTGCCTTTTGAAGGTCTTTAATTGTTTTGGCGCCACAATAACCCATGCCAGCCCTTAATCCACCAGCATATTGATACACTATTTCACTAAGGCTTCCTTTATAAGCTACTCGTCCTTCAATTCCTTCTGGAACAAGCTTTTTAATGCCGTCTTCCACATCTTGAAAATACCTGTCGCCACTGCCTTGTGTCATTGCCCCTAGGCTTCCCATCCCCCTGTATTCTTTGTATTTACGTGCTTCAAAAATGATTGTTTCTCCAGGGCTTTCTTCTACTCCTGCAAATACGCTACCCATCATTACTGCATTTGCACCTGCTGCCAATGCCTTCACCATATCACCTGTATAACGAATGCCGCCATCTGCAATTACAGGAATCCCTTTAGATTTCAATGCGTTTGACGCTTCCATAATAGCAGTTAATTGCGGCACACCTGCACCAGCAACAATACGGGTTGTACAAATAGAACCTGGCCCTATCCCTACTTTAACAGCATCTGCACCCGCTGCTGCCAATGCTTTTGCACCTTCCCCTGTACCTACATTGCCAGCTATTATCTGTAGCCCTTTAAAATTTTTGCGCAACGTTTTCAGCGCTTCAATCACGCCTTTGCTATGACCATGTGCACTATCAAGAGTAACCACATCCACACCAACGTGTTGCAAAGCCGAAGCCCTATCGAGCATATCCCTTGTAATACCCAATGCTGCACCAATCAACAATCTGCCAAAACCATCTTTCACTGCATTTGGGTTATTGTTCAATTGAAGTATATCCCTGTAAGTAATCAATCCAATCAAATGACCTTGACTGCTAACAACGGGTAGTTTTTCAATTTTATATTGTTGTAATATCTTCTCTGCCTTCTTTAAATCTGTGCCTTCGGGTGCGGTTATCAAGTTAGTAGAAGTCATTACTTCACTAATCTTCTTTGTTTTATTGGCTATTTCGAAGCGCAAATCACGGTTAGTAAGTATTCCCACTAAATAATTACCCGCATCCACAATAGGTATCCCACCAATTTTGTTTTCTCGCATTATGCGCAAGGCATCAGCAACGGTTGCTTCGGGATTTAGCGTGATAGGATCTATTATCATCCCACTTTCACTACGCTTCACCTTACGCACTTGCTCAGCTTGTTTTTCGATGGTCATGTTTTTGTGAAGGATACCAATGCCACCTTCCCTTGCCAATGCAATTGCCAAGTTAGCCTCAGTAACAGTGTCCATTGCGGCGGACAGCATAGGCACATTCAAAACTATTTCGCTGGTAAGATGCGATTGTATATTTACATCGCGGGGGAGTACTTCGCTGTACGAAGGCATCAAGAGGACATCATCGAAGGTGAGACCAACACCAAAGAGACGGGAGTTCGGGGATTTGCTATCGGGAGCAGATTTTATTATTGCCATAGGCAAAGGTATATGACTTAAATTTAATGAGCAAGCATTTTCTTAGTAAATGTTTTTTTTAAGTGTAAATAGGTTGAGAATAGTGTGTTTATTCATATTTCGATAGAAAAGTGCTTACATGTCGGATATTGTACGTAACACCTCGGATATTGAATATCACACGTCGGATATGGTTACTTACATCTCGGAAATGGTTACTTACACGCCGGGAATGGTTACTTACACGTCGGATATGGTTACTTACACGCCGGGAATGGTTACTCACATGTCGGGAATGGTTACTTACACGTTGGGAATGGTTACTTACACGTCTGGAATGGTTACTTACACGTCGGATATGGTTACTTACACGTCGGATATGGTTACTCACACTTTTTATGCCTTGATTTACACTTTTTTGATAATTGATTACGGACAATGGTTGAGGGATTGGTGGATTTGGTTTATAATTTTTATTGTTATACCAAATAATACTGCACCTTTGGAGTCGTGGGATTTGAAATCCCTTTTATCTACAGTTCGGGATGCGCTTAGCTAACATACACAAACAGCCTTTAAGAACTTGACTATTTGAAAATTTTAAAAATACCTATGCCTTTAAGTTGGAATGAAATAAAAGACCGCGCTGTCGCTTTTTCGAAAGAATGGGCAGATACACATAATGAAGAAGCCGATGCTAAACCATTTTTGGAAGCATTTTTTAATGTGTTTGGAATTACCCGAAAGAAAATTGCAACCTTTGAAGAAAAGGTAAAGAAGCTAGACAATCATGATGGCTATATTGATTTGTTCTGGAAAGGCACAATGCTGGTAGAAATGAAAAGCAAGGGTAAAAACCTTGATAAAGCATATACACAAGCAAGAGAATATCTGCAAGGGATAAAGCAGCAAGATTTACCACAATACATTTTAATATCCGATTTTCATACTTTCCGTTTGTATGATTACGAGACCACTGAAGTACATGAATTTATTTTACCCGATTTAATAAACAATGTAGAACTGTTTGGTTTTATTGCAGGATACATAAAAAGGGTATTTAAAGAACAAGACCCTGTTAATATAAAGGCTGCAACCCTGATGGGGAAACTGCACGACAGGCTTAAAGAAATTGGCTACGATGGTCATCCTTTAGAATTGTACTTGGTTCGTTTATTATTTTGTTTGTTTGCAGAAGATACAACCATTTTTAATAAAGACCTATTTAGGGAGTTTGTCATAGACCGAACTGCCGAAGATGGAAGCGACCTTGCTGCCCGATTGTCGGAATTGTTTTATGTATTGAATACGCCCAATGAAAAGCGGCTTAAAAATTTGGATGAACAATTAAACTCCTTCCCTTACGTAAATGGAAAGTTGTTTGAAGAAATATTGCCTCCAGCTTCTTTTGATACTGCAATGCGCAACACATTAATAGAATGTTGTGCTCTTAACTGGGGCAGTATATCGCCAGCCATATTTGGCTCTATGTTTCAGAGTGTGATGAACCCACAGGAGCGAAGAAATTTGGGAGCACACTACACAAGCGAAAAGAATATTCTAAAACTGATAAAGCCTTTGTTTTTAGATGAATTGTGGCAAGAATTTGAGAACATAAAGACCAATCGTAATAAACTACCCGAATTTCACAAGAAGATAAGTGAGTTAAAGTTTTTGGATCCTGCATGTGGTTGTGGTAACTTCTTGGTGATTACCTATCGTGAATTAAGATTGTTGGAAATTGAAGTTTTAAAGGCTTTGAATAAAACAGGGCAGGGTTTTTTGAATGTAGGCGAAATTATTAGACTAGATGTGGATATGATGTACGGAATAGAATATGAAGAGTTTCCGGCACAGATAGCACAAGTAGCCATGTGGCTGATAGACCACCAAATGAATATGGCTATTAGTGCAGAGTTTGGACAATACTTTGCTAGATTGCCTTTAAAAAAAGCAGCTACTATTCTTAACGCAAATGCTTTACAAACAGATTGGAATAGTTTGATAAAGAAACAGCCAATAGAAATAACTGCTGATGATACTACACTAATACTAAGAGAACCAGAGGCAGAGTACACGACCCTTAATATTAAAACCAAGAACTTGACCATAGTAGATAATCGCCGGGGTACTTATCAAAAAATTGATAGTAAAAATACTTATGATTATGTTATAGGCAATCCGCCATTTAGTGGCTCAAAAATAATGAGCCAAACAATGAGAGACGATGTTACTAAATGTTTCAATAATATTCAGGGGGCAGGTGTTTTAGATTATGTAGCTGCTTGGTATATAAAAGCTGCTAAAATTATTCAAAACACTAAAACTAAAGTTGCATTTGTAAGTACTAATTCTATAGTACAAGGAGAACAGGTTGGAATTTTGTGGAATGTGTTGTTAAACATGTTCGATATAAAAATTCATTTTGCTCATAAAACTTTTAAATGGAACAATGAAGCCAAAGGTAATGCTGCTGTTTATTGTGTTATTATTGGTTTTGCAAATTTTGATACCAATAATAAAACAATTTATGATTACGATGATATTAAAGGGGAGGCTCACGAAATAAAAGTAAAAAATATTAATCCATATTTAGTAGAAGGGAAGGATTTTGCTTTATTATCAAGAACAAAGCCTTTATGTAATGTTCCTACAATTAAATTTGGAAATCAACCAATTGATGGTGGGGGATTAATACTAGATGAGATTGAAAAGAATGAAGCTATACTCAATGAGCCTGAGATTTCAAAATTTATAAGACCATATATTGGAAGTGAAGAATTCATTAATAATAAGGTTAGATATTGTTTATGGTTAAAAAATGCAGACCCTAATGAATTAAGAAATTCTAAATTTATTAATTCAAGACTAAATATTGTCAAGGAATTTAGATTAGGTAGTACAAGAAAGGAAACAAATAAACTTGCTGAACTACCCTCTTTATTTGCTTTTATATCACATGATGAAAGTAAGTATATTATCATACCAAGTGTTTCATCTGAAAGGCGAAAATATATCCCAATAGGTTTTATGCCTCCTTCAACTATTGCAAGTAATCTTTGCTTGATAATACCTAACTCCAACCTTTATCATTTTGGAATGCTTACCTCCTTAATGCACATGGCATGGGTTAAATATGTTTGTGGAAGATTGAAAAGTGATTATCGTTATTCAAATACAATTGTTTATAATAATTATCCTTGGCCTTTAAACCCAACAGAAAAACAAAAACAAGCAGTAGAAATGGCTGCACAAAAGGTACTAGACACAAGGGCTTTGTTCCCTAGTAGTAGCCTTGCCGATTTGTACAATCCACTTACAATGCCGCCTGCATTGGTAAAAGCACATCAAGTTTTGGATAAAGCAGTTGATGCTTGTTACCGCTCACAACCTTTTACAACGGATGCTAACCGTATGGAGTATTTGTTTGGGTTGTATGAACAATACACAGCAGACTTGTTTGCTACAACTAAAAAGAAGAAGGGCAAGAAGGGGGAGGGATAAATAGTTTCTCCGCCAAGGTTCGTATCTCACGAACATTTTTTATAGTTTCGTGAAGACATGAAACTTTGCTTGGAAAATCAACAATAGTAAATAAACTTTGGTACTACCAATTAAATAGTCGTCTTTTGAATGGATAAAGCCATGTGCTTGTCCTTCAAACTGTACTTCATGGCAAATAATCCCCACCAGTCTCACATCGTATTTACACTAAACAACACAGGTGAATACCACAAACGCAGTGCCCTTGTTTTTATAACAGTCCAACTTTTGCTTGGGTTGGTTGGTACGTCTACCAAAAACTATATTGAAGGGCTTGGTTATTTTACCGAAAGGGATTTTGTGTTATTAAATGATAGGATACTCAATAAGCGAAATAAGGAAGTGGCAATGAATGAAAAGCATTTTATTATTTACAACGCAGCTTTTCATTGCGTTAAAAAATTATTGCTGGATGAGTACTGTCAAGATGTGCTGATACTGAAAGAAGCACACGGGTTTGTGTTGGATAAAAGTATTTTCCATGTAAAAACCCTTATTTTGGAATTTATTGAAGTTGGAGAAAAGCTTTTTAAAACCGAGTATAAAAACAACCACAGCTTGACCATTGCGCTAGCTAAGATAGCCAATTCATGATTTATCGTTCTCGTCTGCTCTTGGTGGCTTGTAGCCTCAAAGGCTTATTTTGTTGCTATAAGCAACTAAGTAAGTCTTCGAAACTGCAAGTTTCGTAGAGAAGTCATAATACAAGTTTCATTTCCCCAACTGGTGCATGAATTTCGGGGTCTAGTGAAACCTTTCATGGACTTGCCGTTACTAAAGTTTAAATAAACACAAGTCGCTTAATATTTTATACTAAGTAACGGAAGGCATAAGAAAGGATTCATGCCAGTTGTGGAAATTGAAAAAAATAGCACAACTGCCAATACAAACAAAAGCTGAACGGCTTTAATTATAAAAAGCAATTAGGAAATGTATTTGGCTAATGAGCCAAGTGCGGAGTATGGGAAGGAATTGGAGTTTTAGACACTATATAATTTCGAGCTTTATATGTCGTACCTACGGCACTTTGAAATATCCTTTGTTTGTCAATTGCTACCAATATGTCGTGCCTAACGGCACTTTGTTATATTCTGTATGCATTTATTTCTACCGATATATCGTGCCTAACGGCACTGGTTTAATGTCGGCTACTAGTTAAAAGGTATCTTTCCAACTTTAGATAGTTAATCATTCGCTTCAATAAATCCCGTTAGGGATGAAATATTGGTAGCAAAATGAAACGAGAAATGGGGTTAAGTCCCGTCAGGGACGACATATTGATAACAACAAAACGATATAAAGTATAAACATTATGGCTAATACATATACCCAACTACACGTTCAATTTGTTTATGCAGTAAAATTTAGGGAAGCATCCATTCCCCAATCGTGGAAAAGTGAATTGTATAAATACTCTACAGGTATCATTCAGAACAACAAACATAAACTCATTGCTATTAACGGAATGTGGGACCATATTCACATTTTGGTGGGAATGAATCCAATTCAATCAATTTCAGATTTGATGCGGGAAGTAAAGGGGTGTTCATCTAGTGGATAAATGAAAAAGGATTCTTGAAAGATAACTTTGAATGGCAAGAAGGTTATGGGGCATTTTCTTATGGGAAGTCGCAAGTAAATGATGTGGTTAAATATATCAATAACCAAGAGGAACATCATAGGAAGATAACATTTAAGGAAGAATATCTATCTTTTTTAAATAAGTTCGAAGTTGATTATGATGAACGCTTTGTTTTTAAAGAACTAATTTAATAGATACCACCAATATATCTATATCGTCCCTGACGGGACTTAGCGGTACATTGTTATAATATCTTTCTACCAATATTTTATCCCTAACGGGATTTATCGAAGTGAATTTGAATCAAATGATAGAAGTAGATATTTCATATTGGCCGAGAATAATTTTTACTAGGCGGCGATAAATAGTACTTCTTCCGCTCTTCGAGGCTTGTAGCCTCAAAGGCTTATTTTGTTGCTACGAAGCAACGGAGTATGCATATACAGCATTAAAATATTAACTATCCACACTCATAACTAAATGCCACTGCTTTTGTTCTACATTTGATTCGACTAGATTATTATGGCAAAAGCAAAGAAAGTAGCAGCAGTGAACGCAATTATTAACGAACCAACAACTGAACATACAGAATATATTGATGTGTTTGGCGCAAGGGAACACAACCTGAAGAACATTGATATTTCAATTCCAAAAAATAAATTGGTGGTGTTTACGGGCGTTAGCGGCAGTGGCAAATCGTCTCTTGCCTTCGATACGATTTACAATGAAGGGCAACGGAGATACATGGAAAGTTTCAGTGCGTATGCCCGTCAGTTTATGGGCGACATGGAACGCCCTGATGTAGATAAAATTACGGGACTTAGCCCTGTTATTTCCATAGAACAGAAGACTACTGGTAAAAACCCCCGCTCGACCGTTGGTACTGTTACAGAAATATATGATTTTTTGCGGTTGTTGTATGCACGAATTGGCGAGGCGTATAGCTACAATACGGGCAAGAAGATGTTGAAGTTTAGCGAGGAGGAGATAGTGGACAACATATTTGCTAAGTTTAAAGATAAAAAGGTCGCAGTACTTGCGCCATTGATTAGGGGACGGAAGGGACATTATAGGGAACTGTTTGAAGACATTAGAAAGAAAGGTTTCTTGAAGGTGAGGGTTGATGGGGAGTTGTTGGATATTACCGCCAAGATGCAGTTGGACAGGTATAAAATACATGATATTGATGTGGTGATAGACCGCCTTGCAGTGACTGACGATATGAAAGTACGCCTCAGCCAAAGTGTTCAGCAGGCGTTGAAGATGGGTAAAGAGTTGATGTTTCTTTTGCCTTTTTCAGAGAATGCAAATGTGGTTGCCACTATGTATTCCAAACAATTGATGTGTCAGGATACGGGGATTAGTTATGAAGAACCCTCACCCAATGCGTTTTCTTTCAATTCGCCTTACGGTGCGTGCCCTACTTGCAAAGGATTAGGGAATGTTTATACGGTAAGTATGGAAGCCATTATCCCAGATAGTTCAAAGTCAATTAAGGAGGGGGGTATTGTCCCGTTGGGCGAAAAGAGGGAAGCGCAGATGTTTAAAACCGTTGAGACATTAGCCAGAAAGAATAAGTTTAGTATTGATAAACCCATCAATGAATTGTCCCCCGCTGCGCTGAATCTAGTACTGTATGGTAATCCAGAAGGCGTAAGTGAAGAGATTCTAGACTTTGAAAATATACCAGAAGAGAATCCATATACAACTGCTTTCGAAGGAATAATCCCCATGTTGAAGCGTTGGTTTGGTAGTGTAAACAGCACAGAACACATGCGGGAATGGGTAGAGAAGTTTATGGAATTGAAAAATTGTCCAAGCTGTGATGGTCAAAGATTGCGCAAGGAGAGCCTTTGGTTTAAGATTGACGAAAAGAATATTGCAGAGATTAGTAACCTGAACCTAGATAAACTACAGGTGTGGTTTACCGATTTGGAAGAAAGACTTTCCAATAAACAGAACATCATCGCAAAAGATATTTTGAAAGAAATAAGGGAGCGGTTGCAGTTTTTGTTGGATGTGGGATTGACTTATTTGAGCATCAATCGACCATCTAAAACATTGAGTGGAGGCGAAAGCCAACGTATAAGATTGGCAACGCAAATAGGTAGCCAATTGCAGGGCATCACTTATATATTGGATGAGCCAAGCATAGGTTTGCACCAACGGGATAACCATCGATTGATTACTGCTCTTCAGCATCTTCGGGATATTGGCAATAGTGTTTTGGTGGTGGAACACGATAAAGACATTATGCTGGCGGCAGATTACTTAGTAGATATTGGTCCCAAAGCAGGAAGACATGGAGGTAGTATTGTTGCTCAAGGTACACCAAGGCAAGTGTTACAAAGTGGAAGTGATACTGCGGCATACCTTAATGGCACAAAGGGTTTGGAGATTCCAAAGGAAAGAAGGGCGGGGAATGGTAAGACACTGGAACTAAAGGGAGTTGTGGGTAATAACTTAAAGGGTGTGGATGTAGTATTTCCATTGGGTAAATTGATTGTAGTAAGTGGCGTAAGTGGCAGTGGGAAATCTACATTAATCAATGAAACCCTTTATCCTATCCTCTCCAAACATTGCTATAATAGTCGCACTAACCCAATGGAATTTAAAAGTATTTCAGGTTTGGAAGCGATCGATAAAGTAATAGAGATAGATCAATCGCCAATTGGTCGGACACCAAGGAGTAATCCAGCTACTTATTGTGGATTCTTTACGGATATCAGGACTTTGTTTGCAACGATTCCCGAGGCAAAAATCAGGGGGTATAATGCAGGACGCTTTTCTTTTAATGTAAAAGGTGGCAGGTGTGATGTATGCGAAGGAGGCGGTATGCGTGTAATAGAGATGAACTTTCTACCAGACGTTTATGTGCCTTGCGAGAAGTGTAATGGCAAAAGATATAATAGGGAAACGCTGGAGATTCGATACAAAGGGAAATCAATCAGCGATGTGTTGAACATGACCGTTGATGAAGCAACTGATTTCTTTCAACCTGTTCCTTGGTTATATAGAAAGATAAAGGTGCTGCAAGATGTAGGATTGGGTTATATTACTTTAGGACAAAGTGCAGTAACGCTTAGTGGTGGAGAGGCACAAAGGGTAAAGCTTAGTACAGAATTAGGCAAGAAAGATACCGGCAAGACCTTTTATATATTGGATGAACCCACTACAGGGCTTCACTTTCAGGATATACAGCACCTGATGGACGTAATAAATAAATTAGTGGATAGGGGCAATACTGTATTAATCATAGAACACAACTTAGATGTAATAAAAATGGCTGACCACATTATAGACCTCGGTCCAGAAGGTGGAGATGGTGGAGGAAAGATATTATTTGAAGGTACGCCAGAGGAAATGATTAAGAATACTAAAGTGAGCCATACTGCAAGGTTTTTGAAGATGGAACTTGGGTAGTGATGAGATATGGATTAAGAGTAATGAGTTTGAATCGCCATGTTTACTCAAAATAGAGTTATGGGGCTTGCGCATGCAGAGGTACAGTTGATTAACTCAGGGAACGCCATTACATTGGTGTAGCCGAAATAAGAAAAACAACTATTAATCTTATGGTGGATAATGGTGCCTATGTAATTCTAAATAACGTGAGTTTTGGGTGTTACCTAGTTAAAAATCGACGGCAATCTTTCCAGAAAAGTATAGGCACACAATCCAGCAAATACATTCAAGACCGCATTGATAGGGCTTCTATGCCTTGT
>Ga0164297_10000857_pt1 | contig 34994 bp, 21 predicted proteins | sample GEODES058metaG_FD_113539 | JGI IMG/M metagenome (GOLD analysis project Ga0164297, IMG submission 113539) | Dystrophic lake water microbial communities from Trout Bog Lake, Wisconsin, USA - GEODES058 metaG | ecosystem: Environmental > Aquatic > Freshwater > Lake | place: USA: Trout Bog Lake... | reverse complement strand
TCGCAGAGTTGGTGGAGAGGGGCTAGGGGTTTTTCAGCCATAGCTTCAGCGAAGGCTGATGAGGATCTGGATTCCGGGATTTTCGAGCAGTTATGGTTTCCGGAATTGTCCTCATCCCTGTCCCTTCTCCACTATTTTTTGGCAAAAGCCAAAAACATAGCAGAGAAGGGGACGCGTCTCCAATTTTTTCCCATATCTACAAGCAATACCAACTGCCAAGCTCGAAGAGTTGGTACAGTGCCAAAAACATAGCAAGGAAGGGGACGCGTTTCCTATGTTGTCCTATACCTAAAAGCAATACCAATCAAAACAAAAAGAGACCCTCAGAAGCTGGAGCTTCTGAGGGTCGGATGGGTTGAGCGGAGGAGAGCTTATTCGCCGTAGACGAACGCGCCGCCCAAGTGACCGGCGTATGAGATCAGCAGCAAGCAGAGCAGTGCCATTCCGAAGTATGCAATTCGAATTGGGAGATGCATCTTCTCGTGTCGGTGAACTCGCAGAATCACCATGAAGAACATTAAGAATGTACAGGTCATCGCCAGAATCATATGCTCGAAGATCACGCCCTTAACTGGGACCTTCTGGATGTACATGGCGCCGAAGCCTGTGAATACACCACCGACAGCCGTGACTGCCGCCATCAAAATGTTATACCAACCACTTACCAGGAGACCGGGTCTCTTGAAGAAAAGGCCCAATGCGTCAAGCAGTAGACCAGCCATGAAGAGTCCAATCGGGAAGTGGACAACTGCTGGGTGGAAGAAGTTGGCAGGAATTAGGGACTTCTTCTTCTCGGGTGCGGCCGGAACCTTTGCGTCAGATGGTCCGGTTTCGCCTGGAGATACTCCAGCTTTAATTTTTTCGTCGTTGGTCTTGCCAGACCCATTGGAATCGAGTGCTCCTACCGTCTTGAGGATCGATTCGTTAAGTGCGTTGGTGCCGGCATCAGCGAGTCCCTTCTTCAGGTCGCGGCCATAGGCCGTCATCTTCGTGAAATCGTCTTCTGTTTGGTGACAAATTAGACAGGCTTTACTGCCAACTGGGGAGCTGTCACTCAACTTATACGTGCTCATAAAGAGTTCAAGAAATTCGCTCTTTGCAAATACGCTAGCGGAGAAGCTCATTAATGCCAAAGCGATGATCATTCGGAACTTCATTTTTAGTTCCCTCCGTCTTCATAGTGTTTATTAATTGCGGATACTATAACAAGTCCTAATTTCTCATGACACTATTCCCCTCTTTTCAGGTTCAAATTCATCGAATTTGATATCGAATCATCAAAAAAGGAGGGGCGCTAAAGGACGCTCCTCCTCTTTCTTTTTACGATGCCCTAGACGTTTACTTCTTACTGAAAACCGTCTACACACATCCTGTAATGCGATTCTTAAGATCGCATAGTTCTCTTGTTTCTATCTCTTACTGTGGCTGGCCGACTACGATATCTGCCTTGATCTTGGCGATATTGGTCTTGCCATCTTTCAATGAATCGAGGTTCTCGACCTTGGCGAGGATCTCAGGAGTGAGCTTCTTGGTACCAGCAGCCTTGAGAGCAGCCTGGACGTCCTTGCCGAATGGATTGAGCTTGCCGCCCTTCTTGCCGATGTGGCAGTTCAAACATGCAGCGGTGCCAATCTTGGATTCCTTGGTGATGTTGTACTTGCTCTGGAACTGCTTCCAGTTAGCGATCGTTGGGAATGCGCAAGCACCAAGGCTCAAAAGAACGATAATCGATAATGTTCGTTTCATAATTTCTCCTAAGAGTTTTGTTTTGCGAGTCGCTGACCTTTGCCAGCTGCTGGTACTGAAGCCTTTTCAGCGGCCCTCACCGTTGAAGGTGCCCGCCGATAGACTGCCGCAAAAAGACCAGCAATAGTCATCAGTCCAGTGCCCAACCATACGAACGCTGTCATCGGTTTATGGAAGACATCGATGGGGAACATAGGACTAGCCATTTGAAATTCGAGTGTGACGGACCGATCCGCCGCATTCATAGACGCAACGGAAACTTTGAAGTTCTCGTCTAAGTCCACGTCATGATGAATTGGACCTGAGGAACCTCCAAGCTCCATGGCGGGGCTGACGTGTTTAATTTTGTCGCCAGCTTTTACGGTTAAATCAGCTTTGAATTGAGTGCCAGCCTGACCAGGCTCACCGACCACCGACATCTTGTCGTATTTGATCACGAGCCCACCAAAGGTTTTCTCATCACCGACCTGGAACGACATTGGATCACTGATTTCGTTCTGTGGTGGTCGCAGGGAGATGTAGAGGTCATAGAGTGGGCGATGGACGATGGCTGGCCAGACCATTGTGTTTTCCGTTCCGTTGTCCATCGGCACTTTGTACATGCCTGGAGCGGCCGTGAACATTACCGTTTTGGGGTCATCGGTTCTGGACACATCGAACAGAGCATGGTTGTTGTGGTCATGTTCGTTGGACGTCATGCCCTTGTAGGTAAAGGTGTATCCCATGGCCTTACCGGGATGGTCCTTCATCACCATCACTTGATCTTTCTGCTCAAATCCGCGAGATACGATCAGACCGAACATCAGCATGACGACGCCGATGTGAGCAAAGAATGGGGACCAACCCAATTTACTTGCCTTTTTCAAATCGATGATACGCCACACATTTCCGACGATGGCAAAGAAGCAGACACCGATCAAGAACAGAATCCAAGCCATGCCGGGAATGTTCTTGTGACCGACTAGGGTAACCATCGGTGATCTTTCAATGACCTTGCCAAATGGGCTAAAGACGATGAAGATCAGGAAAAGCCCCGTAAAGCCAACTGCGAGGCACATCACGTTATAAAACCGTGTGGCGGTCTCCTTGAGAGTCGAGTTTCTCCAGGGCGCAAAGGGGGCTAACGCGATCAGGATCATCGTGGGGATGAAGAACCACGTCAGTACCTGATGGTAAAGACCTTCCTCAACAACTTTGGAAGGTTGATGTTTGAGAGCCTGAACGAACGGCATACTCATGCCGATCATCGTGGCAACGCCAATGGCGCTAATCGTAGCGATACCCGCGTTGATCAGCGCTTCCCTGCCATAAGGAGCTGATGCTTGTTCAGCAGTTGAACCGTTGGCTGCTGCTTCCTTTCGTCCGACAACGCATCTCTGAATCAATAGCCCGAAGAAGCCGATACTGAATAGCCCCATCAAACCGATCAGGAGTTGCAGAGCAGAGCGATTCATCTCAGCAAAGCTGTGGACGCTGGCATCAGCCAAAAAGCCTGACCGCGTCAAGAAGGTTCCGTACACGAATGTCAAGAACGGCAAACCACCCAAGACGACGTTGCCAATCTTCTTCGTCCCTCTGGAGACCTGAATGACAATGCCGTGAATGAAGGCTATTCCCATACACCAGGGAACAAAACTGACATTTTCAACTGGATCCCACATCCAGAAACCGCCCCAGCCGAGCGTTTCATAGGCCCAAAAGCCGCCCATACAAAGTCCAAGACCCAGAAGGGAAACGGCGGTGATTGCCCAAGGACGCACCTTTGGAATCCAGGTGTCGTAATCCTTCTCCATCAAGGCAGCAAACGCATAAGCAAACATTACGGTCAGTGCGCCAAAGCCCAGGAAGATTGTGGGAGGGTGGATAGTAACCCAATAATTTTGGAGTGAAGGTGCGAGGCCAGCACCGTTGGGTGGCACGACAACCTTTCCGTCCGCCATGGTTAGATCAAACGGCGACTCGAAGGCAAGAATGCCGGACAGAGCTCCCAAAAACGTGGCATAGGAGATGGAGTACCATCGCTGAAACTTGCCAGCGCCTTTTGCTGTGAGCACGGCAAAGAGACCGGCTGCACATGCCCAAAGTAGGAAGCTTCCTTGTTGACCCGACCAGATGCCGGCGATGCGATATTGAATCGCATTGGAGATATCGCCATGCTGGTACACGTAGTTGTATTCAAATCGATTGCCGACGAATAGTGCGCCCAATGAGACGAAGGCGACGAACAAACCAGCGACACCCAAATTCAGGCAGATCGATGAGATCTTCTTGAAGTTTGCGTTGTGTTTGGAGATGATCCAACCCAAGATGGCAACTGTAAAGAGAATGCCTGCCAGGAGGATGGAGGTTCGGCCGAGATCGCCTGTCCTTAAGGACCAATCGGGCGGAAGTGGAACATTTAATGTCTCGTCCATAATCGGAATCCTTGCTCTTAATTGTGAATGGGGACTTGCCTTTCGACAAGTCCCCATTTCCTACCACAACTTCTAAGCTACGAGTAGATTAGTCGTCAATGGAATGCTGCGCTGCAGCCTTCTTGACCGCCTTGAGGGCTTCCAACTTCTGAGCCATCGGAATCTGCTTGATAGCACCGAGGTTCACCTGTGGAATACCTGCGTTGGTCAATGTATCGTTGGACCACTGCATCAGGTATCGAGCGTAAGCGGCATTGTGAACGCCGTAGTCTCCCGAAATAACCAGATAGTAGTAGTTGTGGCGAGCTCGCTTGACCTCAATCGGAATCTTGGACTGAGCTGGAGCAGTCTTGCCGGTAGCGATGTTCGAGGTGTAATCCCAGAACGTCGGGTCGCCAAGTTGCTTGTTTGCCCAGTTGCCCATTCGATTGGCAAGAGCGGTGAGATCATTGACGATCTCTTCCTTGAGAGCAGCTGCTCGGGCGCTGACATCAGCAGCGGTGTGGCACGGCGCACAGCCGTTGTCTACGCTAACCGTATAGGTATGGCGGGACTCTGGCATGTGGCAGTGAGCGCACTGACTGTCGATTGCAGCGTGAGAAGTCGTTCTTTGAGGAGGTCCGCTGGGAGATTCTGCACCACCGACGCCGAGCAATGTATTAAATTGGTCGCTGTGGTGGGCGGATGGTCGAGAAGTATTTGCCGTTAGATAAGTATCGGTAGCCGTGGTTCCACGTCCGTTGTGGCACTGACCGCAAATCTGATTTGCAGCTGTGTACTGAACAGGGGTGGTTCCAGGAGCGATAGCTGTCGGGTCGGTATTCGCTTCTGGGTGATGCAACTGGACATCCTCGCCTTGATTGTTGAGGTTTCCAGTCTTTGCGTGCGGATTGTGACAAGTTGTACAAGTTGCCGTATAAGGCACCGTGTTCAAAATATCATTGGCGCACTGAACGATCTGTGCCGTCGTCATCGCAGACGGATCGATTCCGTTCTCTGTGTACTCTGCTCGAGTCAAGCCACCGTGGCACATAAAGCATCGAGATGTCTGGCCACTGCTGGCCGGGCTCGATACGGTGCTTTGGATTGGGCTTGTTATAACTTCAGAATGCTTTGAGCTTGCCCAGTCGTCATGAATTGGTCCATGACATTGCCCGCAAACTTCAGGAGATACGATCTTGGGGAAGGTCAGGATTGCGTGAGCCGTACCATCGGTGTTCTTCGGGTTGGCTGCGTGAGCTCCTCCAGGTCCGTGGCAATTCTCGCACGTAACACCCTTTGTATAGTGCATCGTGCCTTTCCATTCATCGTAAACAGTCGTTCCGGTCGTTCTTCCTTTAAAGGAAGCCAATTTCATCGACACGTGGTTGGACGGTGTGCCGCCGTGACAGGCAGCAGTCGCACAAGCCTCTGGGCCGATGTATTTTGAGGCTTTCTGTTCAGCCGTCAAGAGCGCCAAGAAGTTAGCTGTTGGAGCATTGCCCCCGCCGCCGGTAGTCGTAGCCTTTGTAGGGCCACCAACACCACCGCAACTCTGTAACAGCATCGTTCCGACGATCAGCGGGACGGATGCAAACAATGTAAGCCATCGCGCTTTCATAAGTCCTCCGTTCTTTGTCCCTTCAAGTTCAGGTTCGTTTCTCTCATTAGAAGCGTACACCTACCTTCACTGCCACGATAGCAGCGTCGAATGTGTCCACGTTATAGAGTCGATCTCTTTGAAGCCAAGGGGAAAGGGTGATCTGAATATTTCGTTCCTTACCCAAGTCTCGATTGTAGGTGCAGGCAATCTGCTGGCCCCATTGATCCTGGGTATAGAAGCTTGAAATGACGAAGGATAGGTTCTCACGCTCATTACGTGTGAAGTCCACCCCGATCAGGAAGGTTTCGCTGGTTGGGAAATAAGCTCCCAGCGCAGTGGCTGCTGGAGAGGTTCCACCGACCGCATACAGGTCTGAGGAGAACTCTGCATAACCAAGCAACTTCGGAGAGAAGATTCTGCTTCCACCGAATGCGAAATTATTCCATGTGATTGAATAACCGCGTTCGTCGTTTCGACGATAGCGACAGGTGTATGAGAAGTAACCATTGGTTACGTCGTTCCCGCCGCTAACCTTGGCATTAAAGGTGGCCTTACGGTTCCAATAAAGCAGGGTCGGGTCGTTCGTTAAGAACACGGGGGTTGTAACCATATCTTCCATCGAGCCTTTCAGCCCGAGTCGAAGCTGCGAATTCAACCTTCCGTTAAGCTTGACATCGAAGATATTCCACTTCGGCACGTCAACGAAGCTCTGATCGGCGCGCATGCGCTCCTCTTCTCTGCGTTGATAACCGAGGCCGAGTCCCCACTTGTCAAGATGGGTTTCAAAATTGATGCCACTGAGATTTCGCTTTCGAACATAAGCGTTCTGAATCGAATGGAAATCCATTACCGACTGGCTGAGCGAGCCGCCCAAAGTCGAATTCTCATCTACATCATAGATTCCGCTGACTGAATAGTCATGAACCCAGTTGTCTGGCTGGCCAACCACTTGGATTCTTGTGGCTGCAGCTGTTCCCTGTGCCGTCAGTCGACTGCCCCAGCTTCCACTGTAACGAATTTCACCACGGTCCGTAAGCGTCGGAGCTTGGACACCGGTTGCATCGTTGAATCGATTTTCAACGAACGATGCACCGATAACGTTTGCGCCGAACTGCTTTTGAGTTCCGAGAGTAAGAGTGCCGTTATTGTAGTTGGGTTGATCGTACGGAGCTGGGAAGTGGTGCTGCCCCTCGGTGTACTTATAGCTTGCGAATGCACCGAAGTTCGGAGCAATCTGATGGTCAACAGTGACGTCCCATCCGCTATCTACACTTGGGAATCGAACTCCAAGGCCAGGATCAAGGAATGAGAACTGATGTGAATGGAAGTTCAGACTGGTGTTTGAACCCCACTCGTTCACGAGTCGCATTCCGTAATCGTTGCCCGGCGTTCCCATATAATCGAGAGCCAAGAATCGATCGTGTTCGAAAGGCTGCAAGATGGACAATCCAGAGATCCCAAAACCACCCGTGACATAACCATTCTGGTTAATCTGGTTGATGTTGTTGTTGGAACTCCAGCTGGTGTAACCAAGTGTCAAAGAGTTGTAGAGAATAGGGGCTTCGGAGTCATCTCCGCTGTCCTTACTATCTGTTTTGGCATCAGCTTTCGCATCACCCTTTTGCTCTTCATCCTTCTTGGCTTCGTCTCCATCAGCCTTCTTTTCATCGGTTGCTTTAGTTACCGATTTTTTGGCAGCTGCTTTCTTCTGAACAGCCTTATCCGTCTTTTGAGCGGCTTTGGCGGGTGCAGAAGCTGGCGCTTCCTGAGCACTAGCACAGGCGAACATGACCGCTGTTCCGGCGATTACTGCTAAAGGTGTAAACCATTGCTTCATCATATGTTCCTCCTTAGTGGCTCCTGAAGGTTGGGTCAGAGTTGCTACCGTGAGGTGCAACGTGACATCCGGCAGACCAACAGGTCTCTCCTGGATGGTGGTTAGCAAGTTTGTCGGAGTGGCACTGAGCGCACAATCCACGGCCTCTTGAAAGAAGCATGTAAGGATTTTGCGAGCCATGCGGTGTGTGACATTCGTTACATCCGCTACCTCCGAAGCCTGCTACTGGGTCGTGCTCATATACAAACGGACCGGCTTTATCTTGGTGGCAGGTAACGCATTTGCTCTTGAACGGCGTTTGCTTGGACTGTCCAGCCTTTGTGGGATGAACAGAGTGGCAGTCGCTGCAGACGATTTGACCTTCAGGTACGGGGTGATGAAAGTTAAGTCTGAACTGAGCAAGTTGCGTTTGGTGACACTGACCACAAAGTGTGGGCTCATCAGCCTTAAGCATTAACTGCTTTTCGGGCTGCTTTGCGAACCGCACAACATTGCGAGGATCTTGTGTCTTACCACGGTTGATTGATCCGGATTCAAGCGCTTTCTCTGTATCGGGGTGTACCTGGTGACACGTAACACAAGCGATATTTGCTTTTGCGTGGTCCGTGTTCTTCCAATGCGAAGCGTCTAAGGTTTGCTGGTGGCATCGCAGACAGGCAGCAGCAGAGTCTTTCGGGCTAAGTTTCGTAAACGAAATAACTTCGACTTCGGGATTCTCTTTATGCGCCTTGGCGGGGCCATGGCAACCTTCGCAACCTCGTTTTTCGAGTGGAAGTTTGGCATCCGAGACGAAAGCAGCATGAGCTGATCCGTTGAATGAGTGGTTTTTGGTTGAGTGACATTCAGCACAAGCCTCATCGCCGATATAATCGTCGGGTGAAGCTTGGGTGAACCTTTGGTTGATTTGTGCTATTGCTTTTTCCGGCTTGTCAGCAGCAGCTTTCGCAGCACCTGATTTGCCGTTCTGCATGGCCCCGAATACGAGGCCTGCTATTCCTATTCCGAGCACGATCGCCTGAATTTTCACGTCCCCGTCTCCATTCGATTCGATTCTCCTCGTACCTAAGAAGCGAATCTTAACTAGCTGGGATCACCAGCACTTGAAGATTAGCTCATCAGGAAAGACATAAGATCATTAAATCCGTCAAGACTTCCTATGTCATTGAAACTCAGGACACTCGAACCGCATATTTGAACCTGTTTTAGACCCTTTTGCGAAGAATTTCAAGTGGAATTTGACTGGTCAAGGAAAACGGAAAAATTGCTACCAAACAGGACCAAATAGCCCATCAATACTGAGAATCCAAGTGATATTTCCGGCTCATTTCTCAAGACGAATAGATCCACTAATCGAACAGAGAAGAGAGCCTGGAGGATTGCAGCTTTTGGGTTACTTGCAAGGCTGTCAAATAGAAAAGTCGACCAGTGGTGCCAATACTGGCAACCACCGGTCGACATCAAGTTCTTCAGTGATTAGGCGTGAGCGGGTTGCTCACTATTGCGACCAAAGAGGATGAAGACAGCAATACGAACCATCAGGGTGAAGACCAAGAATCCTATTCCGAATACTCCCATCGCCACTCGAATTTCCGTGATGGTTGGGAAGTATCGATAGACCTGCCCCAGAGTATCCGGCGTATAGCCTGGCACGATCAAGGCAATTCCCTTCTCGATGTAAACCGAGAACCAGATCAAGACACACCCGACATTCATCGTAACTGGATGGATTCGTGTTTTCGGCACGATGAACAGCACCAGGGAGATCACCGCGAAGATCAAAGAAATCCATGCAAATGGCGCGATGGGAGAAGATTGACCGTGCAGCCCGACGAAGAGATATTGGTAATGAACCAAGTGATGAGTGTTGGAATAGTATTCCTTGAAGATCTCAGCTCCGTAGAGGAACAGATTTAGGAACATGGCGTAGGCCATATATTCCGCCACCTTGTGAATTGCTTCATCTTTGATTTCAAATGGCGAGATTTTGCGTAGGATCTGGAACAAGATCAGCAGGAGCGCTGGACCAGAGCAGAACGCTGAGGCAATGAACTTGGGAGCAAGAATAGCGCTGTTCCAATAGGGTCGGCTAGCCATGCCGTTGTACAAGAATGCAGTAACGGTATGGATGCTGATTGCCATCGGGATCGACAAAAGAACGAGCGGAACAACGATCTTTCTGTTATAGGCCTTTCCGTTGTAGGCACAGTAAACCAGATAGCTGGCAACGATCAGATTGATGATCAGATAGATGTTCAGCACACAAGCGTCCCAAGCCATGATAGAAACAGGCAGGTGCATGTGCCCAATCACCGGGAACAAGTGCCAGAAACGATCCGGCCGTCCCATGTCCACACTGACGAACAGAAGACACATGATGATCGATGCGACAGCAAGTAACTCGCCAAATAGCACCACCTCACGTATCGGTTTCCAGTTGTAAACATATGCCGGGATCACCAAAAGCACCGCGGCTGCGGCAACACCCACCAAGAAGGTGAAGTTGCCAATGTAAAAGCCCCAAGACACCGAATCCCGTAATCCAGTGCTGATCAAGCCTCTCTGAAACTGATAGGTATAAGAGAGCAATCCCTGCACGATAAGGATGATGAGGAATGCGAGCCAAGCGTAATAGACTTTGCCTCCCCCAAGGAAAGCTACACGAGCGGTGCCGAATACAAAGTTCTTAATTTTGGTAACTGCCGACATCTTATCGCCCCTCCTGGTTTGAATTCAGGTGCAATTCGGTCGATGCGGGATTGTTATCGGGAGCCTCAAACCTTACGATTTGGGATCCCGTTGTTATTCCGATTTCCATGTCAATGTCTGCCTCGTTACAGCCCGTAGTAGTAGAAGAACTTGGGCTGAGTGTTGAGTTCTTCCTTAAGAATCAGGACCCGCTTGTTAGCGAGGATATAGCGAATCTCACTGTTCGGATCAAGCAGATTTCCGAATTTTCGTGCGCCAACGGGACAGACTTCAACGCACTTCGGATACTGACCTTTTCGCACGCGGTGAATACACCATGTACATTTTTCAACGACACCACGAGGTCTGGGGCGGTTGCCCAAATACTCGGTGGTGGTGTTCAATTTGTCCTTGGGGATGATTGGCGTGCTCCAATTAAAGTGACGTGCACCGTATGGACAAGCCGTGATACAGCATCGGCAACCAATACACCAGTTGTAATCGATAACGACGATTCCATCAGGCTCTTTCCAAGTTGCTTCAACCGGACAAACCTTGACGCATGGCGGATTCTCACAGTGTTGACAAGCAACCGGCATATAGAACTTGTCCGGAGCTGGAACCTGTTCATGGTCGTAGAATGCATTGGCGTTTTCTAAATCGACGCCACCTTCTTTGTCCATTTCGAGAACCGTAATCCAAGGAATCTGTGGGTCCTTGTTTTGGTTGTTCTCTTCCATGCAGCCATAGACACAACGTCGGCAACCGATGCATCGAGAAAGGTCCAGAGCGTATCCATAGAGAACGCCCGGCATGGGAGGTGTTGAGTTTACAGTGATTTTCGCACCGTACTCTTTCTCGTAGTTCTTCTCCATTCTCGCAATTACTTGCTTGAGTTCTTCAGGAGAGAGATCCTTAAAGTGCTTCTGGACGTATTCGTCCAAAGCTTCTTTGTCCGCTGAACATCCGCTTGCCAGTGCAGCTGCAGCCAGGCCGTAAAACGTTCCGACGATTAAGTCACGTCTTGACACACCCGGCGCAGATGTCTCTGCTGGAGACAGTGTGTTGTCCTGAGGGTCATTCATTGTCATTTTTCCTGTTTCTCTGTCGAATGCTTCCCCGAAAAGTTCATTTAATAAGCTCTTGTCGAACCGGAGGACGTTCGGGTTTGAGCGGTTTGAAGTGCGGCGAATGAGGGTCGTGGCAACTTACGCAGAGTCGATATTCCTTCTTGCCATTCCAAGAACCCGTTCTCTTTCCGTGTTCACCAGCTCGCCAAGCCCTTAACTGAGGACCGTGACACTGTCCACAGAGGCGATAGGATTCTGTGAATTCAACCGGGCGACCATCAGCAAGATGGAGCACATTTCGGTTTTCTGTGTCGTGGCAATCCAAGCACCATCGGTTCTTCTCGTCATGGTGCAATTCAATGTCGGAATGGAATCCAACCTCATGAGGAACCTTGTTCACTTTTGTGCCCGCTTTGTGGCATTCGGTATTTGAACAAGGGAAAACACCCTCAGTAAAGGGGGGTGGAGCTACGGCAACTAACTCGTCGGGCCGATTGGTCGGCACCTGAGCGACGTTATTGAAGTGTCGATAGGACTCTGTTTGAGAGCTGCAACCGGCGATCACAATTGCGACGATGCCAGCAACCAACCAAGAAGTAGACCTGATTTTCAACTTGTTTCCCCAGAAGATATCGGGTGCCTAGCCTGAAATTAGTTCTTCAGATACCTAGATTCCGATAATTCTGGGGTCACTGTACCACTGGCCTTTCTGAAGTGAATGTCGTCATTTTCAACCTCGAATACGACATTTTATTGCAACGAATAACGTGCCGAATCTAAAATGGTAGCCAGTTCCATCTTCGAAGACCTTAAGGAATCTCTAAAAGATCACTTCAATCTTAGTTAAGTCTTGAACAGCTGTCTGTCTCTGCAAGATTCTAATTCTTACGCAGTACACCAGCAGGCAAAGTCGGACTCGATTGTTGACGAATAAAGCTCGCGATATCGCTGCTTAAATTACGTCTACAAGTGTCATCCAGGTAAATCATATGACCAGCTGGATAGCGATGGCGGACGATGTTGTCTTTCAATCTACGATCCAATTCCATCTTGTCCAAAACCTGATCAACCGAGCCCATGGGACATGCAAGATCGTAGTAGCCCATGGCAACCATAACTTTTGTATATGGATTTTCGCTTAAAGCTACACGTAACGATTCACTCTCGTCCAATATCCCATCGGGATTCTTCCAGGGTCCTGTAATGCCCTCACCCAGAATATAGTATCGCTTGGTCGTTCGATAGCCAATCTCATTGTTGAGGTAGTCATTTATTGTCGACGTAAATGGTGGGGATACTTGCGAGTAAGATGGGTCATTGTCTGGGCTGTCAGTATTCCAAACTCGATCAAATCCGACAAACCGACTATCATAACGCCCCATCACATATCGATCCTTTCTCATGAGCTCTTTGTACCAATGGTTATCCGATATCCGAAGATTGGTATCCTCCAAATATTGCTTGGATAGTCCCGTTATGGACTGAAGACTATCGAGTGTAGCCCTCCTTTTAGACTCACTTAATCGACTTCCCCGTTCAAGGACAGGTAGGTATTCGTCATAGACAAAATCGAGCGACTCGCGATAGATCTGATCCAGGGGTTTTCGCTGTTGAGAGGGAGATAATTTCTTGTGGTACCAAGCTGACGTGGCATAGGTGGGCAGATTGAAAGCATAAGGAGCTTCGTTCCCTTTGCCTCCATCTTGAGCTATGGTTCCCAAATAGGGTGAAACCAAAATGAGTCCGTTAAGCCCGACGCCATGGCCATGGAGCCAACTGGCCAACCCAGCCCCTCTGATTCCGCCATAACTCTCCCCCATCACAAAGATCGGAGAAAGCCAACGATTCTCAGTCGTCAAGTACGAACGAATGAACTCTCCCACCGAGGAGATGTCACCATCTACACTCCAGAACTTTGCTCCCAATTCTGGCTTCTCGGGGTAACTGTAACCCGTCCCTACCGGATCAATGGTGACGATGTCAGTGTCGGGAAGAAGGCTCTCGTCATTTGGAATCCACTGATACGGTGGAGGGGGCATGAACCCTTCTGGCGTACCCATCTTTGTCCGATACGGTCCTGCAAGCCCCATATGGAGCCAAACTGACGCACTCCCAGGGCCGCCATTGAAAAGGAATAAAATCGGGCGCTTGCTGTTTCCGGGAGTCTGGGTCCGCCGGTAACTGACGAAGAATATCCTGCCCTCAACGTCTCCGTTATGCGCTCTGATCGGCATCAATCCAGCCGTGGTCTGATATTGAAGCACCTTTCCACCTATCGTCGCTTGGTGGTCCTTACGAACCCAATCAGGTTGAACTTCAGTTGTCGTTTGTGATTGAAGTGCCGCAAGGGCAATGAGAGTTAGCATGAACTCGGCGATTATGCCTCAATCTCTAACGGAATCATGGAGTGGCTGTCGTCAAAACTAGACGCAGGCCGTGACGTATTACAGCAAAAATGGCATCATTGGCCGACGAAGCAATCAGCTGCTCGTCAGTCGTTCCAACCTGTGATGCAGATTCGGCTCGTTTCAACTCCAATTGAGCGTCTGACTTGCGCCCTTGCAGTGCATAAACAGAGGCCAAGAAGACTCTACGCTGTTCCATCAAACGCCACTCGGCCACGGAACGGACTTTAACGGCAAAGGCTTGGTTCATTAATGCCAAGGCTTCACGTGGGCGTCCAGCCCGTGCCAAAACCAAGCCGTAATAGACTTTGGGTGCGAGTTGAACCGGGTCACTCAATTCCCTTGCGTAACGCCGGCCAATAGATCCAGCAACTGATTTGGGATCCATGGCATTGGGAACCATGGTGGAACCCAAGCATTCCAGCTTAAGGGCCTCAAGTGGCGGAAGTTCAGAATCGTGGGCGACGGTCGCACGGAGCCTCTTACCAAATTCGGCGTCATTCTCTGATATTGCCAGGGCCGCCATCATCTGCCAATACGCTCCTTCCAGTGCTGGACGTATTCGCCCCAAGCCCCGGGAGAACTCCTCACTTGCGGAGACCCAATTCCCTTCACGACAATCGATCAGAGCTTGGTACGTATGCGGGAAAGCAGCCGCTGGTGCAGATTGTCGGAGTCGATTCACAAGATTTTTCGCTGCTGTAAGATCATTCCGAGTCAGGAGAGTTTCCATGCGGGTTCGACGATTTCCCAGTTGTTCGTCAGACTCCATTGCCGAAGTCTCAATCGGCTCAGTAAGGTCTTTGAGCTTCAATCCGATTCGACTTCTTTCCGAATTTGTAATCGTGTGATCAGCGCTGGAAATCGCTTTCAAAAATGCGTTGATCTCGGCCGTTTCCTGGGGCACCTTGGCGTTTTGTCGACCAGAATTTCCAACCTTGATCGTTCCGTCCCACAGAACAGTCCCGTTACCACTAATAATCTTGCTCCAAGGAAAATCGGATGTGAGACTAATGGAGTGGGATAAAGCCGCAAATGCTGGCAAAACCTTCCCATTCAGCGAAAGGAACTGTCCCTGATCGATATGCCTAAAGATGAAATGCTGATTGAGGAATTCACGGACATCTGAATTGCTGAGAAACTCCCGGTAGGCCGCATCAGAAACGCCATGCTGCCCTGTTATCGCCAAGAAAAGTGGTTTGCCAGATTTACGAGCAGTCTCTAACAATTTGTCAAAAGACACGATATCGGAAGGAGAGGGCGTCTTGTCAGGTGGAACAAGTCGCTGGACTGTTCTCATGGCATGAATCTCTCCCTGCCCTACAGCTAGGTACACAGTATCGGTTGTCTGTGAAACCATTGCATGGAAGATCGGGGCCGTGAACTGAATATCCCCAGTATTTCTCAGGTCTTGAAGCGCCCAGAATTTAGCATGACGGTCGGAACTCACAGAAACCAATGTTTTCTTCCCAGGTGTCAATCGGATCCCATTGACACTGGAGGTATGTGCCACCAGACGGTTCAACCTTCGGGATTTGAGCCAATCAAACGCGTCAATCATGCCGTTAGCCCGACCAACGAAGACGATCCTATCATCGGGTGAAAAGCAGACCGATTTACACATATCACCTTCCGGCCCGCTATAAGCTTCTCTTTCCGCCTCTAGTGAGGCTCGCTCCTTCAGTACCGGTCCAGTTTGAAAAACTTTGGTGATCCCGCTATCAAAACAGACGGCAAGGTATTTGCTACTCTCTGAGAACTCAGCAGATGGAATCCAACCTACTGGGGCAACGATCTCTCCCACTAACTTGCCGGTTGAGACTTCAAAAAGTTGAAGCAACCCTTTTCCGATCGACTGACTATTCAGAATGCTTCCTTCGTAGACAGCCAGAAATTTTCCATTCGGAGAAAATCGAACACTGCCGATTTGCATGGATTTGGTTGAAATAAGTCTCCGCTTACCGTTGACCAGTGAAACCAATTCGATGTGGAGTTGTCCCAAGGTCGAGTCCTTGAGACTGGACGAACCGATAGCCAAGGATCGGCTATCTGGAGAGAAATCTGCAGACAGCCCCGACGACTCCATTTCAACAATCTGTTTGACAGCACCAGTCCTCGCGTCCAAGACACGAACTGCCCTGTCTCCCAGACCGGCAGCAGCCAAAAGATTCCCATCACTACTGACGGATAAAGTGGATAGCGGGGTCAAACTAGCCAGCGTCGCACCATTGGCTTGATCAAATCGGTAAGGATTAAATATTCCAGTCGCCCCGTCCTTGGTACCGTATCCGATCCGGCCGTCTCCCGCAACGGCTAGGCTGGTGATGTGAGACTGTCTGGCTCGGTAAGTTCGAATCGTCGCTCCCGTTCCCACATCGGTTTCTCGAATAACTCCATCGTCACTGGCCGTCGCGACGGTGGTTCCAGATGGATCGAATGCAATTGCCGTAATGACAGCCGTCTGTGATATAGGTTTCCCCACCCACCGACCGTTACTGGCATCAACAACTTGAGCGTAGCCATAGGAATCGGAAAAAGCCGCATATCTACCATTCGAGGACATCGCAAACACTTGAACGGTGTTTTGGCGCCCCGGTGAAACCCACTCGACACCTGCTTTTCCGTCTGGAGATAGCTTTCGTCGCTCTAATCCGTCGTTGCGCAGATCCAGGCCGTCCCCATTGGGAAAGATCAGCATCGTACTTCGCCATGGACCGGGTGAAAGAATACTGGTACACGCACCGGTCTTAAGATTCATGCCTCGTTCTCGATTTCCAAAGAGGCCCAAAAGCCACAAGCCATTAGGTGACAAATCAGCCTGAATAATCGGTCCCTGAGTGCTTTCAAGGGTCCGGACGAGGTGAAAATCGATTGGGGATCGAATCTCGACTTTATTCTTCTTCAGGGAACAAACTACAGCAGATCCATTTGAAGGCAAGGCAACGGACAGGCGATCGTCGGCCTGAACCTTCCCAAAGCTGGTTGCGAAATCGGTTCGATTGGAATCGGCCAAGAAAACCGAACCCTCTACGGTCAGAACCAGCAACTTGCCCTGTGGATTAAATGCGACTTTCCGAACCCCAATCGGTAACTTTGGATACTCTTGAGCCTCATGTAGCACTGCCTGGAAGTATCGATACTCCCACCCATTTAAATGGTTCTTGTCCAAGAGTGCTCCAATGCCGTTAAGGTAATTTCGGGCTTGCACGCCACTACCATTGTTGAGCGCTCCAGAGGCCAAGCTCAGGTTGGTTGTATAAAGCAACTGTCGAAGCTCAGACTCACTCCTACGGGCTAAATTGGCCGAGTCAATAGCTTCTTTCTGAGCGACTCGTTCTGCCGCCTCCGATCTCTGAGCGAGGACTTTGGCACTGTGCTCTTGTTGTGCCGCCTGCCTGGCTTCACTCTCGGCAGTCCGGGCTCGGGCCAAGCTAGCTCGGGCAAATGCCTCAGACTTTAGAGCTTCATCTTTAGCAGAGATCGCTTTCTCGACAAGCTGCCTTTCCGCTTCCTCAGAGGCCATAGTTTTGGCTTGAGCAACTCGAGCATCTTGGCCATTTTTCAAGGCTATTGCCAAAAGCACTGCAATAGCGACAATTAAAGTTGCCGCACCAATGCCCGTTCGCATCACGCCACGCCAATAAGCAACCATCTGGCGACGGGTTTCCTGTTCGGGAATATTGGACTTGATCCAATTTGCATCGAACGTGGTGGAATAGATTCGATTGCGAGGAAACAGTTTGCCATTGTCCAGACGTGCGACTCCGCTCATCTTGATCCTTGCTATGGCAGGATTGGCCTCATCATCCGGCAAACCACTGTTTAGCCGCGAATAGACGGTCAAGACATCCGACCGCATGGCGTCCGTCATGTTCGGATCCCCCCGCCCCAAGAGTCGATTTGCGACGTCGGCGAGGTTGGTATCTGTTTCTCTGGCTCGAGCATTGAGATAACGCTCCCTGACCAAGTCATCGACACCATTAGCCGATAAATCTGACCTTTTGGCCATTTCGGAGCAGAGCACCTGCGTTAAGAATGGATGTCCACCTGACCAGTATAAAACCCTCCGTAGGATCTCAATTCCAGGGGGGCCAAACCCATTTGCCAAGGGTTTGATATCCTCCAGAGTGAAATCTCTCAGTCCAATCCGGCGCCCTATGTTGAACGGTGTGCTACGAGGGTCAACAATGAGATCTGAGGGCAAAGCCGCACCGAGTAAACAGATCGTTAGGCGCGAAAATTCAGGTTGTGTTGCACGACTGTTAAAGAGATTGCGAAATCCTGCAAATAGCTCGTCGGCCGAGAAAGTCAGGCTGCGAACCGCATCGATTTCATCAATCATGATGACTACAGGACCGTCAATCGCAGGCAAGACGACTTCTTGTATGAACCCCAAGAACCTTCGAACAGCTCCCAGTTCTCGGTTCTCCTTAATGAAATTTGCCGCTTCCGTCCTTAGCCCAAGTGTCCGACCAGTTTCAACAGTCAACCCCGTGTACCACTGTTCGGGCGTTACTGTTGCTCCACCCAACCGTGTCAGGTCAACAAACGCACATTTGATTCCGTCTGCCGAGAGTCGAGCGATCGTACGAACGGCAAGTGAGCTTTTACCCATTTGGCGTGAATTCAGAACAAAGCAATACTCGCCCGAACGAAGCGACTCATAAAGTTCCTGGTCGGCGTCGCGCTCTACGTACGAGGGTGAGCCGGGTGGAACTGTGCCACCAACGACAAAGTAGGCTGCTCGATCGATCGAATTGTCCTGGGTGCCCACAAGCCCATCTTACTGATTGAATGGAGCCGATTCAAGCAATCATCCCTTACAATCGAAGAAACTACCCAAGACCGCATGTAATGGGGGTGGCAGGTAGAATCCACCCACCACCAAAAGCGCTTTGCACAATTAGGAATCAACCCATGGAAGTAAGTCTCGACCAATTCAAAAAGAACTATCTCGTTGTAGGCCTTGCCGATGAAGATATCGCCAAGGTTGCCGCTTTGGCGAAACTCCATGTTGTAACCACCGGAACAGAATTTGTCCGTATGGGAGCCCGTGATGCCGACCTCTACATCGTGCTAGAAGGCATCGCTATGGTTTACCGTAAAGAAGGCGCATTACTCGGAGAGCGGGGACCTGGTTCCGTTATTGGAGAGATCGCTCTGGTTGATGATCAACCAAGATCCGCCTATGTGGTCTCCAAAGGCAACCTTACTTATGCCCAAATAGACGGAAAGGAACTCCGCAAATTCATGTTCCATAATCGAGAGATCGGATTCATTATGCTTGCGAACCTGTCCCGAGTGCTTTCGACTCGATTGCGACAAGCTTCTGCCACCATCGAGGACTTGCAGGGCCAAGTCGGAGACCCTTGGATTTACGGCGAGTGAATTCTCAGCTCACGTGTTGAGAAAGATACTGTCGATATAAGTCACACGCCAACGTTGGTTTGTTAGCTGCATCCAAACGTAGGATGCCAGCTGACAAAAGGCGCTGAAAACCGGCTGCTTTTTGAGAAATTTCGGGACTGGTTAAAGAAACTTTCAAGGCTGCCAGAACCTCTGGCAGCTGCATGACGGATATCAAAATTCGCTTCAGGTGATCACCAAACGGCCCATCATCTCTGTTGGCCGATGCCATGAGTTGATTGAAGTCCATTTGATTTCGGGCAAGCTGATCCAACGCCATTCGCGTGAGATAAGGTTGACCACCCAAAAGTTGAAACAGTTGTTCAGCACGTTGCTTCGAGTCAATTGGTGAGCCATAGCGCTCGTTTAGATCCCAAACTTGGTCGAGGTTGAATGGCTGCAGTGTGATTGATCTCCCGACATTAAAAGGAGACTGATTCAAGTCTTGAATGAAGAGGTGTGCTTCCGTCGCATAACCGATAACGACCGTGAATCGCTTCCACGGGCCATCGAATTCAGTGGCCCGAGAGTTATGCCAAGATCGCACGAGACCAAAGAAATCACTGGCAAAAGGAGAACCAAAGAGTTTATCGGCCTCATCCATGAACCAAACAAGAGGTGCTTCTTGGGACTCAATCAGGGCCCGAATGAAGTTATCGAGGTTCATGTTCGCCCCAAAAACATCAAGCCACTCTTCGTTAAAGTCGTATGCAAATTTGAGTTGTCGCCCCAATGTCGCAGCCAGGAGTTTGTAAAAACTATCATCTGAGCCGAGTTGGCTTGTACTCAGCTTCTGAAAATCGGTAGACGCAACTCGCCAATTCTTCTCTTTGGCTAACTTCGTGCCACGGCCAATAAGGGATGTCTTCCCCATTTGCCTTGGGCCCTTCACCAAAATGATGCTCTCATTGGCCTCTAGAGCTTTGACGAATTCAATATCACTCAGACGCTCTGCGTAGAAAGGAGATTCTGGCGAAACCGCCCCACCAACAGGTTCCAGCTTGATTTCTTCGAGCTCTGGGTTAACCTTTCCTCCCATCGCAGTACGAATCAAGCTGAGAACTTTGGGCGTATCTTCCGAAGATGTCCATTCGGCAAAATTGAGTCCGTTTATCTGTGCCCCTACTGGCCCCTCGATTGGACCAGACCCTCCCACCCTAACGGGAAGAATCGAAGGATGTCCGCGATGGCTTCTCTCATCGAATGCGGTCTGAAGCTCGTATTCCAGCATTTCGCTTCCGCTGGCCGAATCTGAAACGATCGCAACGACAAAGTCAGCCGTTCGAATTTCTTGTTCAATTGCTTTCGCCCACTCCACCCCAATTCGGAGGTGACGATCCACAAATACGATGTTGCCATCGCGACGAAGCCCATCTTCCAGACTAGAAAGGACGGAGTCATCTGGTTGGGCTCCCCTTTTATAAACAATGACGACCTTGTTTCCATCGGTTACAGAGCCTTTGGGTTCACTGGTCACGGCTGGTACTGGAGCCAGATGGGACGACGGATCAGTCCTACCATACTCAGGACAAGCTAGAACAAAGAGGTCCAGCTTCTCACCATGCTTGGTATAACCTACACCCCAAGGGTGAACTTTATCTGACCATTCATCCGATTGGGCTAGCCACACCGCATATTGGGAGGACATGACAATATGTCCACCATCCCCCATATCCATAACCCTTTTGGCGGTATTGATACCATCACCAACCACCGTCTGAGTTCCAGCGATATCGGTTTGGAACCGTACAGGGCCGCTATGGATACCCATTCTCACAGACAAATCATGAACATCCTTTAGCTTTACTGCTAATTCGGCTGCACAGCGTGCTGGCCCCGAAAGATCCTTCTTGAATAGGATCCACATGCCATCTCCACTTGGAAAGGCCATCATCTCCCCTGTCCCTCTCGCCGAAGCAAACGTCGGACACTCTTTGACAAGATCAGAAAGTTTCGCAAGGAGTCGGCCCTGAGCGTCAATGGACTCTCGAGACCACCCGACTATATCCAGAAAGAGGACATGCGCGATCTGCGTGACGAGTTCTGGATTGGTTGACATAGGACGTGTCCGAAGGCTTAGGTGTTAAGGTGATGTTACCGCTTGGGTGCTTACCGAGTTATTCCGTCAATGCTCTAACTCACAACGTGTTGACCAAGTGATAAAGTCTCATTTTGGAGGCTGCACCACCATGAGTTCAATTCTAGTTTCTCTTGTCTCGCTGACTGCCCTTTTGGGATCGGGAATACCACAGGCCACTTCAAACGGCCCTTACCATATCATTCGCACGGAAAAGCTGGGTGGCGATGGAGGCTTCGACTATGTTTACGCCGATTCAGAAGGACGGAAGATCTATGTTCCTCGAACCGGCGCTAATTCACGAGTTATGATCGTGGACCTGGACACTTTTGCGATGGTAGGTCAAATTGACAAGACCAATGCTCGAGGTGCCGCAACGGATGCCAAGACTCACCATGGGTTTGCTTCCAGCAAGCCAGTCGCAATGTGGGACACCCACACGCTCAAAGTTGAAAAGACCATTCCGGTTGACGGACGCCCAGATGGAATTCTTAATGACTCGTTCAACCATCGCGTTTATATCTTCAGTCACAGCGCTCCCAACGCGACCGTCATCGATGCGAAATCTGGAGACGTATTGGGCACGATCGACCTCGGTGGGGCACCTGAACAGGCCGTGTCGGATGGGAAGGGACATGTCTTTGTTGACCTGGAAGATAAAGGCAGTGTCGCAGTAATCGATGCCAAAGCAATGAAACTCCAGACAACCTATTCGTTGAATGGCAAAGGCGATGGATGCGCAGGCTTGGCACTGGACGCTAAGCACAACGTTCTCTTTGTTGCTTGCCGAGAACCACAAGTCATGGTTATGCTCGATGCCAAGACCGGCAAATATTTGGCTGACCTTCCTTTGGCTGGCGGCTCTGATGGTGCGGTCTTCAATCCGAAAACCGGAGAGGCATTTAGCTCCCATGGTAATGGCACCTTGAGCGTGATCAAGGAAACCAGCCCAACTACTTTTGAAGTAGAGCAAACGGTTCAAACCATGCCGGGCGCCAAGACACTTTCATTGGACGCCAAGACGGGGCACATCATTCTCATTGCGGCCGAATACGCCACTCCTGGAGCTGGTCAGGTTGAAGCTGGTGCAAGGCAGCGCAGACAAATGGTTCCGAATTCCTTCTCGATTGTTGTCGTCGGGAAATAGCCCATTCAATTGGGATAGTGCCAAGGGGTCGATCTCGGCCCCAAAGCTAACCTAACAAACAAGGCAACCGATGCAGGATAACTCCAAGGGTATTGGAGATAAACCTCGCTGAGTCAACGAGAGCTTGAGCCTATGCTATTCGTTCAGAATAAGAAATCTAAGACAGAAAGGAATCTGCTTGGACCTAATTCCAATGAGCGAACCCAAAGAACTGAAACTCCCTGATGCGGCAATCGTTGTCGGCGAGGCCCTCAGCCGATGTCATATCTCAGGCAAAAACGTAGCCATTTATTTTCACGCCTCGTGGTGCCCGTGGTGTGTAAAGTTTGAGCATCTCTGGACTCAATCCGCTTTAGCGGCTCCGCTTAAAGATGCGTATGAATTCGTTCTCCTCAACGTTCGAGATCGCAGTCCTGAACAGAATCACGAACATCCCGGATGGAGGCAACTCATGCAGGAGTATCGAGGTTCGAGTGCACTTGATGTACCATTCTTGGCGATCTTGAACGCTGACGGTTTGGTCATTGCAAAAAGCTATGAACCAGCGAACGGAAACATACCAAGCAATGCTGGTTACCCGGTTACTGAAACAGAATTGGACCAATTCATCGACCTAATTGCTTCGACGGCAACGGATTTCCCATCCGAGTATTTGCAGGTCCTAAGACTACTTCTGGAACGACCGTCTATCTAAACTCTTCTGCTTAATCCCCTAGTAAGTCTTTCCTCTCGGGTGTAAGATCGGCACATGTTCGCAGCCGGACTTCTTTTGGCTTGGGCTCAGACAGTGCAGTCTGTGTCAGATCATTCCTTTGCACCTACATTGACGGGATGGACCCGAGCCACCTATGGAGCGGAACCGGATGTGACGGTCGGTAAGGAAAATGGTCACGGATCCGTTCCTGCACTGGAAATTGTCTCAAAACAACCTTCTGATACTGCTTTTGCCGCCGATGTGAAGGTTATTCCGGGTCGGTTTTACCGATTGTCTGGCTGGGTAAGAACTTTAGGATTGGATCCGATGAGTTCACCTGTATATGGGACCTTACAGGTGCAATCCCCAGGGGGACATATTCTGGCTTCGGGACATAACCATGGGGGGGATACTCAATGGGTTCATGAAAGTGTCCCATTTATTGGTCCAGTCAATGGGGTTGCACATCTGGCAGCATTCTTCTGCGGATGGGGCAAGGGGACAGGATCAGCTTGGTTCTCTGATATTCGACTTGAGCAAATTGATTCCTCAAAGGCAACGATTCAGTTCACAAAAACACCGTTAGTCAATGCTCGGATTAGTCCGCTTCAATATGGCCAATTCATCGAATATCTTTGCGACTTGGTTCCCAGCATGTGGGCCGAAAAACTGTACGACGGTAGCTTTGAGGGCTTGAGTCCATATAAGTTTAAGTTCACCACTGAAACGGATTTCAAAGAGAAACCTTGGTATCCCTATGGCCAAGTTACACGCCTAAAAGTTTCCCAAGATAGTTCAACAAAGATCAGCGGATCTGTTAGTAAGCTGATTCGACTGGGCGATGGTGCGCCTTCGACCGCCGGAATTGCTCAAGACGGCATATCAGTCCATCAAGATGAAAAGTGTCATTTATCAGTGTGGGTCAAGGGGTCAATCTCAAACAGTAGCATGAGTATCCGGCTGTTCCACGGCACTCAGACCTTGGCGACTGCTGCCTTGCCAGTTTCTCAACGCTGGGAGAAAGTGAGTTGCACTTTGGTGCCCAACGCGACAGCCGAGGACGCGACCTTAGGAATTACTTTCAAAGGACCAGGCTCATTCTGGTTAGACAATGCTTCTCTCATGCCAACAGATTCGATTGGCGGATGGAGAAAGGACGTCGTTCAAGCCTTAACCGCACTAAAACCAGGAGTAATTCGAGTAGGTGGTAGCGTCTTGGATGATGCCAACCTGGGAACCTTTGAATGGAAAGATACGATTGGGGACCCTGATTATCGCGTGCCGTTCCGAGCGTGGGGTGGGCTCCAGCCAACCGGCCCTGGCTTAGAAGAAGTCGTCCAGCTGATTCAATCGGTTCACGCAGAACCACTGATATGCTTGCGCTATGAAAAGAAAGCTCCCCAAGATGCTTCCGACGAAGTCGAATACTTCAACGGAAGCATTCACACACCGATGGGGGCACTTCGAGCTAAAAATGGGCACCCTGCCCCATACAATTTGAAGTTCTGGCAAATTGGAAATGAACGATGGGGAGAAGCCTATTGGAATGCGGTTCCCGAGTTTGCAAAAGCGATCCTAAAGATCGATCCGTCGGTGAAGTTGCTAACCAGTTTTCCCAGTGGCCAGTTGATCTCACTCGCTGCCCCCTATGTCCACTATGTGAGTCCTCATCAATACGATGTAGCTGATCTGAATGGATCTCAGCGAGAACTTGCAGAAACCCGCGAAATGATCCGAAATCATGCAAAAGGAAAACCGATCAAAGTGGCAGTGACGGAGTGGAACACCACCGCCGGTGATGCCGGTCTTCCCCGCGCGATGCTTTGGGACTTGAACAATGCCCTTGCCTGTTCGCGGTACCACAATCTTCTCCATCGTCAGGCCGATTTGGTTGAAATAGCCAATCGGTCAAACCTTACCAACAGCTTTTGCTCCGGCATTATTCAGACCAATCGATCAAGCTTGTTCTTGACTCCAACCTATTACGCCCAATGGCTCTACTCCAACCTGGCAGGCAGTCGCCCGCTACGCGTCGATTCAAACCTCCCGATCGATCTCTCTCCTGATATCAGTTCGACACTCTCCGAAGATGGTCGGACGCTAACCGTTTTCTTTGTCAACCAGTCCACTACTGACCAAACCCGGCAATTAGATCTGACTCAATTTGGAGTTAAGGCGAAGACAATTCAAGTTTGGACTCTCAGAGATCGAGCCCAAACAGGTGAACCGGACGCTGTGAATAGCTTCCAAGACCCCGTTCGAATATCACCTCGTCAGTCCAGCATCACCATGCAATCAGGCCGAGTCAGCTATAAGTTCCCAGGGCTCAGCCTCACGGTTATGAGGTGCTCAGCTCTGTGAACAAACCCCAAAAGAGGCACGGAGCTAGATAAGCAAGGACAATTATTGAAGGTAATTTTCGGACAAAGGCCCCGGTACACACTTCCGCGACTGTTCTGTCACCTTCACGAGCGTATACTTTTAACCTAGGATTTCATTTCATGATTGAAGAATTGAGGGATAAACCTGCGCACCTAATCGGGTCGTGCGTTGATTATTCGATCAGCGACATCGAATGGGTTGCAGGACAATTTCAAATAGCCAGTCCAATTAAGGTTGGCCCCTTCCCTGGACGCGGGAATATTAATCTGCACACGTACCACGTCAGCGCTGGCGATGGAGAGTTTTTGCTCCAAAAAGTCAACTCAGACGTGTTTAAGATGCCGTATCGCGTCATGACGGCGATGATCGCCTCCATTGATGCCCAGAGTCAGGCGGTGGCGAAAGGTAGCGACAACAAAGACTGGGTACCCATTCAGCTCGTTCCCACGCGGGATGAAAAGCCATTTTTAGACTTGACTGACGAACATGGGTGGTCTGTTTGGCGCATGATGGTTAAGATTCCAGACTCCATCTCCTACAAGAGTTTGGGAGAAATTGAGGGGATCGATGCCCAACTCCAATTAGCGGAAGAGGTCGGGCGAGGATTGGCCATTTACTCTGACCTCACATCGTCCATTGAGCCAGACGCCATTGAAGGTTCTCTGCCTGGTTATCGGGATACCGCGCTCTACTTCAGCCAATTCCATTCTGTAATGGCTGGGAACCGCAGTTTATCCTCGGCAACCGACTTGCTTCCTAATGATCCGATCGTCCGAGAAAGCACAGGACAGCATTTCTTGGTTGCACTGGATCCGGAAGAGTATTTGATCAGGAAAAGCGATCCAGAACTCATCCCTTACATCGAATTGGTTCGTAATCGAGAACCTTTCGCAATGGGACTGTGGGCAGCCATCGACTCTGGAAAAATCAGACACACTTTGATCCACGGCGACACCAAGATTGAGAACTTCCTGTTTTGCACCAATTCAGGCAAAGTGAAATCCCTGGTTGACTTGGATACGATCATGCCTTTCACCTGGCTTGCTGACTATGGTGACTTGCAACGATCCATGGTGAATGTGGCAGGCGAAAAGGAGCGAGACCTGAGCAAGGTCAAGGTCAATCGCGAAGTCTACGAAGCGGTTGCCAAAGGGTTCCTTAGTGCAGCTCGAGAAGTCACCGATGCAGAAGTAGCGATGATGGTTTCTGCGGTTCAAGCCATCACCTTGGAACTGGGCCTGCGGTTCCTCACCGACTATCTGAAAGGTGATACGTACTTCCAGCTGGGTCCTGATGATCCTGCCGATCTGAATAAAGTTAGAGCTATGGTTCAGTTGACACTTTATCAACGACTGGCTAAATTTGCTCAGGAAGCGGAACAAATGATGATCCGCTATCGCCGAGCCTAATTCGTCTCGCAAGAAAGCCCGATTCTTAGATGATCGGGCTTTTTCTCTATCCCCTTGACATGACTATTCGAGTAGTCATATGATAACCGCTGACTACTTGGATAGTCAGCGATTATCATGGGAGCCGAATCCAACTCTTTCGATTTACAACCTCTGGGGGACCAACAACTTGACCTGCTGCGCTACCTAGCCGACCGTGGGCCAATCACCGTTGGTGAGGTCTACAAGGGTTACGGGAACCCAAAGGGACTTGCCCGCACGACCGTATTGACGGTGATGGAAAAGCTCAGAACCAAGGGGTATGTCAGCCGCCGCAAGATTAAAGGCGTCTTTTACTACTCTGCCAAGAACGATCACAACGTGATTCTCAAGGACCTGGTTGCCGACTTTGTCCAAAAGACACTTGGCGGTTCTCTGTCTCCCTTTGTCACCTATCTGGCCGATACCGGCAAGCTGAGTGAAACTCAACTCGAGGACCTCAAAAAGATGGTTGATGACCTCGAAGGAGAAGAAGATCCATGCTGATTCGATTCCTGGATTGGTCCCATCAAGTTGCACCCGATTTTTTAAGCACACTTTGGCGTGGTACGTGGCAAGGGGCAATCTTCATCGTCCTGGTCTGGTTACTCTGCCGGGCTTTCCCTAAAATTCCTGCGACCACTCGAAGCTGGCTTTGGCTATTGGCATGTGGTCAAATGCTCTTTCGCTTGGGATCCCCATCCTTCTTGACATTGGCTATTCTTCCGGCAAAACCGACGGTTCAGATTGAGCGATCAATATCAATCAATCCTTTGCCAGATCAAAACGATTCATACCATCTCAGGCCGATCAACAGCACTTACTCCAGCCACGTTGGCCGCCCCCATGAAATGCCCCCCGTTTCTTGGGAAATGGGTCTCCTGTGGGCTTGGATGGTGGGATCCCTAACTCTCGCGATCGCATTTGGATTGCGCTGCTGGAACACACGAAGACTTATTCAAGCCTCAGAACCTGCTACCTCGGAATTGATTCAGGGTTGGGTCAAGGACCTCAGCAATCGAGTTGGGGTGAAACGTCCTCAAGTTCTCCAATCCACACATGCCAAGTGCGCTATGTTGGCCGGCTGGATAGATCCCGTGATAATCCTTCCCATTAATAGTGAAAAGGAATTCACCGTTTCCGAAAACCACATGGCAATAGCTCATGAGTTGGTCCATCTGCGCCGAAAGGACATTTGGCTTAGCTCAATCGAGGCTCTAACACTGATCCTGTTCTTCTTTCATCCACTCGCTCGATTGGCAATTCAGGAATCAACCACCTCTCGTGAAGAGGTGTGTGATCAAGAAGCTATGCGAATCAGCAACAGTTCTGCCGCTGCTTATGCTCGGCTGCTTCTCACAACTGCCCAAACTGGACCTGCAATTACCGTGATGGGTTCTGCATTTGGATATCGATTGATCCATAGGAGGATCTCTATGCTCAAAACCTCTCCGATCGTTACCAACCCCAAAGCTCGCCGAGCCTTAACTTCATTGGTTGTTTTGGGAGCTATCTGCGCACTTCCATGGTGTGTCACCGCCCAATCAACACATCTTTCCAAAACCAAACCGACACCAAAGATCAACTCAAAGAAGAGCCCAGTCAAAAAGACCAAAGCCCATAAAGCCAACTTGAGACCTATCACTAGTTCGGCGCCGTTGCAAAAGTCCGTGAGTCGGCCTGGTGCAGTCTCCGCCGGTTATCCTATGGATGTGCCGCCGGCGCCATCTATTCTTCCAGCGTCCGGATTCGCTATTGCCCCTCCGATACCTGCCACTGGAGTGTCTCGGTCAAATTCAAGAATTCCTGCAAGGGACAACCCTGAAATCAGCATTGCAGCGGGTGGTTTTGCTCCAACTGTAGCGGCAATACCTGCTGGCAGCAAACCTCAAAAGGCAAATAGCGCTTTTGCTGGCCGAGAAAACCTACTGCCAGTTGGGTATCCACCCCAAATTGCACCCATTCCAGATTCTACTGTCCCTTATGCGAGCCCCGAGCTTCCGATTGCTACCGGTTCTGCACCTTCCGCAGTCCTTCCTTCAAAATATCAATCTGTTTCTGTTCATGAGGGATGGCTTGATATTGACTTCAAAGAAGTCGAAATCCACGACGCAATCCGGCTGATGTTTGACGCACTTCAAACAGACTATGTGCTTAAGTCCAACATTCCACGTGAACATGTCAACCTTCACCTTCATCATGCTTCCCTCGATAATGCGCTGACGACGATATTGGAGTCAGTTACGTCACCTGTGAGTTTCAAGGTCGAGGGAAATGTCTACAAAGTGTTCCCTAAGACACCTTAGGATATCTGACCTCGAATTGGGACACGATGTCTCAATTCGAGGATAGTTCTTGATCTCGAGCCAACATTCTGTTCGTTGCTGGAATGGATTCATCATTTTCTGCGTAAGAAGCCTCAAAGACGAGTCTCACCTTAACGATCTGAGGCGTCTTAATCGAATAAGCGATGGATCGGTTAAATTTGGTTGAGGGAATCTGCAAGCCTATTCCCCTAAAGTGCGTCGTCCCCGTACTCATCCTTGGTCTAAGTTGTGTCTCAAACTCTCAACTCAATCCCACCAAGCAGGATCCAACCGCCACCCTCCGACGCTTCCCGATCACAATACTTGTTAAACGTACAACTTTAGGCTCCAATCCTATCTCAATCCTACACGTGAATTCTCTTCGCCCTGGGGATGATGTGCTGGTAAAGGTCGACGAGCATCTGAAAGGCAATTGGACGTTGGTTTCCGCTATCGTTGGTGCGGGCCAAAAAATCAGAGTCCGAACTTGGAATCTGTGGGATAAGCGGATCACCAAAGAATCCATCGACACCGGCATCATTCCCGATGCCGACGTTGTTCCACTTTACTTCTTGGTACTCAACAAACCCAAGGAGCATCGCGTCTTTGATGGCATACGACACTCATTGGAAACAGCTGCCGAACAGATCGTAAGCCAAACGGCGATCTTCCAAACAAAGTACACCCAGCAAAATCGACTCCTGAATTTTATGACCGCTTACGCGTATTTGGGGCCCCGATCTTGTCCGGATCCCAAGAGCCTTAAGGACCGGATCGACCAGATCAATTATGACTTGGGCTCCAACTACGACCCGTCCCAAGACTATTCGTCGCCGGGTCAACTCCAACACGGACTGGATGCTGGAGTTGGGATTTTGGACGCCATGAGAACGTCTCCAGACAACCCGGTTCCGGCTGCCGCCATTGTTCGCAGCCAACTTCCAAGTATCGTTTCAGATTGGGTCAGTTTGGTTGGAGATTTGATGCATGTATTCATCAAACCTCCCCATGACGTAAAATTCACGTTCATTCCGGCATCAGCAATCGGAACCCAGGTGGATGCATTTCACCCCACCGATGTAGTGGAACTCGTCACGCAGCGCGTTCCGGAAACAACTGATGGATCCCTGCCGACGATCGTTTATAGACCGCAGTTTGTGCGACAGGATGACAGCAAACCGATTCCTATAGTGGTGTCCCGAAGTCAAATTCTTGCTGGGACCAAGGAGATTGCAGTACCACTGGGCCAAGAGTCTCGAGAATTGTTTGAGTCAGACTATGCATGGGGATGGGAAGCAAGCGTCGACGGTTCCCCCTTCAGTCCGTTGTCAGGCGCTCACTTGGTGCCTGGAAGGGGTCTGGTATTCCCAATCTCTCAAGATTGGTGGGGAAATGCCAACGAGCACACCGTTTATCTTCGAGCCCATGTTGGTTTTGAGGTGGAAGAATCCAAGAGCTTTACAGTTGCTCGGGTACTTCCTCAGACATGGATCGCTCAAGATCTTAGCAATACGGACTGTGCCAGTGGAGACCCATCTGTAGCCGTTAAGGTTGATCGAACCGGTCCCAATCAGCCGTTCTTCCGATTCGGGGCTGTCTATATCAAAGACTCCTCGGGCAAGATTTTCTCGGCGGACAGCGTCTCAGATCGCGAACCTTTCGTAGCTCGATTCAACCTTTCTAGTGTGTCACCCGGTCCAGCTCAGGTTTATATTCAGCAGGAATCGTCAGAAGATTCCGACCGCCCCGTAACCCTATTCGTGGCCCCCAAACATCCAAGTGTTTCACTGTATTGCGGGCGCGGAGATAAGGTTCTGAGAGTTACTGGACCAGACGCCAATTGGGTGAAGGGAATTAAGATTCCTTCGTCTACCATCGAGTCAGAAGATCAGGATTCCGCTGGGAAGTCTATTACTTTGAACGCACCTCTCTCTCCAAGTACCCGCTCAGCGGAGGTGACTTACCGTGATCCACAACGGGGCTTGGAATGGACTCAGAAGGAACCCATTGCGATAGGAAACCCACGTCCCGGTGTCAATCCGATGATCATGGGCGAATTGCCGAGCTCAGTTCAAATTGGTGCAGGCGCGGATCCAAGTTGGGCCACAGCTGATCTTCCAGCGGGTTGGCTACGGACTAACAAACCCATTCGACTACAACTGTCTGCGGTTCAACCATTTACTTGGTCCCACGATATCTCCTTAGATTTGGGCTTTGGTTCAGCTGGAGACGTTCAGACAGCAGTTTCACTTCCCGAGGGTCCTGTCTTCACCCTGGATACATCTTTTGCCGACGCTTATGCGACCTTCGAACTGGACACCCTCCTCCCGCCGGTAGCACGTAGGAACTCGGGCTTGATGTGGGTCAAGCTTTCGCGAAGCGACCTTGCCAGCCCTTGGACTCTCGTAAAGGTAAAGACTGCAAGCGGTTTGGCACCCGCTCGGGCTGTCAAACTCCCAACGATCTTGGCGGTTAACAATACCGAAGGACATACTGTTGTGACTTTGGCCAATGCTGATCAAGTTCTCGGGATTCGGTTTGCGGGCCAAACTGCATTCGAGCCGGTTCAATTGACCGACTCGATTCCCGGCAGTTTTAATGGAACAGCATCCGGTCCGGCCAATGCAACCGAATTCGACCTTCAGTTCCGAGATTCGGGAGATGAATTTGTCCACGTCAAAATCTCGAAACCCAAATCGTGAAGGTTAAGACGTACTTTGAACTCTTCGAACTGATTCTTGCCAGCCCAAGTACAGCTCTTCCCTCTGCCCGTTAGACATGGCGGGTACGAACCTTTTATCAACCTGCCAAAGACCCGCGAGTTCTGACTCACTTTTCCAAACCCCAACTGCCAACCCAGCCAGGTAAGCCACTCCAAGAGCGGTCGACTCGGTGATCTTTGGACGGACCACTGGTATCCCGAGAATGTCTGCTTGAAACTGCATCAAATGATCGTTCGCTGATGCTCCTCCATCAACGCGAATCTCTTTGATAGGATGCCCAGCGCTCTGGGCCAGAACTTCCAGCACATCACGACATTGATAGGCGATGCTTTCAAGTGTGGCTCTGACAATATGCGCCTTGCCAGTTCCCCGAGTCAGCCCTATGATCGCGCCTCGAGCATAAGGATCCCAGTAGGGAGCCCCCAATCCAGCAAATGCTGGCACAACATAGACACCAGCAGAATCAGGAATTGATTTTGCGATCTCCTCCACTTCTCCCGAGTGACGTATGATTCCAAGTTCATCCCTAAGCCATTGGACCGCCGCTCCGGCAACGAAGACGGAACCCTCTAAAGCGTAATCAACTCGATCACCATTGGTTGCTGTCACTGTAGAAATCAGCCCAAGACCTTCAGTTCGGGTTATCTGCCCCGTATTCATCAAGATGAAGCACCCCGTACCGTAAGTGTTCTTCACCATTCCTGGGCTAAAACACGTCTGCCCGTAAGTAGCTGCCTGTTGATCACCCGCAATTCCGGCAATGGGAATTGCAGTGCCAAGCAGGTCAGGATCGGTCAATCCCACATAAGTGCTTGAACTCACGACAGTGGGAAGCATCTGCAGTGGAATACCAAACAGGTCAAGCAATTCTTTTGACCACCTCATTTGGTGGATGTCAAACAAGAGGGTGCAGCTGGCATTGGTGATATCGGTGACATGGACTCGGCCACCGGTCAATCTCCAAATCAGAAAGGAATCAATAGTCCCGAAGGCAAGTTTGCCTGCCTCGGCGTCAGACCTTGCCCCTTCCACGTGATCGAGAATCCAAGCGATCTTTGTCGCCGAGAAATAGCTATCCACCACCAAGCCAGTCTTGGACCGAATCCCTCCACCGTGTCCGGCATGAACAAGCTCCTGACAATAATCAGCAGTTCGACGATCTTGCCAGACAATCGCTGGATAGATTGGTTGGCCCGTTGTTCGATCCCACACTACCGTCGTCTCGCGTTGATTGGCAATGCCAATTCCCTTAATCTCAGAGCAGTTCAACCCAGACATTAAGATCGCCTGTTTCGCAGCGGCGAGTTGAGTCCGCCAGATCTCTTCTGGATCGTGTTCCACCCAACCTGGAATTGGATAATGCTGAGTGAACTCCTTTTGTGAAACCGATATTGGTCGTCCGCCACGGTCAAAGACCATGGCGCGTGACGACGTAGTACCTTGATCCAGCGCAAGTATCATCGATCGACCTTATGCGTCTGCACGGGCATCGGTCCCTTCAACAGTTCCAAGATTTGCGATTCGTTCATGAACTGGCTGCAAATCTGGCAGGCAACGTCCCGGTTGATCAAGATAAAAATACGCTGTCACGGACCAATCGTCTTGCCGCCAAAAGTTACACCAACACTCCTCAAAATGCTCCTCACGAATATCTTGAGGTGGTTCCAACTCTAATAACGGAATAAACCCGCGCTCAGAGAGAGGGTGTAAGGAAATCGGGATTAGGGGCACCCCGGCATCTTGCAATTTTATCGTTTTGCCTTTGCCCGCACCACCAATCGTCTGAATGGCAATCCGGCATCCGTCATCAAAATAGACAGGATCATCAACATGGTAGCGGTAGAAAGCCCAATGTCCGTTTGCATCATCGGCGATGGAACAGCCCTGAGTCCTATGAATGTATTTACCTTGCCCCCAACCGGTGCCTATGTAGTCTTCTGTTCCCGTGCCACAAAGCGTCGGATGCGCGTCTTTACCAAACCAAGCCTTGACTTCCCCTTCGCCAAACCAAGAGCCCTCGTATTGAGAGTCCGTAATCACGCCAAAATTGCAGCCCAAGAATCTTCCTGCTCCTGGAACCCACGGGAGGATATCAAAATCTTGTCCTAACGAATTTGGCGCTTCTCGTCGCCAGTGCGTGTGAAAGTAGAGCACATCGTCAGAGTGTTGTTCGTCGATCAAGACGTCGATATCGTAAAACAAGAGTGGAAGCGGTCGATCCAACTCATTTGTCAAAGTTACACGAGCGGCGGTCCGAAATGGCATGGGAATGAAACAGTTGAAGCTTCTACCCTCGGGGTCGGAAAACAAGGCACACTCGAACTGAACTCGGCGCCCCAGACTGATTCCGAAGAAATCTCCCAAAGGGGCTGATACCGCAGGTCGCTCGCTGCCGTCCCAGTACATCTCAAGCTTAAGTCCACGAAGCATTTCCGGACTGCGATCGTTAATCGTCAGCCAAATCTTACGAATGGATCCGCTGCCTTGAATATCCAAGAGTGTCTTGGTCTCTCCCGGCCGAACGTTATCGAATGCATGCCCCTTGGCCGACTTGTTCTCCAGAGCTGCCTTGCCTCGCTCCGTGGTTGTGTTTTCAAAACTGATCCAGCGCGTTTTGACGCCCTTTGGCTTTTCGTAAAGACTCATCTTATAGCTCTTGGTTCGATATCGAGTTGCTCAATTCCTGCAACCAACGATAGAGACGGGATGCGGTGGACTCTGATCTCATCTTCTACTTCGTGACGACCCAATTTTAATCCAGATGAATCATGCGGCAAAGCTTTTGGCGCACCAAATCCTGCCGTGCTATCCGATTGCAAAAGCCAACGGCTCCGCCGTCGGTATACATTTTTGCTCCAGGAAGGTACCAGAAGACTCTTCTCTTACCCTGGCCAAGCTGGTTTCAAGGCTCGATCCTCGGAGAGGATCGAACACGGCTGGAAGGTTCATAGTGCACAGAAGAAAGAATTACAAATCCAAGGATTCTTACCACCTAGTATCCAAGGAGAGGGTGCGCTATGCTGGATCGAATCATGGAACTGAACTCAACGATGAGTCATTCTCGAGCGCGCGTTTCGCGCACTCCCAATCTCC
>Ga0164297_10000855_pt1 | contig 35039 bp, 30 predicted proteins | sample GEODES058metaG_FD_113539 | JGI IMG/M metagenome (GOLD analysis project Ga0164297, IMG submission 113539) | Dystrophic lake water microbial communities from Trout Bog Lake, Wisconsin, USA - GEODES058 metaG | ecosystem: Environmental > Aquatic > Freshwater > Lake | place: USA: Trout Bog Lake... | reverse complement strand
GTGGCAGCCACCCTGACGATTTCTGTGGCCAAGGGTTCGCTAACCTTGGCCGCGACAGGATTTGATTTTGCCCCACTCGTCGTGGGTGCGGTTCTCCTCACTGTTGTCGGTGGAGTTGTGCTCTGTGCACGTCGAGAAAGAAAAGGAACGTTATGAGGTCAATGCGGCGTTTGTTTTCTCCTCTCGTTGGAATAATGGCTCTTGCTCTTGCTCTTGGTGCGGCAGTGATTGTGCCGATAACGGCGGCGCAGGCGGGTCCGGTCCTCCCGGCAGTTCAGGGCTCTCAGGCCGGCCCCACACCTTTTATTGCCGAGGTAACAATCGGTAATGTTTCATTGGCAAACCTCACATCAATTTCGTTTTCGATTCAGCCCCTCATAGGTTCGACAACAACGCCAATCTCGGCAACCTATGCCAAGGCGTATTTCACCAATCGACCAGCGCTGGTGGGCAACGGAACAATTACTGTTCCCGTCTTTGGTCTCTACGCCAGTGACGCCCACCACACCAACCAAGTGACTTTGGTGGTTGTCACCTCATTGGGGACGACCACGCTGTCAACGACCGTGACGACAACGCCGTGGGCTGACCCTGTAGGAGGGGCCTACACAACGGGGATGACCGTCAAGTCGCGCAATGCAGCTGTGCATTTGGGATATAGCTATTTCATGCTGAAATCGCTTTCTAACGGCACGTATGGAGCAGCGAACCCGGTCGTGATGGACACTGATGGCCAAGTCCGCTGGGTCGCTGATTCAGGAGTGGGTGGAGGGACCTCGGTCTCTGGTTTCTTCAATCAATCGTTTTATATGACTCTCGGCACGACGCTGTTTCGAATGAACCTCGACGGCACAACGGCTCAAATTCGTAACTATTCCGGAGTCGACCAAACGTTTAACTTTTGGCACAACCTTGATCCAGGCAAAACAGGCATGCTTCTAAATGCTGACGGGCCCAGCAATAGCGTAGAGTCAACGTTCTTTGAAGTGGATGCGTCAGGAGTGATTCTCAAAACATTTGATTTCTATCAGATCATCTCGGCGGCGATGACCGCTGGTGGCGATGACCCCAATCAATTTGTGAGCCAAGGCGGTGACTGGTTTCACTCGAACGCTGCGACGTATTGGCCAGCCCAGAACGAGTTGGTCGTGTCGAGTCGCGAAAACTTCATCATCGGGATCAACTACGACACGCAAAAAATTGACTGGATTGTTGGTGACCCATCGAAGCAGTGGTATCAATTCAAGTCGCTTCGCCACTTTGCTCTTAAATTGGCCCCTGGAACGATGCCCCCGATCGGACAACATGCAGTCTCCTTTACCCCTAGCGGCCAACTCCTCTACTTCAACGATGGGCAGGGTAGCTACAACCACCCTTCAAACCAGGGAGTCACCCGCCCGTATTCATTCCCTCAGATGCTTCAGCTTGATCTCGTGAAGCGAACCGCGACGCAAACCTGGGCCTATTACAACAGCCAGCCAATTTGGAGCAACATCTGTTCGAGTGCTTATCAGGTGGCCGGGAATTCCTACTTGATCGACTATGCCGCCGAGGGAAATTCACCGGAAATTATTGGCCTGGGGGCCAATAATGCCGTGGCGTTCGACTACCAGTTCCCCAATGCAGGCACTTGCAACCCATGGAATGCACTCCCGATCACGTTGAATTCACTTTCCTTTTCACAGTAAGCCTCGCAGACTTCACTGGGGAAATATTTTTGCGCCGTGCTGTTCCGGGTGAATCTAAAACCCGACCTATTTGGTAGGGTATTGATGTGCGCAAGATCTTTACCTTTCCGAACCCCGTCAATGAAGTCGCTGCCCGTATCGTTGCTACGGGCGTGGTCATCATGGCGGTGGCGTTTTTGATCACCGGCTGGCGCTGGCTGCTCATTGTCCTTGCGGTTGGCTTCTTGTTGCGCGTGGCGTCGGGTCCACGCTTCAGTCCCCTCGGACAATTGGCGACAAAGGTGGTCGTGCCGTGGCTGTTTCCCTCTCCAAAACTTACGCCCGGCCCGCCGAAGCGCTTCGCACAGGCTGTTGGATTGACATTCTCAGTTCTGGCGCTGGTCCTTTTTGAGGCGGTTGGAATTGGCGCCGCAAAAATCGTCATCGCCTGCCTTGCCGTGGCTGCGTCCCTTGAGGCGTTTGTCGGCTTGTGTTTGGGGTGTCAAGGTTTTGGGTTCTTGATGAAGATCGGGATCATCCCAGAGTCGGTCTGTCTCGAGTGCGCAGACATTTCTCAGCGCTATCCCGACTTGTTGGACACTCCAGGTTAATTGGCGAGCACTGGGTGGTCTCGCTTGAGAAGAAGTAGTCGCTTCGACGAGAGGTGGAACGGAAGGATGAGCCAACATTCTTTCTGGGGAAGTGGCGTAGAGTTCACCTGAAGGAAAAGGTGAGCTTATGGTCCAGGCGACAAATTACATTCTTGGGCTTGATCTTGATGGAACCTGTGCCGACTTTTACGGTCGCATGAGAGAAATCGCTGCGGTGTGGACCAATCAAGCCTTGGACTCGCTACCCCCCGTGACGTCATGGTCGTTGAGTAACTGGGGTATCGACGACGAGGACTATCAAGAGTTTCATCGCTACGCGGTAACCGAGCATGGGCTTTTCGAGACGATGGCCCCGTTAGATGGAGCTCCGCAAGCGTTACAACGCTTAGAAGCCGAGGGGCTTCGTATTCGGATTATTACGCATCGACTGATCATGTCGTCGTTGCACGAAACGACGGTGTTGCAGACCGTGCGCTGGCTCGACCGATTCCGTATCCCCTATTGGGATCTTTGTTTCTTGCGTGAAAAAGATGATGTCAATGCTCACCTCTACCTTGAAGACGCGCCATTCAATGTCGAGCGGCTGGTCGTTGCGGGCAATGACGTCATCATGATGGAGAATGGAACGAATCGAGACCTGACGATTTCAGTGGCGTCAGCATCTTCATGGGAAGAAGCCGAACCGATGATTCGTCAGCGTTACTACGACTGGCTTGATGCGCATGATCTGAGCCGACCCGACCACCCAGGGGCCGTCCCTCATTGGAGAGAGGTCGGCAACGCCCCTCATTCCTCAACCGAGGGTGAGGAAGTACTCAACGCACCGTAATGGCGAGGTCTTGAGGCCTACGCCAAGCGCAACCTGCGCCGAAAGGTCTATGCCCGACAAGCGTCGTTGACGAACGAGTTCCTCCGCCACATCGGGATGAGCACGTAAGGCTTAGCGGTTGAGTTTCCCCGCATCGATGCGCACTTGAGACCCCGTTGTATATTTCGCCTCGTCAGATGCCAAGAACGCCACCACGTTGGCGATGTCTTCAGGTTCGAGATATTCAACGGGCAGTCCATTCATGAACACTGGCCCGAGGGTTTCAGCCCGAGTGGCGATCATGTCGGTCAGCTCGGGGATATTGACCATCTCGGTCTTCACACCGGTCGGGTGAATCGTGTTGACCCGGATGTTGTGCTCGGACAGTTCAGCGGCCAGTGCGCGGCCGATGCCCACAACGCCGTGCTTTGACGCGGTGTAGCCAATGGTGAATGGTTGGCCATAGAGACCAGCAGTTGAACTCGTCAAAATAATTGAGCCGCCTTGGCCTTGGCTGATCATGGCGGGGATGGCGGCTTTCGTGGCGTGCCAGACACCGGTCAAGTTGATCCCAATCGTTTCTTGCCACTTCTCTTCTGACATCTCCCATGACCAGTCAACGGTTAAGACGCCTGCGTTCGCCACGACGACATCGATGCGGCCAAACTTTGCGAATCCTTCGTCGAAGGCCGCTTGTAATGCATCCATGTCGCGCACATCAGCCTGGCGAAGTACTGCTTGTTGACCTTGTGCTTCCACGAGTGCTGCGGTCTCGGCGAGATCGTCCAATGTCGCGGGTTTTACCTTGACCGTTTCGAATGGTGCGCAGATATCGACACCGATGATGTTGGCACCTTCTGATGCGAGTTTGACGGCGTGGGCGCGACCTTGTCCTCGCGCCACACCAGTGATGAAGGCAACTTTTCCCTCTAAGCGTTTCATGAGACCCCCTCGGTAAGTGAAACTCCGACGATGCTAACCCAGGATCGCCATGCTCGGCTCAAGGCGATTTGATATCCCGAAGAGCGAAGGACGCCCTTAGGAGCGGGGGTGGCCGAGGGCGTCGATCTCGTTGAGGAGGCGGTCCATGTTGTCGACTTCCGCAGAGTAATAGCGCTCAGCCCACTGAATCACGAGTTCTGCGTAGGCCATCGAAGCCTCATGAGGCACGCGTTGGCGGTCTTCGCTGAGTTGGCTGAGCTGCTCCTCGAGTTGGCCGCGCTGCTCTTTGACCGTGTCACGTAATGCATCGGGATCCATCAAGTGGCCGAGCCAGACCCGCAAAATCGTCGGGTTTCGAAGCGACGGCAACTCGACGGGCTCGGTTTCAAGCCAGGAAGCGAGCCAAACTTGTCCGGCTTCAGTAATGGTGTAAAGCCGACGGACCCGAGCGTCACTGCGATCTTCAATGCGAGAGACCACAAGACCAAGTGATTCAAGACGCTGGAGTTCGCCGTAGATCTGGCTAATTGCGGGAGAGCCGAAGAAAAACTTGAGCGAGTGATCAGCCCATTTTTTCAAGTCGTAGCCAGAGAGCTCATGGCCAAAGGAAAGCAGGCCCAGCACGGCGTTCGCCGTGGAGGACGTCGGTGCGCTGGTGGCCATAGCAAAGGGTAGCCCTCGAGAGGGACCCCTGCCTCCTTGGGCAGACGACCTGGGACCGCTTTCGTCCCATAAAACAGCAGTCTTTTCAAGTTTTTTCGGAAGAGGTGCAGACTCTATATCTATTAGGTATATTGGCGACAGCAGCTTGATGGTTTCCAACGAGGGGGTCCCGATGAAGTTTTCCATGATCTTTGAGGCACAGCTCAGTCATCCGACGCCGGAGCGCGAACGACAGTGCATTCTTGACTGCGTTGAACAAGCCGTCTTCGCTGAAGAAAAGGGATTTGACCGTATCTGGGCTGTAGAGCACCACGCCTTGAAGTGGTACGCCCACATGAGTGCACCTGAAGTCTTTCTTTCCTACGTGGCAGCGAAGACCTCCAAGATTCGCATCGGCCATGGTGTGGTTTGCATGCCCTTTGGATACAACCACCCCGTCCGTGTTGCTGAACGTGCCGCCATGTTGGACGTGCTTTCGGGAGGCCGCCTTGACTTAGGTGCGGGACGCGGAGCAACGCTACAAGAGCAGTCACTCTTTGGTGTTGACCCTGACACCACGAACGAGCAAGTCGAAGAAGCGCTGCGTATGATCGCGTCAGCCTGGGTCAATGAAGAGTTTGAGTGGCACGGTACCTTCGACATCGAACCGCACCCCATTCTTCCTCGCCCCGTTCAGAACCCTCACCCACCCCTGTTTATGGCGTCGACCAAGCAGCAGAGTTTGGAGATGGCTGCGCACTACGGCGTCGGACCGTTGGTGTTGGGTTTCTCGGGAGTTGATGAGGTGGCTCGCCTGCACACCATTTACGAAAACGCCCTCGCTGCTCGAGATGGAAGCAAGTTAGTCTCAACGGAAATTAACGATCACTTCGGCGTTCTTTGTCCGACCATTGTCATGGATGATCCTGAAGAAGCACTGCGGGTTGGTGCTCGTGGACAGCGCTTCTTCGCTGAGTCCATCTCGCACTGGACCAAGATCGGACCACCTCCGGCTCAAGACACGCTTGATGACGACAACATCGCGGCAATTGCCGTGGATAAAGAACAAGTGATCGCCCGACTCCATGAAGCGAACATTCCGTTCAACCCCGCAGCGGTCTCGAACTACAACATCAACCACGCCTACGGCAATGAACAAGCGGCGATTGAGTACGTTGAGCACTTAGAAGCTGTTGGTGCCACAGAAATCCTCTGCCTCATCCAGATGGGTACGGTTCCCCAAGACGTGTGCATGGAAACGATTCAGCGCTGGGGCGACACGATTATTCCTCACTTCCGCGCCAAGGAAGCAGCGAAAGAGAAGGCTCTCGCCCTCACTGGTTCATGAGCTCCGTGCCCGGAATTGACCTGGCGAACCGAGTCATCATCATCACTGGTGCGGCACAGGGCCAAGGAGAAGTTGAAGCAGCGCACTTCGCCGATCTTGGGGCGCATGTCTACATGGCCGATATCAAAGACGAGGCCGGCGAAGCCATCGCGCAGCGCATCGGGGCGACCTATGTGCACACCGACATCGCCAGCGAGGGTGACTGGGCTCACTTGATGGGTCGAGTCATGAGCGATCATGGCCGATTAGACGCGTTGGTGAACAACGCCTCGATCTATTGGGTGCGCACGATCGAAGAAGAGAACGTCGAGGACTTCAATCGCCTACTCACCACGAATGTCGGTGGCACCTTTCTCGGTATCAAGGCAGCAGTCGAGCCCATGATGGCGGCTGGCGGCGGCTCGATCGTCAATGTGGCGTCGATTGCTGGAACTCGTGGCCTTGAACGTCACGTGGCCTATGGCTCGTCAAAGTGGGCCATGCGGGGTCTTTCGAAGGTGGCGGCGACCGAACTCGGCCCGAAAGGCATCAGGGTCAATATTATTCTGCCGGGAATTATCGACACGCCGATGTCCTGGGGTGGGGGAACTAAGCCGGTGATCTCAACCTTTGATCACATCCCCTTACAGCGCGTGGGTACGGCTGATGATGTCGCTGGCCTCGTGGCCTTCTTGGTCTCTGATGCGTCGGGCTATCTCTCGGGAGCTGAAATAACGGTCGACGGTGGTGCTACCGTCGGTATTCCTCGCACCAACTAAAGGGGAGTCATGGCTGTAGACCAAGCAACGCAAGCATTACTCGACATGATGAGCGGGGCCTTCCCCGACATCTCAACGCTCGAAGCGACGCAAGTGCGCGCCATGATGGAGGAAGCACCCGCGGTTCCCGGCCCTGAGGTGATGAGTGTGATCGATCGCACGATTCCTGGACCGGCTGGAGAGATTCCTGTTCGCCTCTACCGTCCAGCACTCGGCACCTTGAGCACGATCCTTTATTTTCACGGTGGTGGCTGGGTCATTGGCAGTTTGAACACTCACGACGCAGGGTGTCGCGCCTTGGCGAATGCCACGGGATCCCTTGTGGTCTCTGTCGATTACCGCTTAGCGCCTGAGCATGTTTTTCCGGCGGCGGCGGACGATAGTTATGCCGCAACAGCCTGGGTAGCTGCCAACGCGAAGGAGCTCGACATTGATCCGGCGCGACTGTGCGTGATGGGAGACAGTGCCGGCGGAAACTTGGCCGCTGTTGTCGCACTCATGGCCCGTGACCAACAAGGCCCAGCGATTGCCCTACAAGTCGGTCTCTATCCGGTCATTGATGCTGACCTGACTCGTCGTTCGTATGTCGAAAATGCTGAAGGGTTCTTTTTGTCGACGGCCATGATGGGGTGGTTCTGGGACCTGTATCTCTCTGACAAGAGTGCACGGTCAAACCCCTACGCATCACCCATTCGTGCCAACGATTTATCGGGTCTTCCTCAAAGCCACATCATCACCGCAGAACACGATCCGTTGCGTGACGAGGGCGAGGCCTATGCCAATGCGCTCCGTGAAGCTGGCGTGACGTCGACGAATACGCGTTACGGCGGCATGTTTCATGGCTTCTTTAATATGGGTGCGTTCTTGCCGGCAGCAGCACAAGCCTTCGATGACGTGACCTCGGTCATTCGTACCGCGTTCGCCGGCGAAGTGACCCGACCCCATTGATCGGTCCACCACTTATGAGGCTAACGCCTCGTTTTCCTGATGCCATGTTGCTGTGAACTCATGAGGAGTCGTAGTGGCCAATGCGCTGTGGGGTCGTTTTTAGCGACGAAGAAAGATTCAGCCTGGGGTGACGTAACCTTCGTCAGGTGGGGAAGAGAACGAGTGAACCGAGTGTCTGGGCAGAGCACCACCGTGCAACATCACCGCTCGACGATCACAATTCATTGGCGAGCACCCTCCTGCGCCCGTTGGGGATTTTCTTAGTATCGAGAGCGCTGGTCATGGTGGTTTCAGCCATCGGGGCCTCTGCCCAAGGGCTTTCTTTGACCAACAGCCTTGTGGTGTGGGATTCGCGGTGGTATCTGATGGTCGCAGAACATGGCTATGTCCACGCGATCCCACCAGGATCGGGAAACCCAGCACATAGCGATCTTGGATTCTTTCCCTTGTTCCCGATTCTGATTCGCCTGGTCCACTTCGCATCCCCCTTTTCATGGAACATCACGGGCCTGGTTACGTCGTTTCTCGTGGGGGCCGGTGCATCTATCGCCGTCTGGTGGATGGTGCGCGATGTTTATGGATCCTTGGGCGCTGATCGAGGAACGGCATTGATCTTTTTCGCTCCAGGAGCGTTTGTCTTTTCGCTGGTCTACTCCGAAGGCGCCATCTTGCTTTTTGCAGCACTGTCGATCCTGGCATTGGGGCGGCAACGCTGGATCTGGGCGGGACTGGCCGCTGCAGCGGCAACCGCGACAGACCCGCTCGGTGTTGTTGCAGTTATCCCTTGTGTGGTGGCTTGTGTGGGAGCGATTCGCACAAATCGTGAGTGGAAGGCACTCTTCGCTCCCCTCCTTGCCCCCTTGGGGGTCGTTGCATTCTTTGGCTACCTCTGGGTACATACGGGTTCACCCTTTGAGTACGTTCGAGCGCAACGTGCGGGCTGGCAGGGCGGCAACCTTGGGGCGAGCGTGCCCCGAGCTTTTGAGCACTTTTTCCAACACGGCTTTGTGGATCCTAACTACGGCATTAAAGCGATTTGTATTTTCGGTGCTGTTGGCTTGCTGGTGCTGTTTGTTCGTGCTCATCCTCCAGCGACGTGGCGTGGTTATGTGATCACAGCCCTCCTCTTCGGGGTGGCTTCGCCACTCGTCAGCATTACCCCGCGGCTCTTAGAGCGAGCCTTCCCGCTCTTGGGGGCGGTCGGGGCATCGCTGTCGAAGCGATGGTTCTTCGTCGCCTTGGCGCTTTCAACAGCGTGCCTGATTACCTGCACGGTGTTGTTGACCGCAGACAACTGGACCCCCTAAGCGCTAGCGGGGGTAGCCAAGTTTCCACTGATACGTCGGTGTCGTCGAGAGTGCAGACGGCGACGAGGTGTAGGCATCGACGATCCAGTAGCCGCCAAGTTTTGGTGTCGCTACCGAGTTGACAGGGGTGATGACGTACACCTTGGTCTGATCTGGCCCGAGAGACAGGGAGCCGCTTGCACTGGTGGCATTCCAATAACCTGAGGGGTGTCCGGACCCTGCGTCCACGAAGAAGTGAGGGGTCACGGCGGTGGACGATGCGTTATGCACTTGAACGGAAACACTGGCGAAGGAATAGCCTTCGTTTGCGGTCACAAATTTTGTCACGCGCAGGGTCAACGGGGCAGATGAGAAGCCAATCACCAGCGCCACGACCGCAAGGAGCGTTGGCACACCAAGTCCCGCCGCCAGCGCCCAAGGAGGCAGCGTTCGTTGTTTCGTGGGTTGCTGAGATGGGGTCACACTGAGGGCACCAAGAATTGCGATGGGGATGAAGTCAACGAGGTAGCTCGAGAGACTGCGCGCCGGGAGAAACAACACGATGGGGAGGAAGAACAGCCACGCTCGTCTCATCCAGGGGTAGTACCCAACGAACGCCACAAGGAGTGCCAGGAAGGCCAGGACTCCAGCGGCGGAAAGCCACCCCAACATGACACCGCCGGTCAACCCGTGCAGTGCCAGCGTGACGATACCTTGGCCATCGGCGACCAGTGGTTCGACAAAGGGCAAGAGTGATCCATGAAGCCACGCGTGGAAACTCCAAACCATAAAGACGATGTTGAACATCAAAAAGACCCCGGCGAGACAACCGACATAGGCGCCAGCTCGTTTAAATGGCTGAGCACCCGCGTGTTTTGCTTCAAGGGCTACACCGAGAACCAAGAACGGCACGAGAAACCACGGCGTCTGTTTGATGGAACAGGCAATGCCAAGAGCGACGGGGCCGATCCAATTGGCCACGCCTGCGGTCTTGCCGGTCCCGAATCGGTCCCATCGCCAGACCGCGAGAACCAAAAACGGCATAAAGAGTGCGTCGGTTCCCCCGTTGACGAAGGGTACGACAAAGATCCCTGACATCATCAAGAGGACAGCGACCCAGCGCAATGCTTTTGGGAAGAGTGCAAAGAGGAACGCGGCGGTGATCAGCCACGAAAAGAGATCCATCCAGTCGGTCACCGCATGGTGGAATCCCATCACCATGAACGGTGCTTGAAGGACAATGGCTCCCGCAGGGTAGGAGAGTTGGTCGACATGGCCGCCGTTGGTCAGATAAGTCCAAAAACTCATCGATGGGTGAAGCAGCGTTGACGCTTGCGCAAGTGATGCCGTGTACGGGTTATGGCCGTGGGCAAGAAGGTCCGATGCGGTTTGATTAATCGCCGATGAGTCGGTGAGGTAGTAGTAGCTCGTATGAATCCATGTGGACTGAGGGAGTGCGACGGCCAAGAACGCGGCGAGAAACCCTGCACACTGCATGGGAACCGACCCCGGGTCGTTGACGATCCACAACGAGGCCCCGCCGACAATGCCGATCAAGACAATCAGTGGGGCGATGAATGCAGCAGTGGGTGCCGCAGCCCAACCGCTCCAGTAGACGAGCCCGGCCGTGAGCACGCCGAGCCACACGAGTGACCACGCGGCGCGCTGCATGGTTCGAGGGCTTATGAGGTCCTTCTCAAGGGTTGACGAGGTCTCGCTCATGGAAAGACCGCATTCGACCAAAGGGCTTGAGCGCTCATCACCACCAAAAGTAGTGCAGAACCGGCGAGAATGACTCGGTAGGTCGTCCCTCGGTAACGGGTGCCCACAGCAATCACGAGCGGGAAGGCCAACATCAAGAATCGGGGGCGCAGTCCGACCGGTGCGGCAATTGCGGCGAAGACTGCTGCGGCGATGCCGTAGATCAACACTGGTGCCGGTTGGCGTTCTTTGATGGCCAAGATTCCCCCAATAATCCCGGCGATCGTCCCAAGAAACAAGATGACACCGGTCAAAGTCGGGGACAGGGGATGACGGATGACAACCCAAAGGATGTGAAAGGGGTAGACGAGCGACGGGTAGCTCTCCCAACCTCCACGTTCGGTAGCTCGCCACGCGTTGAATTGTCCTTCGTGGATCCAGAGAAAACCCAACCACGCCAATCCACCCAAGGGACTCAAGAGTGGAGCGAGAAGGGCACGCCAGTTCTTCTCTGTTGTCAATTCCCTCAGCGCGACCCAGGCACAACTCAAGGTGAAGATGAAGCCCACCGGTGATGAGGCACTTGCTAAAAGACCCAAGAGCCCAGCGAGCCCCCACCGTTTCTTTAACAGTGCCAGCAGACCAAAGGCGATAAAGGTAATTGTGAATCCTTCGGAATAAATCAAAGAAAAAGCAAAGGTCCCGGGAAAGAGCGCAAAGAGAAGGGCCGCTCGACGTGCTCGCTCGTCGTCGGTGAAGTGGCGAGTTACTAGCCCCACGGCAATGACGGCCGTCAAACCAGTCACCGCACTGAGGATGAGACCAACAATTAAGAACGAACCTGACGTGGCGGCGTTGAATCCACGGAGGATGAGTGGGAGGAGAGGAAAGAACGCGGTGGTGTTCTGCGCTACATGACCATCGACCATGGGGAGCGGCGTGGGCCAGCCATACTGAGCGGCGCGAATAAACCAGACGCCATCCCATCGATCGAGCGCAGCGAGGCTCCCTCGATGACCAAGCAGGGAGACCACGACGGCAAGTGCAGCGGTGGTGACCCGCGCCGCAGCGTAGGCCACGACCGGCCAAAAAAGAAAAGACCGCCGGAATGCCTCTCGCCGCGATGGTGGACGAGGTGGTGCGTCAAGCGACACGTTGGGGCTCTCCGATAACCCGCTTCCATCGCTGTCCGCTGGCGAAGTAAGCGATCGCCACGACCATGAGTGGCCCGGTGATCCAGACCATCCAGCCGTTGAGAATGGGTGTGCCGCCGGCGCCAACGACCAACATGGCCAACGCAGCGAGCGCCGCCAACGCCTTTGAGCGTTGCGCCGACGTAGCGGCCAAGACGGCGACGGCCCACATGAAGTACCACGGCCACACGGTGGGGCTGCCGAGGACGACAACTAAGAGTGCGACGCCAATGAGACGGACAATTTCGTAGCTACGGACCTGCCACAGCAGGTAGAGCACTGCAAGAGCCGTCGCGATGCTCCCAAGAAGCCGGACGATCGAAATCATCGTGTGCACGGTGATGGGAAGTCCAATGTTGTGCAGGATTGCCCCGATGAAGTTTCCTAACGAAACCAACGGCGTCGACAAGACCCTGATTTCAGTGGGAATCTTTAACGCGGCCGGACTCAACCAGGCCCACCCGAGTCCCGAGAGCATCGTGATGCCAACAAGGACGACAAGAGTGATCAGCGCACCTTTCGCCACCACGCCGACACGGTCTTTTTTCTGTCCTTTGACGAATGCTTCCGCAATGAGAAAGACAATGGCCCCAGCAGCAGGGAGTTTGATCGCAGCGCCCATTGCACACAGCGCAATGCCGATTTCTCGTCTCCCCGATTTCGCCACCGCAAGACCGGCAATCATCAAGCCGATCATCAAGGTGTCGTTATGGCCTGAGGCAACGTAACTCCAAAGAGCCAAGGGGCTCAAAACGGCAAGCCAGAGAGCAACGCCTGGGTCACTGCCCAGTCGTCGAGCCAGTGGAGGTAAGCACACCATGATCAAGGCAATGCCGATGAGTTCAACACCGCGGTAGATGAAAAGTTGTTCAATCAGTGAGCCACCGATGGCGGAGAGCTGCTTACTGACCATGACGAACAGCGGTCCGTAAGGTGACGTCGTGTGGAGCCAGACCGTTGAAATCGAAGAGGTGATGGGGCCGGGGCCTAATGCATCGGGTGCCACCTTGTAGGGATTCATTCCCGCATGGGCGAGATCGCCTTGTGCGACGTAACTGTAAAGGTCACGACTCCAAAGAGGTGGTCCGAGGAACAATGGGGTCGCCCACACGACGAGGACACCCCAACACTTGGCCACCGAGAGTCGCCCTTGGCGGGCGTAGGCGCCAAGACCCCACCATCCGACGAGCACCAAAAGCACGCCGGCATAAAATCCGATGTGCACCAAACTGTTGTTGATTCCTGAAAGGGTGAACCACCAGCTTGTGGTTCCTGGTCGAGGGAGCGCACCGATCATCGTGCCAAAAAGCACGAGGATCACGGAGCCGACCGCCCCGAGAGCAACCCAGAGGGGGGCGAGGCGAGCAAAGGGGGAAAGCGGTTGGCTCGTTGCAACAGTAGTCACGTGGTGAAAGGCTCCTTGAGTGCTCGCCAGCAGTCTGCGGCGACGGTCTCTTGCTGTAGAGAGCCTAGTTCTCTTGCATCAATTGACCCCTTCCACCCTGGGTAGATGTTGAGAGTGCGGGAGGAAGGTAGTTCTCGCATCCTGAGGGGAGATTTGGGGAAAATTGGGCAAAATCTCTCTTTTTTGCGCCATCCCTAGCGTCAAGGAGTGACCTCGCTAGCGTTGGAGCGGGCGGAATGTTGAAAGGAACATCTATGTCACAACCATCAATGAACCAAACGGACATGGGCGGCTTGCCGTCAGCGGTCTCTTGGCAACTCCAACTCCTCGCTGGGGTGATCACCCTTATTTTGGGAATCATCTTGACGGTTCACGGGGCCGGCGCGCTGAACGTTATTTGCGTGATCTTGGGACTGCTCTTGATCATGGGTGGAGTCTTCCACTTCGTTCGAGCTCTTGACCGGTTCGAGCATCACCGTGTCTGGTTGACCATCGCCGGAATCGTTGAAGTCGTCATAGGCGTGGTGTTCATTCGCCACCTTGGCTTCACCCAGACCTTAATCGCTCTGTGGATCGGCATTGTCTGGATTATTCAAGGCATCGTTGGTCTCTTGGCCGGCATCATTGGCACACCAGGACGTTCGCGTGTCTGGCCACTTCTCTTCGGGCTGATCTCATTAGCCGCGGGGATCATCGTGGTGTCACTCCCTCATGAGTCACTTGCCACATTGGTGTGGGTCCTTGGCATCATCTTCATGTTGATGGGGGTCATGGAAGTTCTTGGCGGCTTCTTCATCCGCCATGATTTGAAAAAAGCGGAATAACGCAGCGCTTCAAGAGTTATTGCTGTCGCCCCGGTGATGGACTTCGGTTCAGCGCCGGGGCGGCAGCGCGTCTAGTTGCTGCTCACTCGGTTGGCCAATCGATCAAGGTTGCGTTTCCAGATCCAATGAAAGATAGGTTGCGCACACAGTGCGCCAAGTCGCCCAGCAAGCCACCAAGGGAAGGTCAAGACCTCTGACCAGATGACCGTGGTGTGCTCGCCGTTTGGGACCAAGGTGAAGGTACCGGTACCCGTGACGGCACCGTGGTGCGTGACACCCACGACCGTTCCTTCTTCCCACTGATCAATCACCATTTCATCAGTCGTGCGAAAGGGACCTATTTTCGTGAGACACGAAAACGATGTGCCGATGCCGCTTCGTTGTTCACTGTGAAAGGTGAGGGCAACGGCATCGGCCATCCATTCGACGTGATCTTCGATCGCTGAGAGTTCGGCCCAGACGACGTCGCTCGGTGCGTCAATGACTTTGGCGATAGTGACGGATCCAGGAGTCATGCTCATCAGCCTAAAGGAGGCCTCGAAAGGATGGGACACGTCCTTGCGATCGATCAAAAAGTAATGGTCAGTGTTCAAGTCGGTAAGGTGACAAGGTGAAGTTTGATGTCTCCATCATGTCCGCCCGCCTTGAAGACGTGGGCGAGCGAACTCGTGAGTTGGCCAACTGTGGCATCGAGGGAGTCTTCACAGCCGAAGGCCCCCACGATGTCTTTGCCCCCCTCTACTTAGCGGCGGCAGAAAAGACCTCGCTCCGGCTGATGACCAATGCGGCCATTGCCTTTCCTCGCAACCCTATTCACCTCGCCCACAGTGCCTTTGACCTTCAGCGGTTAACGAACGGTCGCTTCTCCTTGGGGATCGCTCCCCAAGTAGCGGCGCATATCACTCGTCGTTTTGGTATTCCTTGGTCAAACCCCGTTGGTCGCATGGGTGAGTTGATCGATGCGCTGCACGAAATCTTTGCCAGCTGGCAACACGGCGCGCCGCTCGCCCATGAGGGTGACTACTACACCCATACCTTGATGACACCAATGTTTTCCCCTGCACCTCTGACCGGCGAGGTTCCTGCGGTGTTGCTTGGTGCTTTAGGTCCGGCGATGACCTGCCTTGCCGCTGAGCGGGCCGATGGGTTAACCGTCCTCCCGTTCTGTTCGGAATCCTTGCTCCGCAGCGTGACCGCGCCGGCCGTCGAACAAGGCCTCGCCAACGCCCGTCGCAGTCGTAGCGAGATCGAAATCGTCTGTGGAGCAATCGTGGCGGTTGCCGAGAGTGCCGAAGAGAAGATCCGGGCGATAGAGAACGTGAAAGCCCTCCTTGGTTTTTACTCCTCGACAAAGGCCTATACGAGAGTGTTGGCTTCAATCGGCAAGCAAGACGTCCAAGCGCACGCCGCGGAGCGCGTGCGAGCGGGTGCCTTTGGCGAATTAGGTGAACTCGTCGACGATGAAATGGTCGAACTGCTTGCCGTTGTGGGCTCACCTGACGAAGTGGCCCAGCGTCTCGACGAACGCTTTGGCTGGCTCGCGGATCGGCTCGCACTGTTCTTTCCGGCTGAGCCATCGAATGAGTCGTTAACCAGACTCGCTCGCTCGATGGCTTCGACATAGATTAGGCAAGAGCCGGACAAGTAGAAGGGAGGCGTTCACATGGCGCTCGCTAATTTAATCTTCTCTCTTCTTCTGACGCTCTTCGTCGTGATTGCCTTTGTTCCGATTCGGCGAGACCCCATCACGGGGTGGTGTTTTTCTGTTGGATGGCCGGTGAGTGAATTCGCCGGTCAGATACTCGTGCTTGATGGCATCATTGTCCTAGCGCTGGGAACCTTCGGCGGCTGGCGAGGCCAGTTTGGCGAAACGGCGATTGTGGTCAATGGGCTGGCGTTTCTTGGCTTGGCGGTCTTGGTGGCTCTCGGCTTTGCTGCGCGTGGCGTGGTCGCTCGAGCTCTTGCGGCGACGCCGGGATTTCCCGTGACGGTGACCGCCGACCACCGGCGTCCTCGTTGGGGCCGGTGGTGGCGGGTGGCACGGGCGGTGCCGCTTCCCTCGCGAGACCTTGCGATCAAGAAGAACATCGCCTACCTCGACGATGGAGTCAAAGCACATCGCTTAGACATCATCCAATCGAAGATCACGACCACCAATGCCCCAGTCATGCTCTACGTCCATGGCGGAGCGTGGGTGTTCGGCGATAAACGCGAACAGGGTAAGCCGATGATGTTTGAGTTGGCAGCGCGCGGGTGGGTCTGTGTGACCGTGAACTACCGCTTGTCGCCGAAAGCTACGTGGCCTGATCACATCGTTGACGTAAAAGCAGCCATTGCCTGGGTGTAGGAGCACATCGGCGAGTACGGAGGAGATCCCAACTTTGTCGTGATCTCCGGAGGTTCTGCTGGTGGGCACTTGGCGGCCTTGGCGGCGCTGAGTGCAAACGATCCCGCATTCCAACCAGGCTTCGAGTCGGTTGACACGTCCCTTGCTGGCTGTGTGTCTCTCTACGGCGTCTTAGAGATGACGTCGCAAAAAGAGATTGGCGGCCGTTATGGCAAAGGCCTCAAGGTCCTCTTGGAAAAGCAAGTGATGAAGACGACCATCGACGATCACCTGGATCTCTTCAAGGCAGCGTCTCCCTACCATCGACTGCGATCCGACGCCCCGCCCTTCCTTGTCCTCCATGGCACCAATGACACCTTGGTGCCGGTGGCCGTTCCTCGAGCCTTCGTCCCGGCCCTTCGAGAAGTTTCTCAAGCCCCCGTTGGCTATATCGAACTCCCCTTTGCCCAGCATGCCTTTGACACGACGGCCTCGCCGCGTAGCTCTGCGACCACCCAGGGAATCGTGGCATTTTTGGACGCTATTCATAGCGATTACCTGCAGAAGGGAGAAAAGTGATGCGCTCTGGCAGGCCGGACGGATTTGACCTACCATAACTTTCTGAAACGTGTTTCAGTCAGAAGTTGAACCATGAAGGAGGAGTCGACAAGTTCGGCACCTGCTCATCAAACGAGGGGGAGAGTAATGCAAATGCATTCATCAGGGAGTCGAATCCGTCGAGCGAGCGCGGTGCTGGCCAGTCTTGCCATGGTTGCTGGTGGACTGGTGGTCACCTCGGCCGGCGTGGCTGGCGCAGCTTCGTCCAGCGGTTCATCTTGCGCTGCAGCACAGACGCCAACGTCGAGCGAATTGAACTCAACAACGGGAATCACGAAAAACTCCGTGACGGTCGGAAACGTTTCGATCATCTCAGGACCAGTTCCTGGACTCTTCCAAGGTGCACCCAATGGCGTGAAGGCCTACTTTGACTACATCAACTCGCAAGGTGGCGTGAATGGACGCAAGCTCTATGTGAAGTCCTTTGACGATGCGTTCTCAGGCACGCAAAACCAGTCAGAGTCCACTCAGATCGGCAACACGTTGTTTGGGGCTGTGGGGAGTTTCTCCTTGTTCGACAACTATGGCTGCAATGTCTTTGCGAACAATCCCGCAATCCCTGATGTCTCCGTCACGCTGGACCCTGGAACCAATGCCTTGCCGAATGTTTTCTCGCCAGAGCCACTTGAACAAGGTGCACCGCTGACGGGCTACAAGTTCTTGAAGAACAAGTACGGTTCAGCGATCAAGCACGTCGGTAACCTTGTGTCGAATACGGATACGGCGATTGCTAACTGGCAGGGCCAAGAGCACGCCATGCAGAGTCTTGGCTATGCCTTCCCCTACGTTCAATTGGTCTCACCGGTCCAGACTGACTTCACGTCCAACGTCATCGCGATGAAGAATGCTGGCATCAAAATGGTCTACATGACCGACGGAGACTGGCAGGCCTACGCTGCGTTGGCAAAGGCCATGGCGCTCCAGAACTTCCACCCCATTCTCTTCTCTGCAGGCCCGATTTACTCGCAGCCTTCGCAGTTCATCAAGACCGCCGGTGGAGCACAGAACGTCAACGGTGCCTGGCTCATCCAGGGGCAGTCGCTCTACTTGGGTCAAGATGCCAGCAAGATTCCGGCCGTCAAGACCTTTAATAAGTGGATGGCGAAGGCAAACCCTGGCTACTCGCCTGACCTCTACTCACTCTTTGGATGGGCGTCAGCACAACTGTTCGTTCAAGCATTGAAAGCTGCGGGGCCAAATCCAACACGCGGCAAGGTTTTGGCACAACTCAAACAAGTCACGAGCTTCTCGGCATCGAACTTGTTGGCACCAGCCAACCCGGCGAAGAAACTTGCACCTAACTGCATCATGTTCGCCCAAATCATTAATGGGCAGTACAAGCGAGTGGCTCCTACCGCAGGTTCTGGGTGGGACTGCAGTGGCGTGTACTACTCCGTCAATGGTCCTCAGCCAAAAGTTAATCCCTAGAAAAGCCCGAGTGGGCGTGAGGAACGTATTCTTGAGTTATGTGATGGTCGGTTAGATCGTCATGGAAACGTTCCTCACGTACACCGTGCTGGGCATTGTTGCCGGGGCAATTTACGCAATCACGGCGACCGGTCTTGTCGTCACCTACACGACCACTGGGGTCTTCAACTTCGCCCACGGAGCCGTGGCGATGTTCTGCGCCTTTAGTTACTGGCAACTCAACCAACAGTGGGGATGGCCGGTTTGGCTTTGCTTATTGATTGTGCTCTTTGGAGAAGTGCCGCTTCTGGCGCTGTACGTCGAAGAGGTCTACATGAAGCGCCTCTTTGGCGCCTCCGTTGTGCGTTCCTTGATGGTGACCTTAGGGTTGTTGTTGATCCTGGTGGGCGGTGCGCAAGCGCTGTGGAATGGAACCGTGCAGCGCAGCTTGCCTGGGTACTTTTCGAATGACACAGTCACCATCTTCCAGGTCGTGATTAATTACCACCAGATCATCACCGTAGTGATTGCAGTGTTGGTAGCGGTTGGCCTGAGGGTTTACTTCCGCCGCTTCCGCAGTGGTATCGCCATGCGGGCAGTGGTCGACGATCCGGAGTTGCTCTCACTTTCGGGTTCGAGCCCGAGGAACACATCTCGTTTGGGATGGTTCATCGGATTCTTCCTCGCCGCGCTGGCTGGGATACTGATCGCCCCTCAACTCTCGGTCTCGGGTCTTGACGTCAACCTGCTGACACTGCTGGTGGTGAACGGCTATGCCGCGGCCATTCTTGGACGTTTGCGAAACCTTCCGTGGACCTTTGCTGGAGGGATGATCCTGGGCCTCTCCGAGAACTATGCGGCGGGGTATCTTCCCGGGCACATTTCGGCCAACTTGGCGAATCAAATTGGGCTGCTCTTCCCGGTGGTGTTCTTGTTCGTCGCACTCCTCCTTTTGCCGTCAGCACGACTTCGAGCGATTGGGCGAATGGTGGTGGCCGTTCCTCCCAAGATTCCGAACTTGGTGCAATCCGTGCGAAGTGCCGCGGTGTTTATCGTGATCATGTGGATTGTCGCCATGGTGATCAGTTCATCGATTATTGGATCCGTTACGCAAGGACTCGCACTGGGAGTCGTCGGGCTTTCTCTCGTGTTGCTGATTGGCTATGCCGGCTATGTCTCACTGTGTCAGTTGACCTTCATGGGGATCGGCGCCTACGTCATGTCGCAAGTCGCTCATGGTGGAGCGACGTGGTGGGGATTAATTCTTGCCGTGGTGGTCTGCGGTGCCGTTGGTGCATTGGTGGCCTTGCCGACGCTTCGTCTGCAAGGTCTGTATCTGGCGTTGGCAACCTTGGCCTTTGCGCAAGCGGCCTACTACGGGTTCTTCACCAACATCTCGTACATCCCTGAAGGTGGGGCAATGGCTGTTGGCCGACTCTCGATTCCCGGGATTTCGACGAGCGGCGACAAGGCCTACTTGGTCTTTGTCGCCGTGATTTTCGCGCTCTGTGCGATTGGGATTTTGGCCATCCGACGAAGTCGCTGGGGTCGTAAATTGGTGGCGTTAAACGACTCGCCCGCAGCCTTCGCCACCTTAGGTATGAATGCGGCGATCTCGAAGATGATCGTCTTTGCTGTTGCGGCAGCGATTGCCGGCGTTGGCGGTGTGCTCTACGCCGGTCAACCATTGGCGATCAGCGCTAATGACGTCCAGATGTTTGCCAGCTTGGAGATTGTCCTCTTCGTGACCATCTTTGGAATTCGCACCATTTCTGGTGCACTTCTTGGAGGCCTGGCCGCAGCACTCTTGCCCCTGGCCTCATCGCATCTGCCGTGGTGGGGAGTCGGCATTACCGGCATCGCTGCCGGTGTCGGAATTTCGTTGATGGCGGCACACCCTGACGGTGTTGTGCCGATTCCCTGGATCAATGAGCACCTTCGAATCCCGGGCCTTGCGATTCCTCTCAGGAAAAAGGAGTCGATTGATGTCGTTGCGTGAGCAAACTGGCGCTCGTCTCAACCTTGAAGGAATCTCCGTGAATTTCGGGGGAGTTGCTGCCTTGAGCAATATCCATCTCGAAGTCTTTGATGGGCAAGTCACCGGGCTCATTGGGCCGAACGGTGCAGGCAAGACGACCATGTTCAATGTGATTAGCGGACTCCAAAAGCCCGATCGGGGATCGGTTGCCCTTGGCGACAAGAATGTGACCCGCTTTGGACCTGCCCGGCGTGCCCGCTTAGGGCTGGCGCGAACCTTTCAGCGCTTAGAACTTTTCGGTTCACTCTCATCTCGAGAAAACGTTGAAGTCGCCCTTGAAACAAAACATGGTGGCGGTGATTTAACAGCTGAAGGACTGCTCCATCGCGTCGGAGTGACCAGTGACCCTGATCGCCAGGTTTCAACGCTACCGACCGGTGAAGCACGACTTGTTGAACTCGCCCGTGCGCTGGCAATTAATCCAAAGCTGATCTGCTTAGATGAACCGTGCAGTGGTCTTGATGACAGCGAAACCAGACTTCTGGGCGAACTGCTTCGAGAGTTAGCGAGTGAAGGCCGAGGGGTCTTGATCGTGGAACATGACATGGATCTGGTCTTGAGAATCTGCGACCGCATCTATGTCCTCGACTTTGGGGAGATCATCGCGGTGGGTACGCCTGAGGAGATTCGAAATGACCCGGTCGTTCAGTCCGCCTACTTGGGGACCGTTGCCCCTGAAGAGAGTGCGGAGCGATGAGCAAGATCACTCCGCTAAGCGAAGCGCCTTCAATTTCTATCGAGGGACTCACCGCAGCCTACGGGCGCATTGAAGTGATTCATGGGGTTGATCTGAGTGTCAACGCTGGCTCAGTCTTTGCGCTGTTGGGCCCAAATGGTGCGGGCAAGTCAACGCTGTTGAAGGTTCTCTCGTCCCGGGTTCGAGCAACGGGCGGCACGGTGAGGATTGGGGAGATCGAACTCAAGAAACAGTCAACGGAATCGCTGACCAAGGCGGGGATCTGTGCAATTCCCGAAGGACGAGGGGTGTTCCCGAACTTGACGGTGCACGACAACTTGATGATGTGGAGTTATCAAGGTGTGAGCCAATCGCAGGTGGAAACGATTGCCTTCGAACAGTTCCCGAAACTCAAAGACCGGCGCAAGCAACTTGCGGGCACCCTTTCCGGCGGAGAACAGCAGATGCTGGCCATCAGCCGTGCGCTCGTCGGCGACCCGAAGGTCCTACTGCTTGACGAGATCTCGATGGGCCTCGCTCCGTTAATTGTGGCGGAGCTCTATGAACTCGTTGCTCAGATCGCTGAACGTGGTGTCACGATTCTGTTGGTCGAACAGTTCGTCACGACCGCGGTTTCGGTGGCGACTGACGCGGCGATCATGTTGCACGGAAAGATCCACGCGCAGGGAACCCCTGAAGAGATGGGCGAACAGGCCCTTCGGGCGTATCTCTCAGGAGAAAGTGCGAGTTAACGCTCGCCGTTGTTGAAAGAAGTAGCTATGTCTGGTCAGCGGCCAGCGTGATCTCGATCGCTGGCGAGCCGTGGTGTAACGCCAGATCGAGAATGCCACCCGAATCAATAAGGTCGCCTCGAGCTGCTTCAATTCGCTCGATGACGGTCACGTCGTCGTAGAAGACGGCTCGCTGAACTGGGGTGCGCATCGAACGCTTGGCGTTGGTCTTTTCTCTGCGCACCATGCCAAGGGCGGTGCTGACTGCATCAAAGACGCCGACAGCTGGCTCAAGAGTCGGAAACTCTTCGAGCGATGGCCACGGGGCTGTATGAATGGATCCTTCTTGAAACCAATTCCATACTTCTTCGGTGACGAAAGGCAGGAACGGAGCGAAGAGGCGCAAGAGCACGGAAAGCGACAGAGCGAGGGCCGCTTGTGCCGACAAGGTCGCCTCATCTGCGGGGTCACCGTAGGCACGAGTCTTGACGAGTTCGACGTAGTCGTCGCAGAATTTCCAGAAGAATGACTCGGTACGCTCAAGAGCTCGGGCGTAGTCAAACTCCTCGAACGCGCTGGTCACCTCGGTGACGAGTGCGGCTAACTGGGTCGTGAGATCTCGATCGAGGGGGGTTGTGATCGCCAAAGGCGCAGGCAGCGGGTTCTCGCCTAATCGGCCGAGTGCAAAGCGTGAGGCATTAAGGAGTTTGATGGCCAAGCGCCGACCAATCTTCATCTGCCCTTCGTCGATTGCGGTGTCGGTGCCGGGTCGACCATTGGCCGCCCAGTAGCGCACAGCGTCAGCGCCGTGCTCTTCAAGCAGCGGCAAGGGGGTGACGACATTTCCCTTTGACTTTGACATCTTCTTTCGATCTGGGTCCAAAATCCAACCCGAGATGGTGGCATTTCTCCAGGGGAGTTCATCAAACTCCAACTCCGAGCGAACCAGGGTCGAGAACAACCAGGTGCGGATGATGTCGTGGCCTTGTGGGCGCACATCCATCGGGAAGACGCTGGCAAAGAGCTCAGGATCGTCGATCCAACGCCCAGCAATCTGGGGCGTGAGCGAACTTGTGGCCCAGGTGTCCATCACGTCGCCCTCGCCGACGAATCCGCCGGGTTGGCCACGTTGTGCTTCGTCGAACCCGCGAGGGACGTCGGTTGAGGGATCGATGGGAAGCAACGACTCATCAGGTACCAGCCGATCTTCAAAGTTCGTGGTGCCATCGGTGTTGACGCCGTACCAAAGGGGGAACGGTACGCCAAAGTATCGCTGACGTGAAATGTTCCAGTCGGAGTTCAAGCCTTCAATCCAGGTCTTCAAGCGGTGGGACATGTAGCCCGGATGCCAGGCAAGGTGCTCAGCATCGCTCAAGAGTTTTTCTCGCATGGACAAGGTGGCGACAAACCACTGGCGAGAACTCACGATCTCAAGAGGCCGGTCACCTTTTTCATAGAACTTGACCTGGTGAGTGATGGCTCGGGGCTCTTCGAGGAGTGCACCGCACTCACTCAGTAGCTCGACGATTCGTTTTTGTGCTTGAAAGATGTTCTTGCCCTCAAGTTCACGAAAGAATCCCTGTGCCGCAGCGACATCACGTGACTCCCAACCGGACTCACCGAATGGAGCGTGGCCGATGCGCCCATCGGGAGTGATGATGGTGCGCGTGGGGAGGGAGAGATCCTTCCACCAGATCACGTCGGTGGTATCGCCAAAGGTACAGATCATGGCGATCCCTGAACCCTTTTCAGGATCAGCTAACTCGTGGGCCATGACGGGAACCTCAACCCCAAACAGTGGGGTGATGACCGTGGTGCCAAAGAGTGGCTGGTAGCGCGCATCATCAGGGTGGGCCACAAGTGCCACACAGGCAGCAAGGAGCTCGGGCCGCGTGGTTTCTATGGTGACAGATCCCGTCGCGTCGCTTCTCGCAAAAGCAAGCTTGTGATAAGCCCCCGGGCGTTCTCGGTCTTCGAGCTCGGCCTGTGAGACCGCCGTGCGAAAGTCGACGTCCCACAGGGTTGGCGCTTCGCTTTGATAGACCTCACCACGGGCGAGCTGGCGCAAGAAGGCTCGCTGCGAGGCCCGTTGAGCGCCTTCGCCGATCGTGGCGTACTCGAACGTCCAGTCGACACTGACGCCGAGGGCCGTCCAGAGTTCTTTAAAGATGATTTCGTCACGTTCGGTGAGTTGTAGGCAAAGAGCGACAAAGTTGGGCCGGGAGATCGAGATGCGATTCTTCTCGTCGGGCTTTTCCGGTGGGGTGAAGCTGGGGTCAAAAGGGAGCGTGGGATCACAGCGGACGCCGAAGTAGTTCTCGACGCGGCGCTCGGTGGGGAGTCCATTGTCATCCCACCCCATGGGGTAGAAGACGTCCTTGCCCCGCATGCGCTGGTAACGAGCGACGACATCGGTATGGGTGTAACTGAACACATGGCCGATATGAAGAGAACCCGAGACCGTCGGCGGTGGGGTATCAATCGAGAAGACGTCAGAGCGCTTCGTCGAACGGCGGAACCGATAGGTACCATTGGCCTCCCACGTTTGGGCCCACTGCGACTCAAGACCATCAAGCGTGGGCTTTTCGGGGATGGACCGCTGGGAGGGGTCTTTAGGATTCAACGGAGTCGCCATAGCCTCACTAGCCTAGAACTCATGGTCAGCCTCCACGACACTGCGACGGGCACCATCCGACCTCTGGCCTTAAGGGACCCCGGGAAGGTGGCGATGTACGTCTGTGGCCCGACGGTCTACGACCTTCCCCACCTGGGCCACGGCCGATTCACCCTGGTCTTCGACGTGCTGCGCCGCTACCTTCTCTTTACCGGGCTCGACGTTACCTACGTCTCGAACATCACCGATATCGACGACAACATCATCGCGAAGGCCCAACGTGAAGGCCGGAGCGAAGAAGAGGTCGCCCATGAGTTCGAAGAGCGGTGGTGGGAGGCCATGGACGCCCTCGGCGTCCTGCGCCCCACAGCGATTCCCCATGCCACCGAATTTGTCGATGCCATGGTGGAGATGATCTCTGAGTTATTGGAAAAAGACCTGGCGTATCGCACAAGCGACGGGGTCTATCTCGATACGGCAAAAGTGAACGGCTATGGCCTCTTGGCCGGCCAACCATTGGAATCGTTACGTGCGGGAGCACGAGTAGAGGGAAATGACGAGAAGCACACGCCCTTGGACTTTGCGCTCTGGAAGAACGCGAAGCCCGGCGAGCCCACCTGGCCTGCACCCTTTGGTGAGGGCAGGCCCGGTTGGCACACCGAATGCGTCGTGATGTCCTTAGCGCTGCTGGGTGAAGGATTTGATCTTCACGGCGGGGGATTGGATCTCAAGTTCCCCCACCATGAAAATGAACGGGCCCAAGCCGTTGCGTTAGGGAGAGACTTCGCTCACCACTGGGCCCACAACGGATGGGTCATGGTGGGGGGCGAGAAGATGTCGAAGTCATTAAATAACTTCACGTCATTAACGGATCTCTTAGACCAGGCTGACCCTCGTGCGTATCGCCTCTTGGTCCTGCGCTCGCATTACCGAGCCCCCATCGAAGTGACGCCCGACACCATTGACGATGCGCAGCGTGGACTCGCCCGCTTGGACTCATTGGCCCGCCGCTTCCCTCAAGCCTTGCCCACGATGCCGCCGGTGGTTCATGAACTTGATGGAGATGCCGATGCCATTGCCGGATTCCGAACCTTGATGGACGATGATCTCCAAACCCCCCAGGCGTTGGCCTTGATCTTTGATCTCATCAGTGCGGCCAACACTGCCCTCGATGAAGGAAGGAGCGAGGACGCCCAGCAAGCAGCGAGCACGGCACTCGGTCTCGCTGGAGCGATGGGCCTCGAAGCCAAGAGTGAAGAGAGCGACATCGACGAGGGAGCGCTGGTCTTGGCCCGCCAACGAGATGAAGCTCGGGCGAATAGAGATTTCGCCACCTCAGATGCCCTTCGCGACCAACTCCAAGCCCTGGGCTGGACGGTCGAAGACACGCCCAGTGGGACCGAACTTCGGCGGTAATCAACCTGTGCCCTTCGATCGGGTACGCTACGCTTCAGTCGTTATTACTATTGGGTAATAAGTGACGTACCACTCGCAACGGAGGAGTGACATGACAGATTTTTCGATGGAACTGAGTGAGGATCAACTCACAATTCAAAAGTGGGTCCATGACTTCGCCGAGAACGTCATGCGTCCTGCCGCGCACGAATGGGATGAGCGAGAAGAGACTCCGTGGCCCATTATTGAAGAGGCTGCGCAGATCGGCCTCTACGGCCTGGACTTCATGGCTGATGCATTTAGTGACCCGGCGGGTCTCAAAATGGTGTTGGCATTAGAAGAGTTGGCTTGGGGTGACGCAGGAATCTGCATGGCTATCATCGGCTCAACCTTGGCCGTCGCAGGAATCATGGGCAATGGCACACCGGCGCAACAGATGGAATGGATTCCACAGTGCTTCGGCACCCCGGGCGATTTGAAGCTCGGGGCCTTCGGCGTTTCCGAGCCTGATGCTGGCTCTGACGTTTCGTCATTGAAGACCCGTGCGGTCTACGACGCTGCCAGCGATGAGTGGGTGCTCAATGGGACAAAGACCTGGATCACCAACGGTGGTATTGCGAACACGCACGTGGTCGTTGCGAGCGTCGATCCTGAACTTGCCGGCCGAGGCCAAGCGAGCTTCGTCATTGGTGAAGGCACGAAGGGAATCTCAATGGGACAGAAGTTCCAGAAGATGGGTATTCGTGCATCACACACCGCAGAAGTGGTGCTTGACGATTGCCGCATTCCTGGTGCCAACCTGCTCGGCGGAAAAGAGAAACTGGACGAGCGCTTAGCGAGAGCTCGAGAAGGAAAGAAGTCCGGTGGCCAAGCAGCGATGAAGACCTTTGAATCAACCCGGCCAGCCGTCGGCGCACAGGCGGTCGGCATTGCCCGGGCGGCCTATGAATACGCCCTTGACTACGCCAAAGAGCGCAAGCAGTTCGGCAAAGCCATCATCGAGAATCAGTCCATCTCGTTCAAGTTGGCCAACATGAAGACCCAAATCGATGCGTCACGTCTGTTGGTCTGGCGTGCTGCGTGGATGGCAGCTTCGGGTAAGCCCTTTGAAAATGGTGAGGGATCCATGTCGAAGCTGATGGCGGGCGAAACAGCGGTCCGCGTCACCGATGAAGCGATCCAGATACTCGGAGGCTACGGCTACGTGCGGGAATACCCCGTCGAGCGTTGGCACCGAGACTCCAAGATTTATACGATTTTTGAGGGAACTTCAGAGATTCAGCAGTTGATTATTGCCCGGGCTATTTCCGGTCTTCACCTCAGTTAAATTCACCCCCTCCGGTGGAGGCTAAATTATCGGGAACCCCTTGTCGGAAGAATGGAATGGTATGAAACTTGCCCGCGTGAATGGCCGCGCATCACTCCTTACGAGTGATGGTGCAATTGATATTGAGAAAACATCAAATGGTCAGTTCTCAGAACACGTACAAGAGATCTACTCCCGTTGGGACGAATTCCTGGCCGCCGCACCCGCCCTTCTTGAAGGTGCCGCTGCACCTTATGGCGAGGCCGATCTTGGCTCTCCCGTCGAGATGCCAGCGCACGTTTTTGCGATCGGTCTCAACTATGGGGCACACGCCACCGAAGTTGGTGTCGAGATTCCCACCGTGCCGACCGTGTTCACAAAATTCCCCGCAACCCTGACGAGTCCCTTTAGTGAGTTCGAACTTTCTGGGGACCGTGTCGACTGGGAAGTTGAACTCGTCGTGGTGATCTCCAAGCGTGCTGACTTTGTTGCAATGGAAGATGCCTGGTCGCACGTCGCTGGTCTCGCAATCGGTCAAGACATTTCAGACCGGACGATGCAATTCGCCGCTGGCGGTCAGTTCTCCTTGGGTAAGTCCTACCGAGACTATGGACCGATCGGTCCGTGGCTCACGACGCTTGATGACGTCGAGAACCCTGACGACCTCAGTCTGCGTTGTTGGGTCAACGACGAGCTGATGCAAGATGGTCGAACGTCCAGCATGATCTACGGCGTTCCCCACCTGATCTCGGCGATCTCAGACATCTGTCCGCTGCTCCCAGGAGACGTCATCTTCACCGGAACCTGCAAGGGCACCGGGGTGGGCCTCGATCCTCCTCGATTCCTCAAGCCCGGCGACGTCGTGCGGAGCGAAATCGAAGGACTCGGCCAGATTCACAACGCAGCGGTGGCGGCTCGTCGCTCCTAGCAGCAGGAGGCCTATCAAGTCCTGACGGTGAGGGAGAAAGTACGGTTACGTCGTGGCAAACGATGCACCACTCGCGCTGAGCGCTCTTGAGTTCACGCCACGTCCAAGTATCGGGCGTCAATTTGTCGCCGATCGGCTGGTGCGGCTTTCTGACTCCAGCGTTGACGGCGAGCTTCGCCTTGACGGCGCTGTTCGTTTCTTGCAAGACGTCGGCACCGACGACTGGGAGAATACGGGCCTCAAGACCGGCGGTAATTGGGTAGTGCGTCGTACGTCACTTCGATTAGCCGATCAGGGACGTTGGCCACGTCTTGGTGAACGGGTTGACTTAGCCACCTGGTGTTCAGGTACGGGTGCCGCATGGGCCGAGCGCCGTACCAATATCTCTGTTGGCGGCAAGCTGCTCGTTGAAGGAGTGGCACTCTGGGTCCCGCTCGACGGACGTGGTCGCCCTCTTCGGATTCCAGAGGGTTTTCTCTCCGTTTACGGAGAGGCAATCCAAGGAAGAAAGGTTTCTGGACGGATAGCGCACAATGCAATCGGTGAGCACGCGATTCGACAACCCTGGCAGATCCGCCGACGAGATCTCGATGTGATTGGCCACGTAAACAATGCAGCAGTGTGGGATGCCGTTGTTGAAGCAGTGAAGGCCCCCGTGCGTGCCGCCAGCGTGACCCATCATGGGCCGATTGAAGCGCACGATGTCGTCACCTTGGTCCATGAGCCGGGCCGAATCTGGCTTGAAGTCGAGGGCGACGTGAGAGTTTCGGCACTTGTTGAGCAGCAGTGAGGACTCGACCCATTCTTTTGGCTAGCGTTGGCCCACGATGACGATAACTCCCGCCGAGACCGCGGCACCCTCGCCAACGAAGGTTCGGCCCCTTTCATCGTTTTTTGTCGCCCCTCGGGGGGATGGATCACGTCGGCGCCGTGGGTCTGACGTCACCAAGCTCATTCTCGCAATTCTCTTGACCCTGTACTTTGTCGTGTCGCTGACCTCGTATCAGCACTTCCAGGTGAACATCATCAACGCGTTCTACCCGACCCGTCACTGGTTGAAGACGCTCGTTGAAGTCATTTGGATTATTGCCACATTTGGAACGATTTTGATCATGGTTGGCGTTGCCGCATTTTGTCGGCGGATCGAGATTCTTCGGGATCTCGTGGTCGCTGTTGCCTTGGCAATCGCTACGAGTTATTTCATTCAACAACTCTTTGGCGTCACTGCAAACCTACCGAAAAGTCTTGAGAAGTCATTGGCTGGCGTGAACCTTGGTTTCCCCGTTCCCATCTATGCGGCATCGGTGGCCCTTGTGCTCGTGGCGCTTCCTTATTTGGGGAGAGGCTTTCAACGCCTCCTCGAAGGGATTCTTGCCCTAGGGATTCTGGCGGGTCTTGGTTACGGCGCCGGGTTGCCGTTTAGTCTTCTCGGTTCAATTGTGCTGGGTTGGGGTGCGGCCTCAGCCACGCATCTCATCTTTGGTTCCCCCACAGGCATCTCAGCTCCTTCTGTCGTTGCAGAGAACCTCAAAGGCTTTGGACTCAACTTCACGTCGATCGAGCCTGTGCCCCATCAAGAATGGGGATTCGCACGCTTTCAGGGCAAGACCGATGACGGCCGATTGATGAGGATTTCGCTTTATGGTCGCGACGCTCAAGAGAGTCAGTTGTTCGCCAAGCTCTATCGTTCTGTTTTTCTCCGTAATGACTCTCGTCCTTTCCTTTTGACTCGAGTGGCGCAAGTCGATCATGAGTGTTATCTCACCTTGATCGCGGCAACCGCCGCCTCTGGCCCATCGGAGCAAGTCGTTGCCTCGGGGCTCACCGGGCCAGACAACGACGCGGTCGTGGTGTCAGCCATCCCTTCTGGATCCTCATTGCTGGCACTGATTGGCCAAAAAGAAACCATCAGTGACGCAGCTCTCGAGACGCTATTTGGCACTATCAAGGGATTCGGAGAGAAACGGTTCGCACATGGCGGCATTGATCTCAATCGGATCCTCATCGACGGCGACCATGCGAGCCTCATCGATTTTAATCAAGCGCAGAACTATGCCACCGACGAAGCGCAACTTCGAGATATCGCAGCGCTCCTGGTGGCAGTATCGCTCGGCGTTGGGGTGGAGCGAACGCTGGCCGCTGGCGTGAAGATACTTGGAGCGCAGCGCGTGGCGCAGGCGCTGGCCTACGTGCAAGACGTGGCCCTTCCGAATTCGTTGTCGAGTGAAGTCCGCAAAGACCATAGTCGGGCGATATTGAAAGAGCTTCGTGAACAAGGAGCAAAGGTCACCAACATTGAGGTTCCAAAACTCGCCGAGCTTCATCGCGTGAGTTGGACCAACATGATTCTGGCTCTCGGCACCTTGATCGGCGGGTGGGCGCTCATCGGCGTCTTCTTACACGTTGCCCAGTCGGCGTCAACCTTGGAGCACGCCAACTGGTTCTGGGTGGTGGTCGTTGCGGTCATCGCTCAGCTTGCCTACTTCGGCTCGGGCCTGGCCACGATGGGGTCAGTCACGTCGGTCATGCCCTACCTCCTTGTGGTCGTCTTGGAATTATCGAATACCTTCGCCGGCCTTGCCTTAGGGACGCCCGCTGTGATGGCCGCACGTATTCGCTTCTTCCAGAAACAGGGGATCGATACGACGATCGCGGTCTCGTCTGGGGTGCTGACCTCAACGGCATCGTGGATTGTCAAGGGCGTGCTCTTCTTGATCTCGATTCCTTTTGCGATCAGCGTGATCCATATCAGTTCGCTGACGGGTGGAAAACACGGCTCGGATACGAAGATCCTGGAGTATCTCTTAGTTCTGGTGGTGGGGATTGGCTTGATCGTGGCACTGTCATTGGGCGTGCCACGGTGGAGGAAGTTGGTCAAAGCCCAAATTGTCCCTCGGTTCAAAGAAGTCGTTGATCACTTTTCCGTCCTGATTCATCTGCCCACCAAGATCGCCGAGATCTTTGGTGGGATGTTCATCGCCCAGATCACCATGGCGCTGGCCCTCGGTGGAGCACTCCAAGCATTTGGTTACCACCTCTCGATTCCGGTCTTGCTCTTTGTGTTGACGATCGGATCAATGCTGGGTGGCGTGTCACCGGTGCCCGGGGGTATGGGGGTTGTTGAAGCGGGGATGATCCTTGGATTGAAAGCCGCAGGGATCCCCGCTGACGTTGCGGTGGCAGCGGTCTTTGTGCAGCGGCTCTTCACCGCGTACTTGCCCCCAATTGCGGGGTGGTTTGCCTTGATGTGGTTGCGTCGTAAAGAGTATCTCTAGTGGCTTCGTTGACGATCGTGACCTTGTGCACGGGCAACGCCTCTCGTTCGGTGATGTCGGCCATGATGCTCGCGCAGCTCGCAGACCACGAAGGGATCTCGCTCAACATCCTCTCGGCGGGAACCCATGTGATCGATGGCCAGCCCATGGGAGCGCGTACCCGAGCGGCTCTTGCATCCCTTGGTGACGTTGACATTTCGACCGTGCCGCTTCATCGAAGTCATCAGCTTTCGCCTGGTGACGTCGCCAAAGCAGATCTCATCTTGGCGATGGAAGCTGATCACATTCGCTATGTGCGCCGGGTGCACCCTGAAGCCGCTAACAAAACAGTGACGCTGATTCGTTTTGTTCGAGAACTCAGTCCCGACGACCGACCGGTCACCGAACGGCTCGCTGCCATGAGCCTTGGGAGTCTTTCGCTCGACGACGAACAAGACGTTGAGGACCCTGCAGGTGGAGACCAAGAGGTCTACAACGCCTGCGCACTAGAACTGTGGGAGTTATGCCAGGTAGCGATTGCAATGATGGGGAGCGGATCGCTCGGTTAGTCGGCGCGCACAGAGCGCAAGCCAGCCCAAAGCATTGATGACATTCGCCGTGCCAAACGCTCGGACTCGGTCTTGCGACTTTGGTCAGTGAGGAGCACGTGACGAGTATCAATCCACGCCAGTGACGCCCCTTCAGCCATCCCCACGAGACCAGCCGCCAAAAATACTCGGTGCTCTGCGTCAAGGCCTGCATCGATCAAGGGATCAATCGCTCCGACAAGTGCTCGTTCAACTTGTCGCACGGCACGACCAAGTTCCTCGTCGCCACCATGGTCGCGGTCGTAAAGGAGTTTAAACGAAGCGGGGTCAGCGACCACGAGGGCGAAGTAGGCACGAAGCCCTTCTTCAACTTGGCTTCGTGGACCAACAGCTCGTGCGGTGGCTTCGGCAATGGCCGCCAAAATTCGGTTGGCTACTTCGTCAACGAGTTCGAGGTAGAGGGCCTTCTTTGACGAGAAGTGTTGGTAGAGGAGAGGTTTGGTGACCCCGGCTGCTTCGGCGACGTCATCCATGGTTGTCGAACTGAACCCTCGCTCGGCGAAAAGTGCCGCTGCAACATCAATTAACTGGCGACGGCGCTGTTCTCCAGTGAGGCGTCGAGCCCGAGTCTGGGACGGAGGAGTAACGATCGACACAGGACTGAGGTTATCGCTGAAATGGAGGAGGCGAAACGCCAAATCCCATGGAGCTCAGTACCTTGTTGAGTTCCCCTGGCTGGTCGGCCAATGAGAAGTGTGCCCGAGCAATAGCGAGGTTTTGCTCGAGGACTTCTTCGATTGGGTCGCTGAGGTAGCGATCAATTTGGTCAACTTCATCGAGAGAGAAGAAGGTAAAGCCGAATGAGCGGATCTCTTCGGCGACGGGGTAGTTGCCAAGAACGAGGGGTTTTCGGTGGGTCACGGCCTCGAGAGCGGGATTGCCAAAGCCTTCCCAGGTCGAGGCCAGCACAACGAGATCGCTGGCCGCATAGACATCATCAATGGTCAGATCTCCAAGGAAGCGCACCGTGGGGACGTCAGTGGTGTCGAGTGCAGTATCGAGGTCGCTTTGGTAGCCGTCTTCTGCAGGTCCGGTGAGCCAGTACGCAGCACCCAGAGCCTGCGCCAGGTCTAATCCCCCGCCTATGTTTTTTCGCGCCAGCGCTCTGGTGGGTTGGACAATGAGGCGGTCAGCATCAGTGACCTTGGCATAGTGGCGGCCAGCCGCACGATCACCCTGGGGAGGATCGATGGCAAAGCGGTTGTAAAGACAGACGGCCTCGATGCCTCGGGCATTCAGTTCACCACGCGTGAACTGATTAATGGTGACGTGTTGCCAACTGGGATCGTCGGGTGGCGTGCCAAACGCAGCAGTGTCTGCCCGATGCCACGAGAAGTCATGGTCGTGCATGATTGCCGGGCGCCCTTTCAGGGCCGTGGCAACGGCTTCGGTAGCGCGTGGGTTTAACGGTAGTGAGCAAATGTTTTCGACGATGACAAGATCAAAGGCGGCGAGTGTCGTTTCAAGAGCATGCTGATCAATCGCTTCGGTATCGGAAATGCCCAGACCGGGGAATTTGATGACCTCCTCGTCGCCTTCACCAGCAATCAAGGTGACGTCGTGGCCCAGGGCTCGAAGTGACGCCTCCCACTTCGCCGCTTCAATGGAGACCCCATCGGTTCCATGGAGCCGATAGGAGATGATGCCAAGAGAACTCACCTTGATGAATCTAAACGAGGACGGAGACCCGGTTGTAACGTCGTGTGCGGCTAACCTAAGGAAAAGCTTGACCGGAGCCACATGGTGGGACCCGAAGGAAGAAAGAGCCTGATCGATGAAGAAAAAAGCGCTCATAACCGGAATCACCGGCCAAGATGGTTCTTACCTGGCTGAGTTACTTCTCGAACAGGACTATGACGTTGTGGGAGTGGTGCGACGATCATCGACCGTGACGGATGAACGCATTGACCACATCAAGGATCGAATCGAGCTCGTCAGTGGTGACCTTCTCGATGAAGGCTCACTGCGACAGACCCTCGGCGAGCATCGGCCTCAAGAGGTCTACAACCTTGGAGCGCAAAGTTTCGTCCAAGCGTCATGGGGCCAACCAGTCCTGACCGGAGAGACGACGGCATTAGGCGTCACGCGGCTCTTGGATGCCATTCGCGCGGTCGACCCGGAGATCCGCTTTTACCAGGCAAGTTCCTCGGAGATGTTTGGGAAGGTTCAAGCCGTTCCCCAAGACGAAGACACTCCGTTCTATCCCCGCAGTCCTTATGGCGTCGCCAAGGTCTACGGCCATTGGATCACCGTGAACTATCGCGAGAGTTACGGCATGCATGCGTCGTCGGGCATTCTGTTCAACCATGAGTCACCACGTCGGGGCCTTGAGTTCGTGACTCGAAAGGTCACGAATGGTGTGGCCCGAATCAAGCTGGGCTTGGACACACAACTTTCCTTGGGGAATCTCGATGCACAGCGTGACTGGGGTTACGCTGCCGACTATGTCCGTGCGATGTGGCTCATGTTGCAACAGGACACGCCGGACGACTACGTCGTTGCCACCGGCGAGACCCATGAAGTAAGAGAACTGTGCGAAATTGCCTTTGCTGTGGCGGGGTTGAACTACGAAGATCACGTCATTTTGGACGAGCGCTTTTTGCGCCCCGCCGAAGTCGACCTGCTGGTTGGTGACCCTCACAAAGCAGAGTCCGTGCTCGGCTGGAAGCGAGAAGTTGAATTTTCCCGTCTCGTTGAAATGATGGTGGAGTCCGATCTCGAGGCACTCACTCGCCAACTGCGCTAGTTCCACTCGGGCAAGCATGATCCGAGCGTTCCACGGGTAGCATCAGAAGTCCATGGTGAGCGCCATTTCACTCCAGTCGGCCGTCGCGGTGGCGGGCCGTTTCCCCGTCCTAGCCGGGGTTGACCTCAACCTTGAAGAGGGAACTGTCTGTGCGGTCCTCGGCGCAAACGGTGCCGGGAAGACCAGTCTGCTACGCCTCTTGGCTGGGCTCACCGCGCTCGAACGAGGTGCGGGAAGCGTCCTTGGGGCTGACTTGACG